>Ga0315540_10000032_pt1 | contig 64182 bp, 58 predicted proteins | sample SalMarSW160110MG_FD_203677 | JGI IMG/M metagenome (GOLD analysis project Ga0315540, IMG submission 203677) | Salt marsh sediment microbial communities from the Plum Island Ecosystem LTER, Massachusetts, United States - Salt Marsh Sediment SW1601-10 ...
AATGGAGTACTTGACAAACAAACGCAAGTGATCTGGAGCAGCCAAGGATGGGACAGCATAGAGGAGTGGAGAAACCTCCTGATAGGATTTGGCTTTCTAACAGGCGGCTTTGGTTTTATCCTATCGCGTTTCATCGATCGCGTCAAAGCCTTCAACATTACAGCTATAACACTTTGGGCATTCCCCTCATTTCTATTCATCTACGCCATGGGAAACTGGATAAAAGGTATCGCAGGTCTATCTATTGACATTTTGATTTTGGGTATTGTCGAAATAATAATCGGCTCTATCCTATTTGTCGCCCTCAACCTACCGATCCTGATGCGGGGACTTCGAACAATACTGATTAAAATTCGGGGTGCAAAAGGTACGGGGCAATTCTCACCCGCACTCATATCTTCACACATTACCCGTTCAACGCTGACCTTTGCCATATTCGCAATCATCCTAACATTAAATGTTCTAGTAGCAGCTCTTATCCCAACTAGCTTAGGAACTGCAACCCAGATCGAAAAAGACTCCAACGGGGTTGACTTCACTGTATTTCTAAGCAAACCGGAGGCAATACTTCCAGGGACAAACTACACCCAAGAACTCTACAAACTCGATAGCCGAATAACAGATGTAATAGGGTTCAAGACCTTTAAGCCTGGTACGGATTTCACAAAGTTCGTTGCTCTGGAAGATCCGCAGTCTGATGCGTTTGACTATAAAACGGATTTGCTCCCGATCGGCATTAGTGAATTTAAGCCAGAACAGATTCGAGGAAATGCCTCAACCTACTTAGATAGTGATTGGCGTTATCCAGCCTATATCTCAACTTTCCCAGATGGTGTTAGGGAATCTGTGGTTTCTGATATGTCAGATAGCCAAGCTCAGGAATTGTCCAAAAAATCATGGGATCTACTCTTTAACCCCACATATGAAATGGCTGCATACAACGTCTCATCGGCTTTGCTCTCTATATTCTCTGGAGAGGGGGACCTCTCCAGTTTGGATTTAGGATCGGGAGGGGGCTTTGGCGGAACCAGCGAAGATCCTCTATCTGACGTCCAACCGCTAACAGACAACACAACTAACGTAATTAAGAACCCCATTGTTTTCACGGACTCTTTCCTATTGCCCGTTGGACTGCAAATTTGGATACCTATGAACTCCTCCTCTAGTGTATTGCCAAACTACCAAGCATTCACGATCGGAGCCAGTCTTGATTCGCAAAGAGGCGGAGGCTTCCCGCTTGGAGGAGGACTAAGCTTTGGTTCAGGAGACGGAGACTTTAGTTCGATATTGGGATCGGTATATCTTTCTAATTACTGGACAAATCAAACAGATTACTTAGGAGAAGCAAACGGTGAAACCTCAACTTCCAGAGCAGCCGACCAATATGATGTATTTTTAGTCAAAACTTCTCTTCCAGTCGATGACCCACAGCTAAAAGACATTACACAAACGATTCAGGCCTTCACAAACACAAACGAGCAAGGATACCGCCTTCTTGCCGAAGATGACTTTTATGTTGCAAGTACCAAATTAACTTACTCAAGCATCGAAACCACCCTAGAAAACACCGATCGAATAGCTTCTTTTCTCCAAATATATGTCACGTTTGGTTTGGTCATAGGAGCAGTAGGCATGGGTGTAATCTCCGTACGTAACGTCTCTGAGAGAAAACGTGAAATCGGAATGATGCGCGCCATAGGGTTCTCAAGAAGAGAAGTGGTGCTCTCTGTTCTCTTTGAACTGGTAGTGCTGGGTATAATCGGCTTAGTCATCGGAACGATTAACGGATTGCTGATTAGCGTAGGGTTTGCTAACATGCAAGATGTTGCTCTGGTGATTCCCTGGCAAGAAATCGGATTGTACCTTTCCATCATCGTGTTCATAGCCATCGGTTCAGGTTCAATACCTGCGCTTGTGGCATCAAGAATACCCCCCGCAGAAGCCCTGAGGTATGTCGGATGAAAAACAACGAAACAATACAACCCCCAAAGGATATTCTCAACATAACTAATCTAGACAAACGATATAATGAAGGCAAATCAAACGAAGTTCATGCCCTTCGAGGAGTAGACTTAACAGTCAAAAAAGGTGATATGATGGCAATCATGGGCGCATCAGGATGCGGAAAAACTACTCTACTGAACATGATAGGTAACTTAGACCGCCGCTCGTCAGGACAAATTATAATCGATGGAGTAGACACTTCCAAGCTATCTGATAGTGAGAAAACCGCCTTCCGTAGAGATAAAATCGGATTCATATTTCAACTCTTCAATCTTTTCCCTTTCTTGAGCGCCGTTGAAAATGTTGAAACCCCCCTACTGCTACGTGGTTTAAACTCTGGATTAGCAAGAGAACAAGCAAAGATGATGTTGCGTGAATTAGGCATGGGCGACCGTCTCTACCACCTACCAAGAGAACTATCAGGTGGTCAACAACAAAGAGTCGCCATAGCTCGTGCATTAATCAATCAGCCAGCAATCATATTGGGCGATGAACCCACAGGAGATCTAGACTCTTCAACCAGCGCGGATGTCATGGATCTTTTCCGCCGAATCAATAGAGTCAACCAACAGACCCTTATTTTGGTCACGCACAGCCGTTGGATTGCAGAAAAATGCGACTACATTGTTCACATGAGTGATGGCCAAATCTCAGGCATAGAAAACAGCCAAGAGGACAAGGAGGCCAAAAGATGAAAGCTTACTACTCTGCTCTAATGGACAAATCTGCTCTTTCAGAAAACTCCAAATTGTCCAAAAACCTAACTGCGACCTTGAAGAGAAATCTTGGCATCCGCAAATCCAAAATACAGCACAAAGAAATCAACACCTTTATATTTTTATCAGCGGAAAAACAACTCCGTATAACGCTCGATTCAAAGACTATTGGGCAAACTCAAGAAAAACTGAAAAAACAACTCCAAAAATACTATACCAAGAACAGATCAAAGCTTGAAAAAAGGCTCAAAAACAGCCGAGAGCTTAAAGAGACATCGCAGATAGTTGGGACCTTCCTAAAGGAAATCGATCCGAAACTCCAAAAAGTATTCAGTATTCAACTCAGAAAACAACTCTCGGAACTTTTAATAAAATTCTATGAAATCCAAAACAATAGTTTTACTGCAATCTGGAACCTGAATGAAGAGAACACAGTTCAAATGTATCTTTCAGCTTGCCCAAATCAAACCTTCAAGCTCATGCAAATCCAGAAGCCTCTAGATTTGGAGGCAATTGTCGATAAAATAGAAGTCCTCAATTTTTTCTCAACATTTCTTGATCCAACCTTAAAACGCCTAAAGGATATGAATGGAGTTTTAGAAAGACTGAAGTTAGGTCTTGAAGGAACCCACTTTAAGAGCAGCGACAAAGAAACCCAAAACAAGCTTGCAATGTTCCTTCGTATTCTATCAGCTAAACTCAGCGCACTGCAAAATTTAGACAGGGCCCTCTTATCGATATTCAAGTTGTTCAATGAAGTTAACGATTACTTTAGCAGAACCAACTTTATTGAACCAAATTCCGAATGCCATAGAGTTGTTGAAGAAGTTTCGCAAAAGATCTATGCAGGTAGAAATCTTGTATCAGAGGTTCAAGAAAAACTTGAAGACTGTCTGCTTGACTTAAAAGATTATCTGGATGAAACGAAGAACGGAATAAAAACCATTAATTCTAGAGACGAGTTTAAACTTGCATTGCTAAACATGGCTGAATTGAGCTCTAATTTGTTCATTGAAGCAGAGCTATCAAAGCTTTGGATAGATTTCTTTAGCGCAGACATTCCCTTCTTTGCTTTCCAGTCCACGCTCTTTAATGTAAAAACTCCCCAGCTTTCAGATGCTTCTGCTGAAAGTATAATCTCAGTTAGAAGCTTAGTTAAAAACTACACCTTAGGGCAAACCACTGTGTATGCCGTTAGAGGCGTGGACATTGACATTAAGGACGGTGAGTTTGTAGCTATAGTCGGAAACTCTGGAGCAGGAAAGACTACTCTTCTCAACTGTATGGCTGGGCTTGACGATCCAGATTATGGAGCCGTTTTCTTTAAGGGAAAAGACCTTCACAGTTTGGATGACAAAGAAAAATCAAGGGTTAGATTGCTGGATATGGGATTTATCTTCCAAAATTATGCTTTGCTGCCTCATTTCAACACTCGAGAGAATGTAGCGTTGCCAGCTGATATAGCAGGTTTTAGCAAAGACTTGAAAAGTAGGATAGAAGAGCTCCTTGAAGGTGTTGGAATAGACAAGCAAGCAAAGCAATATCCGGCCCAGTTAAGTGGTGGGCAATTGCAGCGTGTTGCTATTGCGCGTGCACTTACTAATCGACCTAAAGTTTTGTTTGCAGATGAACCTACAGGTGACTTGGATTCTCAGACTGGAAAGCAAGTAATGGAATTGATTAAGAAGTTTCATGACGAAACCAAAACTACCATAATTATAATTACCCATGAACAAGAAATCGCCGATTATGCCCAAAAGCAGATAAGAATAGAGGACGGCTTAATTTTAAGTTAAGTTGCTTTTTTCATTATTGATGTTCTTTGTTTTATGATAATTGCAAAAGGTTGATTGGCGCCCTTTGAGTTATTCTTCTAATAGCTCTTTGGCTGTTTAATGCAGTCATCGTGAACTTTAAGTGGTTTATGAAGCTAAATCTTCATATACAAAATATGTGTTGGCAAAGAATAGATACACTTACTTCGCAACCAAAAAAACTAATAATAACTCTATAATACGATAATAAGACCAAAGGAATAATTGATGGAAAAAAGAGACAAGGACATTAAGAGTCAAAGTCTCAATAAAAACCCGGCTGAGCAATCAGTCATTAACGGCTCGTTTTCCCTCCTAGATGGGGCTAGCGCTCAGACACCTGTTATTACACCTGAACTAGCTTACTTAAGCAAGATAGCATCGGATAAGACTCGGCGGTTAGAGGATCGATTAGAAAGTTTTGAGATTATACTTGACTCAGAAGTTGGCGATACCAACCTTACTAGAGGTAAGAATATTGAGAGAGAAATTGGGCTCAGGCAGATCTATCTGAAGTTTGAGGGTGGAAACCCCACTGGTACGCAAAAGGATCGAATTGCGTTTGCCCAGGCTTTAGATGCACTTCGAAGGGGCTTTGACGATATCACAGTGGCCTCATGCGGCAACTATGGTGCGGCGATATCGCTTGCAGCTTCTCTTTCTGGACTTCGTTGCTTGGTGTACATCCCGCAGAGCTATCATACTCATAGAGTTAAAGAGATCGCCGATTTTGGCGCTGAAATTATTAGAGTTCCGGGAAGTTATGAAGACGCTGTAAACGCCTCTCGTTTAGATGCAGAGAAAGAAGGTTACTACGATGCCAACCCGGGAGGAGCCAACACTAACATCCAGTTAAAGGCGTATGGCGAAATAGCCTACGAAATTTACGATGAACTTCGCGATGCACCTGCAGCCGTAGCTGTTCCAGCATCGAATGGGTCAACTTTAGCTGGCATTCACAGGGGCTTTGTGAGTCTTTACAATCGTGGAAAGACCTCGCGTATTCCTCGTTTTATTGCTGGATCTTCTTTCGGGATGAACCCAATAATTCAGGCTTTTGTCAAAAACACACCTTACTGTGCCGATTTGAAGCCTGAACGGATCAGAAATACAACAGTCAATGAGCCGTTGGTTAATTGGCGATCAATAGACGGTGATATTACGCTGTCAATTATCAGACAGACACGTGGGTGGGCTGCCTTCGCAACGGATAAGAGCATGCAATACTACGCCCGTTTGATTCGGGAGAAAGAGGGTTTAAGTGTGCTGCCTGCTTCAACTGCTGGACTTATAGCACTTTTGGATAGACATAAAAAGGAACCTTTCCCCGGCGATCGTTATGTGGTTATATTAACGGGAAGAAAAGCATGACGCCACATCCAAAGGAAAGAGCAATAGTTTATTGTGAACGTGAATTTCTTACGGCTAACGGCAAAACCGCCCACGGTCTAGTTCGTCACACTGACAGGTACGAAGTGGTTGGCGTTGTCGACTCCACTGCCCCTCCAGGTGATGCAGGGACAATTTTGGATGGAAAGAACAGAGGTATACCGATTTTCAAGAATCTGGAGGAAGCTTATCGGAAAACGGAGCCTACGGTTTTCATAATCGGTGCAGTTTCAGAAGGCGGAATTTTACCCGAGGGTTACGATCAAGCTGTTGTCTGGGCTCTATCTCACGGTCTCGACGTGGTTTCTGGGCTGCATTATTTCTTATCAGACGATGAGAAATTCGTCAAGATGGCTGCCAAAAATAACTGCAGCATCACAGATGTTCGCAAAATTTTCAGAGATTACAAACGATTCTATACCGGCGAGATCAACAAAGTCCCCTCAATCAGAATTGCAAGTTTAGGGACTGACTCTGCAATCGGAAAAAGAACAACATCCGTACTGTTGGTCCATGAACTTAGAAAACGTGGACGCAAAGCAGACATGATCTTCACTGGACAAACTGGCTGGATGCAAGGTTGGCCTCATGGTGTAGTTCTTGACGCCATGATAAATGATTTCGTTTCAGGAGGTATTGAAGGCGCCATTCTCGATTCTTGGAAAGACGAAAAACCAGAATTTATGATAATCGAAGGCCAAGGCAGTTTGGTACACCCTTTCTTTCCAGGAGGATTCGAAATAATGGCTGCCGGACAAATTCACGGCTTCATCCTACAAGACGCACCTGGACGCCCTCACCTTGACGGATTTCCCGGTTTCCCAATGCCATCAATAGGAAGAGTACTCAGAATTGCCAACCTGCTATCTCAACGTACACTAATAGGCATAGGCTTAAACCATGAAGGTTTAACTCAAGAAAAAGTTACCAAAGTGAAAACAAAATTTGAAAAAAGATTCAATGTACCTGTTGAAGACCCCGTCGTTGAAGGCGTATCAAGAATAGCTGACGCTATCGAAGAGCTTAGCAATAAGTGATTCAATGAACCTTCAGTGTTTCGAGTCAATAGTAGTCTCTGATCCCACAGTGCAGAGAAACTGTGTTTACACTAAAATTTCATGCAAAGACACCGAAGGAAAAAAACATTTATTCACACTTCGCTTCAAGTATGAAGAACAACTAAGCCAAAAACAACTTGTTTTATTGCGTCTAGCGGCTGTTATGCCATTGCTGAATTATGGGCTTTTCACAAAAGAAATTAGGTTAGACTTTCAAGTTAGTCAAGCAGACTTTTTGCTTCTGAATGACCTTCTTGACATTTTCACAAAAGACATCTTCATCAACAAGTTTGTTCGAAAAAAGAATCCCTATGTCCTTCCAGAGTACCTTCCGACTGCCTCTGAAGTGACGGAAGAGAACGCTCGTCCTTTGGCAAAAATAATTGCAGTCAATTTAGTAGTCGAAGACGCTCCAGTTTCTTCTAACCTCAAAGAAGAAGCGTGTGGGGTGCTCTCGAGTGGTGGAAAAGAGAGCCTTCTTACTTATGGTATGCTTAAAGAGTTAGGTGCTGAAGTTCACTCGCTGTATGTCAACGAGAGCGGTGGACATTGGCGAACTGCTCTTCCTGCTTATAGATACTTTAGAGATCATTACGCAAATACGACCAGAGTCTGGACCAATGTGGATCGTTTCTATACGTTTATGCTAGATCAAATGAGAATAATTAGAAAGGATCATAGAAAAATCTGGGCAGATACCTATCCTATTAGGCTCAGCATCTTCCCATTCTACATATTTCTATTGCTCCCCCTTTTCGTTGAGCGATGCATTGGGAACATTTTAATTGGAAGTGAATTTGATGACCCGCGTTTGTCACCTTATTTTGCGGGAATTCGACATTTCTTTGGGGTTTATGATCAAACTCAAGACTATGATGTCAGGATGGAGCAATGGTTTTCGAAGAGAATACCTGGAATGCGCCAATGGAGTGCGGTTCGATCGATATCGGGGTTGATCGTGGAGAGAATACTGACAAAAAGGTATCCTGAATTAGCCCGCTTCCAACGTTCTTGCCATAGCTGTCATTTTGAACATGGCACCCTGATCCCTTGCGGTAAATGCAGTAAATGCCAAGGCATTTTACTATTCTTGTTAGCAAACCAAGTCGATCCATCAATTATTGGCTACACAAAAACTGATGTCGAAGCTCTGCCTGCTCGGATTGCCCAAGGCGCTCTCAGAATCGATGAAGACGAAAAAAACCATGCCCTCTTTCTCGCAAAACTTGTGCCCTCATCTGAAGACGTTGAAATTCGTCACATCGAAACGATTCATCTTCATAAACCAAACAGCGACTTACAGCTTTTGCCAAAATGTTTTCGATCTCATATACTTAAAATTTTAATGGAATACACAGAAGGCTTCTCAAAACTGAAAGGCAACAAATGGATCGTCGCGTCTCCTCCTTCAGAGTTAGCTAAAGAGACTTAACCATTCGAATTGCGTTGCAAGTTCCTTGGTGTTCAAACTTGTAATAACCTTCGAGTTTCTCTTTAAATTTGTACCCGGCTTTTTTATAGACAGCTAGAGCAGCCTCATTTCCTTCAGACACTTCCAACTGAGACCAACTTATGCCTCTTTGCACCATCTCTATCTCCGCAGCCTTTAGCAGCCTCAACCCGATGCCTTTATTTTTGAAAGCAGGATCCACATCGATCGTCTCGACGCTACACGTCAAGCTTCCTTGGCGATAGGTTACAATAATGAAACCTCTGATCACATTTTCTTTCTTTTCAACCAAGGTGGTACTATTTGCCTTCAAAATCAAATTTTCTAATAGACGTTTTGAATAGCTTATCTTTCCAGGAAAACATTTTTGCTCTATTTTGAAGAGAGCGTCCACTTCATTAAAGCTCGCGTATTCAATGCCGTCTGGAAATTTCGCCTTCATATTCTCAACTAGTATCGTTTTGGCTTCTTTAAAGCTCTCACTGATGTCTGCAATTAATTTATAGCATAGTTTTGAGGAAATTCGGGATTTACTTTAGTAATGGGCAGCCAGCATCAAATGTGAGTTTGTCTAATTTCTGAGCTAAAAAATATTTGGATTTTAAGATGCCTCAAAAATCTACGTAAGAATGGTTTAAATGAACAATATTGTTGATATAAATGATATTGTAACTTAACTTAATTGAATCGAAGTTACTATGATTGGGGTTTTGACTAAATGAAAATAGTTCGGGCGAAAGCAATACCGGTTGAGTTAGAGCTAAAGGAACCGTTTGCTATTGCTAACGAAACGATTGAAGTTGCTGATAATGTATTCATACGTTTGGAGACTGAGACGGGTCTGGTTGGCTGGGGGTGTTCTGCTCCGGATACGGTGACCTCTGAGACAAAACAAACAGTGCTGAAGAGTTTTGAAGTTGCAAAACGGCTTGTTATCGGCTGTGACCCGACGAGGATTAATCTTGTGAATTACGCGTTGGATAGTGATCTTCAGGGTAATCCGTCTTTGAAAGCAAGCGTAAACTTAGCGATGTATGACATTATTGGAAAAATGGCGGGGATGCCTCTATTCAGGTTACTGGGCGGTTATAGGGAAAAAATAGAAACGTCGGTAACGATAGGACTCAACTCCACTGACTTGATGGTTAAGAAGGCTAAGCAAATAGTCTCTGATGGCTTTAGCATCATTAAGATAAAATGTGGCGTTAACGTTGAGAAAGACATAGAGAATATTCTTGCAATTCGTGAAGCAGTTGGATCAACGATCAAGTTGAGACTTGATGCTAATGAGGGCTATTCAGTTGAGGAAGCTCTTAGAGTAATCAAAGCTATTGAGGAAAAAGGCGCGGACATAGAGTTGTTGGAGCAGCCAACAAAAGCAAGCCACCTATACTCTTTAAAAGAAGTTACACACCAAAGCCCCGTTCCGATAATGGCTGATGAGACTGCCCTGACTTTAAAAGATAGTGTTAAACTTTTGAAACATGAAATTGCAGATATGATTAACATCAAGTTGATGAAAATTGGAGGACTAACCAACGCTGTTAAAGCCAACGTGCTTGCGGAATTAGCTGATGTTCCTATAATGGTGGGGTGCATGAACGAATCCATGGCTGCTATGTCGGCGGGCGTTCATTTTGCTTGTGCTTTCAGAAATGTACAGTATGCAGATCTAGATTCAGTATTAGACTTTGTCGACGATGTTGCCAAAGGTGGTGCTCGCTACGAAAAAGGCTTCGTTATTCCTTCAGAAAAACCGGGATTAGGTGTCGATGTCCAACTTTGAACGATAACCATTTCGTTGAAATCTTAAATGGCGTCCCAAATTACCGTCGATTATTGAAGGTGGATGAGGTTGAGGAGCTTTCTGACCGTTTAGAGGGATATTCTTCTATTGAAGAAAGGACGATTGGAAAGACAGCTGAAAACAAGCCTCTAAAAATGTTCACCATGGGAAACGGGGGGAAAACTGCATTGATAATAGGGGTACCTCACAGTGATGAGCCCCTAGGCAGCCTGGTGACGACTTATTTTATTGATTGGATGGCGAGGCATCCGGAAGCGGACTTCTTTGGTTGGAGATGGTTAATAATTCCTGTACTTGAACAACGGGGGATGCGAATGAATGAGGGGTGGTTTAGTAATATTACCTCGCTTGTTGACACTGCAAAGTCCTATTTTCGAGAGCCGACTGAAAATCAGTATGAATGGACGTTTCCTTTTGAATATAAAGACTATAAATGGGTGCAGCCAAGACCTGAATCTGAGGCGATAAAAGAAATTCTTAAAGAGGAAAAACCTGACCTCTTGTGCAATCTGCATCACTGCGGATATTATGATACATACTTTTACTTCAGCAGGGACCTCCCTGAGGCTTATCCGCGATTAAGGGAGTTATCCGGCAGTTTGGGGCTGCCTCTTTCAACTTCTAGTCCGGATGTTCCTTTCGGAAAAATCCTGCAGCCTGGCTTCTATCAGATGTATGGTCTAAAAGATTACATTGATTACTATACTAAGCACGAGCCGGATAATCTCTTGACTATGAGACGGGGTGCGAGCAGTGACGAATGGTACCAGAACACAATTGGAGGTTTTAGTTTCAATTGTGAAGTTCCACTTTTCACTTCATCAATGAAGACAGATGAAAACTTTTCTAACCGCAAGCTAAAAACCATACTCCAAACTAGAAGAAAAAAAATAGCAAACACGATTGAATATTGTATAGACGTGTTGAATGTGTTGGAGCCCTTTTTCAGTTTCTGTGATCCAGTGCTTTTGGGCTCGGTGCTCAAGCATGTGGCAAACGCCAAATTAGATCTGGAAAATGCCGACCCAGAGACAAAGGTGAAAAAAAACCCTAATGCCACAAACTTTGAGGTTTTCGAAAACGATTTGATGGTTGATGTTTCCGACTTGCTGCTAATAGGTCAGATCAGGCGTGTTACAGAAAATATTCATCGTGCTATAACAGAAAATAATGCTGAACATATGATTGAAAGAATCGATAAAAAAATAGTGGCGCTTGCCCAGAAGATTGATAATCGGGGAGAATTCAAACCAATTCCTCTCCAAAAATTGGTTAAAATGCAGTTAGGCAGCATTCTAATTGTTGCTGACGTTTTATCAAATGGTAAGAAAAACGAATGAGCAAATCCTCCAAGAAACCACTCTAAGATGCCAATCGAATAAGGCTATTAGTTTTCGGTGCATGACGGAAAATGTTATGAATGCGGATATCGGGGAGAGAAACCCGTTAGAAAAGTCGTTAAGTCTCTTTCGGATAAGGCTCGGTGGGTGCGCAACCGAAAATAGAACAGCTACTCGTATAGTGGTTGACATATTAGTCTTGGGTAGCAGTTAGATTAAACTAGAAAGGTTATTTAATTCTTAAGCTAACAGCATCCACATCCACGGAGAAATAATTATGGAATGGGGAATGAAAAATCGCTTAAGTAGACTGATCCAAAAAGATGGCAAAGCCCTCTTTTTACCAATTGACCACGGATACTTCCAAGGACCAACACATGGTCTTGAACATCCGGGTGAAACGATAAAGCCAATAGTTCAATATGCCGATGGACTCATGTTGACGCGGGGTGTTTTACGTAACTGCATTGACCCTGCCCTTGAAAAACCTGTGATTTTGAGGGTTAGTGGGGCTGTTTCAGTTGTTGGTGAAGACTTAGCTAACGAAAGTGTGGTAACGTCTATCCAAGAGATTATTCGGCTCAACGCTTCTGCCGTTTCTATGTCTGTCTTTGTAGGATCTAAATATGAGAATAAAAGCTTGACCAACCTTGCAAAACTCGTTGACGAATGCGAAGAGTATGGGGTTCCAGTTATGGCTGTTTGTGCTGTAGGCAAAGAACTTGAAAAACGAGAAGCAAGATACTTAGCATTAGCTGCCCGTATAACGGCGGAAGTTGGAGCACGTGTTGTTAAAACTTACTATTGCAAGGAACATTTTGAAAAAGTCGTCGATGGCTGTCCAGTGCCAATCGTGATTGCAGGTGGACCAAAAACCGAAACTCAAAGAGAGGTCTTCGATTTCGTCTACGACGGTATCCAAAAAGGCGCAATTGGCGTCAACTTGGGACGAAACATCTGGCAAACTGCGCACCCTGTCGCGGCAATAAGAGCAATACGAGCTATTATTCACGAAAACTACTCTCCTAAAGAAGCTGAAGATCTCTACAACCAAATTCTAATCAACAAAGCCTAATTTTTTGTGATTAGTATGCTCGCTGCCTTCTACCACAACAACCATGACGTGCGTGTTGAAGAGATAACGATTCCAAAGATCGGTGAAGAAGAGGTTTTGCTAAAAGTGGTGGCAAGCGGCATTTGTGGTAGTGACGTTATCGAGTGGTATCGGGTGCCTAAAGCTCCGCGTGTTCTTGGGCACGAAGCCACTGGAGTTATATCCCAAGTGGGCGCAAAAGTTGAAAATGTAAAAGTGGGTGACCGCGTTTTTGTTTCTCACCATGTTCCTTGCAATAAATGCAGCTATTGCAAAAGAGGTTTCCACACAGCTTGTCACACTCTGCACACAACTAACTATTACCCTGGCGGCTTTGCCCAGTACATTCAAGTTCCCAAAATTAACGTGGAATTAGGGATTTACAAACTGCCGGATAGCATGAGCTTTGAAGAAGGTACATTTATAGAACCCTTAGCTTGCGTGTCGCGGGGTCAACGGTTATCAAACTTGAAAAAAAGTGACTCACTGCTAATCATTGGAAGTGGGATCTCTGGAATTTTACATTTACAACTTGCAAAGTTCAAGGGGGTTAAGAAAATTATCGTCGCTGACATTAACGATTACAGGTTGGAACTTGCCAAGAAATTTGGTGCGCAATTTGGACTTGATGCAAAAGCTAATTTGCCTAAGCAACTCAAAGAAGTAAACGATGGACACTTAGCCGATCAGGTTATCGTTTGTACCGGTGCATTACCTGCTGCAATGTCTGCGTTGGATTGTGTCGATAATGGTGGAAGCATTCTGTTTTTTGCGGTGCCCGATCCTTCTGTGAAGTTGCCCGTACCGATCAACACGTTTTGGCGCAACGAAATAACTATGCGCACTAGTTATGGTGCCGCGCCCAATGATTTGGAAGACTCTCTTAAAGTGTTAGCAACAGACTCGTTAAACGTCAAGGATATGATTACGCACAGGTTGAGTTTGCGCGATGCTCAAGAAGGCTTCCGATTAATGGCTGAAGCAGGTTCATCTTTGAAAGTGATTTTAGAGCCAAATGGGGCTTAGGAATGCCTATGTCAATTATCGATGCCATCAAGAAGCGCCGAAGCATAAGAAAATATTCGCCCCGTCAAGTTCCAGACAAGGTGGTTTTAGAATGCTTAGCAGCTGCCGGTTGGGCTCCTTCGGCTCATAACAGTCAACCTTGGCGTTTCATAATTATGTTTGATTTGGCGTTGAAACGTGAGTTGGCATCTGCTTTGGTCGAATCTTGGGCATCGGATTTGGCAAAAGATGGTTTACCTCTACGAGAACAAGATAAGAAAGAGCGATTTGAAAGATATGCTGAAGCACCCTTTCTAATTCTTGCCTGCTTTACCATGGAGGGTCTAAGAAAATTCTCTGACCCTGCTCGGCGAAGTTTTGAACGCGATTTAGCATTGCAGAGTCTAGGAGCTTCGTTGCAGACACTGCTCTTGGCAACTCATGAGGCTGGGTTGGGTGCATGTTGGTTTTGTGCTCCCGGCTTCTGTAAACAAACCGTTCGCAAAATTCTCAATATTCCCGATGAAGTGGAGCCAGAAGCTTTTATCATAATGGGTTACCCAGATGAGAAACCGCCGGTACCCAATAAAAAATCGGTTGACCAGTATTGTTTCAAGAATAAATGGGGAGAAAAGCTTTAGGATTTTATCATCGTTAGGAGCATTTTGAACTTAGTTTTTGCAGTCAAAGCATGTGGTTGGTTTGCTGGCATTATCGTGATTTCGCCTTTCTTTAGTTCAACAGACTTTCCTGATATTGTAATTCGGACTTCTCCGTCGAGCGCCTGAACCATCGCGTCATAGGGTGCGGTGTGTTCACTTAAACCTTGATTCTTGTCAAATGCGAACAAAGTTACGGTTCCAGTTTCTTTGTCGATAAGGGTGCGGCTTACAACTGAGCAATCCTGATAATCGATTAAGCCTTCTAAGTTAGAGGTTTCGGCAATCAATAAATTTGATTCAGACTCTTTCATGACTCATAATGTCCTGACAAGAAATTTAGGCTTATCTGTAAACCTCAGCGAGTAATTATTTGTCAGGGATGAAATCCATCGACATGGAGTTAACGCAATGTCTTGCGTTTTTTTCTGTGAAGTGCTCGCCCATAAAGACATGTCCCAAGTGAGCTCCGCAATTAGCGCATTGGATTTCCGTTCGTACCCCGTCAGAGTCTGGAATTCGTTTTACTGCACCAGGGATTTCGTCATCAAAGCTTGGCCAGCCACAGTCAGCTTCGAATTTGTTTTCAGAACGGTAGAGTTTTGCACCGCAACGTTTGCAAACGTAGGTGCCTTTTTGCCAGAACGCGAAATATTTGCCTGTGAAGGGCATTTCGGTCCCTTTGTGTACTATAACCTGTTCCTCTTCAGGGGTTAGTTCTTTTAGGTTGGATTGATTTTTAGATTCAGTCAATAAAACACCGATATACCGTTACTCTTGGAAAGTAAAAAACAATTCTCTATAGAAAGCATTCAAAAAACAGTTATAAGGATGCGCTTAATATTTTATTAGATAAAGGTTTTTTTATGGTTGAGATTACGAAATTATTTTGGAGAAACGCTTACACTTCTGATAGTTTCTTACTTGGTGAAGTGCATAGCGCGGAATTAGACACGAGTAATTGGCAAATAATCAATTTGTTCGTCGCATTATCGGAGGAAGCTTCAAAAAAACTCGGGTTCAAGCATCCTTATCTTGGTAAAGTTATCGTTTGTTTGCCGGTTTCAAATGTTGAATCCATATCCGAAAAAGTAGTCTTAAACAAAACTATCGAGGAACTTAAAACCCTCAGACAATGCAGAGAATAAGACTGCTTCTAATCTTTTCTATTTTTTCCTCTTTTTCTTAGTATCAACGAAAAGATTGTTCCGAAGACTGCCACTAAACCTACAATTGAAGCCGCTATTACGAGTGGTGACGGAAGGGCTGTTAGTTTTGCATGTAACAAAAGTGGAATAGGCATTACAACTAAAACGGAGACAAGTAGAAAGGTTGCATCTTTGTGCATTTGTTTCACCATATTCTTGGCAGATTATTTGGTTAAAAGCGTTGTTGTCAAGATTTATTGACTAATTAACAATTTTTTAGTCAAGAAACTTTGACTAAAGAGTCAGGTTCATAAGTTTATTATGTTTTTTCCTGCGCGCTTTCTTTGAAGATGTTATTCATCAATCTAATTTGATCGTTACTCACTTGAACGTTGGAAGATTATGCGTTGAATTGACTGAATCTTTATGTAGTTGAAATGGGCTTTCTGAAATAACAAGCACATTGTAGTGCTATCGAATTTAATCAGTGCAAGGTTAAACCTTATGACTGAGATAGCAGCTGATTCAGCCCAAAACAAAAATAAACCAATTAGAGCTTCCGAACTTGACCCAAAATTCAAGTATGAACTGCAAAAGATGCATGGAAGCGAAAAAATTCTTAAGTGTTTCCAGTGTGGGACATGCACTTCTGACTGTCCAGTAGCCCGCTACAGCGATGATTATAGACCGAGAACCCTAATTCATATGGCTCAACTAGGATTGAAAGATCGTGTGCTAAACTGCAACACTCTTTGGCTATGCGCAGCTTGCTTCACGTGCACAGATCGTTGCCCACAAGACGTTGAAGTGGCTGCTGTAATCCGCGTTTTCCGAAACCTAGCCGTTGAAAAAGGATGTATCCCCCAAGTCTTTAAAGATCAAGCTCAAAGCCTAATCGAATCCGGATACGCTTACAAAATTCCGGATCTTCGCATAAAGAAACGCGAATCTCAAGGACTTCCCCCTCTGCCAAAAGGCAACGCTGAAAACGTTAAGAAAGCTCTCAAAGGTGTAAAATTCATCGAAGCACTCCAAAAACCAGCAGGAGAAAAACCAAGTGACCAATAAATATCTGATTTTTCTTGGATGCGCGATTCCCTATCGAGTTTCAAGCTTTGAAATTTCATCCCGTAAAGTTCTGGACAAACTCGGAGTTGAGCTAGTAGAAATGCCAGAATTCAACTGCTGTGGATTACCGTTGGATCCTGTTAGCCACGAAACTATGCTTATTATGGCGGCAAAAAACTTGGCTTTAGCCGAACGGCAGGGCTTAAACATTCTTACTCTCTGCCCCGGATGCGCAGGAACTTTAAAAAAAGTTAATAAAATCCTAAAGGCTGACAAAGCCCTCAAAGAAGAAATCAACACTCACCTAAAAGAAATAAACTTGCAGTTTGAAGGAACAATTGAAGCCAAACATCTTCTTCAGCTTCTAAAAGAGGATGTTGGCATTGAAAAAATCAAAGACTCTGTCATTAAACCCCTAACCAACCTGAAAGTTGCTGAACATAACGGCTGCCATATACTCAGACCCAAAGAATTCATAGGTTTTGACGATCCTGAGGACCCCCAAACCCTAAAAATGCTTATTGAAGCTACAGGTGCAACTTGCCTTGACTATATAGATGAAACTGAATGCTGTGGAGCTCCAAGCGTTGGCGTAAGCGATAAAGTCGCTTTAGCGCTGGCAAAAGACAAGCTAAGCCACGTAAAGCAAGTTGACGCGCAAGCTCTAATAACAATATGTCCTTTTTGTCACATAATGTATGACACAAACGAACTTCGGATAGAGAAACTGTTTAATGAAACCTATGGTATTCCAATACTACATTATCCGCAATTACTCGGTTTAGCAATGGGTATGACACCTGAAGAATTAGCCTTCAGTGACCTACGAGTAAGCCCATCAAGTATGTTAAAACAATTAAATCAAGGAGCAAACAAAGCGTGAGCCAAAAATTAAAAATAGCCTTCTATTGGGCTGCAAGTTGTGGCGGTTGCGAAATAGCCGTCTTGGACTTAAACGAAAAAATCCTCGATGTAGTAAAAATCGCCGACATAGTCTTCTGGCCCGTAGCCATAGACGTCAAATATAAGGATGTAGAAGCCCTTCCCGACAAATACATTGATATAACATTCTTCAACGGGTCCATCCGTAACTCAGAACAAGAACACATGGCAAAAGTTCTACGTGCAAAATCTAAAACCTTGGTTGCATTTGGTTCATGTGCCCACGAAGGATGCGTGCCCGGCTTAGCCAACCTTAGCGATAAGAAAGAAATTTTTGAGCAAGTCTACATTAAAGACAAATCCAACGTCAACCCAAATGCAACTGTACCCAAAACTCAATCACAAGTCAAAGAAGGCACACTAAAAATTCCAGAGTTCTACGACACTGTCAAAACTCTTGGACAAACAGTAGACGTCGACTATTATCTTCCAGGTTGTCCACCTCCAGTTAAACTAATCGCAGCGGCGGTGGATGCAATCGCTTCAAACAAACTCCCACCAAAAGGCTCAGTACTTGCTCCACTAAAAGCAGTGTGCGATGAATGCCCACGAACACGTGAAAACAAAAAAATCGACAAAATCTATCGTGTCTATGAGAAGATTCCTGAACCGGAAAAATGCCTCATGGAACAAGGTATTCTCTGCATGGGAATGGCAACCAGAAGCGGTTGTGGTGCGCAATGCCTAAAGGTTGATATGCCCTGCACAGGTTGCGGTGGAGCAGCCCCCAATGTGCCTGAGCAAGGTGCCGCTATGATAACTGCCTTGGGCTCAATTCTTGGGTACGACGGCGTAGAAGGAAAAACCAAGTACACTGAAGAAGAAATTGAAGACCTAATGAACCAAATCAAAGACCCAGTTGGCACTGTCTACATGTACAGTTTGCCAGCATCAATCTTAAAAAGAAAGGTGATTAAAAAATGAAAGAAATAATAATCGACCCAATAACTCGCCTCGAAGGTCATGGAAACGTTTCCATATTCCTGAATGATCAAGGCGAAGTGGAAAATGCTTACCTAAAAATCCCTGAACTTCGCGGATTTGAGAAATTCTGCATCGGAAGAAGAGCCGAACTCATGCCGCAATTAACCACAAGAATATGCGGTGTCTGCCCCGTTGCACACCACATGGCTGCAGCCAAAGCTTTAGATGCCGCATTCAACGTTGAACCGCCCTCACCTGCAAAGAAACTCCGCGAACTAATGTACAGTGCCTACTTCATATACGACCATATCCTCCACTTCTATTTCCTCGGCGGTCCTGACTTTGTTGTTGGACCCGATGCACCAGCAGAAAAACGCAACATCTTAGGAGTCATCGAAAAGGTAGGTATACCAGTCGCGTCGGAAGTCATAAAACATCGCGCTTACGGTCAAAAAATTACGGAAATACTCGGAGGAAAAGCTACCCATCCAGTTTGTGCTTTGCCGGGTGGAATATCTAAAGCCCTCAGCGAAGAGAACCGCCAAGAAATCGAGAAAATGGCTTCTTCATGCGTAGACTTTGCTCAATTCAGCCTCAAACTTTTCCACGATGTTGTATTAGGCAACACCAAATATGTTGACTTGATTAAAAGTCCAGCCTATACAATGCCAACCTATTATATGGGGACCGTTGACGAAAACAACAAAGTCAACTTCTATGATGGCAAAATCCGCGTAGTTGATCCAAACGGTCACGAATTCTTAAAGTTTGAATCTAAAGATTATCTCAAGCATATAGGTGAACACGTCGAAGAATGGACGTATAGCAAATTCCCATACCTCAAAGCAGTTGGCTGGAAAGGACAAGTTTACGGTCCTGACAGCGGCGTTTACCGAGTAGGTCCGCTTGGACGCCTAAATGCTTCATACGGCATGGCAACACCTTTAGCGCAAGCAGAATACGAAGTCATGTACAAGACCCTCGGCGGCAAACCAGTCCACAGCACATTAGCTTTCCACTGGGCAAGACTCATCGAACTTCTCTACGCAACTGAACGCACTATGGAACTGGTTAAAGATCCAGAAATCACAAGCACAAACATCCGAAACAAACCTGGCGAACCAGGACAAGGAGTCGGAATCGTTGAAGCAGCACGAGGCACACTCATACACGACTACACTCTTGACAAAGATGCGTTGGTCAAAGATGTTAACCTGATCGTTGCAACAACCAACAATTACCCCGCAATCTGCATGAGCATACGTGACGCCGCAAAGGGCTTAATCCACGAAGGCAAAGTAGACCAAGGCATACTGAATAAAGTTGAAATGTCGTTTAGAGCTTACGATCCATGTTTTGGCTGCGCTACCCACTTTGCAGTTGGACAAATGCCACTAACTGTTGAAGTGTTTAACTCGCAAAAACAGCTAGTTAGCTCGGTTAGTCGTTAAAAAAACCTTTTTCTTTTTTTAATTTTTCTTCGTTCTATAGGCGTCCCAGATTAAATTTTAATCTTTCTCTCTCTCTCAAATTCTAAAAACTACTACTTCCTCTTACTGCCAAAGGCCATGGTTTTCAATGTTCTCCAATTCAGTGATATGACAAAAAGTTGCAACCGCTCATCATAAACAATGTCTTTTTTTTCTCATTCAGAACTGGAAAAAAATATTTTTCGCAAAATAATTTTCAAGTTTAGAAAAATTTTGTTCGCAGTCTCCACACAAAAAAGGCAGTTTTGGTAAATCTTGCATACGTTTTTCAGGATTTTTTGTCCCTCTTAAAAAACCCGTAGCTGATGTTTGTTTTAGCCAAACGGAAACAAACCTCGGAATTATATGACTTACTCTAAGATCTGATTCTTTATTGCAAAGGGCACATTTTCCGCGGTTCATGTTATCACTCTTGGAGTCCAATTCTTTTTTTCATTTCTCAAATATTTGGCTAATAGTAACGCTTCTTCACAAATCAGCGTGTCAATGGTTTGTCTTTTTCCAACCTTGATTCTTTCAACGTCAACCATGCGGTCAAAGAAAGCGTTCAAATCCTCAGCTAAACTATCGGTCTCATATTCTTTTAGATGTATTTTTTTGCCCATTTTAAGATGCATCATAAAAATCATTGGGGTCTCTATGAAAAAATCCCTTAGATTTTAGGGTAAACCCTTATGTGTACTGGGCATTAATTGATTTCATTAAAGAGCAGGTTTATTATGCAAGTGCAACCTCAACCATCAAATCCAGAACACAAACGTATGAAACGTGAAAAGAAAACCATCGGGTATATGGTTGATATCTACTGTAAAAACCACCACGGGACGCAAGGTGAGCTCTGTAAAGAGTGTCAAGAATTCGAAGACTATGCTTTCTTGCGGCTGGATAAGTGTGTTTTTCAGGACAAGAAAAGCACCTGCGGCAAATGTCTTATTCACTGCTACAAGCCAGGCATGAAAGAGAAAGCAAAAATCGTAATGCGTTATGCAGGTCCACGCATGCTCATTCATCATCCAACTTTGGCATTGCATCATGTTTGGGATGCACGCAGAGAACCACCCGTGCTCGCAAAGAAAACGGATTAGGGAAGCTTTTTCTAGCTTCTCGCGTTTTTCATATTGATATTGAATGAATAGTAGCATTGAAGCTGAACTAAGGAATTGGCTTGTTGGCGCTAAAAAAATTGTGGTTGCTGGTATTGGAAACCCTATTCGTTCAGACGACTATGTGGGTCTAAAAATAGTTGAGGATTTACAAGGTAGAACCTCCAAGAAAGTTCTCTTATTGGAATGCGAGACTGTTCCTGAAAGCTTCCTTTTAGATATTGAAGAGTACGGACCCACCCATGTCCTTTTGATCGATGCTGCCTTGTTGGAATTAAAGCCGGGGGAGATTCGGTTGGTTGAGCCTGAAAGGGTTGTGGATTTTTCGGCGATTACCTCACACGTTTTGCCCTTAAAGGTGTTCTGTGAATATGTAAGTAAGGTAACAGGTGCCAAAATTGGTCTGTTGCTTGTAGAACCCAAATGCATGGAGTTTGGCGAAGGCTTAAGCACTGAAGTTGCTGCAACTGCAAAGACTCTGACAAAGATGCTGATAAAGTTGCTAAAGAGTTAAATTATATCTATATCAAACCAGAATAGGTGTTCTAATGGATGATCTTGAAAACCGATTGAGTGGTCTACTGGAAACCGACTCATACCTCGTGCCGTTTTCTGAACAGATAAGAAACCGACTTGAACACATAGAAGATACAGAATGGCGTATAACACAGGGAAGAATGACTCTATCAGAATTCGCGTCCGGTCACGAATATTTCGGTCTGCACTTCCGAGATAACGAATTGATTTTCCGTGAATGGGCTCCAAATGCAACTGAGATTTACCTGATAGGGGAAATGAGTGAATGGAAAACAGAAAGAGAATTTCTACTTAAAAGAATAAACGACTATGGTGTCTGGGAAATTCAACTGCCCGCTGATCGATTTACGCATGGTGATCTGTATCGTCTCCTCGTTCGCTGGAGAGGGGGACAAGGTGATCGCATTCCCGCATATGCTCGCCGTGTAGTGCAAGATCCAAAAACTTCGATCTTCAATGCCCAAGTGTGGTCACCGCCGAAGGTGTACCATTGGAAAAAACCCAATTTCAAAAAGTCAAATGATCCCCCTTTCATCTACGAAGCTCATGTCGGAATGGCACAAGAAGAAGGAACGATCGGATCCTTCAACGATTTTACTCTTAAAGTGCTCCCACGAATCATCGACGAAGGCTACAACACATTGCAGCTAATGGCAATCCAAGAACATCCATACTACGGCTCATTTGGCTATCAGGTTTCAAGTTTTTTTGCTCCTTCCTCTCGTTTCGGAACACCTGAAGATTTGAAACTTCTAATCGATACAGCTCATTCTGAGGGGCTTACTGTTTTAATGGATCTGGTCCATTCCCACTCCGTTTCCAACGAGGTGGAGGGATTGAGTCGCTTTGATGGGACACCGTTCCAATATTTTCATGAAGGTCATCGAGGAATACACAAAGCATGGGGGTCTCGCGTCTTCGATTATGGCAAACCGCAGGTTTTACATTTTTTGCTTTCCAACTGTCGATACTGGATAGATGAATTTCGATTCGACGGCTTTAGATTCGACGGCGTAACCAGCATGATCTATTTAGAACACGGTCTTGGCAGGGAATTCACTTCATACAATGATTACTTCAAGGGCGGCATCGATGAAGAAGCTCTAACATATTTAGCCTTAGCCAACCAAGTGATTCATAGTGTAAAATCAGATGCTGTCACGATAGCTGAAGACGTTAGTGGTATGCCCGGTTTAGCCGTTTCCCAGTCGAAAGGGGGATTTGGGTTTGATTATCGCTTTGCAATGGGCGTACCCGATTATTGGATAAAAATAACAAAAGATTTCAAAGATGAAGACTGGTCGATGGATTATCTATGGTTTGAACTCATAAATCGTAGAAAAGATGAAAAATCCATCAGTTACGTCGAATCACATGACCAAGCGATAGTGGGAGATCAAACACTCATTTTCCGACTGATCGGTGAAGACATGTACAATCACATGCGTATCGATGACGACAACCTAAAAGTTGCTCGGGGAGTTGCATTACACAAGATGATCCGCTTGATAACTCTAGCTACTGCCGGTCACGGGTATCTAAATTTTATGGGAAACGAATTCGGACACCCAAACTGGATAGATTTTCCACGCGAAGGAAACAACTGGTCGTTTGAACATGCTCGACGTCAATGGCACCTCACAGACGACGTTCACTTAAAATATCATCTGCTAGCCAGGTTCGATCGGGACATGATCGGATTAGCTAAAACAAATCACCTCTTTAACCAATCCATCCCACAGCTTCTTCATATAGATTCAGAGAAAAAAACTATAATCTTCAAAAGGGCTAACTTGATCTTTGCTTTCAATTTTAATTCCGATCAATCCTTTACAGATTTTCGATTTGGTGCTCCACCTGGCAAATATCGAATGATCCTAAACTGTGATGCACCAGAATACGGCGGATACGACCGACTAGCTCCCTTCCAGACCCATTTCACTACTGTGACCGATTATGGAGGACAAAGTCAACATACTCTTAGTCTATATCTGCCTGCTCGTTCAGCTTTTGTCTTATGTAACTGCTAAGTTCCGAAGTCTAAAACATCCATTAATAATGACAGTTTCCCAGAAATCCCTAATAGAAATTTTTTATGACTTAGACCTCACAAGAGAAGGTTTTTTCCCTTTCCGTTAAAAATATTAACATAAAGCTCATACAATAGACATAGTGGTTTACCAGGTGTTCTTTTGTCTGATACCTCTCCAAAGTCTCATTCATACAAATGGCACTTTATTCAAATAATATCTGTAATTATAGTGGCAAGTCTCGCCGCTCTAATATTCTACTTTTTCACATCTAAAATTGGCTACATACCTGATTCCTCCATAAAATATTTCTACATAGCCATTGGCGCCGTAGGCGGGTATTTGGTAATTAGAATCGTCTCACGCATTATTGCCAAATATGGGGAAATAAACCTTAGAACTGCAAATTCCAGTGCATTCAAAAATCTCTTTCAGATAGTGGCCATCCTTGCATTGGTCATTGCAGTTATGTTTGCTTTGGGAATCAATGTAACTTCAGCTTTGGTTGGAGCTGGTTTTCTAGGCATAGTTCTAGGACTTGCTGCACAAGTGGTTTTGTCCAATGTTTTTGCAGGATTTGCACTTCTTTCTTCCAAGCAGTTTGAGGTCGGCGATCGAATAACGGTAAACGTAGGTCAATATGGCTTTTTAGCACAAAGTTACGTCCATGATGATCTTATTCCAGGCTATACAGGAGTAATTACTGATATTGGTTTGAGTCATACTAAATTGTTGGGGGATGATAATGTTCCAGTTTCTTATCCTAACAGTGCGTTAGTTCAAGCAATGATTTTTAATCATACTAAGCTTAAGAAACGATCCGTTAAAATTCGCGTAGATGTTGATAGGGATGTACCAATAAATGAGTTTAGAGAAGCCATAGTAAATGCCCTACAAGATAATCCATTGATTGACTGTATAGATCCAATGGAAATTAATCCTCTTACTGTTTCAAAGGATACCTACAATGTTTCCATAAACGCTTGGGTAAAAGGTTCCAAAGAAGAGCCTGGAAAAGCAGTTCTCATCGATAAAGCAATTCAAGTGGCAAAGGATCTAAGGAAAAAGGCGGGAACAGATGTCTACAGTGATTTCCCTATTCGGATAGGCGATCAAGTGATGATAAGAGGAGAATTCGGCACCGTCGAGAACATCACAGCCCGTTATACTGTGATTAAAACATGGGACAACAGAAGACAAATAATCCCTAACGCTGTGCTTGAAAGTGAAGTCTTGATTAACTATACGTTGACTGATCCAGGCAAGTTGTTTCCGATCACTTTTGCAGTTCCTTACGATACGGATGTTGAGGCAGCCCAAAAAATAGCAGTAGAACAAGCCCAAGAGCATCCAAATGTTTTGAAATCGCTTAAACCAATCTTTCAAGTGCTCGACTTTTCTCAAGGCTCCATAACCTTAAGACTGCTCTTTCTGGCAAAAGACCAATCTACAGCTTTCGGTACTGCTTGTGATCTTAGGCTAGCGATAAAAAAGAAATTTGATAAAGCCGGCATTAAACTATCATGTCCAGCGATGTACATAACACCTGATTCAAGACTTAAAGTAAATTTCAAAGAGAAAACAGACTCCATACAAAAGGCAAATGGTAAATGAGCCTTTGTTTCACATTAGCCCCAGCGAAAATCAAACATATATAATAGATTCAACAACAATAAAATCGGCTGAGTTTTGTACATTACAGAACAGAACTACGGCATATAATCTCTGCTTGAGCTAAACTGGTTTTCATTAAGCCAATGATGAGATGGACTAATCGGATGATTGGAGCTAAGTACTCAAATAAAACCTGCGAATTCACTGTTTGGGCACCCTTTCACGATGAAGTTTCCCTGATTTTAACCGAAGAAAACGAAACTCTTCAAATGAAGAAACAAAAAACTGGTTATTGGACAACCAAAGTCGAGGGCATCAAACCCGGCACAAAATATAAGTATAAACTACCCAAGAAAACCGTTAAACCAGACCCTGCCTCAAATTGGCAACCGAACGGTGTGTTCGGCGATTCCGCAGTTGTCAATCATGAAGCCTACCGCTGGAAAGATGACGAGTGGAAAAACATATCCTTTCCCGACTTGGTTTTTTATGAGTTGCATGTTGGAACCTTCACAGAGGCAGGCACATTCAAAGCAATAGAGGATAGAGCGAAAGAAATTGTCGAGACCGGCATCAACGCAATCGAGCTCATGCCTGTAACCCAATTTTCTGGATCACACAATTGGGGGTACGATAGCGTCTTCCCATATGCTGTTCACAACACGTATGGAACACCAGATAATTTACGACATCTGGTAGACTATTGTCACTTCAATGGCACAGCAGTCTTTTTAGACATTATCTATAACCATATAGGTCCAGAAGGCAGTTGTCTACAAGATTTTGGACCATATTTTCTCAAAAATCGTCGCACACTTTGGGGCTCAAGCATAAACTTCGATGGTCCTCAATGTAGCGAAGTCCGTAAATACTTTTTTGAAAATGCCCTCTACTGGTTCCGCAATTATCATATAGATGGATTAAGGTTGGATGCAGTTCACTCCATTATAGATAGGAGCCCCAAGCATTTCTTGAAGGAACTCGCTGAAAACGTAAGTCGCTACTCCACGCGTAATGACCGAAAATCTTACCTTGTCGCCGAAGCCAATCTGAACAATCCAGTGATTGTACGTTCACGAAGAAAAGGAGGCTATGGCTTGGATGCGCAATGGCTCGATGATTTTCATCATATCCTCCATGTTCTGTTGACTGGCGAGAAATCATCCTACTATGCTGATTTCGGTGGCATAAGTGACCTCGTCAAGTCATTGCGGGAAGGCTACGTTTACACTGGACAATTCAGCCAATTCCGACAGGCAAACCATGGGCAACCAGCCACAGGGATAACGCCGGATAAATTCATAGTTTTCTCTCAAAACCACGACCACATCGGAAACCGTGCTTTCGGCGAACGACTCGTTACTTTAGCGAGGTTGGAAGCCGCAAAACTAGCAGCAGCCATAGTTGTGCTCTCACCTTTTATTCCGTTATTTTTCATGGGCGAAGAATACGGCGAAGATGCGCCATTTCTATACTTTACTAATTTCTCCGATCAAGCGTTGGCGGAAAATGTCCGAAAAGGCAGACGAGAAGAGCACAAGACGAATGATAGTCAAGGAGAAATACCAGACCCCCAAAATCAGGATACTTTCGAAAAGTCTAGGATTAACTGGCGCAAACGTCGAGAAGACAGGGGCAAAAAAATCTTAGAATACTATAAAACTTTGCTCCATCTAAGGAAAAGTTTAGCGCCAAATTTGGGACAGGTCGTTTTGCCCAAGTTTTCTACACTATCACAGGGGCACATTCTCATTATGACCTTTGGAAAAGACAAGTCAGCGGTAGCAGTTGCCAACTTTAGTAATCAACAGTGCTCAGTCGATTTTAGATACGGTGGAGCATTCGTGAAGGCTATAGATTCTGCCGATGACGCATGGGCTGGTCCTGGCTCGCTTCTACCTAATAAAGTACGGGATAAATCAGAATTAATATTGCAACCAAGGAGCGTTGCAGTTTACATAAAACCTAAATTGGTGAAAGAACTTGACTGAAAAATACATATGTATACATGGACATTTTTATCAGCCTCCCCGCGAAAACCCTTGGCTGGAAGAAGTTGGATTTCAGGAATCTGCCTATCCATACCATGACTGGAATAGCCGGATAACTGCAGAATGTTATGCTCCCAACTCATATTCCCGTATCATGGACTCTCAGGGGAGAATAATAGGCTTAGTAAACAACTACTCCAAAATTAGTTTCAACTTTGGACCCACTCTTCTATACTGGATCGTTCACCATGATCCCAGTCTGTACCGGTCGATTTTGGAAGCAGACAAGGAAAGCATGAAAAATTTTTCTGGACACGGCTCCGCAATTGCACAAGTCTATAACCACATGATAATGCCATTGGCGAACAAGCATGACAAAGAGACCCAAGTCAAATGGGGCATAAGAGACTTTGAAATTCATTATGGTAGAATTCCAGAAGGAATGTGGTTACCTGAAACCGCCGTAGACAATGAAACTCTCGAAACCCTCGCTGAAAACGGAATCAAGTTTACAATACTTGGACCTCATCAAGCCCTCAACGTGCGGAAGATTGGAGAAGAAAAATGGCAGCACGTAAACAAGGAACAGATGAACACACGCAAAGCATACAAGTGTAATTTGCCTTCTGGTAAAAGCATCAATCTTTTCTTCTACGATGGAACAATGGCAGCAAGTGCGTCTTTTGGTAATGCGTTAGTAAACGGAGAAGTCTTCGCAAATGCTTTGCTGTCAAAGTTCAAGGGCATGAAAGAGGACGTAGCTTTAGTGGACTTAGCTACAGATGGTGAACTGTACGGGCATCACCGCTTTCACGCCGATATGACTCTTGCATACTGTCTTCACTATATAACCTCAAATAACCTAGCGAAAATAACCAACTACTCCGAGTTTCTCGAAAAACATCCTCCAGAGTTTGAAGTACAAATTGCTGAGAATACTTCATGGAGCTGCAGCCATGGCGTCGAACGATGGAAAGATGATTGCGGCGACAGCTCAGGCCAAAAACCAGGATGGCATCAAGCTTGGCGTAAACCATTGCGTGAATCCATGGATTGGCTCCGAGATACATTATTGCCTAATTTTGAAAATCAAGCCCAGGAGTATCTAAAAGATCCTTGGGCAGCACGAAATGACTATGTCAACGTTATTTTAGACAGATCCCGCCAAAACATCGAGAAATTCCTCTCCCAACACGCCAAAAGAAATCTAAGCGAAGAAGAAAAGAAGCGAGTGATGAAGATTTTAGAAATGCAAAGACAAACCATGCTGATGTACGCCAGCTGTGGTTGGTTCTTTGATGACATTTCTGGAATCGAAACGGTGCAAGTTTTGATGTTTGCTGCGAGGGCAATGCAACTTGCCCGCGAAACCTTCGATATAGATCTAGAAAGTACATATCTCAAAATGTTAGAAATGGCTCAAAGCAACGTACCAGAATTAGCTAACGGTGCAAAAGTGTATGATGTATTTGTCAGGCCTGAAATCATGGATTCCATGAAAATCGCTGCACAGAACATGATTCTAACATTGTTTAGACCCAACTCGAATTCCCAACAAACTTCCACGTTAAAACAACCATGCTGCTTCCAAGTCAGCGTAGAATCATCGGAAAAATATGAAAGCGGGAAATTCCGGTTAGCCTTTGGAAAAATAAAGGTTCATTCATTTATAACTTTAGATGAGTTTGATTACGAATGCGCCGCAATATGGCTAGGGGACCATAACGTTTCATGCGGAGTAACGTCGGAAAAGGAATCTGAAGCTTTCAACAACATAAAAGCAGAGATGAACGACATTTTCGAGAAGGGTCAAATAAATGAGATAATCCAGCTTATGCCTAAACATTTCGGGAACAACATCTATTCCCTGAAAGATATGTTCAAAGATGACCAGAGAATGATCCTAAACCAGGTAATCGAAGATGGAATCAAGAAAGCACGAGAACTGTATCAAATCGTGTATCACGAGAATTCTGCATTGATGCATTTCATGAACGAAATCAGAGTCCCCACTCCGAAAGCATTCCATGTCGCTGTCGAAGTCATTCTAAACATGGAAATTAAAGACCTTTTTTTGGTGCCATTCTTAAACCTGGCAGAGCTGCAGAGGCTAATAGGTGAAGCCAAAAGACTTGATATAGCTGTTGACTTAGAACTCTTGACGCTGGAGGTTAACGACAGAATAAATCAACAACTTAAGTTGTTAGCCAACTCGCCCGAAAACATGGAAATCATCGAACGCGCCAGCAGAATCATCTTCGCTGTCAAGGAGATTCCCCTCCACCTTAACTTGTGGCTATCGCAAAATATAGCTTTCAAAATCGCCAAGACCCACTACCAACTTATGAAAGAAAAGAAAGATGAAAAAAGCGAAAAATGGGCAAAGGCCTTTAGTAAACTTTGTGAGCTAATCGGGATTCGGCTGGAATAGAAGTGGAAACACCGATTGCGACCTACAGAGTTCAACTTCATAAGGACTTTGGCTTTCACAAACTTACAGCTGTTTTGCCATATCTTGCAGAACTGGGCGTATCTCACATCTATTCTTCGCCTATTTTCAAAGCCAAAAAAGGCAGTAGTCACGGCTACGACATAGTGGATCCAAATAGCATTAGTGATGAATTAGGTGGAGAAAGAGGGTTCGAAGAGGCAAACAAATCGGCTGAGAAATGTGGACTTAGATGGATACAAGACATCGTTCCAAACCACGCCGCATATTCTTTGGAAAATCAAATGATTCTAGATTTGATGCGCAATGGCTCAGCGTCGAATTTTTACAATTTCTACGATGTGGACTGGGCGTATCCTTCTTACTGGTTGAAGGGTAAAATTATGGTGCCGTTCCTTGAAGAGCCTTACATAGATTGTTTAGAACAAAGAAAGATTCAGCTTGTTGGTCATGGTGGCGAATTCGCGGTTAAGTACCAAGAACTCGAGTTTCCACTACTAGAAGGTAGCTGCCCTGCACTCTCTAACGCTAACACAGAAGCCCAAATTGAAAAGACATTAAGAGCTTATAACAACAACACTCAGCGTTTGGATGCTCTGCTTTCATGCCAAGTTTACTCCCTGCATCATTGGAAAACAGCGTTAAAGCAGATAAACTATCGACGGTTTTTTGACATCATAGATCTCATCGGAGTACGTAACGAAGACTCAACAGTCTTTGAAGCCACTCACCAACTCATCTTTAGGCTGCTACAGGAAGGCAAGATCGCGGGGGTTAGAGTAGACCACATAGATGGCTTAAATCAGCCTGAAGTGTACTTGGAGAAACTCCGCAATATTCAAGCTGATGCTTATGTAGTGGTCGAGAAAATCCTCGGGGAAGACGAGCAACTTCCAAACACTTGGCCTGTTCAAGGAACAACTGGTTACGATTTCCTTAACCAGCTAAACAGCATATTCGTGGAAAAAATAGCTGAAGAAAATTTCATCAAACTCTACCAGCGATTCACTAAGAGAAGGGAATCGTTCGGTGAAATCCTATATGATAGTCGGAAAAAAATAATTCAGATGTCCTTTGCCAGCGACATCAACAACTTAGCTAGATTACTTGAGCTATTCTTGCACAAAAAACCCTATTCCGCCGGATGTACCAATATCAGATTCAGAGAAGCCCTTACAGAAGTTTTTGCTTGCTTTCCAGTATACCGCACCTACATCGCTGAAGGCAACTGTGGTACGACTGTTTCACATTATTTCCAAGAAGCTTTGCGAGAAGCAAAACAAAGAAACAGCAAAATACACAAAGAAATTAACGCCATGGAACAGATGCTTACCGAAACGCTATTTTCATCTGAGGCACTCAAAGTAGTAATGCGGATACAGCAATTCACAGGCGCCGTAATGGCCAAAGGCTTCGAAGATACTGCACTCTATCTCTACTGCCAACTTCTATCGCTCAACGAAGTAGGCGGAAATCCAGCAACCTTCGGCAAATCAAAAAAGAACTTCCACACATTTAACAAAACAAGACAACGTAACTGGCCCCTATCGCTCAATACCACTACCACCCATGACACAAAACGGGCCGAAGATGCAAGAGCACGCCTTAACACCTTAAGCGAAATCCCAGATGAATTCGCAGTTGAACTTGAAAAATGGAAAAAAATCAACAAATACAAAAAGACTTTGATAAATCATAGGCTTTCTCCTGACAGAAACGAAGAATATTTCATCTATCAAACACTCTTGGGAGCCTTTCCCTTTGATATAGAATTAGAGCCAGATTTTTCTAACAGAATTAAAAGCTATCTAATTAAGGCTTTGCGGGAAGCAAAATGCCACAGTTCTTGGTTGTCGCCCAAAAACCGCTACGAGGATGCTGTCACCGATTTTGTGACTGCTCTTTTGAACTTAAAACAAGGAGCTGATTTCCTACAATTATTTTTACCGTTCCAGAAAAAAATCGCATACTTTGGGGCTCTTAATTCTCTTGCGCAGGTTCTCCTCAAGTTAACAAGCCCAGGCATACCTGATTTTTACCAAGGTACAGAATTATGGGATTTAAGCCTAGTCGACCCTGACAATCGTAGACCTGTAAACTATGCAAAAAGGCAACAAATTCTAAAACAAGCCATCCAAACACGGGCTTCGAATGCAGCCGAACTCCTGGAACATTTTTCTGATGGCGAAGTAAAGTTATATGTTACCCATAAGTTGCTTAGAGCTCGAAAAAATAACATGTCTCTATTTAATGAAGGTATTTACGTTCCTCTCGAAGTCAAAGGCGTTCATGCCCACCATGTGATTGCGTTTTATAGAAAAAAAGGCAATCAATATTCTCTCTCAGTAGCATCCCGTTTCCTAACCAACCTGCTAAAACCCTTTTCATCACCTCAAAATATCATGTGGAAAAATACATATCTTCATCTTCCTCCGTATGCACCCAAAAAATGGGTAGACTCACTAACAGAAAAGGTAATCCACACTGACGGAAATTTAGCCGTTTCCGAGATTCTTTCCGATTTTCCTATTGCTCTGTTAACAACGAAGGAGCCATAGAATGAACCAAATGGAACGCTCCAGCGGCGTCTTGCTACATATTACCTCACTTCCATCGAAATTTGGTATCGGAGATTTGGGACCAGAAGCCCTAAATTTCGTCGATTTACTCTGCAACTTAAACCAACGATATTGGGGAATTCTCCCGCTTAACCCAACGAATCCAGAAGAAGGAAACTCACCCTACAAATCTGACAGCGCCTTCGCAGGAAATCCACTATTAATCAGCCCAGAACTATTAGTCGAAGATGAACTGATATCTAAAAATGAAATAGAAAAATGGACAAAAGAACCAATCAACCGAGTGAACTACATCCAAGCATCTGAAACCAAAACTGCAATCATAAAGAAAGCTTATGAGAACTTCAATAAATTCCATACTTGCTTAAAAGACGACTTCGAATCCTTCTATGAAGATAACAAAGGTTGGCTAGACGATTACGCGCTCTACGCAACCTTGAGGAAAAAAATAAAGTTGCCATGGCACCAATGGCCAGCCGCTATCCGCGACCGTGAAGAAATTGGGTTAGTCCAAAAACGAGAAAGTCTAAAAGATCAAGTTGACAAAGAAAAGTTTGTACAGTTTGTCTTTTACAAACAGTTGCGAAACCTTAAAAAGTGCTGCGTAAGAAAACGAGTGGAAATTTTTGGTGACTTACCCTTCTACGTTGCTTTTGATAGTGCAGACGTATGGGCAAATCAAGAACTTTTTAAACTAAACCGCCAAAAAACACCTTCATATGTAGCTGGTGTTCCACCTGACTACTTCAGCAAAACAGGGCAACTCTGGGGTTCACCAATCTATGATTGGCATCAACTCAAGAAAACCGGTTACGAATGGTGGTTAGATCGAATTAGACAAAACCTTATGCTATGTCACAAGCTACGCTTTGACCATTTTAGGGGGTTCATAGCTTACTGGCGGGTTCCTGCAAAAGCTCAAACTGCTAAATCCGGTCGGTGGATTAGGGCGCCAACGGCAACCTTCTTCAGAGCCGTGCAGGAAAATTTTCCTAAGATGCCCTTTGTAGCTGAAGATCTTGGCGCCATAACACCTCCCGTTGTTAATGCTAAAAAACAACTTGGTATTCCGGGCATTAAGGTTCTACTATTTGGTTTTAACGAACCTTCTACGAACCCTAATTTTCCAGGGAACTTGGCTGCGAACTCAGTTGTCTATACAGGCACACATGACAACAACACTGTGAAGGGCTGGTTTACTGAGGAGGCAACTGCCAAAGAGAGAAAGATGCTTTTTCAGTACTTGAGTCGAGAAGTAACCAAAGAGGAAATCAGTTTTGAACTTATTAAAATGGCAGAAGCGTCTAAGTCGAATCTATGTATCATACCTCTGCAAGATGCAGTGGGTTTGGGTTCAGAGGCGAGAATGAACAATCCTGCTGATCGAAACGGCAACTGGGAGTGGCGAATTACCTCAAATCAGCTGAAAGACAAAAAACTGCAAACTTTTGGGCTAATAACACAAGAATTTGATAGAGCTTAGACGCCATAGCGTTCGGGTTGGAATTCAAATCAAAGGAGTTTAAGACATGCGTCTGCGTACCTCTTCGATCTTACGCTTTTTGACAAAAACACCGTTCGAACTTCTGTGTGATATATCAGAATCCCTAATAAAATGTTTATGAAGTCGAAACCAAATATCTACTTACCATGGCAATCTTAGAAAATTATAGCAGAGTCGTGGGTAGGTCAGTATTGAACGATATTTATCGAAAGGCTGACAAGCTAAGAGGAAAGCATATTCTTTGTATAAGCTCAACCTACCAAGGAGGCGGAGTTGCCGAAATTCTGAACAGCAGCGTGATTCTACTTAATGAACTCGGTGTTGATGTTGGATGGAGAATTCTGCACGGATCCCCCGACTTTTTTACAGTAACGAAAAAATTTCATAATGCGTTGCAAGGTGAAAATATAAATTTATCAACCATAAAAATGAAAGTTTACACTGAAACGAACAGAAGATTTTCTGTTTTCACACATATTAATCATGATTTGGTTATGGTGCATGACCCTCAACCTCTTCCATTGATTTCATTTTACAACAAGAAGCAACCTTGGATTTTTGAATGCCATGTAGATTTGTCTTCTCCAAATCAATGGGTTTGGAATTATCTTAAAGATTTTATAGAAAATTATGATCATTTCATCGTATCATTGGAAAAGTACAAACAGAACCTCAGCATTCCACAGAGCGTTATTTATCCGGCAATAGATCCATTAACAACTAAAAATAAGATGGCTTCTGAAAAAGAAATAAACAAGTATATGAGCAAATTTGGAATAGACCGAAATATACCTATAATTTCCCAAGTATCCAGATTCGACAAATGGAAGGACCCGATCGGAGTGATAAAAATATTTGAAGAGGTTAGGCAAAAAGTAAATTGCCAACTCGTTCTTCTCGGTGATTTTGCTTCCGATGATCCTGAGGGCCAAAAAATATTTGAGACCGTGAAAGAAAGGACTAAAAAAAGCAAATATGAAAAGGACATTAAAGTGATAGTTGTTTCCAATAATTTCTTAGTAAACTGTCTGCAAAGAGCTTCTTCTATTGTTATTCAAAAGTCTTTAAAGGAAGGCTTTGGGTTGACAGTCTCTGAGGCACTCTACAAAGGAACTCCTGTTGTGGCTTCTAATGTTGGAGGAATTCCCTTACAAGTTATTGATGGCGAGAATGGGTTCCTGCATGAACCTAAAGATTACAAAGGTTTCAGCAAAAGCATCTTAAAACTCTTAGGCGACGAGAATCTTAGGCTTAAATTTGGGGCAGAAGGCAAAAAACACATAACAAACAACTTTTTAATTACGCGGCTTGTATCAGATTGGCTTGATCTCTTTCAAAAATATCTCCCTAAATAGAACCTATTTTTTAATATTTTTCAACCTTTCAAGTCCTTTGCCGAAAAATTAATTTTTTACTATCTATTAACTACGAAGTGCTATTTGTACAGGTTGTAACGATGAGCAGGTTATTGATAGTTTCTAACAGGTTACCTCTAAACCTTTCAAAAAATAATGGAGAACTCAAAGTTGAACGCAGTGTTGGAGGATTGGCAACCGGGGTCGGTTCGATTTACAAGTCTCAAGATAGTCTCTGGATAGGTTGGCCTGGTTATAGCGTTCAGAAATTACAGATTGAAGAAAAAAAGAAAGTTGTGGATTTATTAGATAAACAAAGATGTCATCCAGTTTTTCTATCCTCATATGACATAAAACAGTATTACAACGGTTTTTGTAACAACACAATTTGGCCCTTATTTCATTATTTTAATCTTTATACGAGGTATGATCAAAGCTACTGGGATAGTTTTAAAAAAGTTAACGAAAAATTCTGTGATGCAATTCTGAATATTGCAAAAAATGACGACACCTTTTGGATACATGATTACCATCTTATGCTGCTTCCTGAAATGATACGACAGAGATTGCCTAAAGCTAAAATTGGGTTTTTCTTGCATATCCCATTTCCTTCTTATGAACTTTTTCGCCTTTTGCCTTGGCGCTCAGAAATTTTAACCGGTATTTTGGGTGCCGACTTGGTTGGCTTTCACACATATGATTATGTTAGGCACTTCCTGTCAAGTGTAACTCGTATCTTAGGCTTTGAACACTCATTGAGTGAAATACAAACTGGAGAACGTTTGGTGAAAGCTGAACTTTTTCCGATGGGCATTGACTATAAACATTTTCATAATGCTGCATCAAGCGAATATGTGCTTAAAGAAGTTGCACGTATACGCAAAAAAGTTGGAAACCAGCGAATTATCCTCTCCTCTGATAGGCTTGACTATACCAAAGGAATCCCTTTGAGGCTAGAGGCATTCGATGCTTTCTTAAATAAAAAAGCTGATTATCGCGGGAAAATTACTCTTTACTTAGTCGCCGTGCCTTCAAGAAGCAATGTTAGTCAATATCAAATTTTAAAGAAGCAAATAGACGAGTTGGTAGGGCGCATCAACGGAAAATATGCAACCGCCGACTGGATGCCTGTACGCTACTTTAGCCATTTTCTCCCATTTAACCAACTGGTGGCACTGTATTCTGTTGCTGACGTAGGATTAGTCACTCCATTGCGAGACGGGATGAATTTGATGGCTAAAGAGTTTGTCGCTAGTAAAGCAAACAGAAAGGGAATATTGATTATTTCAGAAATGGCGGGAGCGGCACAGGAACTCGGAGAAGCTATAGTTGTCAACCCAAACAACCTAGATGCATTAATAAACGCAATGGAAAAAGCACTGACCATGCCGCAGGAAGAGCAACAAAAGCAAAACAGTGTAATGCAGAATCGGTTAAAGCACTATGACATAAATCACTGGATAGAAGACTTCTTAAGTGGTTTAGATCAAGCATGGATCGATCAAAAGGCAAACATGGAAAGCGTCATAACTCCTAAGGTTAAAAAAGAACTGCTAAAAAAATATAGTAATAGTACAAGAAGGCTAATTCTGCTTGATTATGACGGGACACTTGTTCCGTTTGCTGACACTCCTGAAGAGGCTAAACCAACTGTTGAAATTTTGAAATTGCTGAAAAAAATTTCTGAAGACCCTTCTAACGAGATAGTAATCGTAAGCGGCAGAAAAAGAGATACCTTAACCCAATGGTTGAATTCACTAGACATCGGGTACATAGGGGAACACGGCGCCTGGATTAAAGAACGATCAGGAGAAGTTCACATACCAGAAACCCTCTCAAACGATTGGAAAAAAGACCTTCTTCAACTGCTTGAATTATACACTGATCGCACTCCAGGATCACTCGTCGAAGAGAAAGAAGCCTCCCTAGTTTGGCATTACCGCAAAGCTGAACCCCATCTGGGCTTTCTACGGGCTAACCAGTTGAAAGACGACTTGACAAGTCTGACATCTAACCTCGGTTTAATAGTAGCCGAAGGAAACAAAGTTATCGAAATAAAAAATGCTGTAATCAACAAAGGACAAGCCGCTCAAATGTGGCTTTCAAAGCAACAATGGGACTTTATAATGGCTATAGGCGACGATAAAACAGATGAGGATCTTTTCGCAGTTCTACCTGCAGATGCTTTTTCGATTAAAGTTGGTTTAGGCTCAACTAAAGCAAGTTACAACCTTCTATCACAAAGCCAAGTCGTGCCCCTGCTAAAGAGTTGCCTTAAAAGCGCTAAAAAATTATCCAAATAGAATAACTGAAACCGTTCTACTTTATAATTTTCTTAACCAAACTTTTGCCTGAGTTTTAAGGCACTCGATGAAGTCCTTGTCACATTCAAGATTCAAAAAAGCATCTTTGTCAACACCGTCAGGCATTGGGATCTTTACTTTGATATAGGGGTTGATTGTCTTTTCTATTTTTGATCGTACCTTATCGTATTTGTCAGGTTCTTGTTTACTCAGGACATTATCACCGATATTACTATGATGTAAATTGGCGCTATTCCCAAAATCAGAAATGAGAACGGTCCAACTCTTCGGAACCATTCTAACAAACTGATTATCTTTCTCTATTTTCTTAATATTCCTAGTCCAATTATGTTTGAAGCAGAATCTATCGGAGTCATATGGCATTTTATGGCAAAGAAGCATGGAAAGAATACTAGAACCAACATTAGAAAACATCCACGCTTTTGCTTCCGACAAACCACAGAATACTGTGTGACTGCAGAAATACAGATACGGAAATTTTGTCAAAGAAAACTATTCAAAAACCGATTTAAGCATATGTGAAGCAAATAGAGTTTGAGGAAAACATCACGTTAAGCAAAGACATGGAAATTGAAAACGTTACTTTTCAAGCTCTAGCGCATCCTATTCGCAGATCAATAATTCGAATTATTAATTCAAGAAATCAAGGAATCTCGTACACTGAATTAATCACAGAACTTGGATTATCAACAGGAAAACTAAACTACCATCTAGAACAACTAAAAGGCTTAATCGAAAAAAACAGCTATCATTACTATGTTTTAACGCCGTTTGGAAAAAAGGTCATTGAACACTTAAACCTTGTCGACCAAAGAATCAGCTCAGAAGACGAGAAATACGTCAAGGTTGCTTCTTTAGCTCAAAACGCAAGTCTGCAACCGATAATGAAAGCGTTCTTATCTATTGGTATTGTGGCTATGACGTTTCTGATTTTCTTATGGATCTATATTGGCTATATAACTATATCTGAAGGTGCACCCTTAATTATCTACGTTATTTTGCCCGTTTGAACATCTCTCGGTTTGTGTGTTCTTGTTTTACTAGTTTATGCGTTACTTAGATCGCCTCTGTGGATTAGACGGTTGGAACGAAGATACTTTGGCGAAAAACTATCCTTGAATTTCCATTCTTTTCTTATTGCTGTGGAATATTAATTAAACAGTTTTTTGTAACCATTGATAAGTGAAAATGTTATGGCTGGAAAAGCAATAGTGATTATGGGTTCCGAACGCGATTTAGATTTTAGCCGCGAAATCGCCAAATACCTAAAACTCCTCGGCGTTTCCTACGAGTTTCGCGTCGCTTCTGCCCATAAAACCCCAGAAAAAGTACTAAATATACTAAAAGAATTCGAAAACCAAAAAGTAGTTTTCGTAACAGTTGCCGGTCGCTCCAACGCTCTGAGCGCATTCATGGACGGAAACACCTCGAGCCCAGTCATTGCGTGTCCACCCTACAGCGAAAAATTCGGAGGCGCAGACATATACTCTTCTCTTCGGGTACCAAGCGGCATCGGATCTGTTGTAACAATTGAGCCCGAAGGGGCAGCAATCGCAACTGCAAAGATTCTAGCATTGCAAGACACAGAAATAGAAGGTAACATCAAAACCTATCAAGAAGGCAAACGCAAAGAAATCGAAAGATCAAATGAATCCGTAAAAATCCTAACATAGACTGCGCCCTCCTCAAATTCAAAACCTGCTTCATCTAAGATAGGTGAGCATTTTGAACCCATTTTTTAACAATTATGCTCTATTTGGACCATTTAACCCATTTTGGACCATTTTATCCCATGAGTTAAGCCAAATCCAACTCCCTAAACCAAAAAATAAGCTTGAATTGAACTTATCCAAAAATGAAGAAAACATATTTTTTCTAGCAGACAAAATTTAATGCTCTTGCCAGAGAAGAACAACAACAGTTATTTTTTGAGTGTTGTTGTTCTAGCAAAGATACTATTTCCACACAGAAAAAACCCACCAACAAAAACAACCCAAAACAAACCCGCCCAACAACATAAAAAACAAACTTTTTCTTCTCCGGAGAGGTTTCAAAACCTCACAAAATCGATATAAGGACAAATACAAATAATCAAAGCAATCGAGGAGAACAAGATGGGCAGCGTAAAAGACCTACAAATAATCCAAAAACCTACTCAAACAACCATGGGTGTTGGTAGATTCCTATTTTCGGATCGTTACAGCGTCTTTGATTGGGGAGAAATGCCAGATCTCATAGAAGCTAAAGGCTCTGCACTGTGCCTTATGGGCGCTTACTGCTTTGAACAGCTAGAAGACATGGGAGTTAAAACCCATTACAGAGGTTTGGTTAACGAGAAAGGCAAGGCTGTTAAAGTTGCCGAGTTAAAAGCGCCTTCTAACAACATGGAAGTGGCGCTGGTTAACGTCTACAAGCCCAAAACAACCGTTGTCAACGGCAAAATCCTGCATGATTACAGCCCCTACACTTCTTCACTGAAAAACTGCCTTATTCCACTAGAAATCATCTATCGCAACGGCCTGCCTGAAGGCTCATCAGTATTCAAGAGGATAACTCAGGGAAAAGTCACCTTAACAGACCTTGGTTTAGATCACCAACCAATCCCAGGCGAAACACTAACTAAACCAATCTTTGATGTCAGCACAAAACTTGAAGAAACCGACCGTTACATAACATGGAATGAAGCCAAAAAAATAGCAGGACTAACAAACCAAGAACTCAACAACATCAAAGACGTCCTGTTAAAAGCAGATGAAACCATAACCAAAGCCGCTCAAAACGCTGGCTTAAAAAATGAAGATGGCAAAATCGAGTTAGCCTTCGACGACAAACGAAACCTCATGCTCGTTGACGTATTAGGGACTCTTGACGAATGCCGATTCACTTACAACGGATTACATGTCAGTAAAGAAGTTGCAAGACAATTCTACAAAACAACAACCTGGTACAATGATTTGGAACAAGCAAAAAAAGAAAGCGAAGCCAACGGAATCCAAGACTGGAAAACCCTCAGCAAATCACAACCTCCAAAACTCGACGCTAAACTAAAAAATGTCATCAGCGAAATGTATATGGCAGCTGCAAACGAAATGACCAAAATCAAGCTTTTTGACGTGGCTAAACTTGCAAAAGTAATTAACGAGTACAAAGAGTATATGGGTGAAAAAGCATGACCATGAAAAACAAAATCCAACAGACCATCGCCGACTACGACCAAGAGAAAATCCATATCGGCGTCTTAGGCTCGCACAGTGCACTGGAAATCGCTTCAGGCGCAAAACAAGAAGGCTTCAAAACCGTAGTAGTATGCCAAAACGGCAGAGAAAAAACATACGCTCGCTACTACCGAAACATCTTTGACAAATTCATATTCCTAGACAAATTCTCAGACATCACCACCCCCGAGACTGTGAAACAACTAACAGAACTAAACACAGTCTTTGTCCCAAACCGATCATTCAGCGTCTACGCAGGATACGACGCCATCGAACAAAAATTCGAAGTACCAATAATAGGCAACCGATACCTACTACGAACCGAAGAACGCAACATCCCAAAAAACCAGCTCTGGCTCCTAAAACAAGCTGGCATCAAAATCCCCAAATCCTTCCAATCGCCAAAAGACATCAACTGCCCCGTCATCGTCAAAGTAGCCGAAAAAGGAAGAACAATCGAACGCGCATTCTTCTACGCCTCAACCCCCGAAGAATACGAACGCGAAGCCCAAAAACGAATTAGAGCAGGCATAATCAGTCGCGAGGCACTCGAAGAATCCATAATCGAAGAATACGTCCTAGGCGCCAAATTCAACGCCAACTACTTCTACTCCCCCCTAAACGACGAAATCGACCTGCTGGGTTTTGACCGACGCATCCAAACAGACCTAGACGGCGTTCTAGATTTACCCGCCCAAGAACAACTAGAACTAAAAGTCTCAACTCAAAACATAGAAATCGGACACATGGGCGCAACCATGCGAGAAAGCCAACTCGAAAAAATCTTCGACGCAGCCGAACGCTTCGTGCAAATCTGCCAAAAAGAGTTCCCCCCAGGCATGATTGGACTCTTTGCACTTCAAGGAGCAGTAACCAAAGAACTAGAATTCCGAGTCTTCGACGTAAGCCCACGAGTACCCGGATGCCCATGCGTCGAACCCACATCCCCCTACATGAACTACAAATACGGCATAGAAGTAGGACCAGGCAAACGCGTAGCCATGGAAATCAAACGTGCAGTTCGAAAACACCGCCTCCCAGAAGTGGTCACATGATAACAAACCCAGACATAGAAAAAATCATAAACAAATACGACCAAAAAAAACTCGCCATCGCAACATTAGGATCACACAGTTCCCTCAACATCTTCAAAGGCGCCAAAGAAGAAGGCTTCAAAACCATCTGTATCTGCAAAGAAAAAGACGCCATCATGTACCAAAAATATCCGCTGGTTGATGAGTTAATCATAGTTAAAGACTTCACAGAGTTGCTCAACGAAAAACTCCAAGAAAGACTGCGCAACCTTAACGTAGTTTTAATTCCACACGGCTCCTTTACAGCATACTTAAGCACAGAACAATTAACAAACAAACTCTATGTGCCCATGTTCGGAAACCGCCAACTGCTACACTGGGAAGCAAACCGAAAAAGCCAAGAAGAATGGCTAAGACAAGCGGGACTCAGACTACCCGCGACTTTCAAAACACCTGAAGACATTGACCGTCTAATAATCGCCAAACTTCAAGGTGCCAAAGGCGGAAGAGGCTACTTCCTCGCCAACTCACCTGAAAACTTCCATAAACAATTCAGCGAAATGGTCAAACGCGGAATGCTAACAAAAGACGACCTCTCAAGCATCCACCTCCAAGAATACGCGTTGGGCGTTAACGTCTACCCCAGCTACTTCAGCTCCATCATAAACAACGATGTCGAGATGCTCTGCATAGACAGACGCTACGAATCAGCAGTCGACTCTATCGGCAAAATCCCAGCAAGCCAACAACTTGAAATCGACATAAACCCAACTTACACCGTTGTTGGCAACTTCCCAATTGTGCTTCGAGAATCTCTTCTGCCAGAAATCATTCGGATGGGAGAAAACGTACACAAAAAAGCACGCGAGCTTGCACCCCCCGGAATCATCGGACCGTTCTGCCTTGAAACAGTTATCACCGACGAAGCCAAAATCTACACCTTCGAAATCTCAGCACGCATTGTTGCTGGAACAAACGTTGGCATCGGTACCTCGCCTTATGCTTATCTAAAATACGGCGAAAACATGTACATGGGCAGACGTATAGCAATGGAATTCAAAGAAGCTATCAAACAAAAACGACTTCAAGACATAGTAGCCTAATACTGCTATTCAAGGCATAAATTCAAGAGCTCTTCAAAATTCTTGCGGCTTCTTTCTTTTTTGTAACTCTTCAAAGCAACAACAAGCTTAGCTTTGTTTCTTTGCCCCAAGATTTTAGCAATCTTTTTTCCAGCATCGCTGTTGCCTTGGAAGAGGAATTGGCACACAGAAGTAACGTTAGAAGCATTCCGAGATAGACTGGCGGTTTCAAAGTCCACGATGAAAGGCTCTCCAGCGCTGTCGACAAGCAAATGCTTTGGTGCTTTGCTGAGTTCTCCGTGGTCTAAGTATATTTCATCTAGCCGCCAACATTGCTCCAAAATTTCCTCCAAGACCCTACGCAAAAAACCTGTATCCGCTTGAGCTTCAACCCAATCGGGAAAAACGTCGCCATCAATTAGCTGCATCAATAAAAAATCCTTCGTGACTGCAACAAACTTCGGCCCAACTTCAACGCTGTTTGCTTTTAGAAGCAGCTCTGCTTCATGCTCAAGGCTTTCTCTATCAGCATCACTTCTACGCATCTTAAGCGCAAATCGCTTTCCATTGATATGAGCTACCGCTACTACTCCGACATAACCTTTGCCAAAAACGGGAAGCGTAAAAGCAGTCGACTTGCCAGAAAACTCCACAGATTGGACACCAAGACGCTGCAATTGTTCAAGGCGACTATCCATTTGAGTTGGCGTTGCTCGTGGATAACAAACGACTGAAGCGTACGGTTCAGCTCTGACGTTTTCGACCGGCACGATGGTTGGCGGTTTCACCTTTTAATCCTCTTAGCCATAAACATGAGGCTAGTTAATTAAAGCTTAAGTGGATATGACAAATTCGCTTTAAAATACAATTTTGGCGAAGGCCCTCTCGAATATTTGTTCTATCTTTAAGTTTATAATAAAAAAGATAATATGCATATCAGAACTATCCTAAACAGTTGCCACATGCCGCACTTTAAACAAATACCCCAAATTCAACAACTGATGAGCAACAAAGGACTCATCCGAAACATAGGCATAATTGCGCACATCGATCACGGAAAAACCACACTTGCTGATTCCCTACTGGCTGGAACAGGTTTGCTATCGCCAATAATGGCTGGTTCCGCACGTGTGCTGGATTACCTTGAAGAAGAGCAGAAACGAAAAATCACAATAAAAACAGCTAACATTAGTCTGCTCTACAAAACAGACAGAAATCCTTTCCTAATCAACTTAGTTGATACACCTGGACATGTGGACTTTACAGGCAAAGTTACCCGAGCCCTGCGGGTAATTGACGGTGCAGTGGTTATTGTAGATGCAGTCGAGGAGATTATGGCGCAAACAGAAATCCTCACAAGACAAGCGCTTCAAGAACGAGTACGTCCAGCGCTATTCATCAACAAAGTTGACCGTCTAATAGTTGAACTGCAGCTTAACGAAGAACAAATCCAAAAAAAGCTTAACCACATAATCGGATCCTTCAATGACCTCATAGAACTTTATGCAGACGCTCCTTTTAAGAAGCAATGGAAAATAAATTCTTCAAATGGCAATTTGGCTTTTGGTTCAGCCTTGCACGGTTGGGGATTTACACTAAACATGGTGAAACGCCAAAACGTAAAATTCTCAGACATAATAAAAGCCTATCGAGAGGGCAGACAGATAGAGCTGCAGAGAAACCTCCCTGTTTCAGAAGCCGTTTTTAAAATGGCTATTGAATCGCTTCCGAATCCTCGTAAAGCACAATCTTACCGAGTTGAAAAAATCTGGGCTGGACACACAGACTCTAAAGTTGGTAGGGCATTGGTCGCTTGCAGAGACGATGGACCAACTGTAACATTCATTACAAATGTACATTCAGAAACAGACGGTAGCGCTATCGCCACTGGAAGAATTTTCGCCGGCAAAATCAAGGTGGGTGATAAGTTGCATCTTGTTGACGCCTTAATCGAAACGGAGGTTAAGCAAGTTTCTATTGATATGGGATCGTTCCGAGAAGAGGTCACTGAAGTTTCTGCTGGAAACTTGACTTCCTTGACCCTATCTGGTCAGGTTAAGATTGGTGAAACCATCGTTGATATGTCGCATAAGGTTGGTATGGTGCCCTTCGAAGGAATATGCTATCTTTCAGAGGCTGTTATCACATTAGCTGTTGAACCCAAAAACCCCCAAGACTTGCCACTTTTAATATCGGGGCTCGAGAAGCTTACCGTTGAAGACCCAAATCTGAAAATGGATGTGGACAAAGAAACAGGAGAATACTTACTAAGCGGTATGGGTGAGCTGCATCTGGAAATAGCTATAACTCAGCTCAAGAACGCTTGCGGTATTGATGTTACAGTCTCATCTCCAAGAGTTGTTTACAAAGAAACTGTTTCAAAGAAGGGCGTTGTTGCTTTGGCAAAAAGTCCCAACAAGCTGAATTGTTTTTGGTTGCAAGTTGAGCCTGAAGCTGAAGAACAAGCTGCGCCTCTAGAAGCCGAAGAATTAGGAAACATACTTGCAATTGATGAAAACCGAAATGTACTTTTAGATTGCAGGAGAAAACCCGACAGAGTTTCCGATGAAGTTTTAGAAGCAATTATCGCTGGGTTTGAGTATGCTTGCAAAGCAGGTCCGTTGTGTGGGGAACCGATTAGGCATTTACAAGTAAAGCTGATTGATATGCAGCTTGAAGAAGTAGAATCAGCTCTATCCGAAGTCACGCACGGAGTCGGAAAAGCAATCTTTGGTAGTTTCCTAACAGCTCAACCAACTCTTCTTGAACCCATTTATAAAATCACAATAACCGTAGCTACAGAATTGTCCGGTGAATCCTCAAGAATCCTAAGCACTCGAAGAGGCAAAATCACCTTATTTGAACAAAAAGGGCTGCTCACACACATCAGCGGTTTCATTCCTGTTTCCGAAACCTTCGGTTTCTCCAAAGAATTGCGCTCGGCAACCTCGGGGCGTGCGTTTTGGCAATCCTTCTTTGACCACTGGGAAAAGATGCCCCAAAAGTTGGCGACGAATGTAATTAACGATTTACGTCAGCGCAAAGGGCTTGCTCCTAAAGTGCCTAAACCAGAGAAATTTATGGAGCCTCAATAATGCTTCTTGATATTCCATTTGACTTGAATTTTTCGCTATGCTGCGGGCAGGTGTTCAGATGGAAAAAAATTGGCGACTGGTGGTACGGTGTCGTCGGCGAAACTGTATTCAAAATCCATCAATTCGACTATAACTTAGAATTTGAAGGCGTCAGCGAAGAGTTTGTACGGAATTATTTTAGATTAGACGACGATTTAGCTAAAATCAGCCGAAATATCGCTAAAGACCCACACATCGGCAAAGCTCTGAAAAGGTTTGAGGGGTTACGGTTAGTGCGGCAAAAACCTTGGGAATGCCTTATCGGTTTTATATGCTCCATTTACAAGAACATCGCCGCCATCGAACAAATGCTCCAGCGACTTTCAGAAAAATACGGAGAAAAATGCTCATTTGACGGTCTTGAATTCTATTTGTTTCCCACTATCGACAGATTGGCTAATTTAAGTGAGGATAAACTGCGAGAATGTGGATTGGGTTTTAGGGCAAAATATGTTCTGACAACTGCACGAAAAATTCGTAAAGAAGACCTGAATCTTCAAAACCTTAAAGTTTTGTCATATTTGGACGCCCGAAACAAACTTCTAGAATGCCCTGGTGTAGGCTTGAAAGTGGCAGATTGCGTACTGCTATTTTCGTTAAACAAAATGGAGGCTTTCCCAGTGGATGTTTGGGTTAAACGGGTAATTCTAAACCATTACGCAGACAAATTTCCCTCCGATCTGGTAAACAAAATGCGAAGTCACAACTCCCTAACCAACGGAGAATACCTAAAAATTGGAGAGTTCGCCAGAAACTATTTTGGAGCCTATGCTGGTTATGCACAAGAATATCTCTACCATTTTGAAAGAACACAATATTAAAATGGCAAAAAACAACATTTCCCTAACCGGTGAATATTGATGAGTGAGGGCAAACTTAATCAATTAATAAAACAAAAAAGAATTTTCCTTCGACAAACTATGAAAGATTACGCTTCAGGAGGCAACGACATGCTTGACGATCTGGAAACAATCCTTGTTGAGGCAAAAACAGAAATTACGCACAATTTAGAGCTCGCAAGCTGTCTAAAAGAAGAAAACGAAGAATCATACAAAAAAGAATGTCTATCCATGTTTGATGCATGGTACGAGAAATGGTTCGGCAAAACCTGATTTCCCCAATTTTTTGTTACGACATTCCTTTGCATTGGGCAAGGCGGAAAATGTTTAAATGCTGTACAAACAGCAATTATTAAGAACAAGCAATGTGGGCCCGTAGCTCAGCTAGGTAGAGCGCCAGACTCATAATCTGTTGATCACCAGTTCAAATCCGGTCGGGCCCACCATTTTAACTTATCATAAAACACCGGATTTACACTCTTAACTTCTCTTTTAGATCTCTATTATTTTTTGCAAAACCCTGCTGCTTTGAATTTTTGCCTCTTTAGAAAATTAAGTTATTGGGCAAGGTTATTGGGTAAATAGAATTAACAAAAAACCTCATCAATAATTCAATATCAGCTTTTTGTTAACGTTTTAACTTATAGAGCAAGACTGTTGTGGCCGCAATCATTATCGCGATCCAAAATACAAGGTCAATGAGCAGGGTTGCAATGTTTACGCTCCATTGGTTAACTGGTCCTGCAATTGTGCTTTGGGCGTTTGTTGCCCATACAAGTGGCAATCCGTAATCCACGTGCACAAAGTCTGGCCAGTTGTATGTTATGCCCCAAAGCAAAGCTGCAGCAGTAATGATCAACCATATGATCATGAAGCTTAGGATATATTCTATCTTTCGCATATGGAAATTTGAAAGACTGTAACCCTAATAAGTTTTAGTTTTTGAAAGTTATCTCTAGACTATGGATTAAATTAGTCAGACACTTAAGGTAAATTAAACATAGCCTCTTTAATTGAAGCTATATTTTTATGTGACAGTTATAAATGCTAATCCTGATTGATTAACAATGTCTGAAGTTGTTGCAGAAAGTCTTTCTGGTCTCCTGCGAGGTTTAATATCTGGAACCATCGCTTTTTTCCTGGTAATGTTATTATCAATTGTTTACAGGTATTTTACAAACGAAAAATTATCTTCTTTCATTGGCATAGTTTTTGGACTGGGCTTTTTGGGATTTTCAGGAGGGCTACTAGCAATTTTAGAGCAACCCACTTTGGGAGGCGTGATCGAAATCGTGGCAGTAGCAATAATGATCGTTTGGGGTCTTAACACTGGCGACAAAATAGCCGAAAAGATTCCGAGAAAAAGCGCCTCTTCAATATTAGAGGGTATTAGAGGAGGAAAAATAACTTACACCACGATCAAAATGCCTATTTCACGGCTAATACGTGACATGGTCGGAAAGCCTAGAGTTCCTGATTCATTGAAAGCGGAATTATCAGAACGCGAATTCACCTTGCCAAGTGACCTTCCACTCGAAGAAATCACCAATAGAGTAAAGAGACGTTTAATTACAGATTGGGGCATAGGGGACGTGGAACTTGAATTGGACCAAGAACACAAAGTAATCCATTTAGCAATATCCGCAAAGGAAAGAGGCTTAAGCGAGACTATACCCGAAGGCAGCGTGGCTATACCGATAGAATGTAATGTGATTCCGTCCAACCTAGTTTCGGGTGATTTGGTAAAACTTTTCTTTGAAAATAACGAAGTCATGGAGAAAATAGAAATAAAAGGCGTAGATGAAGAACACAAAGTAATAACCATAGTCGCCGATTTGGGTTTACTTGACACAATTCGGGGCAAGAAAGCATCTTTGGTGGTAGCTCTGCCGTCCGACACACCTAAACAGGCAATTAGTGTAGAACAAATATCAGGTGAAATTGAAGATTTTAAATTTCAAAGAATTGTCAGTTCTCTAAAAAAAGTTGGGGTAAATAACGAACTCGCAAGCAAGATTGTTATGAACGTTCAAGCTAGACTAAGCAAATTAGATCCGCCAGTTTCTACGAGGTTAATTAAAGCGGCAGTCGTAGAAGAATTGGAAAAGGAAGACCCAGATGCTACAAAAAAATTGAGAAAACGAAAAATATTTGTTCCATAAAAACAGTATTTTGCAAACACCTTTTGACAAATCATTTATTGCATAAATATTATTAAATAGGTATTTCTTCCTTATGCAAGCGACCAATTTTTAGATCGCGTAAGGAGGAGCCATTCAGCTTGCATTTGGAACAGATGAAGAAAGAAATTGAAGCACTAGTTATTAAGAAGGGTTTTTACAACAAGCCTGAAGACATACCAAAAAAACTGCTCTTTGCCTTTATCGAACTAGGTGAAGCAAGTGACGCATGGAAAAAAGGATTGCCTGAGGAAAAAATCGCAGAAGAATTAATCGACGTAATCTTTTATGTTTTAGATGCCAGCCGCTTAGCTTGCCCAAACATGAACATGGATGAAATATTCAAAAAGAAACTAGAAAAAAACCTTGACAGGCCTTACCAGTACGGCGAAGGACACCGATTCAAAAGGCTTGAAGAAACACAAAAATAACCTCAAAGATTATTTTAAACTACAAATAACTGCTGTGGACGTAAAGTGGAATTTACTTACCCAACCAATATGCTGTTTTATTGCAGCAAATGTGGCTTGTGCTGTGGTGATACAAAACAAAAACCACGATGCATCTTGCTCTTGGAGTCAGAAGCAACCGACATATCAAACCTAACACATCAACCAAAACAACATTTCGCCAATGAGGTAAAAAACAAAGCACCTTACCTGTATGAAATGAAAAAAAACAGTCAAGGTAAATGCTTGTTTCTAGAAGACAACAACTGCGCTATTTACGAGCATAGACCGTTAATCTGTAGGTTCTATCCTTTTGAGCTAAAATTTTCACAGGACAAAGAAAACTATACTTTTGAATTCACGCTTGAATGTCCGGAAATAGGTAAAGGCAAAAAACTCGCCAAAAAGGATTTTGAAAAACTGTTTACAATGGCAAAAGAAAGACTATGTTAGAGTTGCTTCAAAACATTAGTCTGTTCTATTGTGAAACCGCAATAATGGCATTTCAAAACTAGAGGCTCTTCTTGTTTTGCATGAAACTTTGTGGTTATTGGTTCTTCACTATTACTTATGCAGCATGGATTAACACATTTCAATATGCCTTCAAAAGTGATAGGCAACTTTACCTCTACTTTTTCAATCACAGCATAATCCCGAATAATGTTTATCGACGCATGAGGTGCAACTAAGGCTATTCTGTTAACTTCTTGTGAGCTGAGCTCTTTTCCCTCAATCTTTACAATATCCTTAACCCTAAAACGTTTACTAGGGACATTAATGGCAATAGTCATAACTCTCTTCTCTTTGCCAGTTATCCCTAAAATCTTTACAACATCCAAAGCAAATCCTCCTCGAATATGGTCAATGACGGTGCCATCTTTAATTTTGGTAACCCTCAGCTCACGATCACTCATATAGGATCATCTCTCGTAAAGGCTACACAAAGGGAACAGATAAAATTTTACTCAGAGCTCCAATCTTACGGAATACGGGAAAGCAAATCTATAACTGTTGTTCCAGCAAACTTGTCAAAATACCTCAAGAACATTTGGTTCTTTAAACGCCACCCTAATAGTAAGTCAAAGGGTAATATAGGTAACAGCTTGCCAAAATTCCGGACAGCTGCATGGTCGTAAGACATTTTTCTTCCGTCAGTTCGGACAACTTTCACTCCGAAGATACGTTTACCTATGCTTTGGCCGTTAAATCCTTCTAATAGCGTAGAATAAACCCAAAGAAGAACTATGGTTATGAAAAGTATGGTGCTACTTTCTCCAAATAAGTCCGTGGATGTAAAAGGAAAAATGTATGGAAAATAGGTAATTGCCAAGGTAATAGCCAGCATAAACGCAAAATCTACTAAGAAAGCTCCAACTCTATATTCGATAGATGCAACAGGAAGTAAACTTGCCCTGCCATGTACATCAGCAGCTTCAACCCAGCCTTCAACATCATGGATAACTCTCACAGCGTTTTCGCCTGCTCTGCTCAGCTTATATTTTCCGCTTGGAGTTTGTTCGATGAAAGAAGATAAAGCACGGAGATGAAAACTTAGCTTCCCAGTATCTGCCTTTAACAAGTTTAATAAATCGGTGAAAGAAGACTCTCCATTTTCACTTAGATCTAGCAATATTTCTCTTCGCATTGGATGCGCAAGAACTGAAAGTACTTTTGAAACATTTTCTTGTTCGATGCTCATTTGCTAAACCATGGTTTAATAATTAACAATATTTTTTTTGAGTACCATACAAAACTTCTGTCTTCAATATAAGTTCCACTCAAAAATGACCTCAAATAAATATCTAATCTAAATAGCAGAATACAACTTATTAAATAATTGTATGTCAAGCGCTGAGGTTGCAGTAAAAGTGTTCCGTGAATTAGAAAACGAAGACTTAAGAATACTTCATGTAATCGAAGCGGCAATGAGTAAACGCGAATTCGTTCCAACTGAACAAATCCAAAAATACACCAAAGTCCCCATGGATCGAATACATTTTACATTGGGCAAACTAAACAAGCTGGGTTTAATCTTTCAAAACAAAGGCGCCTATACTGGGCACACTTTGATCTATGCTGGTTACGATTGTCTTGCGATAAACAGTCTTGTCAAAGCCGGAGTCATTTCGTCTTTTGGGCAGACATTGGGAGTTGGAAAAGAAGCGGATGTTTATGATGCGCTTAGCCCAACAGGAAACCGTGTGGCTGTAAAATTTCACAGATTAGGAAGAACTAGTTTTAGGCAAACCAGGCGAAAAAGAGGGTACATACGAGAACATTCTACTTGGTTATTTCAATCGCATTTGGCAGCTGAAAAAGAGTATCAAGCTATTCAACTGGCTTATAAAAACACTGTTTCTGTTCCTGAACCAATAAGCCAAAATCGTCACGTATTAGTGATGGGGATAATTGCAGGAGCTCAATTATCTAAATACGCGGATGTGGGCAACCCGAAGACGCTTCTTATGGCGATCTTGCGCAACGTTAGAAAAACCTACCTGAAAGCTCACCTTATTCACGGTGACTTGAGTGAATACAATATCATCTTAAAACCTGATGGAAATTTGCTTATCATCGATTGGCCTCAAGCGGTAAAAACAGATCACCCAAATGCAAAGGAACTACTTGAAAGAGACATTAAGAATGTGTTGATTTTTTTCAGCCGAAAATTCAACATAGAGCTAACTTTGAAAGAAGCCTACGAATATGTAGTCGGTGAAACCAGGAGTCTAAAGTTTTAGTGCTTGTTAGCGTCCATTACTATGTACAGAATGTTGTTTCCTCGAAGTAACACATTACCGTAGTTTGTCATTAATTGGTCTTCTTTGATTTCAGTAGCGCCTTCCAACAGTATGTTCATGTGCCCATCACACTTTATCATTTTTCCTTTGTATTCATATCCATTTTTCAGTACAACTTCAATGTTGCCATGCAGCTGTTTGATGAGTACGTTGAGAGGTTTTTTACTTGGTTCCATCATTGACATTTTATAGAGTCACTGTCCATACCTATTATATCTGCAAGAACCTCTTACCAAATATAAAAGCCTTATGAAAAAGGGTTCTGGTAATTTCATGGTCGATGGCAGAAGTTGTTAAAAATCGGTCGGCAAATCGATTTTTTTCTGTTCTCAAAAATGACTTTTAACTTTCGGGTGATCGCCTGCCTTTCTATCTGAACTACAAACAAAAGTTAACTGCATATTTTGGCCTTTATTCTGGGGAAAACTTCTTTCTGAGCTTGAACGATTCCAAAAGTTGTTATTTTGAATTTATTATTAGTATCCCTAGTTGCTAACTCATTTTTTGACAGTTCGCATAATCTTGTACTGGTGATTTTGCAGTTTTTTCCTATTTTTGTTTGCAAAGTCTTTTTTGAAACAGAATCGCTGTCAACTAAACCAAGTCTATAACCTAAATGGTAAGCAGTTAGCAAGATCAGAAGAGCTTCATTGTCCGTAAGTTTGGTTTTAGGGACCAACAAATTTGGGCATTCAGTTGAGAAAGCTACTATTCCTGCAAGATCTTGGGCAAGCTGTTTTAAATCAACGTTAAGCTGAAGTTTCTGGGCAATCTCAAACGAGGGGACTATCTCTTTAAAGAACTTGGTTAACAATAGCCATGCTTCTTGGGGCTCAGCTGAAAATTGTTGTTCAATGTTGTGGTACTTTATAAGGAAATTAATTTTTTCTGGTTTTTGGTTCAACTCATTTTTCCTCTAAGTTTAGAGAGAACCTCATCCTCAATCCACTGTTCACCTTGAATTGTAAGCTTGAATTCCGGTTTACTTGGATCAGGCTTGAAGACTTGTCCACGTTTGGTCATTTCGTTGAGTCTTGCTGGAACCATGCTTTTTATGCCGCTAGATTCCAAGAGTTTTTGGATTTGAGCTGCAGTGTTTTTTCGTTCATCCGAAGCGTACAAAACCAATCCAACCGCTTCGTAATGAGTTAGATTTTCGCGGGTAACTATTACTGGTCCTTCAGTTGTTGCCTCGACGATTCCTTTGAGTTGAGCCCCTGACGGATTTAAACGGCTAGAAACAAAGTCAGACAGTTTCTCAACAAAATTTTCTGGAATTTCGCTAAGCATGTCAAGTATTTCCTGCGAGTTTTCTCCCTCAATCACAACTTCACCGAAAGGTGTTTTTATGCGCGCCTCAATCCGTTTCATCAATCCAACGCCCCGTCTTATAAGTAATACACTGTGCTAGTGCTTTTTAGTATTTGTTACAAGAAAGATGTTAAAAAAACAAAATGGGGCTAATTTAGCCTTTCTTTTAAGAGTTTGACAACAAGTTCAGGTTTGGCTTTTCCACGGACTTCTTTCATAACCACACCTATGAGCATTCCAAACGCGTTCTTGCCAAGCTTGTCGACTTGTTCTTTGTTTTCTTCGATAACTCGGTTTATTATAGGTGTTAAGTCAGATTCAGTGAACATTTTCAATCCCAAAGCTGCGACTGCAGACTGCAGAGTCTCGCCTTCGTTCTTTGAGAGCCAGCTGAATACTTCTGCAATGGCTTCTTTTGCGAGTTCACCTGAGCCAACAGCTTTGAATATGCTCAAGATTTGGCTATCAGTAACATTATCCACTTCTACGCTATCCCGTTTTAGTGCCTTTACCGTTTCAGTTAAGAATGCCGCAACTGTAGAGCCTGAAACTCCACTATCCTTTGCTGCTACTTCAAAGAGGATGTTGTATTCAGAATCAATCAATTGTTTAGCAAGTTTTTCATTCAATTTGTATTCTTTAATTAAACGTTCAAGCTTTGTATCTGCAGGTTCTGGCAAGTTGGCTTTAATCTTCTCGACTAATTGGTCAGTTATGATTTGGGGCGGAATGTCTGTTTCAGGGTACATTCGAGCTGCACCGGGTCTTGGACGCATGTAGTGGGTTGTGCCGTCATCTTTTGCAGTGCGCGTTTCTGCTGGGACTCCAACAAGGGCTTCTTGGCAACGTTCTACGACTGCTTTCAAAGCATCCGTCGTGTTTTCTGCTGTGTCAGCAACTAAAACGACTGCGTCTCCTTCAGTGGCTGAAGCTGCTTTCCGAGTTGCTTGGACTTCTTCTGGTGTTATGCCGTAATTTGGCATTTCGTCGGTGTGGAATATTCCGCCGACTCTGCCCCAGAATTTGGCGCGATCAGATAGTTCTGTGCCGAAGCGGAAATTGGGCATCAATTCAAGTCCTAGCAGCCCAGTGAAACAAGACAACTTAACAGCCATAACCTTTTGATCTTTTTCTATTGCTTTTCGGATTACTTTGGATTTGGTTTCTTTGAAAATTGCAGACACATCAACGAAATCGGGTCTAAGCGATTCTGCAACTATACCGCGTTTTGACAGTTCCTCTTTGATGCTGATTAATCCAAGTTGTCTTTGGATTTCGTATTCAACAACTGTTGAAATCAGCTCCAATTCCTGAACTCCTTTAATCTCGATCAAGGCACCGTTAGGCAAAGAAACATTCAGATCTTGACGAATTGTGCCTAATCCACGCATAACTTTGCCTGTGTCTCGTAGTATTCTGCCAATTGCATATGCCACTTCCTGGGCTTCTTGTGGTGAATAAATCACTGGTGCGGTTGCAACTTCAATTAACGGGATACCTAAGCGATCAATTCGATATCGGATTGTTTTTCCATTATCTTGGGCTCCTGTTTTCCGTGCGGCATCTTCTTCGAGGCTTGCAGCTTGCATTGGGATCATTTTTTCGCCGACTTTAATCCAGCCATCAAGAGCGATTATGCAGGTACGTTGAAAACCTGTCGTGTTTGAGCCGTCGATGACGGTTTTGCGCATAACGTGGGCTTCATTTACAGGTTGCATGTTCATCATAAGAGATGCAGTTAAAACGACTTCAACTGCATCGATATTAATGGGGTGTGGAGGTTCCTCGTCCATCTCAACAAGGCATGAGCTTTTACGGTTGGCTTCGTAGAGAATTTTTATACCCTTTTGGAATTCAAAGTAAGCTGCTGGGTCAACTTGGCCGAGTTCGCTTTGTGTGGGTCTAAGCCGTCGCAAGAACGTGATTTCTGGGTTTTCTTTGAATAGTTCGGGAGGACAATTGCAAAAGAGTTTGCTGTTTACGTTTAGTTGTTGGTGGATTTCTAAACCGACTTTTAAGCCCACTTTAGCGTAATCAATGGTCATTTTATGCGTCTCCTTCAAATTGGAGTTTTTCTTCCTGTGGAAGACTTCGAGGCGAATATTCGCCTGCAATGTCAGTTTTAAGCAGTATTATTGCTTCTTTTGGGTTGATAGTTTGTCCCAGTGCCCACATGAGCTTAACAAGGGCAGTTTCTGGAAACATGTCATCAAGCGGGATTACGCCAAAGGAGAGCAAATCACGCCCCGTGTCGTAAACGTTCATGTTTACTCTTCCCCAGATACATTGAGATGCTAGGGCAACAACGACGTCTTTTGCCACTGCCTTTTTTATGGCCTCAAAGCAGAATTTGCTTACGTGCCCGAGTCCAGACCCCTCCAACAAAATGCCTTTCATACCTTTTTCTACGTAATAATCGATAACGGCTGGGTTTAACCCTGGATAAAATTTCACTAATGCAACTTTTTCGCTGAAATTTGGCTTAAGTTTAAGCTTATTGTTTGGGTCTCGACGTTTGTATTTTTCTGTCTGCATGGTGACTTGTAGGTCTTTGACTCTAGCGATGGGAAAATCGTTTATGGATTTAAAGGTATCACGGCGACTGGTGTGGCACTTGCGCACTTTAGTGCCCCGATGAACAACTATTGCCGAATCTGAAACAGTTTCATGCATGGCTAAACCCACCTCGGCAAACGGTGCTTCACCTGCAGCCTTTACTGCGCCAATAAGGTTTGTTGCTGCATCACTGCTTGGGCGGTCAGAAGAACGTTGAGCACCAACAAGGACGACTGGAACGGGCAAATTCTGCAAAGCAAAACTCAAAGCGGCTGAAGTGTAAGCCATTGTGTCTGTACCGTGGGCAATCACCACTCCATCCACACCTTGCTTGATGCGGTTTGCTACAGTTTGGGCAAGTTCAGTCCAATGCTTTGGTGTAATGTTTTCGCTGTATAGGCTAAATACGATTTCTGTGTCGACTTGCGCTACATCGCTTAGTTCAGGAACTACACCATATAAGTCGCTGGCTGAGATTGCTGAACGCACAGCTCCAGTGCGGTAGTCCACGCGGCTTGCTATCGTTCCGCCTGTACTCATGATGACGACATGGGGCAACGTTGGGTTTTGTTTTGGTAGGGGTGGCGAAGCAAAAGTGGGTTTGGTGCCTTTGCCGATTTTTTCGATTTTAACTTCGGGTGTGGCTTGGATGCCGATGTTGTAGCCGCTTTTCATTTTGATAATGATGTCTGTGTGTTCGCCGAGTTCTGAGCGGGGAATCAGTATTCCCTCATAAATCTTGTTTTTGCTTGTTATTTTTATGATGTCACCAATGTCACAGTCGGCTTCTTTAAGCAGATTCAACGCTTGACATTTGTAGCCTGAATGTTCGAGTTGCGTCATGAATTATTCAACCTTTTTGAAACATAAACTCCATCACGTTCGTAACCGAAACGCATGTAGTATCTCCTTGTTCCTAACGCACTAATAACTAAAAGCTTTTTCAAACCAAACTGCTCAGTTGCTAAACGCTCGGCTTCTTTTAGTAGCTCTGAGCCATATCCCTTATGCTGCCATGCACTCTCAGAATGCTTCCCTACGGGGACTAGTTGACCATAAACATGAAGTTCTCGTACAATTGCTGACGGAATTGCTGTGATTTCTGCTCGATGCGCCTTTTCGGAAGGAATCCGCATGCGTAAATACCCCAATAAAACGTTGTTTTCTGGGTCTTCCGCGGAAATGAACAGTTCTTGCCCTTCCGAAGCTTCATACTGTTTGGTCAAAATCTCGACTTTTTCCAAGACAGGTTTAATGTTGTCAACTGCCAGACGATGTCCAACTTCACGACAGCGTATACACTGGCATTGGATGCCTTGTTCTTTGAGTTTTTTCTGAGCCAATTCTCGTACGTCGCTTCGCTTTACTCCGGCTAAAATCAACCTTGCAGGGATATCGCGTTGCACCCGCATAACTCGAATCCAGGGAGGGATTTCTTTTTTGATTTCGGCGATAAGATTTGTGGCTTCCTGAGTGGTGTAGGGTTGGTAAGTGCCTTTTTGGTACCATTCATATGCTCTAGTTCCTGCGATGGCTAAGCAGGGGTAAATTTTTATCATGTCAGGTTTGAACGCCTCGTCGTCGAAGATCTGTTTGAATGCTGCGAGGTCTTTTTGGGGGTTGGAACCTGGCATTCCAGGCATCATGTGGTAAACAATTTTCAAGCCTGAATCTTTGGCAATTTGTGTAGCTTCAATTACATCTGCAACAGAATGTGTTCTACCAACTAATCGGTAAATTTCGTCATTAGGATTCTGCACGCCAAGCTCAATGCGTGTAACTCCCATTTTTAGCATTGCGTCAATGTGTAGTTGTTTAGCCCAATCGGGGCGCGTTTCCACGGTGATACCTACATTACGTGTTTTGCTGACTTCAGCGTTAGCTTTTGCCTCTTCCAGACTCTTAGATTTTTTATCTGTTAGAGCATCCAGACAACGTTGGATGAACCGTGTTTGGTACTCAATCGGAGTAGCAGGGAACGTTCCTCCCATCACAATTAATTCAACTTTATCCACCTTGTGCCCTATGGCTGTGAGTTGGCGTATACGGCTCTGAACTTGCTCATATGGGTCAAAGCTATTTTGAGAGCCGCGAAGTGCGGCCGGTTCAAACCCTGTATAACTTTGAGGTGAACCTTGGATTGGTCCACCCGGGCAATAAGCACAAGGTTCAGGCTGCGGGCAAGGGTAAGGTTGGGTCATGACAGCAATTACGGATACTCCTGAAATTGTTCGCGTTGCTTTTCTGCGAATAATCGGTAGTAACTTTTTCGCTTCGCTGTGGCTAAGAGCACTAATTAAATCTGCGTTAGCTGGCACTGCCTCTAAATGGTACTTTGCCGCTACTTTGATTTTTAGACGGTTAACATCTTCATGCGTGGCTAATGAATTAGAAAGTAAAGTGTCGATTATTTCACGGAGAGCTTTAGTGTTCAAAGCCAAAGTACCAAGTAAGGTTTACTCTGCGGATAAATAAACTGCACTAGCTAAAGAAGATAAATAATATCTGAAAAGAAATGAACTTACATCCAGTTTTGCCCGGCTTTCCGTTGCAGAATCACACGTTTCTCATAGTTGCGTCTGGTTCGGTTTTTGGGGCTTGGAGATGTCCTTTCTTGAGCTTGGATTTTTGGGGTTTGGGTCCTTACTTTTCCAGCTTTCGAGAGTGAACCGTGAGTTGGCATATTTTTACACCTGTGGCTCATTAAGCAGAAACGTTACACTTAAACCTTTACCCCTTGCAATCTAACATTTAGGTAACACTCTTTAGCTCCCCAACCTCTTCGGTTTCCTGTAAAAATTTTATCTCTTTAACTATCACTTAGTGAAAATGACTCTTTTTCGGCTAAATCTTGAAAGTTGTCAGTACATGGACTTTTTACACCAGTATAAAACACTCGATACAATGTTGAATCTATTTGTACACTATATGTGTATGAAAAAATGGAGATATTAAGAAAGATGCAAAAACAAAAAAGTAAATTTTTGGCTATTTTAATTGCTCTGCTTTTGACGGTTTCGATCGCAACGACTTTAGCTCCTGTTCCGACAGCTAGTGCACACACGCCTCCATGGACGATCACTCCTAAGGCTTACGCTTTTGCAGCGCCAACTCCTTGCGGTGTTGGTCAGCAAGCACTCATTTACGGCTGGCTCAACTACGTTATCGCTGGAACTAACATTGCTAATAATATTCGATTCGAAGACTACCAATTCATTATCACTGCGCCTGATGGCACTAAGCAGACGTATGATTTTCCGATCGTTTCAGATACGACTTCAGCTCAGTCTCTTTCGTATACGCCAATGCAAGTCGGTACCTATAATATTACTTTCCTGTTTCCAGGTCAGACGTATGATTTCGGCGGTTCTTATCAAGGCGATTATTATACTCCTGCTAACGCTAGCTATCTTTGGGATGTTCAGCAAGACCCAGTTCCGGCGCTTCCGCAAAATCCGTTTCCAGATGAGTATTGGGCTCGACCAATAAACCAAGAGCAGAACATCAACAACGCTTTAACCATCGGCTCTAATTGGCTTGGTGGCAACGCGCAATCTTCAAGCTTAACGGCTCTGCCTCAAAGTTATATTCAATACAATGGTGCAGCACCGTTGACTCCACATATAATGTGGACAAGGCCTGTAGAGTTTGGTGGTGCTCTTGGCGGAACACTTCAGCAACCTCAGCAGGATGCAGATACTCCTGGTGCGTTCTATTCGGGAATGGCATACAACATCCGTTTCACAACACCCATCATCATCAGCGGCGTTCTCTTTTACCAAGAACCCTTCGGCTATTCTGGTGGCGGCGGCAGATACTTAGCAGTGGATTTGCTAACTGGACAAACAATCTGGGAAAACGACAATATCAATCCAACTTTTGCACAAGTGACTAACTTCCAGACTCCTAACGGTTATGGACCTGGCGGCGCTATTCTTTGGCAGACTTCTGGCTCTAATTGGTATGGCTATAATGCTTACGATGGAAAATCTGAATTCAACCTAACTAGCGTTCCTTCAGGCACTCAGCAATACTTCAACGATGGCACCATCGGTAGATACGTATTTAGCTACAATCAAAATTCACAAACCGGCTGGCTAGCCTTATGGAACCTGACACGGTTACTTTGCAGCAACTCCGACACATGGGCACGTCCCGATCGTACCTTCGATGCTAGCTCAAGCGTCGCTTACAGTTGGAACGTAACAATCAACGCAGATCTAGTTGGCGATGGCTATAGCCCCCGAATCGTCGGTGTTGTTCCTGGCGAAGTAATACTGGGAGAAAGTAGCAACGTAGCAACAACTTCACAGCCACGGCCTAATAGTGATCCATGGACAATGTGGGCTTTAAGTGACGACCCAGCAAGCGAGGGTAATCTCTTGTGGAAACAGGCTTATGCAGCTCCACCATTCAACCAAACTCAAATGCTTTGTACGCAGCCAATTGACTCAACAACAATGACTTTTGCTATGACGATTGCTGAGACGGGTGAGCGTTTAGGTTATAGTCTTCATACTGGGGAGAAGCTTTGGGGTCCTCTTGGTGATCAACCTGGGTTCCAATACTTTAGCTCTAGGGAGGGTGTGACCTTTAACGGGAACTTGTATGTTTCAGGTTTAGGCGGAGTAGTCTACTGCTATTCGATGCTTGACGGATCTCTAATTTGGGAATACGGCAACGGCAACACTGCAGGCAACTCTACGAACATGGAAGACAACGGGCCTTGGGGTCTTTACCCAACTCACATCTCAACCTTTGCTGCCGGTGTGCTCTACACATTCTCTGGTGAACACTCGCCTACAAACCCACTCTATAACGGTGAGTTGACGCGTGCACTTAATGCTACTACTGGTGAGGAGCTTTGGACGCTTCTTGACTGGTCTAGCTGTGGCTTAGGTAACTCTATGCAGTCTTTCCCAATCGCTGATGGCTATGGTACATTCTATAATTGCTATGACAGCCAAATCTACACTGTTGGTCGTGGGCCAAGCCAAACATCTGTCTCTGCGCCTAATCTAGCAGCAACTGTCGGTGTGCCTGTAACGATTAGGGGTACTGTTTTGGATATTTCAGCTGGTACAAACCAAAACGAGCAGGCTGCAAGATATCCTAACGGTGTTCCAGCGGTTTCTGATGAGAGCATGAGTGCGTTTATGGCTGCTGTCTATGAGGATCAAGTGATGCCAAGCGACTTAGTTGGAGTTCCAGTCACAGTCTATGTGCAGGATGCTAACGGCAACTATCGACAGATCGGACAGACAACAACTGATGCTAGCGGCATGTACAGTGTTAGTTGGGCTCCTGACATTTCAGGTGAATACATGGTTTACGCAACCTTCCAAGGTACAAAAGGCTACTTTGGATCTTCAGCTGAGACATCATTCTACGCTATGGATGCTGCTACTCCTGCTCCGACTCCCGTGGCTGTAGCTAATTATGCTACTACTGCTGATTTGATGGTCTACATTGTTGGCGCTGCTATCGCTATAATCATCGCAATCGTTGTTGTCGGCTTGCTTATCCTTCGAAGACGCCCATAAAACACAACTAAACACATCCCTTTTTCTTTTTTTTAGTTAGCTTCGTCAAATTAGTTTTAGATCACCATAAACGATGTGATTAAAAGCATTGTATTCTGAGTCTATATCCCAGGAGCTCGGAAAACAAAAAAGTGGAAATTTACGGTTACCCGTGCAATCTTTTATTCCACTAAATTCTTATTTGCAGGTCAAATCTGAGCCTTATCGTTGACACGGTCCACCTAAGCAAAGTCTTAACCGCTACAGATCTTTGTACCGTTTTGAATCTGCAACTCAATGCTTAGCTGCTTCAACACAATGCATGTTCAGCCCAAAGAGGCAAAGTCTTAGTCGCGCACCAATTTTTCGCTGTTTCAATCAGCGCGCATCTGTGCCTCAATGCATTGCATCTAAAGCTTACTCCCTGACCTGCAAATAGTACTTTGCAATATGCTAAGTATAAATTTTGCGACAATTATGGTACAAAATAAGACAATTTTGCATCATTTGTGACAAAGTTTTAAGCGGCGAAGCAACAGCTAACTGTCTTTAGTTTTTTGGAAGTTGAGGTTCTTTTGCTGCCTTTTCTTATTCTGTTGGGCTGCAACTAATCTGTTCTATGACTTCTTTTTGTAAAACGTTGATGACTTCAGGGGTCAAGGCGTCAACTGCGCTGTGGACTCGGGAGTCGACGACTGAATACATTCGCTTGGTTCCGTCTTTTCTGCATCGAATTAATCCGGTGTCTTTGAGAATTTTGAGGTGGCGGGAAACAACTGGTTGGATTAGACTTAAGTGGGGAATTATTTCGCAGACGCATTTTTCTCCTTCTCGGAGGTATTCGAGTATTTCCAGTCGGTCGGGTGATGAGAGTGCGTGGAAGATTTGTGCTTTAAAGCGTTGTTGTGATTGGAACATGGCTTCCAGAGAAGTATATAGCAATATTTAAATATTTATATCAATGGTTTGTATTTAACAATACTGCCCAAAACTAAGTAAGGGATACTATTGACAGATGGTAACATACACATCCGAAGCTGGCAAAAATTCAAAGATGTAATCAACCAAAAAAATCCCGCCTCAATTGTTTTTATCCTTGAACAAAACGGTTTTTCCAAAAACAAAGAACTCTCCACCCTAAAACTAATAATGTTACATGACAAACGTTACTACATCTTCTACGATTTTCCCAAAGGCGATAACCTCAGAGAAACAAACATACCACTCCACAAGGATAAAAAGGGAATCTCTAACCTTGACGAAGAGGAAGTCAAAGACTACCTCAAATCCCAGTTCCCAACCTTAGAAGTTTACTCGTTTTGGACAACATAAACAAAGGTGAAAGAAATCATGTCTGAAGAAACATATGAAGGAATACCAAGAGAAAAAATACCTTGGGATCCAAAGATAAACTACGAAAAATGTATTTCTTGCGGAAAATGTATTGACTTCTGCCACGTGAATGCATTTAGATTCGAAGAGAAAGAAGGCAAAAAAAAATCTGTCGTGAACCCGAACAAATGTGTTGTTTTCTGTAGAGGTTGTGAAGAAATATGTCCTGAAGGCGCATTAACGCATCCATCTGAAGAGGAAACCCAAAAGCTTATTGAAAAACTGCAAAATGCTGCTTTGTCTTAGAAGAGGGTATCAATGAAGAAGGTTCTATTTGTTTGTATTGAGAACGCTGGTCGAAGCCAGATGGCAGAAGCTTTTGCCAAAAAATACGGTGGAGACAGATTTATCGTATCTAGTGCGGGTAACAAACCAGCTGAAAAAGTCAATCCGGCAGTAGTTGAGGTTATGAAAGAAAAGTGTATCGACCTCTCCCAAAACAAGCCGAAGCTGATAAGCGCAAAGATGGCGATGGATGTGGACTTGATTGTTACCATGGGCTGTAACGATCGGGGAATTTGTCCTGGGCCTTTCTTTAAGCCAGCCATAAATTGGAGACTTGAAGACCCAAAAGGAAAACCTATTGAAAAAGTGAGGGAGATACGAGATGAAATCGAGCGTTTGGTGCAAGCTTTGGTAGCGAAGGAACTTTGAAAGGGTTTGACACTAATCTTGACTTCTCGACCTGTCATAAATCAGATGAATTTCTTTCTTCAAAAATGTTGCTTCACTTATAGTTTTTAGAACTGATTAAACTGTTCAATAGTATGCCAATGTTGTAGCCTGGGTTAGTTTCAAGCAACTTTTTCTTTTTTGCCTATGTTTCGATTCAAGTTTTCCGTAAAGCGACTAACAAGCTGTGGTAACATATTTATCAGTAAGCATTATTTTTCATTAAACCCTCGGAATTTGTGTGCAGAGGTCGCCGAGCATGGTCAAAGGCGTAGGCTTCAGGAGCCTATCCTGTAGAGGTTCGTGGGTTCAAATCCCACCCTCTGCACCAATTGTGAACATAAAAATTTAGAAGAGTTTATTTTAGAAACAACAAACTCTGTTTTATCGGATAGCGGGTGAAATCAATAGACTTATGGCGTGGTTTCAAATCAAAGTAAGAGGTTGCACTTTTTCTATTGATTCAGCAAGTGTCAACTGTTTAAATTTTTTCTTTATCTGCTAGAACACTCATGAAAGACAAGCCATCGAAGTACCGAAGGCACCTAAGACTTACCCTAAACCAGCAATTGATCTCTATCCATTTAATGACTTAAGCTTTT
>Ga0315540_10000033_pt1 | contig 63671 bp, 57 predicted proteins | sample SalMarSW160110MG_FD_203677 | JGI IMG/M metagenome (GOLD analysis project Ga0315540, IMG submission 203677) | Salt marsh sediment microbial communities from the Plum Island Ecosystem LTER, Massachusetts, United States - Salt Marsh Sediment SW1601-10 ...
GCTGTTGTGGAGCCTGTACCTGGCCTACCTTTTTATCACCGCGGGCTTCCTGCTGTTTGCCGCCGGCCTGTGGCTCGACAGCCTGCGCCTGCCCGCCCTGCACGCCTTTGCGGTGGGCGGTATTGGTGTGATGACCCCGAGCATGATGACACGCGTGTCGCTCGGCCATACGGGTCGCAGTATCCATGAACCGCCGCGGCTAGTGCCATGGTTCCTGCTGCTCCTGCTGGTCGCCGCGCTGGTGCGCGTACTGTTGCCGCCCTTGCTGCCCGAATTCTACAACCGCTGGATCGAGCTGTCGCAGTTGCTGTGGATCATCGCGTTCGCGGGGTTTGTGGCGCTCTATACGCCGATCCTGACCAGGGCTTCCAGACCCTGAACAGACCTCACCGAAACACATCAGCCGCCGTCCGGCATCCCTTGCCACGGACTTTGCATCTGGCCAACACCCGGGATCCATGGTAGGTTGGGCTGAGCGCAGCGAAGCCCAACGACCGTGGACGATGAAACCTGTCCGGAGCGCTGGGTTAGCAGCGCAACGTTGGGCTTCGCTGCGCTCAGCCCAACCTACGCCCGGCCCAACCGACAGACAGGATCATGGCATGAACAGCCCAACACGCGGCGCGGTCGCGGCCGGTCATCCCGCCACTGCGGAAGCCGCGGCGCAGACCCTGCGCGACGGCGGTAACGCCTTCGACGCAGTGGTGGCCGCGCACTGGTGCGCCTGTGTCGCCGAACCGGTACTGACTTCGCTCGGCGGCGGCGGGTTCCTGCTGGCGCGCCCAGCGGGGAGCACCAGCCGCGTCTATGATTTCTTCGCCCATACACCGAAACACAAGCAACCGCCCGCGGATATCGATTTTCATCCCATCCACGCCGACTTCGGCACCACGCTGCAGGAGTTCCACATCGGCTACGGCGCAGCCGCCACGCCGGGCACCGTGCGCGGCCTGTTCGAGATCCATCGCGATCTCTGCACGCTACCCATGCCGGTACTGCTGGAGCCGGCCATTGACCTGGCCCAGCGCGGCGTGCGGATCACCGCGCTGCAGGCCTATATCTTCGACGTTGTCAAACCGATCTACCTGGCAACGCCCGGGGCGGCTCAGCAGTTCGCCAGCCGGACACAGCCCGAGCGCCTGCTCGGTGCCGGCGAAACACTGTATCTGCCGGAGCTGGCGGAAACCCTGGAGGCGCTGGGCCGCGAGGGCGAACGCCTGTTTTATGAAGGCGACATCGCCGCTATGGTCGATACGGCCTGCCGCAGTGGCGGGGGCCACCTGAGGCGGGAGGATTTTTCAGCCTACCGGGTAAACAAACGCAAACCACTGGTCATCGGCTACCGCGACGCACAACTGCACATCAACCCGCCCCCGTCGTCCGGCGGACTGCTGGTCGGTTTTGCCCTGAAACTGCTGGAACGCCTCGCGGTCGACGGCCTGGCTGCCGACACACCCGGCGCTATCGCCACCCTGGCCGAAACCATGCAATGCACGAACGAGGCGCGCCTGGAAAGCATTGCCAGCGACAGCTTCGACCGCGAGCTGCTCGAACCCGCCTACATCGAACAGTATCTGCGCCGTATCCAGGGGCGTGCGCGCGCCTACCGCGGCACGACACATATCAGCGTGGTCGACGCGCGTGGCAACCTCGCCGCTTTGACCACCAGTAACGGTGAAGGCTGTGGTCACATGGTCGGCGAAACCGGGATCATGCTGAATAACATGCTGGGCGAAGAAGACCTTAATCCGCACGGGTTCCAGTGCTGGCCGGCGAACCGGCGCCTGACCTCGATGATGGCACCGGGCATGCTGCAATTCGCCGATGGCACCTGTATTGCGTTGGGCTCCGGCGGCTCGAACCGCATTCGCTCGGCCATCCTGCAGGTCGTCAGCGCGATCGTCGACAGCGGCTTGTCGCTCGAGGCGGCGATACAGCGTCCGCGCGTCCACTACGAAAACGGGCTGCTCAATGTTGAAGGTGGCTTTGACGGCACCGTGGTATCGACATTGGAAACACTGTTCGAGCAGGTGAAATCCTGGCCGGATCGCAATCTGTTCTTCGGCGGCGTGCACGCCGTGGCCCAGGGTCGTTCGGGCTTTGACTGTTGCGGTGACCCGCGTCGCGGCGGGGTAGCGCTGAGCGTGCCCGCCTAGGCGCTGGGCACGCGGTGATACACCCAGTTGCTGCTCTCGACCCAGGGCGGAAGCTCGGCCAGCGGCATCGGGCGGGCAATATAATAGCCCTGACCGAAATCACAACCCATCCCGACCAGCATATCCAGCGTTTGCTGGTTTTCTATGCCCTCGGCGACCACCCGCAGATCGAGGTTATGCGCCAGGTCGATCACCGACTGGACGATCTTGCGGTCCTGCTGGTCCTCCGCCATGTGCAGGATGAAGCTCTTGTCGATTTTCAACTCACCCACCGGCAGGTTCTTCAGATACGCGAGCGAGGAATACCCGGTACCGAAATCGTCGATCGACAGGATGACACCCAGTTCGGCCAGCGCCGCCAGTGTTGAGCGCGCCATCTTCGGATCGACCATCATGGCGCTCTCGGTGACCTCGAGCACCAGCGTCCCGGGCTGCGCCCCCCAGATATTCATCGCCCGCTGTATAAGCTCGACGATCTCGGGGGAGTGCAGCAGCTTGGCAGACAGATTGACACTGATCGACGCGGTCTGGGAACAACCCCGGCAATGCCGGAACCATTCTCGCAGCGCCACGTTTACCGACCAGTAGGTGAGCGTATCGATGAGTTCGCCGGACTCGGCCACCGGGATGAAGACCTCCGGACTGATCCAGCCGTGGTCGGCCTCGTTCCAGCGGACCAGCGCCTCGCAGCCACTGACGACACCCTCCTGCAGGTCCACCTGCGGCTGGTAGTAGAGCATCAGGTCGCTGTTGTCCAGTGCGACTTTCAACTTGCCCTTGAGGTCGCTACGTGTCTGCTCCTCGACACGCAGGAGCTGATCGTAGATAACGTAACCTTCGCGGCAGCCGCGCGCCTTCTGCTGCGCGGCTTCGGCAATTTGCATCAGTGCACCCAGGTCGCTCGCATGATCGGGATACACGGCCCCGCCGACGCGCGCCACCGGGGCCACCACCCTGCCGTCCAGCTCCACGTTCCCGCCGATGACCTCGAGCATTTTCCTTGCCGCCAGCTCGGCCAGCTGTGGCGAGCCGAGGTTGCCGAGGATAACCGCGAACTCGTCGGCGCCGATGTGAAACACGGCATCGTCGGCGCGCAACACGGAACCGATACGCTCGGCAAGCCGTTGCAGCAACTCGTCGCCACAGCGGTGCCCGAGTTCGATGTTGACGTCGCGAAACTTTTCCAGGTTCACCAGCAACAGCCCGAAACGGCGCTGTTCGGCGACCGCGCGATCCAGCGCCGCCAGCATGGCATTCCGATCGGCTACAGTCACGTGGGTGAAATGCATGGTTTATCGACTCGAACCGGTCGCGCCGGAACCCTAAAGGTAAAACTCGCTGGCATCGATACCATAGGTACCGGGCGGCAGCGGTCGACGGATCTCGATCAGTCGACCATCGGCGTCAAGCGGATCCTCGATCAGGTTTACCGTTGGATTGAACTCGTATGCCACCTTGTTCCTGTCCAGCACCAGCATGACTTTCGGCCGCAACCGGCGCACACGGTTCTGCGACAGCACCAGGCCGACTTCGCCGGTGTTGAGCTCCACCAGCGTGCCGGTCGGATACAGCCCGATACACTGGATGAACTGCTCGACCATATCGGCCTGGAAGTCCTTGTCGCGCCACTCGTAGATCAGCTGCACGGCGTCGTAGGCAGACACCGCGGCGCTGTAGGGACGTTCGCTGGTAATAGCGTCGTAGCAGTCGACCAGCGCCGCAATACGCCCGTTCACCGGGATCTTGTGGCCGGGAACGCCACGCGGGTAGCCTTTGCCGTTGTGGCGCTCATGGTGATGCCAGATAACCGACACAATCGCCTCGCTGCCGCCCTGCATGTCCTCGACCATTTGCGCCCCGAATTCCACGTGGCGGCGTATCAACGCGTATTCCTTGTCCGTAAGGCGGCCGGGTTTCTTCAGCAGGCCCTCGGGCAATTGCAGCTTGCCGATATCGAACAACAGGGCACCGACAGCCAGGTCTTCCATTTCCGGCCGGGAAAACCCCAGATGGCGCGCGAACGCCATGGCCAGGCCGCAGGCATCGACACAGTGCGCATAGGCGTAGTCGTCGGCGTTCTTCAGCCGCGTCAGCCAGAAAAAAGCATCGGGGTTGCGGATAATGCTGCCCATCAGCCCGCTGACTGCGGTGCGCACAGCCTCTACCTTGATGTTGCGCCCGGCCCGAATGTCGTAGAGCAGGTTGGCGACCAGGTCGATCGCGCCACTGCGGCTTTCACGGCATGCCTCGAGTTCTTCTTCGACGCTTGTGGCGACCGGATAACGCTCGATTCCAGCGGTATTTCTGAAGACCGCCGCCAGCGTGTCATCGGGCGTGTTTGACGACAATGGCCGCAGTGCCTGCGCCGGCCTCTCACCGCGTGCCGGGTCCACGAAGACGTATTCGCATTGCTCCTGAAGCTCGTCGATATCTTCGCGGCTGTTGATATAAAACCCCTGGAAGAGGTAGCGGGTTTCAAGCCAGGGCCGGTCGAGACGCGACACATACATCCCGACCCGCACGTCGGAGACACTGACTTTTCGCTCGGTAACGGGCATGAGAACCTTGTTTAAATTTCTGGCTGCGTCATTATTTAACTGATTAGCGGCACAAAAGCGGCTCGATTGAAGACTGCCGGGCGATACGCCGCCCCTACCCCGGAGGACACCGGCGAAAATCTAGTTTCCAGTTTAAGAAACGAGCACAACTTAATGTTTTATTATAAAATTTTTATGGTAATAATCTCTTGACAATTTCGTGGGACGGCACAACACAAAATGAATCTTGAAAAAGTCATATTCGCTTTCTTCTCCATCCTGGCGCTGACGCTGAACTTCGGCTTTTTTATCGGCGAACTGGATGACCCGGCCCACCACAACGGCTATGAACTGTTCGCTGCCCTGGTAGTCAGCCTGATCGCCACGATTATGAAATTCGGCGACCGGGCCCACATCGGCGCCCTGCTGCTGGCCACCAGCCTGGTGGCCGACCTGCAGCTGGTGGCTGCAGCACTGGTCTGGGGTTTTACCCTGTACGTCATGGACGCCCCGCTCGACGCCACAACCATCGCCAGTATCGTGTCGCTGTCGGGCGGTGCCCTGCTGGCCAATCTCACCTCGGTGCTCCTGCTGGTAGTGGAAACAGTCACCTTTCGGCGCTAGGTCGCAGGCATGCAAAACGTGATCTACCTGATGCTCAGACGCCTGCGTTTGCCGCTGATCATACTGGTCGCGGTATACGCCATTTCGGTACTGGGCCTGACCCTCATTCCGGGTGTCGATGACCAGGGGCGGCCGTGGCGCATGGACTTTTTTCACGCCATTTATTTCGTCAGCTTTCTTGGTTCCACCATCGGCTTCGGCGAAATCCCCTACCCGTTCACCGATGCCCAGCGAATGTGGACCACGTTCATTATTTATGCCGCGGTGATTTCCTGGCTGTATGCGATCGGCGCCATTCTCAGTCTGATACAGGACCAGGGCTTTCGCCGGGTGCTGGCATTCTCGTCGTTCGCGCGCAAGATCCGCCGCGGCCAGGAGCCGTTTTTCATTGTCTGTGGTTACGGCGACGCCAGCAGCCTGCTGGTACGCGAACTGACCGAACGCCGCATCCACTGCGTGGTCGTGGAACAGGACCAGGACAAGATCCTCGGTCTACAGGTCGAGGATCTGCCGGATTACGTGCCCGGCCTGTGCGAAGACGCCAGCCGCTCGGACACGCTGATTGCAGCCGGGCTGAAACATCCCCGGTGCCGAGGCGTCATCGCGCTGACAGGCGGCGATCACAGCAACCTGACCATCGCCATCTCCAGCAAGCTGCTGGCCCCGGATCTGCCGGTCATCTGCCAGTCCGATTCCAGGGATACCGCAGCCAACATGGACTCCTTCGGCACCGACCACGTGATTGACCCGTTCGAAATCTTCGCCTCGCGTTTCGCCATGATGTTCCACTCACCCAGCATGTACCTGGTGTACGAGTGGATGACATCCATCATGCATGCGCCGCTGGCGGACTTCACCCGCCCCTCGACCGGCACCTGGCTGTTGTGCGGCTATGGCCGCTTCGGTAAAGCCGTGCTCGAACACATTTCCGCGGAAGGTGTCGAGGTGCGCATCATCGAGGCGGATATTGCAGGAACGGCGGCGCCGGCGGGCACCATTGAAGCCCGTGGTACCGAGGCCGACACGCTGCTGCAAGCCGGTGTAGGCGAGGTCGCGGGGATCATCGCCGGCACCGACAACGACGCCAACAACCTGTCAATCATTATCACTGCCCGGCAATTGAACCCGAAACTGTTCACCGTGGGCCGGCAGAACAACCAGGACAACGCCGCCATCTTCAAGGCTGCGCAGGCGGATATGGTGATGCAGCCCGGCGTGATTGTCGCCCGGCATATTCTCGGCCTGATCATCGCCCCGCTGCTGGACGAGTTCCTGCAACTGACACACGATCAGAACGAAGAATGGGCCAACGTGCTGGTCAGCCGCGTTGCGGGAGTAGTCGAAGACGTAACGCCCGAAACCTGGGACCTGGCGATCTCACCCCTGCAGGCACCCGCAGTGTTCGACAGTATGATCAACGGCGAGACCGTCAGCCTTGGAGACCTGTGTGCGCATCCGCAGGATCGCCGGCAGACATTGCCGTGCGTGCCGTTGCTGATAAAGCGTGACAGCGAGCACCGGCTGCTCCCCGACATGGATGAACTGCTGCAGGCCGGCGATCGCATTCTGTTCTGCGGTCGCAGCGAAGCGGCACGGCACATCGAACACATTGTCAACGACCACCAGGCGCTGCGCTATGTGTGCACCGGTGAAGACCGGCCGGGGGGTATCGTCTGGGAGTGGCTGACGCGCAAGACCTGAAGCTCAGGACTCGGGCTCCTGTTCGAGTGAGCGCAACTGTTCCGGGCTGAGGCGCTGCGCAGTTTCCAGCAGTCCCTCGCGAGCAGCCTCGTCGCCGCCACTGGCGGCACGATTGAACCAGCGATACGCCTCGACCGGGTCTTCCTCAACACCGCGCCCGTTTGCATAGGCCCAACCCAGCCCCTGCTGCGATTCGACCACACCCTGGCGCGCAGCCTTCAGCCACCAGTGTACCGCCCGACTGTCGTCCTGATCGGTACCGATACCCTTGTGGAAATGCCAGCCAAGGAAATGCTGCGCGAGCGCCACGTCCGCCTCGGCCAGGCGCGAAACGATGGCGAAAGAACGCGCAAAGTCGCCCTGAGTAATGGCGACCACGGCCTTCTGGAGTTCCGAATCGTCATCCTGCATCGCGGGTCCTTTATGGGTTTCCGAGTAAATGTTTGAGTATAACCAACCGTGCACATAGGGATTCAACAGGAAGCGTGCGATAATTGCCCGCCCATGTCCAGGTTCGAGCCCCATGCACAGGCCAGGCGCCGCGCCGCACGGCTGATCGGCTTACTGAGCCGCCTGCCGCTGCCATTGTTGTACGGCATTTCCGATCTGCTGTTTCTGCTGCTGTTCCATGTGCTGCGCTTTCAGCGTCGGCTGATAGTGGGAAATCTCACACGTGCTTTTCCGGACAAATCCGGCACCGAGATTCGCAAACTCGCGGCGCGCAGCTACCGGCGCGCCCTTGATTTTCTTTTCGAGACCATCAAGGCGTGGCGTTTCGACACAGAGGCGCTGCGCCGGCACGTGCTCATCGAAAACCCCGAGCTGCTGTCCGAGCTGCTGCGCCGGCACAAGGTGGTGGTGGCCCTGACCTCGCATTGCGGCAACTGGGAATGGCTGCAGCTCGCCTGCGCGGCGCAGCTCGATGCGCGCCTTGCAGCCGTCTATAACCCGCTCAACCATCCCGGTGTCGATGCCCTGCTGCTGGAGCTGCGCGAGCGCTTCGGCAGCACGCTGGTCGATGCCGGCAACGCACTGCCGGCATTGATCGGGTTCGCCCGCGAGGGCGGCGTGATTGCGCTCAATGCCGACCAGGGGCCGCGGCCCGAGGACGACAAGTACTGGAGCGACTTTCTGGGGATCGAGACAGCTTTCTTTACCGGCCCGGAGAAACTGGCGCGCCTGTTCAAGGCGCCGGTGGTCTTCGTGGCGGTGCAGCGTTTGCGACGCGGCTGTTTTCGCGTCTGTTTTCAGCACCTGAGCCAACCCCCCTACCATCAAGCGGCCGGTGAAATCATGCAACCCTATGTGGAGGCGGTGCAACGGCAGATCCGCCGCGCACCCGAGGACTGGTTCTGGTTATACAAACGCTGGAAGTACAAAAAGCCGCTGTACGCGGACTAGCGTTCAATAAAGACCGCCAGCTGGCAGACCGTCGGATAGTCAAACAGGTCCGTTATCTCGACCCTGCCGGGAAAGGCGGTCTCGATATCCTCGTGCAGACCGACCAGCGTGAGCGAATCGGCACCCAGCTCAAACAGGTTGCGGTCCGCGCGGATGTCGTGCCCGGGAAAACGGCGGCGGCACAGTTCGAGCAGCTGCCGCTCGGTGCGGCTCGCGGCAAGCCCTGCCTGCGAACCGAGCGAAGCGGCATCCAGGTCGCCGAGCACCCGGTCGTAGTCACCCCCGCCATAGGCCGCTGCGAGCCGGTAACGCTGCAGTTTGCCGCTGGTGGTGCGCGGCAGGCGATGCAGCGGGATCACCGCATGGGCGCGCAAGCCGGCGGTCGCGGCCAGCGCCGCCTGTACCGCAGCCGCACGCGGCGCGAACGCCTCCAGTGAGCCGCGATGCTGCAGGAACACCAGCGAGCGGTCTTCAGCATTGTCGTCGCTGCGTATGGCGCTTACCGCCACTTTGCCGTGCTCCGCGCAACCCGCCGCCTCCAGCAACCGCTCCACGTCCTGCGGATACCAGTTCTGGCCCGCAGCGAAAAACACCTCTTTGACACGCCCGGTAACGACCAGGCCGCACTCGGTCATCACACCCAGGTCGCCGCTGTCGAGCCAGCCGTCGACAAAGCTGTCGCGGTCGCATTCCGGACAGCCATAATAACCGGCGGTGACACTGTCACCCCGTATCTGAATGTGACCGTGCGTGTTGTCGGGCAGCGTATTGCCCTGGTCGTCGGCGATCCGAAGTTGGCAACCGTCGACCGGGAACCCCAGACACACCAGTTCCCTGGCCTGCGGATCGGGCACCACCGTGTCACCGACCGCCCAGGTAGCGGCGCTTATCTGCACGGTCTGCAGACCACTGCCTGGCCGCGGAAAGCATACCGCCAGGCTCGCTTCGGCCAGACCATAGACCGGAAACATCGTTTCGCTCCCGAGGCCACTGCCGGCCAGCCACAGCAGAAAATCGCGGCAGGCTTTCGCCGCTACCGGTTCCGCGCCGTTGAACACCAGACGCACCGCCCGCAGGTCAAGTCCGTGCCCCGGCTTCGCCACGTTGTTGAGGTAGTGCTGATAACCGAAATTCGGGGAACACAGCAGGGTCGCCCGCGTAGCAGCGGCTTTCTCCAGCCACAGTGCCGGTCGGCGGACAAACGCTTCAGTATCCATGACCACCTGCTCCAGCCGGTTGAACAGGGGAACCAGGTGAAAGCCGATCAGCCCCATGTCGTGACTGAGCGGCATCCAGCTCAGGGTGCGATCACCCGCGCCGATATCGGCGCCGCGCGTGATGGCATGGAGGTTGGCCAGCAGATTGGCGTGGGTGAGCTGCACGCCCTTCGGTTCGCTGGTGGATCCGGAGGAAAACTGTATCAGGGCGAGGTCATCTGCCCGCGAGGCGTGCACGACAGCCTCGGCATCGATCGTCTGGATGTCTTCCAGCAGGCACAGGCGCTGTTCGAACCGCTGTGCGTCGCCCACAGACTGATTGAAACGCTGATAGAGCTGTCGCTCGCTGAGCAGCCAGGCGCCCTCAATACGCTCGCCGACACTTGCCAGCTTGGCCAGTGATGCGGCCTGCACGCCGGCCGACAGCGGAACCGGTATCATGCCGCCGAGTTGGCAGGCCCAGAAGGCATCAATGAAAGCACGATTGTTGCGCACGAACAGGATCAGCGCATCACCGGACTTCAGGCCGCGGCGCTGCAACCAGCCCAGCAGGCCGCGAGCGCGCGCCAGCAGCGCCGCGTAGCTGACCCGGTGTTCGCGGTCGCGACTGTGCACAAAGTGCACGCCGCGAGGTGTATCCGCAGCGCGCGACAACAGCTGCGCGAGTACGTTGACGTCAGGCACCCGCTCAATCCACCGGTGAAAACCTGAGACACAGGGGCGCACGCGGCCGCAGGTTGACGTCCGCTTCCAGTTCCACCGGCTGGCCGGCCAGCGGCTGCGGGCGCAGGCGAGCTGCCAGCACGGTCAGGTGAATCATCATCTCGGCCATGGCAAAGGATTCACCGATACAGTGGCGCGGCCCGGCCGAGAACGGCAGGTAAACATGGCGGTGGCGCTGCACCTGCTGTTCGGGTGAAAAGCGTGCCGGGCGAAATTCGTCCGGTTGTTCCCAGTAGGCCGGATGGCGGTGCAGCAACCAGCTGCAGATAAACACGTCGGTGCCCGCCGGCAGCTCGTAGCCCGCCAGCCGGTCGCCCTGTAATGACCGGCGCGTATACAGCCAGCCCGGCGGATACAATCGCAGTGCTTCCTTGATGACCTGCGCAACCGGCTGCAGTTTTTCCAGCGTGTCCCAGCCGGGTACGACGTCCGGTTCGACCTGTTGTGCCGCGTCGCTGAGCTGTTGAAAACTTTCCGGGTGAGCCGCCAGCAGGTACCAGACCCAGTTCAAAGACGCTGCCGTGGTTTCGTGTCCCGCCACGATCAGGGTGAGTATCTCGTCGATCAACTGTTTATCGGTCATCGGCTCACCGCTGGTGCGCTCGCGCGCCAGCAGGCAGTGGCTCAGCAGGTCCGCAGGAAACCGCTGTTCGCGACGCCTGGCCGAGATGATGTCGCGGATCGGCCCGGCGAGTGCGCGGAACCTGACGGCAAACTGCAGGTCACGCTGCCGCTGCTCGCTGACCAGTTGAAACGGTGAACGTCCATCGCTATCGACGACACCAGCAAGGTCCTGGGAAAACAGCGCGCCCAGCACCGCCATCAGCGTGGTTTCACTCACCGCCTCGGTGACATTGACCGGTTGGCCGGCACGCGCCGCCTGCAGCCAGCGTTCGGCCAGGGCGGTGGCCTCGCGGTGGTAAACCGGGAAAAAGGCTTCGACGGCGGGCCTGTGAAACGCCGACTGGAGCAGGCGCCGTTGCCGCCGCCACTGGTCGCCTTCGCTGGCCATGAGACCATTGCCCAGCAGCACCCGCACCCGCTCGATACCAATGCCCTTGGTATAGTTGCGGTGGTTGGAGACCAGGACGCGCCGCACGGCGTCCGGGTCGGTGACCACCCAGGTATCGGCCGGGCGCGACGCGGCGCGAACACGGTAACAGTCGCCGTAGCGTTGCCAGAGCGCGTGCATCCGCTGCAACTTGTCGTCGCCGGATTCCAGATCCAGCGGCGACTGCGGCCCCGGTGGAAGCCGGTCGCTGGCATTCACGATAGACACCTATCCCGGGTTCCTGCCTCAGCCCTCGAACCCCGCCGCCTTGTGGCTGCCGTCGCAGAAGGGCTTGCTGCTGGAATGGCCGCAGCGGCACAGACCGGCCTTGTTACGCGTGGCGGCAACCGTGCCGTCCGAACCGAGCAGCGTCATCGGCCCCCTGGCGATCAACATGGCATTCTCGCGCAGCGTGATTTTCAGCGGCCCGCCCGCCTGCCTCGCCTCGTCGGACTGTATATCGGCGAGCACAGCATCGTGCCTGAAACCCGCCTCCCGGTGGCTGCCATCGCAGAACGGTTTGCTGCCGGAGTGACCGCAGCGGCACAGCACAAGGTCGGCGGACTTTTCCAACAGTTGCCCATCGGCCGCGTAGACCTCGATATCACCGGTACACAGCAGGGGGCCGTTCGCCCTGACCTTGATGCGATTGTCCGAATTCAACGACTTCTCCTTTACAGCTTGAACAGCCCCTGCTGGGCCGGAAACACAACACCCCAAAGATACACGAATGCGCCTATCAGGAGCACACCGATCAGATTCAGCCACAGCCCCGCGCGCGCCATCTGCCGGATACCGATGCAGTGACTGGCGAAAACAATCGCATTGGGCGGCGTCGCCACCGGCAACATGAACGCGAACGACGCACACAGGGTCGCAGTCACCATCAGCAGAAGCGGCGACAGATGCAGGCCCTGCGCCAGCGCGCCGAGCACCGGCAGCAGCAGCGAGGCCGTCGCGGTGTTGGAAGTGAGTTCGGTAAGAAATATGACCATCAGTCCGACGCCCAGTATGACCAACGGTACCGGCACCCCCTGCAGCACCCGCAGTTGTTCGGCCAGCCAGATGGTCAGCCCGGTTTCGCTGAAACCCGCGGCCAGCGAAAAACCGCCACCGAACAGCACAATGATGTCCCAGGGGATACGCACGGCCGTCGGCCAGTCCAGCAAAGCGCCGCGCTGCCCGCCACCCGCGGGGATCACAAACAGCAGCAACGCCCCGCCCATGGCAATAGTCGAATCCTTAACCACTTCATAAGGCGCCCAGCCGATAAAACCCCTGCTGATCCACAACACGGCGACAGCCGCGAACACCCCTGCGACGCGTCTCTCCGCGACACTGATACATCCGAGTCCCAGAAGCTCGTCACGAATCTGTGAGGCCGATTCATGACACCTGACGTCACGCAAGCGAAATGCGACGTGGGTCAGGTAGAACCAGGTAACCGCCAGCATCAGCACGGACAGCGGCAAGGCAAAGCGCATCCAGGCGCCGAAATTCAGGTCGATGCCGTAGTTGCGATCGAGAACCCCGGCAAGCACGGCATTGGGCGGCGTACCGATCAGCGTCGCGACGCCGCCGATACTCGCCGCGTAGGCAATACCCAACAGCAGCGCAGTACTGAGCGGAGAGCCAAGGTGTTGATCGTCAGGCAGCAACTGTTTCAAGACCGCGAGGCCGATGGTCACCATCAACATGGCCGTGGCGGTGTTGCTGATCCACATGGACAGCAGTGCCGTCGCCAACATGAAGCCCAGCACCAGGCGAGCCGGACTGGTGCCTACCCGGGCGACGATATGCAGGGCGATTCGCCGGTGCAGATTCCAGCGCTCCATAGTAACCGCGATCATGAAGCCGCCCATGAAGAGATAAATCAGGTGGTTGGCGTAGGACTGGGTGACCGTGGACGCGGACATGATATTGAGCAGCGGGAACAGCACAATGGGTAACAGCGCGGTGGCCGGGATGGGGACCGCCTCGCTGATCCACCAGACGGCCATCCAGACCGCCACACCCAGCATGTACCAGGCGGGGGCGCTCAGTCCGGTCGGTACCGGCAGCAGCAGAAAAACCGCGAGCGCCGCCGGCCCTGCGGCGAGCGCCATCATGCGGGCAGTCATCCGCTGACGATATCGCAGCCGACGCCGGTGCCGCCCAGACCGCAGTAACCCGCGGGATTCTTCGCCAGGTACTGTTGGTGATCGTCCTCGGCATAGTAAAAGGCGGGTGCCTCCACGATCTCGGTGGTAATGGCGCCGAAACCGCGCGCCGACAGGCTGGCCTGATAGCGGCGTTTGCTGTCTTCCGCCAGCTGGTGCTGGGCGTCGCTGAACGTGTAGATAGCGGAGCGGTACTGGGTGCCGACATCATTTCCCTGGCGCATACCCTGGGTAGGATCGTGCGACTCCCAGAACAACCCCAGCAACTGTGCATAGCCGACCACCTGCGGATCGAACACCACCAGCACGACTTCATTGTGGTTGGTCATTCCCGAACAGACTTCCCGGTAAGTCGGGTTGGGCGTATCGCCACCGGCATAGCCCACGGCCGTGGCGCACACCCCCTCGCGTTCCCAGAAACGCCGTTCCGCACCCCAGAAGCATCCCATGCCGAACATGGCCTGTTCCAGGCCCTGCGCAAAGGGTGCCACGATGCGGTGACCGTTAACAAAGTGCGTGTCCGTCACCACCATCGGGGTATCGCGGCCCGGCAGCGCTTCAGCCGGATCGATCAGCCGGACAGTCTTGTACATGAACATAGTCAACCTCTCGCGTTTACCGCCCCGGGAAACGGGGCGCTGGACGGTACAAACAACCGATTCTTTTGGGTTATAGTCGAACTTCAGCCGCCATAGTAATGCATGATGCCCGCAAAACAAGAAACCCCCGACGCCCTGCTGTTTATCGCACCGGGCTGCCCTCACTGCCCGACGGTACTGACCGGGCTGGGCGAACTGGTCAAACAGGGACTGGTCGGACGGCTCGAGGTTATCAATATCGCGGTCCACCCCGACCGCGCCGAAGCGCTTGGCGTGCGTTCGGTGCCCTGGCTGAGGCTGGGTGAGTTCGAACTGGACGGACTGCATTCCCCGGCCGAGCTGCGTCATTGGGCGCAGCAGGCCAACACGGCTGAAGGGCTCGCCGAATTTTTTTCCGAACAGCTCAAGGGCGGCCGCCTGGCCAAGGTCACGGCGATGGTGGCAAGACAGCCGGAACGCCTGTCCGCGCTGCTGGCGCTGGCCGCAGACCCGGACGCGGAACTGCCGGTGCGTATCGGCGTCAGCGCGGTCGTCGAAGAGCTGGCGGGCAGCGAAGCACTGCTGGCCCAGCTCAAGGCGCTGAAGCGGCTCGCCGCCAGCGGCGACCCGCGCGTACGCGCCGATGCCTGTCACTTCCTCGCGCTTACCGCGAGCCCCGAGGCGCTACCCGCGCTTGAAGCGCTTGCGACCGACGAAGCGCGCTCGGTGAGCGACATCGCGCGGGAGTGTCTCGCGGAACTCCGCGAAAACATGTAACGGTAACCCCGGGCCCGGGAGCCTGTTGCATACCGGCGAGCTGACGCAACAGCAGAGGCAAAACCGCCTGCCCCGAAACGAAGTCTGCCGTTTCGTGCTGCCGGATATCTCAACAAAAACTGATCCGGGTCAACACGCGCGCCACCGGGACCCTATAAAAATGAAACCTGGCGCCTGCGCGCGCATTGTCCGGACGAAACTGACCCGACGGAGACAGCCCATGAACGGTAATGCCAGCTATATCCGCTTCTTCAACGAAATCGGCATCGAGGATGTGCCGCTGGTCGGCGGCAAAAACGCCTCCCTCGGTGAGATGTACAAGGAACTGAGCCCGCAGGGCATCAAGGTCCCCAATGGATTCGCCACCACCGCCGCCGCCTACCGCTATGTGCTCGATGCCGCCGGGCTCTGGGACGAGCTGCATCAGTTGCTGGACAATCTTGATCCGGACAATGTCACCCGGCTTGCCGAATGCGGCGCCCGGGCGCGCTCGCTGGTCTACGGCGCGCCTTTGCCGGACGACCTGAAACGGGAACTGCTGGATGCCTATAAGAAGCTGCAGAGCGAATACGGCGAGGACATGAGCGTGGCGATCCGCAGCTCGGCAACCGCGGAAGATCTGCCCACTGCCAGTTTCGCCGGACAGCAGGACACCTACCTCAACATTCGCGGTGAAGCCGAGTATCTGGACGCCTGCAAACGCTGTTTTGCCAGCCTGTTTACCGACCGCGCCATTCACTACCGCCTTGACAACGGCTTCGATCATTTCAAGGTCTCCCTGTCCATCGGCGTCATGAAAATGGTGCGCTCGGACCTGGCAGCCTCCGGCGTCATGTTTTCGCTCGACACCGAAACCGGCTTTCGCGACGTGGTCTTCATTACCGCCGCCTATGGTCTGGGCGAGAATGTGGTGCAGGGTGCGGTGGATCCCGACGAGTTTTACGTACACAAACCCACCTTCGAACAGGGCCATCGCGCCGTCCTGCGCCGCTCGCTGGGCAGCAAGAAAGTGAAAATGATCTATGGCCGGGGGCGCACTCGCGAAGCCACGCGTAACGTGCCCACCTCCAATGCCGAGCGCGCCCGGTTCTGCATCAGCGATAGCGAGGCACTGCAGCTGGCCGATTACGCCATCAAGGTCGAGAAGCATTACAGCCGCAAAGCCGGTATCGACCGGCCCATGGATATGGAATGGGCCAAGGACGGCATAGACAACGAGCTTTACATGGTCCAGGCAAGGCCGGAAACGGTCGCATCGCAGCGCAAGGGCGCGATACTCCGGGAATACCGCCTCGAGGAGCATGCGACCCCGGTCATCGAGGGACGCGCCGTAGGTGGGCGGATCGCCGCCGGTACAGCGCGCGTCATCGAACGACTGGAGCAGCTCGGCACGTTCCGGCCGGGAGAGGTACTGGTTTCCGACACCACCAACCCGGACTGGGAGCCGGTGATGAAAACCGCGGCCGCCATCGTCACCAACCGGGGTGGACGCACCTGCCATGCGGCCATTATCGCCAGGGAACTGGGGATTCCGGCAGTGGTCGGCTGCGCTTCGGCCACCGAACTGATAGCCAACGGTGATCCGGTAACCGTCTCCTGCGCCGAGGGCGAAATCGGTCGTGTCTACCCTGGTCTTCTGCACTTTGCCATCCAGGAAACCGACCTGTCCACGCTGGCGCGGCCGAAAACCGAAATCATGATCAACCTCGGCAACCCGGAACTGGCATTCCAGACCTGCCAGCTGCCCAACGACGGTGTCGGACTGGCGCGTATGGAATTCATTATCAACGAATACATCAAGGCGCACCCGATGGCCCTGCTCCACCCGGAACGCGTAGAGGACAAGCGCGAGCGCGCAGCCATCAGCGAACTGATCGCAGGGCACGAAAGCGCCGCCGACTACTTCGTGCAACGCCTGTCGGAGGGTGTGGGCACCATCGCGGCGGCCTTCTATCCGAAACCGGTGGTGGTGCGCATGTCGGATTTCAAGACCAACGAGTATGCCAGTCTGCTCGGCGGGCGCTGGTTCGAACCCGAAGAAGCCAACCCCATGCTGGGTTTCCGCGGCGCCTCGCGCTACAGTCACCCGGCATACGCCGAAGGTTTCGCGCTGGAATGCGCGGCCGTGAAATCGGTGCGCGAGCGCATGGGACTGGTCAACGTGATACCGATGATTCCCTTCTGCCGGCGCGTGGAAGAAGCCGAACGGGTGACAGCGACCATGGCCGGGCACGGCCTGAAGCGCGGCGACAATGATCTGCAGCTCTACATGATGTGCGAGATCCCCAACAACGTCATCCTGATCGACCAGTTCGCCGAACACTTCGACGGTTTCTCCATCGGCTCCAACGATCTCACCCAGCTGACCCTGGGTGTCGACCGCGATTCCGCTATCGTCGCCTTCGAATTCGACGAACGCGACGCGGGCGTTAAGGAAATGATTCGTCTTGCCGTGGACGGCGCCCGGCGCAACGGCCGCCACTCCGGCCTTTGCGGGCAGGCGCCCTCGGACTATCCCGAGATGGCCGAATATCTCGTCTCCATCGGTATAGATTCCATGAGTCTGAACCCGGATACTGTACTGGCCACCACGCGGCGAATCCTCGAGGTGGAAAAACAACTGGGAGTCAGCAGAGCACCGTGACCGACAAACATCAGCGACCCGAGGTTCCCGAGCCGGCCCGCGCCGAAAAACGCGAAGAGGACCTGCCCTGGCACCAGCCGAAATCGCCGCACGAAGATCCCGCAGCACCGGCCAAAATCGAAAAAATCCTTGCCAGTCGCAGCTATATCCAGGCGGATCAGGACCCGGATTTCCTCAGCCGGGATGACGCGCGCGGTGTACGCCTGCAGGTCGACTACCTGAAGCCCGAGCTACTGCTGAAAGACCATGGCGTCGAACAGACCATCGTGGTGTTCGGCAGCACGCGCATCCTTGAGCCGTCGGGAGCAACGCGCAAGGTTGCACACCTGCAGGCAGCTCTGGCAGCCGACCCCGATAACAGTACCCTGAGACACCGCCTGTCCATCGCCGACCGGGTTCTGGAGAAAAGCCGTTACTACGACATCGCGCGGGAATTCGGCGAACTGGTCGCCCGCTCGGGAAAGGGTCCTCTGGATACGCGCCTGGTGGTGATGACCGGCGGCGGCCCCGGCATCATGGAAGCGGCCAACCGCGGTGCACACGACGTCGGTGCAAAGACCGTCGGCCTGAACATCAGTCTGCCGCATGAGCAGTACCCCAATCCCTACGTGACACCGGAACTGACCTTTCACTTCCACTACTTTGCGCTGCGCAAACTGCATTTCCTGCAGCGCGCCAAGGCGCTGGTGGCCTTCCCCGGGGGATTCGGCACCTGTGACGAGCTGTTCGAGACGTTGACGCTGATCCAGACACGCAAGATCAGTCCCTTGCCCGTGGTTCTGGTGGGGGAAAGCTTCTGGCGCAAGGCTTTCGATGTCGACTTCATGGTTGAAGAAGGTGTCATCGATCCGGAGGATCGCCAGCTGTTCTGGTTCGCCGAAACGGCCGAGGCCATCTGGGAGGGCATCCAGTGTTGGCATGAAAAAAGCGGCGCCCCGCTTTTTCAGGCAAACAACCACTAGCCGGTGACGCCGGCGCCGCGCCGGTTAAGCTAACAAACTTACGTCACACAACGACAGGACGAACGAACTCATGAAAATCTCTTTCCACGGCGCAGACCGAACCGTCACCGGTTCCTGCCACCTGGTCGAGTGCAACGGCAAACGCGTGCTCATCGACTGCGGCCTCTACCAGGGCGGACGGGAAATCGATGAGGAGAACAGCGCTGACTTCGGCTTCGACCCCGCCGACATCGATTTCCTGCTCCTGACCCACGCACACCTGGACCACTGCGGTCGCATCCCCCTGCTCGCCCGGCGGGGTTTTCGCGGTGAAATCATCACCACTGCCGCCTCCTGTGAACTGGCCAGGCTGGTGATGCTCGACGCGGCTCACATCCAGGAGGAGGAAGCCGGTTACAGGCAACGCAAAGCCTCCCGCCACGGCAAACGTGTCGATGCCATAAACCCGCTCTACACCACGCTGGATGCCCTGAACGCAATGGATTTCTTCGGCCGCAAGGCCAGCTACGGAGCACCGTTGACGCTGGCGCCGGGGATCCGCGCAACCTTCAGCAACGCCGGCCATATCCTTGGCTCGGCCAGCGTTTTTCTGCAGCTCGACGAAGACGGTCGCGAGTGCTCGGTGCTGTTTTCCGGCGATCTGGGCTATTCGGGACGCGTGATCCTGCGCGATCCGGCCGGGCCGCCGCACGCCGATGTTGTGGTGATGGAAACCACCTACGGCGACCGGCTGCACAAGGCACTGGAGCCATCGGTCGGCGAACTCTACGAAGCCATCAGCGACACTTTCCGACGCGGCGGCAACGTGGTGATTCCAACCTTCGCCCTCGAGCGCACGCAGGAAATTCTCTATCACCTGCGTGAAGGCGCCGAAGCCGGTCGAATCCCGCCCACCGCCCACGTTTTTCTCGACTCGCCGATGGCGATTTCCGCCACCGAGATATTCAGGCGTCACCCCGAATGTTACGACGCCGAGGCCGCCAAACTGTTCAAGCAGGGGCGCGATCCGTTCATGCTGCGCGGTCTTAGCTTCACGCGCGAGACCGCCGATTCCATGGCCATCAACCGTATCCATGGTGGGGCGGTGATCATGGCCGGTTCCGGCATGTGTACCGGCGGCCGCGTCCGGCATCACCTCAAACACAACCTGTGGCGGCGCGATTGCAGCATCGTGTTTGTCGGCTTCGCGGCGCGCAACACGCTCGCGCGGCGCATTATCGATGGTGCGGAAACGGTGCGGATTTTCGGTGAAGACATACCGGTGCGGGCACGTATCTACACCATCGGCGGTTTTTCCGCCCACGCCGACCAGGCGGAACTGCTGGCCTGGTACCGGAAGACCGGCTCACCGCGCACGACCTTCCTGGTGCACGGTGAAGAAGACGCCATGCGAGGTTTTGCCGAACAACTCGGTGGCGTGCACGTTGAAATGCCGGAAACCGGCCAGGTGTATCCGCTCTGACGGTCGGCAGCCGCTTAAAGTGGTGCCCCGGTAACCGGATCGTAGAGGACTACCGCGACAGTCTGCCGGTTGTGACGCGCTTCGATACGCAGGCTCATGCCCGGTTGTCGAAGACCGGCGGGTTGTCGACGGCCAGCGTATCGTCAAGCTGCAGCATTATCCAGTAAACCAGGGCGTGACAGACGCCCCGCTCACGTATGGGAACATCCAGTCGCACACTGCGCGGCATCGCCGACGACAAACTGGAAAACCTCTGCAGCTACGAGCCTAGAACAGCGACAACTGGGGAGGCAGTTCGGCCGGCCGCCTGAAAAGGGCACAGTCGAAATCCGGCATGCCAGGAAAATCCAGGCGTTTCAGCGCGCGCCTGAATCGCTGCCGGATAACATCGGCAAAAACCCCGGTACCGGTCATACGCCGGCCGAAGGCGGCATCGTTGTCGCGACCGCCGCGCATGTCGCGGATACGGTTCATGACGTGCTGAGCCTTGCCGGGAGCATGGTACTCCAGCCATTCCCGGAACAGATCTTTCACTTCGTGCGGCAGACGAATTATGGTATAGCCGACTGTCAGAGCGCCGGCATCCCGCGCGCGAGCAAGCACCGCCTCGATATCGCTGTCATTCAGAAACGGGATCACCGGTGCCATAAGCACACCGACCGGAATTCCCGCCTCCGCGAGCCTGCGGACAACCTCCAGACGACGCTGCGGTGCCGCCGCCCGCGGTTCTAGGCTGCGCGCCAGGTGTTTGTCGAGCGTAGTGACCGACACCATCACGTGCGCCAGACGCTGTGCCGCCATGTCGCCGAGGATATCGAGGTCGCGCTCGATCAGCGCCGACTTGGTTACCATACCGACGGGGTGACGGTGTTCGCGCAGCACTTCCAGCAAGGAGCGGGTAATACCCAGCCGGCGTTCAACCGGCTGGTAGGCATCCGTGTTGACACCCAGCGCGATGGGCTGGCAGCGATACGATTTGGCCGAAAGCTCGCGCCGCAGCAAGCTCGCCGCGTCGGGCTTGTAGAAAATGCGGGTTTCGAAATCCAGCCCCGGCGAACATCCCAGGTAGGCATGAGTGGGGCGCGCAAAACAGTACACACAGCCGTGCTCGCAACCGCGGTAAGGATTGATGGATCGGTCGAAGGGCACATCCGGTGAGCAATTGTAAACAATCACGGAACGACTATTGTCCCGGTACACTTGCGTGCGCAGGCGAGGGTCGACTTCGGCTGCGTCCCAGCCGCAGTCGACCGCCTCGCTCGCATACTGCTCAAACCGGTTGTCAGGGTTGCTCAGCGCCCCCCGCCCCGGGTCCGGATTAATCTGTTTGCCCAATGTGCCGATATCCTGAACGCTGGTCCGCCGCATGGACGAACCCCTGTATTAATATACAGTATTTTCCCCGGGGTGCACGGGAGCTGCGGGGACGCCCGACCCCACGAGTCGCTTATCCGGGGATATGTTTTTCTTATAATCAATTGATCTAGCGTGTAAAAAACAAGTCGCGCGGGCGGCAAAGGCAACGATTCTTGATTAAGATCATATCGGCCCGCCGGCGAGTCTGTTTTCATACGCGCAGTTGACCGGAACATCTGGAGAGTACCGCACATGAACAGCCTCAGTATCGGCATTTCCGCCATTTTCGCTATTCTGGCCACGGCGTTTGGCGTGCTTCTGCTCGCCGCCATTCTCGGCAATCAGAAAACCGCAAGGCGCTACCGGAAGGAGATTGGCGAAAGATTGTCGAATCTGCGTCTCTCGCGGATGCTGGCGCGGCACCACATCGATCGCAACAGCTATCTGCACACCCAGCCGGTGCTCGACATCGAACAGCAGATGAAACGTTGTTCCAGCTGTGCCCACACCGTGCGCTGCGACGACCTGCTGGCGGCAAACGGCGATGCGGATACCTCTTTTTGCGATAACGACGACGAGCTGCAGGCGATCAAACGCGGGAATGAAGCGGCCTGAGAGTGCGCCGCAACGTCGTCATTGCACGCAGGTGCGGCATAGCTTGCCGGGCCTGCGATAACCGTGGCGCATACCCGCACTACAGCCAGCGCACCAGGTAGAACAGATACTGCCCTTCCGAGGATTTTGACGGACCGGCAACAATGGCGGCGTGCCGGTGGTGCTCAGGATCGGCCGCGGCGCGGGCCGCCTCCTCCGTTTCCATGATCTCGATGCAATTGGCCGATAAGCGCTTTTTCTTTTTCGGCGCGTAGACAACGGCAAACTGCTCCTGCACCACACCGCCCCGGTCCATCATCAAGCCACGGATGGAGACTCCCATGTCAGCTGCCGAAGCCGCACCCGCCACCGCCGCAGCAGGGACCGGATGCGCAGGGCGGCACGGACTCGCCGAGACTGCCGCTTTTCACGATCTGGCCGCCCGTCGCCAGGCGTTGCACGGCACTGTCTCCCGGTGTGTCGCCGACGTTCATACCGACATGGGCACACAGTTCGCCCCAGGTGTAGAGGACTTCGCTCATACGGTGTTTGACTTCCACCACGCGGCCGTTGGCTTCACAGAGATAGTCATAGGTTGGCATTTTCGTTCCTCTTCCGTCTCAATGTTCAGACTATTATCGCCGGCACCCGGCCGGGCGGGGAAGCAATATTAGCAACTGGTTATACACAGCAAAACCGGTTGCACGATGTTTACAGGCCCAAACGCATCCCGGCTCCCATCGAGCATCAGATATATATTATAACTATTTGTTGAATAATATCTTTTATATCTGATTAAAAAATAACCGATTTGAAGTGCAATACGGCGTGGAGCATACAAAACGTTGTTCACGCTGAATCATCCACAGAGTTATCCACAGAAAATGTGGATAACTCTGCGCTCACGTCACCGGCAACGGCGCATCACCGACTGCGTTCCTGCACCACCACCCAAGGCGCGACCACCACGGCCCACAGTTCCGGCTGGCACTCAGCCCAGCGCTTTGCCATTGCCGTACCAAGATGTTCGACTTGACCGGCACGGATCCAGCCTTCCACAGCCGTCTTGTCGTCATTGGCGAGACCGGTCGCCACCTCGACCAGGTCGAGGTCCTCGTCAACGCGCATCACCACGCCACGGGCGAAATGTTTCTCGATCTCCTGCCAGCCAATGCGAGCGGTCTGAGCGTGCAGGTCCTGCACCTGATACTTCTGCTCTGCCATGTACCTGAAGTGTAACTCAAAGCCCCAGCGTGCGGATGTGGTAGCGCAAGCCACGCGATTTTCGCGGATCGAGCAACGGAACGCGCTTCAGGCGTTCGCGCAGCGTGCGGGTGTCGGCCGACTTCGCCAGGAACACACCGACGGCGTTGTAGTTGCGGCTGGTGGATAAACTGAAGGCCGAGCGGAAACGGCGCCGACAGGCGGCGTCGCTGACAAAGGCCGATACGTCCAGTTCCAGCGGTGAGGTAAAGTTGCTGACAATCATGCCCCCCGGGTTGAGACAGCGCCCGAGGCTGCCGACCCAGTCAGCGTCTGCAAAGACAGCGCGCTGCGGCTCGCCCGCGTAATCACCGAAAAGGTCGTCGACGATCATGTCGAAACCCGGCCCGCGGTAACGTCGCATCCAGTCGACGGCATCGGCCTGTTCGAGGAAAACGCCCGCCCCCTTGACGCCGAAGAATCGCCGCGCGATGGACAGATGTACGGCGTTGAGTTCCACGCCGACAATAGCTTCCGGCTGGACAAACTGGCGCAACTGTTGAATAACCGCACCGCCGCCGACACCGAGCACCAGCACCCGGCGCAGTTCACCCGGGGCGTAGAAGAATGCCGGCAGCAACAGCAGGTCCCAGACACTGCCCGTCACCGGGCGTGCGGGATTGTACTGGCTGTGAAACACGCCGTTGGTATACAGGCGCCGGGTACGGCCGGCGTTGCGCACCTGGTAGAGCGTGCCGCCGATACGGCGTTCCCAGAGCAGACTCACAACCCGCGCTCAGGGCTTCAGCCGGCCCAGCAGACGCCTGAGCAACCCGTCCGGGTGCGGCTCGTCGTCCAGCATGCGCCCGGTGAAGTCCTCCTGGCGGTGTTGGCTATCCTCGCCCAGCAACTCCCTGGCAAAGCGCTGCTCGTCGATATGCGCGCCGAGAAAGCGCGCAATGGCGCGCATGTCGATTTCTGCATTTTCCATACAGGACGTACCGCCGGGTGACGGCGTCATATTGAAAATAGCCCCCTTACCGGTATCGATTTTGGCTTCACCCATCAGCAGTTTCGCCTGGGTTTTGTCGATCAGCTGCGGGCGTATACCACCGACCTTTTTCGCGAAGCTGAGATCGCGCAGGCGCAGGCTCGGTACGATTTTACGCGCGTCTTTCAGGAACAGAAGCTTGCGGATAAACGGGATTTCGAACAGGACATTCTTCAGCATGTAGTTGCGGATATCCGGCACCCTGAACAGCTCCCACAACGCCGCCGCCACCCGCCGGTCGAACTGGAACACGCGCAGAAAATCCGGCAAGGTTCGGTAATTGTAACGCTCCAGAATCGGCAGTATCAGCGCGGTCGGCCCGAAACGGGTCTTGCCCGGGACCAGCACGTCCGGATCACCATGAATGGCCGCGAACGGCAGTTTGTCGTTCTGTACCGTGTACACCTTGCCATTGAGGATCTGCGGCGTGAAGTAGTAACTGCCCGCCACCGGCAAACAGGAATAATGCCTGCCGTAGCCGAGGTCATGCGCCAGCTTCAGGCTGTGTCCGCCGGCACACACCACCAGCGAACGCGTCTGGTAACAGGTGCCATCGGTCTCGACCAGAAAGCGATCGTCTTCGACCTTGATATGCCGGACGTTCTGGTTGTAATGCACGTCGACAGTCTTGCCTTCGACCTTCTGAGCCTGACGGACGAAAGATCGCGACGCGGCTTCGAAGTTGACCGCCGTGTACTCGTCGGTGGAGCCCAGCGCGACAATCGGTTCGCCGCGCAGCCGCCCGTCGCGGCCGGCCACCACGGCCGGTTCGATACGCGCGATATCCTTCTTCTCGAACAGGTGCAGCTGCGGATAGTATGGCCGCAAGCGCTCGAAGCGCGCGCGCAATAGCTCGCATTCGCGCGCACCGACCCCCAGCACCATTTTCGGGTACTTGTAGATCAGGTGGTCCCTGTCGGGCTGGCTGAGGCAGTAGTTCGCCAGCATGCGCGCGGCACGCTGCACTTTCAGGGCTTTTTCCAGGCTGTAATTGGTTTCGATATCGCCGCAGTGCAGCGTCTGACTGTTGTTGCTCGACAGCGAATTGACCCGCGCCGGTGCGGCATACTTCTCGACAATGCCGATGTGCTGAATATCGGTATAACGCGCCGTCTCGTACAACAGCGCACTGCCGGACACACCGGCACCGATAATCAGCAATTCGTATTGATGCGTGCTCAAGCGGGCGCCTGCTCGGGTCGGTGCAGCAGTTTCAGGACCGGCTCGTTGCGTGCCGGGTCGTCGTTGAAACCCGATACCAGCAACACTTCGCTTCCGGGCCGGCCCAGATCGCACTCCGCGGCAATCAGGTTGCAGATACCCCGCCAGTCGGTGGTCTCCGTTTCCGCGATAAGAAACGGCACAATCCCCCAGTGCAGGGTCATACGCCGGCACACCTCATCGCTGGAGCATACCCCCACCGTGGGCGCCAGCGGGCGGTGCGCGGCAAGAATGCGGGCCGTGGTACCGGTGCGCGTGGGCACCACGATCGCCTCCAGGCCGAGGTCGCGGGCCAGTTCGACCGCGGCGTGCGCCATGGATTCGCGAATAAAATGCGTCTTGCTGCCGCGCTCGGCAATCGGGTCGCGGGCGAAACAGCCTTCCTGCCACTGATGTTGCTCGACCTCGCGCAACACCCGGTCCATGGTGCGCACGGCTTCCAGCGGATACTGGCCGGCGGCGGTTTCACCCGACAGCATGGCCGCATCGGCGCTCAACAGCGCCGCCCCCGCGACATCGGTGACTTCGGCCCGGGTCGGGCGCGGATAGTTCATCATGGATTCCAGCATCTGCGTCGCCACAATCACCGGGACCCCGACCTGACGCGCCTTTTCAATCAACATCCGCTGAATCAACGGCACTTTCTCGGCAGGCAGTTCGATGCCGAGGTCGCCACGCGCCACCATGATGCCATCGGAAACCTGCAGGATCGCGTCGATGTCGGTGACGCCTTCCGGGCGTTCGATCTTGCTGACGACCGGTATGGCTGCACCGAGTTTGTGCAGGTGCCGCTTGAGCTGGCGGATATCCGCCGCCGAACGCACGAAACTCAGGGCTATGAAATCCACGCCCATGTCGACCCCGAAAGCCACGTCAGAACGATCCTTGGCCGTAAGCGCCGGCGTCGACAGGCGCGAATCCGGCAGATTCATACCCTTGTGGTTTGACAGTCGGCCGCCATCGATCACCCGGCAGCGGACATCACGCTCGTCCACAGCGAGCACCCGCAGACACAGCTTGCCGTCGTCGAGCAAAATGTGTTCGCCTTTCCTGACGTCCTTGTGCAGCGACGTGTACTGGGAGGGTATCAGGCCGTCGGTACCGGTCACGTTTCGGGTCGTTACCACGACCTTGCTCCGGGCCTTGAGCATGATTCCGTCGTTCTCGAAGCGGCCGACACGGATCTTCGGGCCGCACAGATCCATCAGGATACCGACGTGGCGCCGGGTCTTGCGTGCGGCGAGCCGCACCCTGTCGATAGTGTCCCGCTGGCTGGCCTGGTCGCCATGCGACATGTTGATACGCACCAGGTTGATACCGGCGCTGATCAGTTTTTCGATCATGCCCTGCGAATTCGAAGCAGGCCCCAGGGTGGCAATAATCTTGGTTCTGCGCCACCGCAATGCCGTTTGACGACGGCTGCTATTGCTTGTTGCCATGTGCCTGCGGATTCACCAGGTTGATAAATTTCGTTAGCATGACTGGTGACGTTTTCCCAATCAATAGCTTGTGGGTTCCATTGATACTCCACCTGGCAAACCTGCCGGTGCAAGCTTTGCGGTGCCCTTGCATGTGCGAATACCCCGGCATCCACCCGCCTGTAGCAATATGGCGACAGATGGGTTCGCGCCGCCGATTGGACGTGAGCGAAACCTGAGGGTTCTTCGAGCGCATATGTTTAAGCTTGAATTAATGTACTGATGTTCTAATGTGCGTAGTCGAACATCGGGAATGTTGTGAATAGGGAATCATTATGTTTTTAGACTGGTTAACCTTGGCGGGATTTGTTGTTGCTTTCGGACTTTTCGCCATGCTGTTGTATGTCTGCAGGACAAGAGGCTGCGGCACCTGATCGGGCAATGACGACAGACCCCGATCTGTTGCGGCAACTGGTCCGCGGGCCGTCGCCGCCAGCTGCACACCTGGATTGCATGCCAGTGCATCCTGGGCGAGGTGCCAGCGGCATTGCCGCGGAAATTCAACGATGGCCGGCGACCACCGTCAAGGCGACACGTCGCGGCAGCACCCGCTACTCGTGCGCAATCGGCTTGTCGGTAAACAGATAATCTTTCAGTTCCTTGTCAAACGCCGGATCCTTGCGGCGAATCCACTCCAGAACCATCGAGGCGTGTTCTTTTTCCTCGTCGCGATTATGCGCAAGAATGGCCCTGAGTTCTTTATCATTACAGGCATCGACACGCTGATTGTACCAGTCAACCGCTTCCAGCTCTTCCATCAGCGAGGTGATGGCGCGGTGCATATCCCGGGTTTCCTCGCTCAGTTCCGCGATAGGTTCATGATAGCCTTCATTTGCCATTGGCATGCTCCTCAGCACTACTGACTGTCGGTCGGCTCTTTTTCCGTCGTGCTGTTCCGGGACGGTCAGCGGGTTCATCGCGTTGACTGTCGAGCCGGTAAGGTGATATCGATTCTATGTACTAAGAAGTACCCTGTCGAGACGCTTTTCCCGAACATCCGGGATCCGGGTAGGCAAGGCCCGCACATTTTGGGGCGCCGCGCGATATTTCAGGTGGGCGGCTTGCACATCACCGGCAGGCAATGCGGCGCGTCCTTGCGACCGGCGCGGGCACCGATTTCCGCCGCGCTATCCCGGTAGTTTGGTTCATCCGGGGCGAGGCCGACTGCGCAGGCGGCGGCGGCCCGCGCCTGTACCGGGCAGCCAAGTTCCACCAGTGCGTAAGCCAGATTGTTCCAGCCCTGCGGATCCGCGGGCGCCAGGTGCGTCGCCTCGCGGAATGCCGTTTCCGCCTGCACATAGTCGGCGCCCGCATACAGACTGTTACCCAAAGCCAGCCAGACACGCGGTTCCCGGGGCCAGCGTCGGGTCGCCGCCTGGTACGACGCGCGGGCCGCTTCGGCTTGCCCGGATATTTCCAGGTCGTGCGCGGCCTCGAGGTAGGGCAGCGGTCGCGCGCTCGCCGGTATGCTGCCGGCCGGCACAACCACCAGCGCCCAATAACCGCTGCGCGCCCAGGTTCTCTCGAAGGTGGCCAGCGTGGTTCGCCAGCGCCGGGTCGTGCCCGAGCGCAGCACCACTTCCCGGGTTGCCAGGTCGTAACCGATGATGACAGCGAAATGCCAGCGGGCGAGCCAGTCTGTGCCGAGATTCTGGAACACCAGTACCGGATTGCCGTGAGCGAGTTCGGAGAGAAGATCGTCCAGTGACGGCTGCAGGCGGTAGGCGAGCATGCCATAGCGCCGCGCGGTGGCTGTAAGCTCCTCGGGCAGACTGCCGTTGAGCGCCGGGACGAAAAGCGCATCCTCCAGTTGCCCAGGGGTGACGTCTACCGCGTGTGCCGCCAGCACCGTGGCGAGCGCGGCCGGCCCGCACTGGTAGCGCTCCTGCGGGTAGAACGGGGTATCGGTCAACTCGACAGCGTCGGGCAGTCCGGCGGGCGGAGCAGCCAGCAGGGAACGTGTTTGCGGTGGCGTTGCGCAGCCGGCAAGCAGCAGCGCCGCAAGCAAAACACCCGCCAGGCGGCGGGTGTCGGCTGCGCATTTCGAGCCCGGGCTAGCGGACCGGATGAATGAACGGAAAGATATCGGTGGCACCGATAACGTCAGTGATGACGAACACTAGAAAGATAATCAACAGGACACCAAGTATGCTTGTCCCGCCGGCGTGCACATTGTCGATCTGCTGATTGATGCGTGCGAGCTCGGCGTCGCTCAGGTTATTGACACGCGCATCGACCCAGGCGGGGCTGACACCCCAGGCCTGCAGTTGCTGCCGCGCGGTCTCCTGGTCGAGAAACCGGCGCAGCTTGTTTTCGGCCGGTCGGGACTGCGCCGGACTGACGATCTGCTCGGTACCGACCATTGCCGCCTGCGCGGGCATGACCGGCAGAATCGACAGCATGACAGACAGTAGCCAGACCAATGAGCGTTGCATGACTCGCATTGTAACTTCTCCTTGATTGAGTGTTGGGCTGTTGCTATGTTCGGCGACGCCGCTAAACCGGCTTGCCGTAGTGTATCACCTGCTGTAAACGCACAAAACGACGAGGCGTCGCCGGCTTCCTTCCCTGAAGCCCACGCGGCGGCCCGGGCGACACCTGCTAGTGGCCCGGCGGCTTCAGACCCGCGGCCTTGTAGAGTTGCTGTTGTTCGGCAAACGTCAGTGGCCGGGATTTGCCGGGGCGCAAACCGCGCTCGAGGATGATGGGGCCATAACGCACCCGGCTCAGGCGGCTGACCGTCAGACCCTGGGATTCCCACAGGCGCCGGACTTCGCGATTGCGGCCTTCCTTGATGATGACGTGGTACCAGCGGTTGGCACCACTGCCACCGGACTCCTCGATGGCGGTAAAGCGCGCAAAACCGTCCTCCAGTTCCACGCCCTTGATCAGGCGTTCGAGCATATCCGCCCTCACCTCACCAAGCAGGCGTACGGCGTACTCACGTTCGATCTCCTGGGACGGGTGCATAAGCCGGTGCGCAAGCTCACCGTCAGTGGTGAACAACAACAGGCCGGCGGTGCTGATATCCAGACGCCCGACGCTGATCCAGCGGCCGGTGCGCAACTTCGGGAGGCTGGTGAACACCGTTTTGCGTCCCTCGGGGTCGCTGCGGCTGCAAACCTCGCCCACCGGTTTGTGATACAGGATCACCGCGGGGCGCGCCGGCGTGTCGAGGGCGATGTCTACCGGTTTTCCGTCGACCAGGATGCGTTCCTCTCCACCGACCTTCTGCCCCAGTTCCGCGATCCTGCCATCAACCTGGACCCGCCCGGCGCGGATAAGATCTTCCACGTGGCGGCGGGACCCCAGGCCGGTGCGGGCCAACACTTTTTGCAGCCGTTCTTGCATGATGAAGAAAACCTGGATCCCCGCGTCGCAGGGATATTGTCACCAGCTCAATGAAGAGTTCCGTTGCTGTCGGCAACGTCGACAGGCACCTGAACGGCCACCGGAGATGCCGCATCGGTCAGGTCATCCGCCGCCTCGTCATCGCCAGGCCCGTGTTCCTGTCCAGGCAGTTCCAGATCGAGCTCGGCGTTGATGGTGTCGATATCGCGCAACTCCATCAGGGTGGGCAAATCGTCCAGACCGTTGAGATTGAAATAGTCGAGGAACTGGCGTGTGGTGCCATACATCGCGGGGCGCCCGGGCACATCGCGGTGACCGACCACCCGCACCCACTCACGCTCCTGCAGGGTTTTCATGATCGACGAACTGACGCTGACGCCGCGGATGTCCTCGATCTCACCGCGGGTAATCGGCTGGCGGTAGGCAACCAGCGCCAGGGTTTCCAGCAGCGCGCGCGAATAGCGGGTGGGCTTATCCTCGGTCAGACGCGAGACCCACGGTTCCATGGCCTGCGAGACCTGGATGCGATAACCGCTGGCGACTTCAACCAGCTCGATACCGCGTTCCGCATAGTCTTGCTGCAGCGCCGTGACCGCCTCCCGCATGTCCTCGCGCTCCGGTTTTTCCCCATCGCCGAACACGGCGAGCAGCTGGTCGAGGTCAAGCGGTTTGCCAGCGGCCAGCAATACCGATTCAACAATATGTTTGATTCTCTGATTGTCCATGTGTACCGACCTTGTTGTTCAGGCGTCACCCGCCGCGGCGACCGACGGCTCCTGTTCATCGAGCGTCGCAGCCGCGCCGGCGGCCTTGATATAGATAGGTGCAAAAGGTTCTGATTGAACCAGTTCGATCAGCGACTCCTTGATCAGCTCCAGCACCGCCAGCAGCGAGACCACCACGCCCATGCGCCCTTCGCCGGTTCTGAACAGGCTGGTGAACGGAGTGAACTCATCCCCGTCGAGGCGCTCCAGCACCATAGACATGCGTTCGCGCACCGACAGCGGCTCCATCTGCACATGGTGGTGGGAAAACATCTCAGCCCGCATCATGGCCTGCTTGGCGGCGACCAGCAGTTCCTGCAATGAGACCTCCGGGGGCCTGCGCACCACGCGCTTGTCCGGCGCCTGGATGTTGACGGGGAACACGTCGCGATCGACACGCGGCAGCTGATCGATATCCTCGGCGGCCTGCTTGTAACGTTCGTACTCCTGCAGGCGGCGCACCAGTTCGGCGCGCGGGTCGCCCTCCTCTTCCTCCTCGACGTGCCGCGGCAGCAACATGCGTGACTTGATTTCCGCCAGCATGGCAGCCATGACCAGGTACTCGGCCGCCAGTTCAAGGCGCATGTCCTGCATCAGCTCGATGTACTCCATGTACTGGCGGGTGATCTCGGCGATGGGGATATCGAGGATATCCAGATTCTGGCGACGGATCAGGTACAGCAGCAAATCCAGCGGACCTTCGAACGCCTCAAGGAAAACTTCCAGCGCATCCGGTGGAATATAGAGATCTTTGGGGAGTGTCGTGACCGCTTCACCCTGCACGTAAGCGAAGGGCATTTCAGTTTGTTCCGGCGCCTGTTCAGTCGGTGTTGGCGTTTCTGTCATGCAATCGGCTCACGTCGGTATTGGCGCATTGTAAACGCCGCAGCGGTAGATGAGAACCGGGACAGGGGAACCCGGCTACAGGCTTTCCCGGACCCGCCCGCGGCGGAGGAGAAAAACAAATATATTCTAGTAATTCAAACCAATTGCAGCTCTAACTTCATCCATTGTCTCGTCTGCGACATCGCGTGCCGCCTCGCCACCTTCCTGCAGAATATTGCGCACCAGCTGCGGATCCTCCTCGAATTCGCGGGCACGTTCACGGATGGGCGCGAGCTCGCCCAGAATCGAATCGATAAGCGGCTGCTTGCAGTCGAGGCAACCGATGCCGGCGGTGGTGCAGCCTTCGCGCACCCAGCGTTTACGGCTTTCGTCCGAATACACTTCGTGCAACTGGAACACCGGGCAGCGGGCCGGGTCGCCCGGATCGTTACGTCGCGCGCGGGCCGGGTCGGTGGGCATGGTGCGCAGTTTCTGTTCGATGTCTTTGGGGTCGTCACGCAGGCTGATGGTGTTGTTATAGGACTTGGACATCTTCTGGCCGTCCAGACCCGGCATTTTCGACGCCGGTGTCAGCAGGGCTTCAGGTTCCGGCAGGATGATACGGCCGCCGCCTTCCAGAAACCCCCAGAGGCGCTCACGATCGCCCAGCGCCAGGTTGCCCTGCCCCTCGAGCAGTGCACGCGCCACCTGCAGCGCTTCCTGATCGCCCTTCTCCTGGTAATCGCGGCGCAAGTTACGGTAGAGCTTGGCGTTCTTCTTGCCCATTTTTTTTATCGCCGCATTGGCTTTTTCCTCGAAGCCGGCTTCGCGGCCATAGAGGTGGTTGAAGCGCCGCGCCACCTCGCGCGTCAGCTCGACGTGCGCGACCTGGTCCTCGCCGACCGGGACCGTTCCCGCCTTGTACATCAGGATATCGGCGCTCTGCAGCAGCGGATAGCCGAGAAAGCCGTAAGTGGCCAGGTCACGCTCGCGCAGCTTTTCCTGCTGATCCTTGTAACTGGGCACGCGTTCCAGCCAACCCAGCGGCGTGACCATGGACAGCAGCAGGTGCAACTCGGCGTGTTGCGGCACGTCCGACTGCACGAACAGCTTGGCGCTCGCAGGATTGACACCGGCCGCCAGCCAGTCAATGACCATGTCGATCACGCTGGCGGCGATGATCTGCGGATCCTCGTAGTGCGTGGTCAGCGCGTGCCAGTCGGCGACGAAAAAGTAACAATCGTACTCGTGCTGCAACTTAACCCAGTTCTTCAGCACACCGTGATAGTGACCCAGGTGCAGCTGACCGGTGGGGCGCATTCCGGACAGAACGCGGTTTCTGGATTCGCCTGGCAAAGTGGATCAACTCCTCATGAGGGAAGCAGCGACGACAGAATCGCCAGGAATGCCGTGGCACTCATACCCGCAGCGCCCGCGAACATGCCGAGACACAGCTGTACGAACGGCCAAATGATAAAACCCAGAATGCCGGTCATCAACAACACCAGCAGAATGATGAAGCCGTAGGGTTCGATACGCGCAAACCGGTAGGCATAAGGCGCGGGCAGCATGCCGGTAAGGATCCGCCCGCCATCGAGCGGCGGCAACGGCAGCAGGTTCAACACCATGAGAATGGTGTTGATGAATATTCCCGCCACACCCATAAACAACAACGGCGCTTTCACCCAGCTCTCCGCCGGGAGGCTGAGAGCAACCCTCGCCAGTACAGCCCAGGCAAAGCCCATGAGCAGGTTGGACGCCGGGCCCGCCACCGCCACCCAGGCCATGTCCTGCTTCGGATGCTTGAAGTTGCGCCAGTCGACCGGCACGGGTTTGGCCCAGCCGAACACGAAATTGCCGGGCAGCAGCAGCATCAACCCGGGCACCAGTATGGTGCCTATGGGGTCGATGTGCTTGATCGGGTTCAGGCTCAGACGGCCCTGCATTTCCGCGGTTTTATCGCCGAAGCTGCGTGCGACGAGGCCGTGCGCGGTTTCATGAACGGTAACGGCCAGCAGCACCGGCAGCAACCAGGCTGCGATCTGCTGTACCAGACTGACGTGTAACATGGCTTCAGTATACCTGCTCTAACCCGGTTTATCCTTCACACAAAAAAACAGGGCGCTATTCCAGCCCCTCGCTGGAACCACGACCCTGACGAATGACTTTTGCCGCGGCCTCGGTGAGATCCACGACGGTGGTGGGTTCGAGGCCACAGTGCCCGCCATCTATAATCAGGTCGACCTGGTGTTCCAGCTTGTCGCGAATATCTTCGGCATCGATCTCCGGAAGTTCCCTCCCCGGCAGAATCAGCGAGGTACTCATCAACGGCTGACCGTGTTCGATCAATATCGCCTGGAGGATAGCGTTATCCGGTACGCGTATCCCGATAGTCTTGCGCTTGGGGTGCTGCAGCCGGCGCGGCACCTCGGCGGTGGCACGTAACAGGAAGGTATACGCTCCGGGTGTGCGCGCCTTGAGCAACCGGTAGGCGGTGTTGTCGACCCGCGCATAGGTGGCGATCTCCGACAGATCGCGGCACAGCAGCGTGAAGTTATGCTTCTTGTCCAGCTGGCGGATACGCTGGATACGCTCCACCGCGCCCTTGTCGTCAAGATGACAGACAATGGCGTAAGTCGAATCGGTGGGCACCACGGCCACGCCGCCGTCACGAAGAATGTCCACGGCATGACGGATGAGACGCGCCTGCGGATTGTCCGGGTGTAGCGCGAAAAACTGGCTCATGCGCTCATGCTGCCGCCGGCCAGCTGTCGGCCTCCCAGACCGGCGTACAACCCGGCGGCAGGGCGCGCAGCTGACCGAGTTCCGCCCAGGTGTTGTGCGGGCCATGATAGTCCGAACCGGCCGAGGCCAGCAGGCCATGCTCGCGCGACACTGCGGCCATATGCAGGGTCTCGTCGCGGGAATGACTGCCCGACACCACTTCGATGCCGCAGCCGCCGGCTTCCCGGAACTCTCCCACCAGTCGCGACAATTTGCTGCGCGTCAGCCGGTAGCGCGCCGGATGCGCGATCACCGGCAGGCCGCCAGCGGCCAGAATCCAGTCGATGACCGTGTCGAGCCCGGCCCACTCACCCGGGACAAAGCCCGGCTTGCCCCTGACCAGGTAATGTTTGAACACATCGCGCACCGACGCCGCGCGCCCGGCCTCGACCAGATAGTGCGCGAAGTGCGTGCGGCTAAGGATGCGGCCCTGACGGTAACCCGCCGCACCCTGCAGGGTACCGCCGATACCAGCCTTCTCCAGCCTGCGGGCGATTTCCTCGGCACGCCAGTCCCGGAACGCCCGCAATCCATCCAGACCCTGCTGCAGCACCTCGCAGTCGGGATCCACATTCAGACCCAGCACATGGATAGTCATGGCGCTCCAGGTTACGGACACCTCGACGCCGGGCACCAGCTGCAACGGGCCGCCCGCAGCCGCCCGCGCGGCTTCCGCATAGCCGTCGAGCGTATCGTGATCGGTAAGCGCCAGGACATCGACACCCGCCTGCTGCGCCCGGGCAATCAGTTGCGCCGGCGCCAGGGTCCCGTCCGAAGCGGTTGAATGACTATGTAAATCGTGGCAACACATCCGGCGTATTGTACCGGAGCCGGCGCCGCCACGCCGCCCCTGCGCGCGGCACCGGATTTACGGTACCATTCCGCGCATGAAACTACCCGAACCCACAGCCGAGGCGTTCCGCGCCGGACTCACCGGCCCCCTGGCCGACATGGTCGATGCCTATGGGCTGCGCACAACACACTCCGGCGCCGGCCAGTCCACGCCGACGCTGATCGCCGAGGCGTTCGAACAATTGTTCGACGTGATGCAACGCAGCGACCGCGACCTGGCGGCCGACCGGGGGGCGCCGGGGGTGGAGGCCGGGGCCATCACCGAACTGGGCGAATACGCCCTGGAACTGTTCGAACAGTCGCTGCGTTGGGCTAATGACCTTGATCTTCCCAAGGTTTTTGCCGTCCTACAGGCGTATACGATAGCCACGGCCCGCTGGATTGCGGGCCGCGGCGGCCGCCTGTTGACCCTGGAAACGGTGGTGGACGCATTTGCCCGCCAGGCCAACAGCACCCAGGACCCCGGGGAGCTGCTGGCGCTGCATGACGCCATGAGCGAGGTGCTGCAGGCCACCGCCGACGTCGTCCGGCAGGACCTGGAAAAGACCAATCCGGGCCGTCCGTGGCGTATCCTGCACCTGAACCGGGCGATTGTGGCCACCCGTACACACCAGCCCGACCTCATGGAAGAGGCGTTCGGCGCGCTGGTCGAGCACCTTCCGGAGGATGCGGCGGGATTTTTTAGTCAGGGCATCGAGCAAATGGAATTGCTAAACTATCCGCCGCACGTGCGCGCAGTGATGGATCGCTATTATAGAAAATGGAGCATTAATCGCTCACTGCACTGAGCCACGATTTGTCAATACAGAGCCAGATAAACACTTATGAAGTTCCTTTACGACTTCTTTCCTATCCTGCTGTTTTTTGTCGCCTACAAGACGTACGACATCTATGTCGCTACCGCCGTGGCGATCGCCGCGGCGGCGGTCCAGACGCTGGCCTTCTGGATCAAGCACCGCCGCTTCGAGAAAATGCACCTGGTGACCTTTTTTCTGTTGCTGGTGTTCGGCGGATTGACCATTTTTTTACACGACCCGACTTTCATAAAATGGAAACCGACGGTTATCAACTGGCTGTTCGCCACGGTGTTTTTCGGCAGTCACTGGATCGGCGACCGTCCGCTGGTGGAACGGATGATGAGCCACGCTATCAAGGCCGAGCGCCCGGTGTGGCTGCGTCTGAGCTGGATGTGGATCGTGTTCTTCAGCGGTATCGGCCTGCTCAACCTGTACGTGGCCTACAACTACTCCGAGGCAACCTGGGTCAACTTCAAGCTGTTCGGCATGCTGGGCATTACCTTCGCCTTTGTGGTCGGACAGGCCTTCTACCTCAGCCGCTACGTCGAAGACCACAAGGCGCCGGAAGAGGAATCCTGAGTTTTGCTCTACGCCTTTATCAGCGAGGATGTCCCGGGCACGCTGGAGCGGCGCATGGCGGCACGCCCCGAGCATTTACAGCGGTTGGAAGCGCTGCGCGGCACCGGGCGCCTGGTCCTGGCCGGACCACACCCGGCCATCGATAACGAAGATCCCGGCGAGGCGGGTTTCAGCGGCAGCCTGGTGGTAGCCGAATTCGAGTCGCTGCAAGCCGCAGAGCAGTGGGCCGCCGAAGACCCCTACGTGAGTGCCGGTGTGTACGCACGGGTAACCGTCAAACCCTTCAAAAAGGTACTTCCCTGATGACTGAACGTCGCGTCACCATGATTCGCGAGCGCCTGACCGAGGCGTTTGCACCTCAGAGTCTGAACATTGTCGACGAAAGCCACAAGCATGCCGGACATGCGCAGGCCGGCGGCGCCGGCCACTTCGTCGTCGAAATCGTCGCCGACGCATTTGCGGACAAGAACCTGATGCAGCGCCATCGACTGGTATACGACGCGCTGGGCGACGTGATGAATACCGAGATACACGCCCTGAGTATCAAGGCGTCAACACCAGCTGAAGTGGACGGCTGATATTCGTTAACCCCAAGAAAGGAAACCACCATGAAATTTCGCTATCTGATCTTCGCCATTGGCCTGACCGCACTGCTGGCCGGTTGCGACCAGTTACAGAACGCCGGCCAGAGCTCGTCCACAGCACCCGCAGCGGCGATTGAGGACACCAGCACCGTTGTCGCCACGGTCAACGGCGCGCCGATCACCGAAGCCGTACTCGATCTCTACGAACAACAGATGAAGGGGCACCGTCCCGGACCCGCGCCGGACCGCAGCACGGTGCTCGACGAAGTGATCAACCTGGAACTGGCAAGCCAGAACGGCAGCAAGGAAGGCCTGGACAAGGACACGAACATCCAGTTGCAGATCGATCAGCAGCGTCGTGCCGTAATCGCCACCGCCGCTATCCAGAACTACCTCACAGCCAATCCGATTACCGACGAAGAGCTGCAAAAACTCTATGACGAACAGGTACCGAAGGGCAACGAGTACAAAGCTCGTCATATCCTGGTCGACGATGAAGAACAGGCGAAGAAACTGATTGCCGAACTCGACAAGGGCGCGGACTTCTCGGAACTGGCGAAGAAAAATTCGACGGGACCGTCGGGCAAGACCGGTGGCGAACTCGGTTGGTTCTCATCCAAGCAGATGGTCGCGCCGTTCTCTGAAGCGGTTGCGAAGCTGAAAAAAGGCACCTACACCAAGGAGCCGGTAAAGACACAGTTCGGCTGGCATATCATCATGCTGGACGATGTGCGTGAAACGACTCCGCCCTCCTTTGAACAGGTCAAACCGCAGTTGCAGGCATTTGTGCAGAAACAGCGCGTACAGAAGTATATCGATGGCCTGCACCAGGGTGCACAGATCGATATCAAAGATAAGCAGCAGGCCGACACCGACACCAGCGCCGGTGAAGCCAAGCCCGCCGAAACGGCGCCGGCAAAGACCGATGAGACCGCCGGCGAGTAGTAATAAGTAAGTCGTCTGCCCTGCGAGAGCGGCATACCGCTCTCGCAGGGGTCCGGATTCATGGTGTTGCCAGCGACCTACTGATAGGCCTTCATCGCAGCCCCGACCGCCACGCCGCTATGAATCGGCGCGCCCATATCCGAGAGCACGGCATCCAGCGCACCAAGGCACAGCAACACATTGCGGCGGTTACTGGCGTAGCCCATCAAGCCGATACGCCAGATCTTGCCCGCCATCGGCCCGAGCCCCGCACCGATTTCCAGATCGTATTCATTCAGCAGACGGCTGCGCACCGTGGCGTCGTCGACGCCCTGCGGAATCGACACGGCATTCAGTTGCGGCAGGCGACTGGCCTCGTCGACGACGAATGACAGGCCCATGGCTTCAATGCCCGCCCGCAAGGCCAGGTGATTGACCCGGTGGCGTTCCCATGCCTGCTCGATGCCTTCATCATGCAGGATAACCAGCGCCTCGTGCAGACCATACAGGGCATTGATCGGTGCCGTGTGGTGATAGACGCGCTTGCCACTCCCGCCCCAGTAACCGAGCACCAGGTTCAGATCCATGAACCAGCTCTGTACGGGCGTCTTGCGATTCCTGACAGCGGCGACCGCGCGCTCGCTGAACGTCACCGGCGACAATCCGGGTGTGCAGGACAGGCATTTCTGGGTGCCCGAGTACACCGCGTCCAGGCCCCATTCACTGACCTTGAGCGGTGAACCGCCCAGCGATGTCACAGTGTCGGCGATCACCAGGCATTCATATTTGTGCGCCAGTTCGGCCAGCGCGCGTGCATCGGAGATGGCACCGGTAGAGGTCTCCGCATGCACGAAAGCAAGGATCTGGGCAGCGGGGTTCGCTTTCAGGGCGTCCTCGACCTTGTTCAGATCGACGGCACTGCCCCACTCGTCTTCGACCATGATGGCGGTGCCGCCGCTGCGCTCGACATTCTCTTTCATGCGGCCGCCGAACACACCGTTCTGACACACCACCACCTTGTCACCCGGCTCAACGAGGTTGACGAAACAGGTTTCCATCCCCGCCGAGCCCGGCGCCGACACGGGCATGGTCAGCTCATAGTCGGTCTGGAAGGCATAACGCAGCAGATCTTTCATCTCGTCCATCATGCCGACGAAAACCGGGTCCAGGTGCCCGATGGTGGGCCGCCCCATGGCTTCCAGAACACGCGGGTTTACGTCCGAGGGACCCGGGCCCATCAGGGTTCGCACAGGCGGGTGAAACGATTCGACTGTCATACATTCCTCCATTTCCAAAATTTTTCAGCAGTTTATCACGGGATTTCCGTCTATTTCCCCCACCAGGCTCCGTGGAAATCCCGCCACGATTCGCCACTTTACGTCTCACCCCTGCCGTCTTGTCTCGACACCGGCCGCCGATTCAACCCGATCTGCCAGCACCACCACCCGCGCCGTGATAAACATCGTGAGCAACACCGAGGCCGCGAACGCATACAGGCCGTAGCGCATCTCCACCTGCGCAACGGCGCCCAGTTTCACCGCCACCACCAGCACGGCGACAATAAACACGTCGAGCATCGACCATTTGCCGTACAGGTGCATCCAGTGAAGGTAGTGCCGCAAGCGCTCGGCATTGCGGCAATGCCTGCCGAGCAGCCGATGCAGCACGTAAAGCTTCAGCACCGGCAGCAGAACACTGAAGCCGCCTATGATGACAAACAGAAACCATCGCTCTTCCAGCAGCAGCTGGTAGATGCCCGAGATCACCGAAAAGGTATTTTCGATAAGAACAAATTTTTCCAGGGTGATAACCGGCGCGACCAGGCCCACGGCGAGCAGAACATATGCCAGCAGTACCATCAGTCGCAGCTGCATGACCTGGCGGGGAAACAGGCTCGCGATGGGATTGACGTCAGTCAACGCGAACCTGCCTCAAGCCGGGATCGCAGGCCGCTGGCCGAGCGGTCGCCGGCGGAGTCCCGTGAGCGTATCGATCAATCTCAATGCGCGGACTTGTCCGGCCTTACGAACCAGTACAGCACGATGGCCGCGATAGCGCCCAGGGTGTCTGCGAGCATGTCCTTCTGTGCGTCCCAGATATCGCCCTGCGAGCCCAGAAATTCCATGCCGGCCTCGCCGCCTTCGGCCGCGGCGTACCACCATTCGACGATTTCGTAACCGGCGGCAATGCTCATGATAAAAAACAGGGCGAAAAAACTCGCCGTCAGCGCACCGCAATACCGCTTGCGCAACAACCACTCCATCATCGGGTAGGCATAAAAGCCCACGGCAAAGTGCCCGACGCGATCGAACTGGTTGCGCTCCGAACCGATCAGCTTGCTCGACCACTCGAAGGGCACGTTGGCAAAGGTATAGTGCCCGCCGACGGTGTGCCAGAAAAGCCACACCGCCATCAGGCTGTAGGCCGTGTTACTGAAGCGGAATGCGCCGAAGCTGACCGCCAGCAGCGTGAACACAATAATCACCGGGATGACTTCGGCAATCCACACGGTTCGCGATACCGGTTCGATCGCCAGCCAGGCGAATACGGCAACAAACACGCCTGCCAGAATGTAGGGGTAGGTGTTTTTCGAGGACATAAGATGCGCCTGTCAGTTGTTGAACAGGTGGCAGCGCAGCCGGTGATCCGCGCCGATTTCGCTGACCGGCGGATAAATCTCGCGACATACCGCCATGGCTTGCGGACAGCGTGGGTGGAAATGGCACCCCTGCGGCGGGTTCGAAGGCGATGGCATGTCGCCCTGCAGGCGGATCACCTTGCGCTCGCCAGCCTGATCGATACTGGGCACGGCCGACAACAAAGCCTGGGTGTAGGGATGCCGCGGCCGGTCGAGGATCTCGGAAACCGGGCCCTGTTCGACAATACGCCCCAGGTACATCACGGCTATGCGTTCAGCCAGGTAGGAGACAACCGAGATATCGTGGGTGATAAACAGGTACGACAACCCCAGACTGTGCTGCAGATCGCGCAACAGGTTGAGGATCTGTGCCTGGACGGACACGTCGAGCGCACTGGTAGGTTCGTCACAGACAATCAGTTTCGGACTCACCGCCAGGGCGCGCGCGATACAGATGCGCTGGCGCTGACCGCCGGAGAACTCGTGGGGATAACGCCGCACGTGTTCGGGACGCAGGCCGACCTGTTCCAGCAGTTCCAGCACGCGCTCCCGGCGCTGCGCCGCCGACCGGCCTATGCGCTGGGCGGCCATGCCCTCCTCGACAATATCGCCCACGCTCATGCGCGGATTCATGGACGAAAACGGATCCTGGAAGATAATCTGGAACTGCGAGCGCTGACTGCGCAACGCCTCACCCTTGAGCCGCGTCAGCTCCAGGTTTTCAAACCACACGCTGCCGCCGGTCGGCTGCAACAGCTGCAGGATCCCCTTTCCGACGGTAGTCTTGCCGCAGCCCGACTCGCCCACCAGTGCCAGGGTCTGACCGCGCGGAATATCCAGGCTGACACCGTCGACCGCGCGCACGTGCCCGACCGTGCGTTTGAACAAACCACGCTGAATGGGAAACCAGACCTTGAGGTCGTCGACCACCAGCAGCGGGGTGCCTGCCGCTGTTTTGTCGGGCGCCGCCGTTGCCGTCGCCTCGGCCAGCGCTTCGTCCGGTGCCGACAGACCCGGGTCGGCCAGGTGACAGCGCACGATCTGGCCGTCACCGGTCTGAAACCAGGCCGGCTGGCGGCTACGGCAGACATCCCAGGCACGGTCGCAGCGCTCGGCAAATCGACAACCATGAAACGCCCGGTTGAGCGGCGGGACGCTGCCGGGTATCACCGTCAGGCGCTGTTCGCGCTTGCTGCTGTCGGGCAAGGCGGCGAACAGTTTGCGGCTGTAGGGATGCTGTGGCGCAGTGAAAAAGCGCTCGCGCGGAGCCTGTTCCACCAGCTGCCCCGCGTACATGACCGCGACCCGATCGGCGATGCCCGCCACCACGCCGAGGTCGTGGGTGATCAACAGCACGGCCATGCCGCGGTCTTTCTGCAACTTCGCGATCAACTCCAGCACCTGTGCCTGAATGGTCACATCCAGCGCGGTGGTAGGCTCGTCGGCGATCAGCAGGTCGGGATCACCGGCCAGCGCTATGGCGATCATGACACGCTGTTTCATGCCACCGGAAAGCTGGTGCGGATACTCCTGGTAACGGCGCTCCACATCGGGAATACCCACAGCATTCAGCAGCTCAAGTACCCGCCGGCGCAGAGGTTCACCGCGCAGCTGCTTGTGCTGCTCGACACTCTCGGCAATTTGCGCGCCGACGGTCATCACCGGATTGAGAGATGTCATCGGTTCCTGGAAAATCATGGCGATACGTCCGCCGCGTACCCCGCGCATGTTGCGTTCGGTCAGGCCAAGCAACTCCTCGCCCGCAAGCTGAATAGAACCGCCGACGATCTCGCCGGCCGGTTTCGGCAACAGCCGCAGCAGCGCCAGCGCCGTCATCGATTTACCGCAACCCGACTCACCCAGCAGGGCAAAGGTTTCGCCGGCCCGGATCTCGAAACTGACGCCGTCGACGGGGCGAATGGCATTTTCGCCCTGGCCGATGCGAACACTGAGGTCTTTGACTTGTAACAGCGCTTGTTTCATCAGTTAGCGTTCCGTGCGCAGACGCGGATCAAAGGCGTCGCGCACCACGTCCGAAAACAGGTTGGCCGACAGCACCAGGGTGAACATGAACACGAAAGCCGACAGCAGCGACCACCAGACAATGGGTTCGCGCGCCATTTCCAGGCGCGCGCGGTTGATCATGTTGCCCCAGCTCATGGTGGTCGGATCGACACCGACGCCCACGTAGGAAAGCACCGCCTCGGCCAGCACCAGGCCGCTGAAATCGAGCACCACGGTGATCATCACCAGGTGCATGAGATTTGGCAGCAGGTGACGCATCATGATCCGGAATCCGGAAACCCCGAACGCGCTGCCGGCCTGCACATAGTCGAGCTCGCGCAATTTCAGCGTTTCACCGCGCAGCAGGCGGCAGAGACCGGTCCAGCTGGTGATGCCCAGTATCATGCACAGGAACAGCAGGCGCATATCGGCGCGCTCGGCCATGGTCTCGAACATTTCCGGGTGGTTGGCCATGTACACCTGCATCATCAGTACGGCAGCAGCGATCAGCAGTACGCCCGGTATCGAGTTCAGCGTGGTATACAGGTACTGGATGACATCGTCGACCCAACCTCGGAAATAGCCCGCCATCATCCCCAGGAGTACCGCAAACGGCAGCATGATCAGCGTGGTCAGGGTGCCGATAACCAGCCCGGTGCGAATACTCTTGATGCTCTGGTAAAGCACGTCCTGCCCCACTTTGTCGGTGCCGAGCATATGCCAGGCGGCGGACATGTTCGCAATCAGCGCAATCAGGAGCACCACCGCGCCAAGCGTCCCGAGTGCCGTGCGCCAGGGCACCGCGCAACGCCCGCGTGCGATGTCCCGCAACGCGACCGGCACCGGTTTGCGCCAGCGCCGCGCGAGCAGCGCGCCGAACAGCACATAGATGAGCAGCATAACCCCCAGCGTCTCCAGCACCGACAGCAACACGCGTCGACGGATGTCCGGCCACTTGTCGACCTCCGGGTCCGACAGCTGCGCGCCGCCGTACTTCAGACGCGGATAGCCGCGCACCTCCTTGCCCTGTTCATCGAGCATATACTCCTTGGCATACAGATGCGTCGCGAACGGCGCCGAATAGGTGGTTTCCACCTGTGTGCGCACCGGCCCCAGCAGGATATCCAGTACACTCAGGACATCGCCGCCATACTGGACTTCCTGCTGCCCCGCCTGCATCGGCAAGGCCTTGCGAAAGTGCACCGAATCCATCAGGCCCACCAGCGTATAGGCTGCCAGAACCACCAGGGACGCGACCGCTATACGGCTGCGCACCACGTCACGCCACGGCGCCGCCAGGTGTTCCCGCTTGCGGGCATACACGGCGAACAGCACCACGAGTGCGACCAGCAGGAACACCAGCGCGTCCGTGCCGAGGAGGAGCGGCTTGATCATGATAAGCGTATCCTGGGATCGACCAGCGTATAGGAAATATCGGTCAACAGCAGACCGAGAATGTAGAGCGCCGAGCCGAGGAACACCATGGAACGCACAATGGCAAAATCCTGGTTATGAATCGCATCGATGGTATAGCTGCCGAGTCCCGGGATGCCGAAAAACGATTCCATGATCAGGCTCCCCATGAACAGGGTGGGTATCACCACCACCACGCCGGTCAGGATCGGTATCATGGCGTTGCGCAGAACGTGCCGGAATAACAGCGTCACCTCGGGAACGCCTTTCGAACGCGCGGTGCGCACATAGTCCTTGCCGATTTCCTCGAGGAAAAAGGTCCTGTAGATGCGCCCGCTGGCGCCGAGACCGCTGATCAGCCCGATGACCACCGGTAACACCACAAAGCGCCAGGCCTGGATACCGGGTTCATAGCCGGATATGGGGAACAGGTGCATCTGTTTACTGAACAGGTACTGGCCGCCGATGATATAGAACAGGGCCGATATCGACATCAGCACCACGCACAGCACCACGCCCGACACATCGAGATAGGTTGCCCGAAAGAACACCAGCAACATCGCAAAACTGACGTATACCAGCAGGCCGATCAGAAACTGCGGCAAGGCGATCGCCAGGCTCGGCCACATACGCTGGCCGATATCGGCGCCGATATTGCGTCCCGCGTCGGAAGAACCGAAATCGAAGACAAACAGGCGGACAGACTTGTCGAAAAATATGGTTTGCGTGACACTGCTGATGCCCTGTTTGTCGCTGTTGTATAGCAGTGGAAGGTCGTAGCCATGTTCGGCTTTCCACTTTTCTATTGACTCGGCCGTCACCCGCTTCGCCCCGAGGTGCATGCGGGCCACGTCGTCGGGCGAATTGACAACGAAAAACAACAGGAAAGTGATCAGGTTGACCCCGAGCAGCACGGGGATTGCGTACAGGATGCGGCGGACAATATACGCAATCATCGCTGCTGCACCGCGAGCAGGCGCTGCGCCTCGTGCCGCCGGTAAGCGATAACGGCGGGAATCACAAGCAACACCAGCAACAACAGCAACAGGCCGAGTGGCCAGAGCACCGGCGGATTCCACGCCCGGCGCAGCTGCTGGCGCAAGTCCGGATCGATACGCCGGTACTTGAGCGTGTTGTTTGCCATAAGGTTGGTTTTGGCGTTGTGATACCACTGGTGATAGAGCGCAAACTGCTTCGGGTGAAAACCAAACACCCAGGGCGCATCGTGGCGCAGGATCTCGACCATGCGGTCGATCAGCGCCTGGCGCTGCGGCCCGTTGTCCATGTTGGTCATTTTTTCGAACAGGCGGTCGTATTCAGGGTTGACGTAGTTGGCGGCATTTTCGCCATTGTGTTCGACCTTGCTGTTCTTGCCATAGAGCAGGAACAGGAAATTTTCGGGATCGGGATAGTCGGCATTCCAGCCCCACTGAAAAATCTGTGCTGTGCCTTTGCGCATCTTGTCCTGGAAGCGGTTGTAATCGCTATCGCGAATCTGTAACTGGATATCCAGCTTCGCGAACTGCTTGCGCAGCCAGCTGAGCCGCGCGGAGTCGTCAGGGCCGCCCGCGGGTGTGTCCAGGTAGAGCACCAGCGGTTTTCCGCTTTGCAGGTCGCGCCCGTCGGGATAGCCGGCTTCGGCCAGCAGTTTTTTCGCGTAAGCGATGGGCTTGCGTTGTGGCCCGTGTTTGCCCCAGTCATAGACATAGGGATTGATCCCGGCCCGGCCGCCGACGTAGCCGAATATCCCGGGTGCCAGCGGACCCTGGGCCGCAATGCCCCGCCCGTTGTTGAAAATGGAAATGTACTCTTCGTAGTCCATGGCAATGGCAATCGCCTGGCGCAGCAGGCGTGCTCGCTCGCTGTCGCCGCCCACTACCGGGTTCTGCATGTTGAAACCCATGTAAAAGATCGACGCGGACACCGCGGTATTAAGTTTGATACCTTTGCGCTTGAGTTCCGGCGTCAGCGAAATATCGCCCGCGGAACCGATCTGAATAGCCTGATCGAAACTGTCGGAGTTGATGCCTGAGGAATCATAGTAGCCCTGGAGAAACTTGTTCCACAGGGGAATGTTCTCTTTTTCCAGGCTGAAGATGACCGTGTCGACCAGCGGCAGGGGTTTGCCCGCATCTTCCAGCAGGCCCGCCTCGGCATCCCCGGGGGCCCCCTCGGTGGGATAGGTTTCGCCGTGGAAGTTGGGGTTGCGCTCCATGACCATCTGCAGATTGGGATTGTTGACGGTGAGCATGTAGGGGCCGGTACCGACCGGATACCAGTCGAGTGTTATGTTCCTGTCCTTCATACCCGGTCGGCTGTAGAAGACATCGGCCTCCCAGGGCACCGGCGCAAAGAACGGCATGGCCAGCCAGTAGCGGAACTGGGGATACTTGCCATGCAACTTGATCCGATAGTGATAGCGGTCGATGACCTCGGCGCCCTCGAGCGGGTAATCGTTGAGATTGAGAAAAGCGGCTGCGCCGGGGGACTCGACGGCCGCCTTGAGCGTCTTCGCATAGTCGCGCAGTCCGACGATATAGTCCGACATCAAACCGAAGATCGGCGAGTGCAGGTGTGGATGCGCCAGGCGCTTTATCTGGTAGACGTAATCGGCGGCAGTCAACTCCCGGGTACCGGTCTGCTTGAAGTCCGACAGGCTGTCTACCGACGCCAGGTCGCTTTCATCAATGTGGTGATACAGATACTCGCCGTCAGGCCCGCGGGCGAAGGCCGGGTGCGGCTGGTAACGGATGCCCGGCTTGATTTCGAGATCGTAGACGCTGTAGGCAATCCGCTCGACGGCGGCATTGTCGGGCAGGCGCTGTCCCGCTGCGTCCAGGTAGTAGGGTTCGGGCATACGGGTGACGGTCAGCGGCTCGAGCTGGTAGGGGCGCTTGAGAAAATGGTACTGCAGCGGTGGCTCGTAAATCTGCCCGGTAAACACGACTTCGTTCGAACTGTAGGACTGGGCCGGATCCAGGTGGTTGGGGCGCTCGTTGAACGAGGAGTAGAGAATATTGCGCCCCGCCTGCTGCGGCGGATAGGGGCTGTTCCAGGGCTGGTCGCTGCAACCGGCAACCAACAGCGCTGCCAGGACAATGACGGTCCTTTCCAAGGCTCTGTATGCTGGTATGATCAGCAGTTCCGGCGCGCACATGAGCCTGCATTATAGAGCCGTAACAAGCACTTTGACAGGCCCTTTCCGTCACCGCGATTTTCCGGTAACTTAGCCGCCATCGAAGCACCAACACAGAGGGATAGACTCAGCCATGGGATTTCTAAGCGGCAAACGCGCGCTCATCGTCGGTCTCGCCAGCAACCGTTCCATCGCCTGGGGCGTCGCCAAAGCCATGCAACGCGAAGGCGCGGAACTGGCTTTCACCTACCAGAATGACAAGCTGCGCGACCGGGTAGAAAAGATGGCCGGCGAATGCGGGACGGAAATTACCGTCCCCTGCGATGTTTCCAACGACGAGGAAATCGACGCCGTATTCGACCACCTGGACGACTACTGGGATCACCTGGATATCATCGTCCATTCCGTGGCCTTCGCGCCGCGCACCGAGCTGGAAGGCGACTACCTGGAGTCGGTCAGCCGCGAAGGTTTCCGCGTCGCCCACGAAATCAGCTCTTACAGTTTCTCGGCACTGGCCAAGTCCGGCTGCCGCATGATGGAGGGCCGCGACGGCGCCCTGCTGACGCTCAGCTATTATGGCGCCGAGAAGGCCATGCCCAACTACAATGTCATGGGCCTGGCCAAGGCGAGCCTGGAGGCCAACGTGCGCTACATGGCCCAGAGCCTCGGCCCGGATGGCATTCGCGTCAACGCGGTTTCCGCCGGTCCCATCCGCACGCTGGCTGCCGCGGGTATCAGCAATTTCCGCAAGATGCTCGACCTGATGGAACGCAGCGCCCCGCTGCGGCGCAATGTCACCATCGACGAGGTGGGCAACGCGGCCGCGTTCCTGTGTTCGGACCTGGCTTCCGGCATAACCGGCGAAATCACCTATGTGGACGCCGGCTACAACATAACCGGCATGCCGCCAATCGACGACTGAATAAGCAATATGCCGGGCGTCGGCTGTTGCCGCCCGGCAAGCTAGCGCTCCAGAATCCCCTTCTCGCCTTCCGTCCTGGCGATGATTACCGCACCACAGGAATCGCTGAAGACATTCACCGAGGTGCGGAACATGTCCAGAATCCGGTCGACTGCGAGTATCAAGCCAATCCCTTCGGCCGGCAGGCCAACGGTCGCGAGAATGATGGTGATGGCGACCAGACTCGCCGCCGGTATGCCAGCCACACCGATGGACGTCAGCAGCGCGACAAGCACTACCGTGAACTGGGTTACGAAACTGAGTTCCAGCCCATAGGCCTGGGCGATAAACATCGCCGCCACGCATTCGTACAGCGCCGTACCGTCCATGTTGACAGTCGCCCCCAGGGGCAGGACGAAACTCGAGGTGCGCTTGGATACACGGGCATTGTCCTGCACACACTCCATGGTCATTGGCAGGGTGGCCGATGAAGACGCCGTGGAAAACGCCGTCAGCAGCGCCGGCATCATCGCTCCGAAGTGCGCCAGCGGACTGACACCGCCCAGAAATCGCAGCATCAGCGGCAAAGTCACCAATGTATGCACCGCGAGCGCCAGCAGCACACTCAGGGTAAAGGTGCCCAGCGATACCGCCAGGTCATTGATCTGCTCCGCGCCCACGCCGGCCACCGTTTTGGCGACCAGCCCGAAGACGCCGAGTGGCGCGAATTTCATGATCAGGTCGGTAATACCCATCATGACGTCGGCAACCCCCTGCCAGAAACCACCCAGCAGCGCGCCCCGGTCCGGGTCGATCCGGGTAATGAAGAAACCGAACAGCAGGCTGAAAACAATCAACCCCAGCATCTGGCCGTCGGCCGCCGCCTGAATGACATTCGGCGGAATCATGCTGAGGAAAACATCACTCAAGTCGGTGATCGACCGGTCCGCGACCTTTGCTGCGACTTCGTTTGCAGCCTGCTGGCTTAAACCCAGCACCTCGCGCGCCGGCTCGCCATCAATTATCCCCGGAGCCAGCAGGTTGACGAACATCAGCCCGGTAAGGATCGCGAACAGGCTGGTGGTCATGTAGAACAGCAGAGTTTTGCCACCCAGGCGGCCGAGCCCCTCGGCGCCGCCCATACCCGATACCCCGGTGATAATCGACGCCATGATCAACGGTACGATGATCATTTTCAACGCGTTCATGAACAGCGCGCCGATAAAGCCATAGACCGCATAAAGCGTGACGCCGAGCACGCTGCCATCGGTACCGCTGAGCCGCCCGGCAACGACCGCCAGGACCAGGGCGATCAGTATTTGCCAGTGAAGTTTCAACTGCACCGCGAGTCGGCCGCCGGTTTACTCGCTGTCCCTGGCGATTTCCACCTTGGCCTGACGGCGCAGGCTATCCACCAGGGTGGACAGTGCCAGACTGCGGCGCACATTCTCGAAAGCACGCTTGAGCTGCGTGCGCTGTGCCTCGGTCATGGTGGCTGGATCGGCGTCATTCACGGCCTTTAAACGGACAACAGCGTAGTCACCGTTTGCCAGTGCCAGCCCCTTGGTAACGGGCTTGTCTGCATCCGGTCGCGGCAGCCTGAAGATATCTCTTATCAATTCCGGATTGTGCCCGGGAGCATCGCGCCCCGCCGCATCGACGCTGGTGAGCGTGAGCCCGGCGGCCCCGGCGAGACTTTTCATGCTCTCGCCGTCGGCAAGCTTCTGCAGCAATTCGCTGCCCTTTTCCTCGGTTGCCTGCGCCGCCTTCTGCTGTTTGAGGGCCGCCACAACCTTGTCTTTTACCTCGTCCAGCGGCGTGGGATGTGCAGCCTCGCGGTCCTTTACGCGCACCACGATAGCGTCGTTGCTACCGACTTCGACGGGCGCACTGTTATTGCCGGCCTCTAGAACGTCCTCACTGAACGCGGCATCGCGCACGTCCGGATACTTGCCGATACCTTCGCCCCCGGCCGGGGTTATCCAGTCAGTGACCTTGATCTCCAGGCCGAGGGCATCGGCGGCCGCCTGGAGGCTTTCCGGATGTTCGTAGGCGGTATCGGTCAGTTGCTCGAGCTGGTCATAGTAGAGATCGTCAACTCCCCGTTGCCTGATTTCCTTGACCAGCTGGTCACGCGCCTCGGCGAACGCAGGGATCTTGCCGGCCCTGATATCGCTGAGCTTGATAATATGGAAACCGAACTGGGTGCGCACCAGGTCCGAAACATCACCGACCTTCATGGCGAACACGGTCTTGTCGAATGCCGGCACCATGGTACCGGTGGGGAAATAGCCGAGATCACCGCCCTTTTTGGCCGAACCCGGATCAGCGGAGTATTCTTTGGCGAGCTTGCCGAAGTCGGCGCCGTCCCGGATTTGCTGCAAAACTTTCTCCGCCTGCGCCCTGGTCTTTTCGACCGTCGCCTCATCAGCATCGGGCGCCAGCTGGAAAAGAATGTGACTCGCGCGGCGTTGTTCCTTGGTTTTCAGAGATGCCTTTTTCTGCTCGTAGAGTTCCTTCACCGCCTTGTCGCTGACCTCGATATCCTTGCCCAGGGCATCGGCGTTCAGGCGCACATATGACAAGCGCACACGTTGCGGCGTGACAAAGGCATCCTTGTGCTGCTGGTAGTATGCCTCGATCTCGGCATCACTTGGCTCAATGCCCGCCTTGAGAGGCTCGGCTGGGATTGTAATGTAGTCGAAGCTGCGCGTCTGCTCCTGCAGACTGTAGGCACGATTGATTTCCGCATCGGTCACGAAAGCCGTGCCGGAGACACCGTTGATCAGCTGTTCGGCCGTCAACAGTTTGCGCGTCTCGTGCTCGAACTCGGCGGGCGTCTGCCCCTGCCGGCGCAGTACGTTCTCGTAGCGGTCCTGGGTGAATTCGCCGTCCGTCTGAAACGCGGAAATGGCGTGAATGCGTGCAGCCAGCAACTGGTCACTGACGGCCATACCGTCGGCGGTCGCGGCCTGCAGGATGAGCTGCCTGCGGATCAGGCTCTCGAGCGCCTGCTTTTTCAGCGCCTGCTCGTCGATCATCGCGGGGTCGAAAGAGTCACCCAGCATTTGCGCCATACTCGCGCGCTGATTCTGGTAGGCCATCTGCAACTCACGCGGGGTGATCTCGACATCGTTGACCTTGGCCGCGTAGACACGCGAGTGATCCTGCAGATAGGACCCCAGCCCGAACAGGGCGAAAGTGACAATTATAAGACCGATAATAATCCAACCGAGTACACCCATGGCCCGGTCGCGCATTGCTTGCAACATGGTGGTTTCTTCCCCGTTCCAGTTCCGCCTCTAGTGATCGCCCTGCGAACGCAGCGCCAGGCGACCGGCAATTTGAATTTTTGGCCAATCGCTATTGTACAGCCAAACGAAAAAAAACGGGCGCCCTGTGGACGCCCGCTTTCTTAAGGTGGCGGAGTGGACGGGACTCGAACCCGCGACCCCCGGCGTGACAGGCCGGTATTCTAACCAGCTGAACTACCACTCCATAACCTTGGTGGGTGCTGAGGGGATCGAACCCCCGACATTCGCCTTGTAAGGGCGACGCTCTCCCAGCTGAGCTAAGCACCCCAGGGAAGGCGCGCTAGTTTACGGCATCCTTAAAAGCTTTACCAGCCTTAAATGCGGGCGCTTTCGAGGCCTTTATCTGGATGGTTTCACCCGTCTGTGGATTGCGGCCGGAACGGGCGGCGCGTTCGCGCACTTCAAACGTACCGAAACCAACCAGCGTCACCGAGTCACCCTTACGCAGGGTTTCGGTAATGTTGTCGACCACTGCGTCCACGGCTCGTGTCGCGTCTGCCTTGGACAGATCTGCGGAGCTTGCGACGGCATCAATTAATTCTGTTTTATTCATCAAGTGCGACCCTCAATAAGAATTTATCATTGCAAAAAAGTGTGCGGGGCTCGTTCAACGCGTGAACGAAACTTCGACATAAGTAACGGCTGATTAACGGACGACCCCGAAGTGCACGGGCGATTTTATACCAAGCGGAGAAAGGATACGTCAAATAAAAAGCCTGTTATCCGCGAAGATCCGGTTTGATTTCGCGGACAACAGGCCAATCGAACAGCGTTTTAATGAGTTCTAACGGACTTACCCTTGTCTTCGGACTTACCCTTTGTCTTTGCTTTCTCTTCCGTTTTGCCCTCGGGCCCGGAAGTCAGGGGGACGGGCGGATGCTGCAAGGCAACCTCGAGCACCTCATCGATCCACTTGACTGGGCGGATATCCAGCTTGTCCTTGACGTTTTTCGGAATTTCCGCCAAATCCTTGCGATTCTCCTCGGGGATCAGCACTGTGGTGATACCACCGCGGTGTGCCGCCAGCAGTTTTTCCTTCAGCCCCCCGATGGGCAACACTTCGCCACGCAAGGTAATTTCGCCGGTCATAGCGACATCGGCGCGTACCGGAATCTTGGTGAGCGCGGATACCAGCGTGGTGCACATTCCGACACCTGCGCTTGGACCATCCTTCGGTGTGGCGCCCTCGGGCACGTGCACGTGGATGTCGTATTTCTGGTAGAAATCCTCTTCGATACCCAGTGCCTGGGCCCGGCTGCGCACTACCGTGGTCGCCGCCTGTATGGATTCCTGCATGACGTCACCCAGCTGTCCGGTATGAATCAGCCGGCCCTTACCGGGAACGATGGTGGCTTCAATACTCAACAGCTCGCCGCCCACTTCGGTCCAGGCAAGCCCGGTAACCTGGCCAATCTGATCGTGTTCCTCGGCACGCCCGTAGCGGAAACGCTTAACGCCCAGGTATTTTTCCAGGTTGCGAGGTGACACCGTGACCTTGTTGCCATGCTTCTCGAGCAACAGCTCTTTGACGACCTTGCGGCAGATCTTGGCGATCTCACGCTCCAGGTTACGCACACCCGCTTCCCGGGTGTAGTAACGCACAATGTCACGGATGGCCTTTTCGCTCACAGCCAGTTCGTCTTCCTTCAAGCCGTTGCTGGCAACCTGCTTCGGCAACAGGTAGCGGATGGCGATATTGACCTTCTCATCCTCGGTATAACCGGGGATCCGGATAACCTCCATGCGGTCGAGCAGCGGCCCGGGGATATTCAACGAGTTCGAGGTCGCCACGAACATCACGTCGGAAAGGTCAAACTCCACTTCGAGATAGTGATCCGCGAAGGTGCTGTTCTGTTCCGGATCGAGCACTTCCAGCAACGCCGATGACGGGTCGCCACGGAAGTCCATGGACATCTTGTCGATTTCATCCAGCAGGAAAAGCGGATTGCGCACACCGACCTTGGAAAGGTTCTGAACAATCTTGCCCGGCAAGGAACCGATATAGGTGCGCCGGTGACCGCGAATCTCGGCCTCGTCGCGCACGCCGCCCAGCGACATACGGGTAAACTTGCGATTGGTGGCACGTGCGATGGAACGTCCCAGCGAGGTCTTGCCGACACCCGGAGGACCTACCAGGCACAAAATCGGCCCCTTCAGTTTGCGCACACGCTGCTGTACGGCGAGGTATTCGAGAATACGCTCCTTGACCTTGTCGAGGCCGTAGTGATCTTCATCGAGCACGGTTTCCGCACGCGCCAGATCATGGCGGATCTTGGTACGCTTCTTCCAGGGTGCACTGACCAGCCAGTCGATGTAGTTGCGCACCACTGTCGCTTCAGCGGACATCGGCGACATCATTTTCAGCTTGTTCAGCTCGGCCAGGGCCTTGGTCTTGGCCTCCTTGCTCATGCCGGCCTTTTCGATCTTGTCAGCCAGTTCATCCGTTTCATTGGGAACGTCATCCATCTCGCCCAATTCTTTCTGGATGGCTTTCATCTGCTCGTTGAGATAGTACTCCCGCTGGCTCTTCTCCATCTGCTGCTTGACGCGCCCGCGAATGCGCTTCTCGATCTGCAGTACGTCGATCTCGCCTTCGATGATACCCATCAGGTGCTCAAGGCGCTCGCGTACGCTTTCGATTTCCAGGATGCGCTGCTTCTCGTCGAGCTTGAGCGCCATGTGTGCGGCGATGGTATCGGCCAGCCGGCCGGGTTCGTCGATGCCCGACAGCGACGTCAGAATCTCCGGCGGGACTTTCTTGTTGAGTTTCACGTACTGATCGAACAGGGTCAGTAACGAGCGCATCAATACGTCGACCTCGCGCTCCCCCGCCTGCTCACCGGCACCCTTGGGCTCTATCTGCGCGGAGAAGAATTCATCCGTCGTCTGGAACTGTATGACGCTGGCGCGTTCGGCGCCTTCGACCAGCACCTTGACCGTGCCATCGGGCAGTTTGAGCAACTGCAGGATGGTCGACAGGGTTCCAATCTCGTGAATGTCTTCAACCTGGGGATCGTCGACCTCGGCACTCTTCTGGGCAACCAGGAGAATCCGCTTGTCATCATCCATCGCCGCTTCCAGCGCGCGGATGGATTTCTCCCGCCCGACAAACAACGGGATAACCATGTGCGGGTAAACCACCACGTCACGCAGCGGCAGGACAGGAACCACGGCTATCGCGTTGCTGGTGCTTTCAGGGGTGTTTTCGTTCTGCTCCATCGGGGAGTACCTCGTGTCCGGTTCTGGTCGCGGAGCCGCTGGTTTTCATGCAGCTCCCAGGCTGATTAATATGGGGACCGCCAACAGCCATTTCAATGGCGGTTTATCTCCACAGTGTGATTTCTGCAAGAACTGAGCCACGCCCCGGTTTTCAGGCCATTAAATGAAACCAGAGACTTGCGCGGCAGTATAGCGCGTTTCGGGTCGACGCGTGCCCATCCGGCGCCCTTGCAGGGCGCCAGTCGGTGGACTTTGTGGGGATTCCGACGTCAGTCCGACGCCGCACGCTGCTCCTGCTCGGAATCGTAAACCAGGTACGGTTCCGATTCACCGGCAATCGCTCTTTCGTCGATAACCACTTTCTGGACGTTTTCCAGAGAAGGCAGATCATACATGGTATCCAGCAGCACATGCTCCATGATGGTACGCAGGCCACGGGCACCGGTTTTACGCAGCATGGCCTTACGGGCAACCGCACGCAAGGCCTCCTCGCGAAACTCGATTTCCGTACCTTCCATTTCAAACAGCTTGGCATACTGTTTCGTGAGAGCGTTTTTGGGCTCCGTCAGGATGCACACCAGGGCATCTTCGTCGAGCTCCTCAAGTGTGGCGACCACTGGCAAACGCCCGACGAATTCGGGTATCAGCCCGAACTTGATGAGGTCTTCGGGCTCCACGTCGTAGAGAATCTCACCGACGTTGACATCCTCGCTGCGCGTTTTCACTTCCGCGGAGAAACCGATGCCGCCTTTCTCGGAGCGCCCCTTGATAATTTTTTCCAGTCCGGCGAACGCGCCGCCGACAATGAACAGGATATTGGATGTGTCAACCTGCAGAAATTCCTGCTGGGGGTGCTTGCGGCCACCCTGCGGCGGCACCGAGGCGACCGTGCCCTCGATCAACTTCAGCAGCGCCTGCTGCACGCCTTCGCCGGACACGTCACGGGTGATCGACGGGTTGTCCGATTTGCGCGAAATCTTGTCGATCTCGTCGATGTAAACAATGCCGGTCTGGGCCTTTTCCACATCGTAATCGCACTTCTGCAACAACTTCTGGATGATATTCTCGACGTCCTCACCCACATAGCCCGCTTCGGTCAAGGTGGTTGCGTCGGCAATCGTAAACGGCACGTTGAGCAGGCGCGCCAGCGTTTCGGCCAGCAGCGTCTTACCGGAGCCGGTGGGACCGATGAGCAGTATGTTGCTCTTGGAGAGTTCGACGTCGTCTTTCTTATGCGCCGCTTCCAGGCGCTTGTAGTGATTGTACACCGCTACGGAGAGCACCTTCTTGGCGTTCTTCTGGCCGATGACATACTCGTCCAGGACGTTGTTGATTTCCTGCGGCTTGGGCAGCTTGCTGGTCCCGGTCGAGGATTTTTCCTGCATCTCTTCGCGGATGATGTCGTTGCAGAGCTCGACGCACTCGTCGCAAATGAATACCGAAGGACCGGCGATCAACTTGCGCACTTCGTGCTGACTCTTTCCGCAGAAAGAGCAGTACAGTAACTTTCCGTCGTCGCCCTTACCGTTCCGATCGTTGCTCATTGCGATGTCCCCGACTTGCGGTCCTTTCTCTGTATGTCAGCGGCAGTTCTTCGATCGCCTGAATACTCAGACCGACGCAAAAGCAGCCGGCTCCTATTCAACACCCTGCAGACCCGCCTGACAAGTGTTTCCGGCCGTAATCTACGGTTTTTGGGGCCTATTCTGCGTCAGCCTGGCGCGAAACCAGGATCTGGTCGATCAGGCCGTACTCCCTGGACTGCTCGGCTCCCATGAAATTGTCGCGATCGGTGTCGGCCTGGATCCGCTCCATGGGCTGGCCGGTGTGATTGGAGAGAATCTTATTGAGACGCTCGCGCACCGACAGGATCTCCCGTGCGTGGATATCGATGTCGGTAGCCTGCCCCTGGAAACCACCCAGCGGCTGATGGATCATCATGCGTGAATGCGGCAGGCAATAACGCTTGCCCTTGGCGCCGCCGGCCAGCAGCACTGCGCCCATGCTGGCCGCCTGGCCAATACACATGGTGCTGACATCCGCCTTGATGAACTGCATGGTGTCGTAAATCGCCAGCCCGGCGGTTACCGAGCCGCCCGGCGAATTAATATACAGATGTATATCCTTGTCCGGGTTTTCCGACTCCAGGAACAGCAGCTGGGCCACCACCACGTTGGCCATATAATCCTCGACCGGTCCGACCATGAACACCACGCGTTCCTTCAGGAGCCGGGAATAGATGTCGTAGGCACGCTCGCCCCGCGCGGTCTGCTCAATAACCATGGGCACCAGATTCAAGGCCTTGATATCTGCTGCGCCAGCTTTGCTCATACTATACGACATGCCTGTTTTCCTTTACGTCGGCGGGCCCTTCAGGCCTGCATGATTTCATCAAAAGTTATTGACTTTTCGAGGACTTTCGTCTGGCCCGCGACCCACTCCACCACCGTTTCCTCCATGATCAGCGTCTGGATGCCGGCCAGCATTTCCTGGTTACTGTAATACCACTGCACAACCTCTTCCGGCTTCTCGTACGACTGGGCGAGGTTTTCAACCGTCTCGCGCACCCTCTCCGGGTCGATCTGCAGTTGATTGCGGCGGATAATCTCTGCAATCAGCAGTCCCAGCGATACCCGCCGGCGCGCTTCGTCCTCGTAGCGGCCACGATCGGCACCTGCATCGGCAGCGGCTTCGTCTTTCTTGATCAGCGCTTCGATTTCGCTGTCGACCAGCGACCCCGGCACATCGAGGCTGGCTTTCTCCAGCAGCGCATCAAACACCTGTTGCTTGACCCTGGACTTGATGACCGCCGCCAGCTCGCGCTCCATGTTGCGCCGAATTTCCTCGCGCAGTTGTGCCAGGCCACCGTCGCCGACGCCGAACACCCGGGCGAACTCGTCGTTGAGTTCCGGCAATTGGGCCTCTGCAACCGCATGCACCTTGACATCGAAGCTGGCCGTTTTGCCGGCGACTTCGCTGGAACCATAATCGTCCGGGAACGTCACTTCGATGGTCTTCGACTCACCCGCGCTGACACCCACGAGTTGTTCCTCAAAGCCCGGAATCATGGATTTGCTGCCCAGCTCGAGGGGGACGTTGTTGGCGGAATTCCCGGAAAATGGCGTGCCATCAATGGTGCCTTCGAAATCGATCTCTATACGGTCGCCCTCTTCGGCGGCACGCTCGACCTTGCCCCAGGTAACGCGCTGCCTGCGCAGTTTCTCCAGCATGCTGTCGACGTCGGCGTCGGTGACCTCGGAGGTCATGCGTTCGATGGTGATATCAGCGAGGTCCGGCGGCTCCACCTCGGGATAGACCTCAAATGTCGCGACGAATTCGAGCTCCTGGCCGGGTTCGTTGCGGGTCTGCTCGATGCGGGGGTCGCCGGCAGGCTTGAGATTTTCCCGCTGCAACGCCTCTTCGTAGCTCGAGGCGATCAGTTCACCGGCAGTCTCCTGCCGAACCTGGTCGCCGTAGCGCTTCCTGACCACGCTGAGCGGCACCTTGCCGGGACGGAAGCCGTCGAGCCGCACACTTCGAGCCAGCTGCTGCAGCTTGCTCTCCACCTGCTGATCAATCTGATCGGCGGGGATCTGCACCTTTATCCGGCGCTCCAGGCCGCCCGTGGTTTCAACAGAGACTTGCATGATATGTCCTCAAACTTGATTTCATTTTATCTATACGGACCGCTGCCCCCGCACCACCGAATTGCGGCGCCGACCGGCGTTCCGTGACATTCTGTTTGGTGCGAAAGGAGAGACTCGAACTCTCACGGGTTCCCCCACTGGAACCTAAATCCAGCGCGTCTACCAATTCCGCCACTTTCGCCTTCCACCCCAGGCACCTGCATGACGTGAACCGGAGTTGGCAAACCATTATACGGATTTAGAAAAACCAGCATAACCCCGAACAAATCAGGGAAATAAAAAGCCCGCACAAGTGCGGGCTTCACTATGGTGGGCCGTGAAGGATTCGAACCTTCGACCAAGAGATTAAGAGTCTCCTGCTCTACCAGCTGAGCTAACGGCCCCAAACTTGGGGCGAGCGATGGGACTCGAACCCACGACGACCGGAATCACAATCCGGGGCTCTACCAACTGAGCTACGCCCGCCATTGAACTTCACGCTGCTGCCGCTCTCACGCGTACCTACCGGACAGAGCGGCCATCTGCAATTTGGTGCCCCGGAGAGGATTCGAACCCCTGACCCACGGCTTAGAAGGCCGTTGCTCTATCCTACTGAGCTACCGGGGCTCGCGCACCTGCAATCGCAGTGATACGGCATACCTTCTGTCATTTGGTCGGGGCAGAGAGATTCGAACTCCCGACATCCTGCTCCCAAAGCAGGCGCGCTACCAGACTGCGCTATGCCCCGAGGGTTGCGGCCATGCCGCGAACAACTGTCCGACCACAATCGGTGACGGGGGCGGCGATAATACGGTGGCGTGACCACATCGTCAACGATGGAAGCGCCGGAAGTATACCAGAATTCCCTCCCTGCGCTTGTCCAGGGTTGTTGCGCATGCGAAAATCGCGGCCCTCCTCTGGACAGGCGATTCGGCGAATTCATGAGCGCCCGCATAATTGACGGCAAGGCAGTTGCCGCGGATATCCGCAAACAGGTCAAACAGGACATCGACCAGCGCCTGGCCGACGGTACGCGGCAGCCGGGGCTTGCCGTGGTACTGGTGGGCAATGATCCCGCCTCCGAAATCTACGTGCGCAACAAGCGCAACGCCTGTGTCGAAGCCGGGCTGCTGTCACACTCCTATGACCTGCCTTCCGACACATCCCAGCAGCAGTTGCTCGACCTGATAGATGAACTCAACGCCGATGCCGGCATCGACGGCATCCTGGTACAGCTGCCGTTACCGGAACAGATCAACGCCGAAACCGTTATCGAGCGGATTCACCCGGACAAGGATGTCGACGGATTCCACCCATACAACATCGGCCGCCTGGCACTGCGCATACCACACCTGCGACCCTGTACCCCGCGCGGGGTCATCACGCTGCTCGACAGCATCGACGAAACCTTTTACGGACGCGAGGCCGTGGTGGTGGGCGTTTCCAATCACGTCGGCCGGCCGATGGCGCTCGAGCTGCTGCTGGCCGGCGCCACGGTCACCTGTTGCCACCGTTTTACCCGCGAGCTGGAAGCGCACGTGCGTCGCGCCGAGATCCTGGTGGTCGCCGCGGGTAAGCCCGGCCTGGTGCCGGGCGGGTGGATACGCGACGGCGCAACCGTCATCGACGTCGGTATTCACCGCAGCGACAAGGGGCTGGTGGGCGACGTGGAATTCGAGGCGGCCCGGCAACGCGCCAGCTGGATCACACCGGTTCCCGGCGGGGTCGGGCCCATGACAGTGGCCACATTGCTGCAAAACACCCTATATGCAGCGCAAGTCCTGCACGGCCGAACCACAGCCTGACTCAGGGCCGGTGGCGCCTCGGCCTGGTCCTCAATCCCGCGTGCTGATAAGCGCCAGCCGGGGCGGCTGCCCGGACCCGGGGATCAGTTCTTCAATCGGTCGCGGGACAGCAATACTGTGCCCCTGGCCGAAATCGACACCCATCTGACTCAGCCGCGCGAAAATCTGGGGCGTTTCAACGAATTCCGCAATAGTCTGCACCCCAATCACGTGGGCAATTTCGTTAATCGCGCGCACCATGGCGGCGTCCATATCGTCAGCGACCATGTCGCGCACCACGCCGCCATCAATCTTAATGTAGTCGATCTCGAGATTCTTCAGATAACCGAACGCGCTCAAGCCGCTGCCGAAATCATCCAGCGCGAAACGGCAACCCATGCCGCGCAGGCGTTTGACCACGCCGCCCAGTGACCGCAGATTCGATATGGCCGAGGTTTCGGTAACTTCGAAGCAGATCCGTTCCGGGGCGAGGCTGCTGGCTTCGAGCCGGCTGGCGAGGTGGTCGACGAACTGCGGCATGCACAGTGATCTGGCGCTTAGGTTGATCAGGAATATACCGTTTTTCGGCACCCGGGCGCTGTCGTCGAGCAGGTGCATCGCCGTTTCCACCACCCAGGTGTCGATGTCGGCGATCAGGTTGTAGCGTTCGGCCGCCGGCAGGAAAGCCATTGGCAGGACTTCATTACCCATCGGATCGCGCATGCGCAACAACAGCTCGTAGTGACTCGGCTCACCGGCGCCGACACCATTGAGCGGCACGATCGGCTGGTAGAGCAGGTAAAAACGCCCCTGGTCAAGCGTGTCGCGGATGACCGAGACCCAGTTCATTTCCCCGCGCCGTTCGGCCATCTCCGCGTCACTGGGTTCGTACAGATGGACGCGGTTGCGACCACCATCCTTGGCGGCATAACAGGCGATATCCGCGGCGCTGAGCAACTCCGCGGTGGAACGCGAATCCCCGCTGATGGCGACAATCCCGATACTGGCGCCGATTTCGAAACTGCGGTCCTGGTACAGGAAGCGGAAATCACGCACCGCAGCGCGAATATTCTCGGCTACGCGTACCGCTTGCTCGATACTGCAGTGTGTCAGCAGGACACCGAACTCATCGCCCCCGAGGCGCGCGAGAATATCGGCCTCGCGCACCATCGATTGCAACAGTGCGGCGAGCTGGCGCAGCAACTCGTCCCCGGCCACATGACCGCAGACATCGTTGACCACCTTGAACTGGTCGAGATCGATATAGCAAAGCGCGTGGTGCGAACGCTGGCTGCGCGCGTTGTCCAGCAGCCGTTTGAGCTGGGCTTCGAACTCGCGGCGGTTGAACAGGCCGGTGAGCGGGTCGTGGCTGGCCTGGAACGACAGCTGGCGAGCCAGTTTGCGCGCCTGAGCAACGTCGTGGAACACCAGTACCACGCCACGCAGCTGTGCCGAGGGATCGCGTATCGGCGCGGCACAATCGGCTATCGCAACTTGCCGGCCGTCGCCGCGAATCAACATTTTGTGACTTTCTTCAGTCACCCGTTCACCGCTCGCCAGGCACTGATCCACGGGATTTACCAGCGGCCGGCCACTCTCTTCATCAAGCAGGCGCATGAATTTGCCCAGCAGGCGCCCGCGGATATCCATCAACGTCCAGCCGAGCAACTCCTCGGCCACCGGGTTCATGTATTCGACGCGACCAAGCTGGTCGGTCGTGATCACGGCGTCGCCGATCGAATGCAGTGTGACCTCGGCTTTTTCCTTCTCCTGCTGCAAAGCGCACTCGGAGCAACGCACCCTCTCAATCGCCTCGTGCAGGGCATTCTTCTGCTCCATGGAGTAGTCCAGCGCCTGGTTGATAAAGCGCCCCAGGTAACCGAACTCGTCATGGCGCTGTTCATCGAAACGGACGTTCTCATCACCCGCGGAAAATGCCTGCGCCGACTCGACCATTTGCTGGAAAGGCGCGGTCAGTATCCAGTTGAGCACACGCTGCAGCACTAACCCGAAGACCAGAAACAGTCCCCCCATGCCCACCAGCAGTTGCTTGCGGGCAGCGGTAAGCTGCCCTTCGATCGACGGCATTTGCAGAACCGCCGCCGCGTAGGTGAGTGGCTTGCCCCCGCCGTTGCCCAGCCACAAGGGTCGCGTGTAGGTCTCGGCGTCGGGATCATTGCTGCCGTAACTGACTTTCAGTCCCTGCGCTTTCAGCAACACTGACTGGATCTCACCGCCGGATCCGCGGGCCAGCTGCGACACCAGTGCCGACAGCGGCTCGGTACCCATAGGGCCATGGCGCGCCAGGTGTGCGTAGAGGTCGGACATAAACCGGTCAGCAACGGCCTCCTGGCGCTGGTGTATCTGCGCTTCGCGTCCGTCGAGCATGACCAGTACAACCAGCAGCCCGATGACCACCAGTCCCCAGAAGACGATGCCGGTAACCCGAACCGGTAGTATCTTCCGGGCGTCGGACCTTGTTGATCGGGAAAGATCAACCATCGGCAGGCCCTACCGAAAACCGAGCATGCGCAGGCTGGTCAACATCGGGCAGACGCCGCTGATACCCGCGCCCAGCAGGGCAAATCCCGCGAACCAGGCCATCCACCACACCTGTTGCGGATAGATCCACACCGATACGAGCAGAATCAGCGCAATCGTCAAGCGCGGCGCCCGCTCCGCGGCAAACTGAAATCTAACCGGCGCGGCAATGTTAAGCGGCTGGACGTTGCGCACTTTTCCGGCATCGCCCGCCACCAGTCGGTTGACCAGCAGGGGCAAACGCCAGCCCGTAATCCCCTCGAACAGCAAGTAGCCGATCAGGATCTCTACGCCGGGCGCGTTATCGAGGTACAGGAGTGCCAGAAGTACGAGGCCAAGCAGCAGCCGGGATTGACGATCTGTCATACGTGATTGATCAGTTTGAACTCATGACGACCGCGCCGCCGACGAACATAACATCGACAGACCCGCTTTATCCTTTATATGCAACGCGTGGCCCGGGGGCCTTCATCCGCGCCGCCACAGGGTGCCGCCGGCCGCGTCCTCCAGGACAATCCCCAGGCTCGTCAATTCGTCGCGAATGCGGTCGGCCTCGGCCCAGTCCCGGTTCGCGCGCGCCTGTTCGCGCCGTGCCACCAGGGCGTCGATTGCCGCGTCATCGGGGCCGGCATCCGGACCGGCTTGCGTCGCCCCGCGCAGGTAAAGTTCCGGGTCGGCCTGCAGGATACCCAGACGGCCGCCGAGCTGCTTCAGGGTCGCCGCCAGCCGACGGGCCGCGG
>Ga0315540_10000034_pt1 | contig 62967 bp, 57 predicted proteins | sample SalMarSW160110MG_FD_203677 | JGI IMG/M metagenome (GOLD analysis project Ga0315540, IMG submission 203677) | Salt marsh sediment microbial communities from the Plum Island Ecosystem LTER, Massachusetts, United States - Salt Marsh Sediment SW1601-10 ...
CAAGCAGGCTGACCGGAGAGCCGCATTCCATCCCCATGACTGGACGGCTCGCGAGCCACGCCCGGGGTGGGAAGGAATGGAACGTTTGTAGAACATTTAAAGGCAAATGTCAAGGATTATTTCTTGATGATTGCAATTTATTCTCCTCGCCTCTCCCCACCGTCATACCGGCACTTGATGCCGGTATCCATGCCGCTGGCGTCACAGCTTGTTGCAACCCCGGCGGGATGGACCCCGTGGTCAAGCCACGGGGTGACGGTGGTGAGAGTGGTGCGTGCACCCGCTTTCAGGCGTCATACCGATACTTGATGCCGGTATCCATGCCGCTGGCGGTGCGGCTGGTTGGGGCGGTGGCGGGATGGACCCCGTGGTCAAGCCGCGGGGTGACGGAGGGCAGGAGGGCCTGCGCCCGTTCTCATCCTCGTGGCGATTGCAATGAAAAGACCCGGCATGGGATGCCATGCCGGGCTCTTGCATATTCGTGCCAAGGGTTCGCGACGAACCCCTCAGCCGCTGCTTGTTAGCGGCGCTCGCCGCCCCACACCATGCGGTTGATGTCGCTGCGCTTCATGCCAATGTCGGCCAAAAGCCGGTCGTCGAGCTGCTCGAGCTGACGGGTGGCCCGCGACAGTCTCACATAATGCCGCACGCCACCGGCGATGCGGGTGAGAAAGCCCGGGAGGGCATTGCCGACTTCGTGGGCGGTGGCCTGTCCGTGGGTGATGGTGGTCATTGGTTCAACTCCTTCGATTTCCAGGTTCTTGCGAGCGCCCCACGGAAGACCGATTTCCCCCGTTCATGTTGCGTCGCACAATTTCAATGCGGCTTATATGGCATCCCCGGTCAGGCAATCCAGAGGGACCTTTGCATCCCAGTCATGCGAGCCGCGCATGGCATCCTTAAGGCACCATTAACGGCTCTGCGCTGACTTTCGATATGCCACATTCCCGCTTTAGTTCCATAGCTCTAGTCGATATTCCCGCCCCCGGCCTTACCTAGGGCCAGGAACGCCGGCACGCCGCCCCGCCACCCCGGCATGACATGTCGTCCATGCCTTGCCCGGCGCTCGGATGCCGGGCCGTCATATTGCGCTGCATCATGTAATTTTTGCGGCGCAACAAAGACAGCTTTGCGACACCTGGCCCGCGTTCCACCCGGTTGTGACTGCGGCGCAAAAAAGCTAGAAGCCAGACCCATGTTCCAGCACTTCGACGAGCTTTCGCAGAAATCCGCCAGCGCCGCGCGTTTGGCCTTGCTGAGGGCCGAAATGGCCCGCCGCGGCCTCGATGCCTTTCTGGTGCCGCGCAGCGACGAGTACCAGGGCGAATACGTGGCACCCTATGCCGAGCGGCTTTCCTGGCTCACCGGCTTTTCCGGCTCGGCGGGACTGGCCATCGTGCTCGCCGACCGCGCCGCCATCTTCGTCGACGGGCGTTATACCGTGCAGGTGCGCGAGCAGGTCGACGTGCGTTTGTTCGAGCCCCACGACGTCACCGAAGAACCGCCCTACCAATGGCTCGCCGGCGCCATCGCAGAAGGCGCCAAGGTAGGCTTCGATCCCTGGCTGGTCACCGCCGACCAGGCGCAGAAGTTCCGCACCGCCTGCGCCAAGGCCGGCGCCAGCCTCGAAGGGGTCGCCGAAAACCCTATCGATGCCGTGTGGGCCGACCAGCCGGCCCGGCCCGCCAACCCGGTTGCCGCCCAGCCGTTGCAGTTCGCCGGCCGCAGCACCGCCGACAAGCTGGGCGACATCGCCTCCAGCCTCACGGCCGCGGGCGCTGATGCGACGGTCCTCACCATGCCCGATTCGATCGCCTGGCTGTTCAATATCCGGGGAAGCGACATCACCCACACGCCCGTGGCGCTCGCCTATGCGCTCATCGGCGCCGATGGGTCCGCCAGCCTGTTCATCGATGCCGATCGCATCGAGGAAGATGCCCGCGCCAGCCTCCCCGAGGCGGTGAGCTTCAAGCCCCCCGGCGGCTTCGCAGCCGCACTCGCCGAACTGGCCGCCGCCGGAACCGCCGTCCTCATCGATCCCGCAAGCGCGCCCGAGGCGGTGCGCGCCACCGTCCTCGCCAGCGGCGGCAACGTCGTGACGGCGGCCGATCCCTGCCTCTTGCCCAAGGCGAAGAAGAACGCCACCGAGTTGCAAGGCGCCCGCGCCGCCCATCGCCGCGACGGCGTGGCGATGAGCCGCTTCCTTGCCTGGCTGGCGCGCGAGGCGCCCAAGGGCGGCCTGGATGAGATCGCCGTCGCCACCCGCCTTGAAGCCCTCAGGGCCGAGACCGGCGAATTGCGCGAGATTTCCTTCGACACCATTTCCGCTGCCGGTCCGCACGCCGCCATTCCCCACTACCATGTCACCACGGCGTCCAGCCTGAAGGTGGAGCCGGGCGCGATCCTTCTGGTCGATTCTGGCGCCCAGTATGTCGACGGCACCACCGACATCACCCGCACCGTCATCGTTGGTGAGCCGTCGGCGGAAATGCGCGACCGCTTCACCCGCGTGCTGAAGGGCATGATCGCCGTCTCGCGCCTGCGTTTCCCCAAGGGCACCACCGGCGCCCATGTCGACGCCCTCGCCCGCCAGGCCCTGTGGGCGGGCGGTTTCGACTTCGACCATGGCACCGGCCACGGCGTCGGCAGCTATCTGTCGGTGCACGAAGGCCCGGCGCGCATCTCCAGGACCGGCCACACGCCGCTGGAGCCCGGCATGATCCTCTCCAACGAGCCAGGGTATTACAAGGAAGGTCATTTTGGCATCCGCATCGAGAACCTGCTCGTCGTCATGCCAGCGACGTCCATCAAGGGCGGTGAACGTGACATGCTGGGTTTCGAGACCCTGACGCTGGCCCCCATCGACCGCCGCCTGATCGATGCGGACCTCCTCGGACCCGAGGACCGCGCCTGGCTCGATGCCTACCATGACCGCGTCGCCCGCGAGATTTCACCCTTTCTGGAAGCTGAGGACCTCGCCTGGCTTGAGGCCGCAACCGCTCCGCTCTAGATCAGCCTGTAATTGGGTGGTGACACCCAATTGCAGAAAAGCTGATCGATTCTTGAAGGTTGAGCAGGATGTTGTCCGAAAAGCGGTAGCCACTTTTCGGCATCATGCTCTAGGCAAGCAGCAGCCTGAAACCCACCACCGAGGCGACCCCGATCACCACCGCCACGATGAGCGGCAGACGCAGGGCGGCGGCGAGCGTCACCAGCGAGGCGAGCGTTTCAGGTACGCCGCCGGTGATGACCTGCGGTGCGATTACCGCCATGAGGATGGCCGGCGGCACCGCATCGAGCGCCGCCTTGACGCGGCCGCGAGCCGTAAAGCGCCTGACCAGCCACAGCCCGGTGATGCGGGTGATGTAGGTGGCAACCGCCATGCCGATGATGGCCAGCATGGGCGAGACGGCGAGCGCGGCCATCACCTGGCCTCCGTTTCCAGAGGCAAAAGCACCGCCACCACCACGCCTGCCAGTCCGCCCAGCGCGATGTTCCAGGCGCCCGGCACATAGTGCTTGGCCAGCGCCGAGACCACTGCTGCCGCCGCCAGCACCGCTCCCGTACGACCGCCGCGCCAGAACCCGGTGATGAGCACGATGAACAAGGCGGTAAAGGCAAAATCGAAGCCGAAGCGCGCCGGATCGCCGAGGCCGCGCCCGGCGACGGCGCCGATGCTGCTGCCCACCACCCATTGCAGCCACAAGGTCACACCCATGCCCCAGTAATAGGGGGCGTCAGCGGTCCCTTGAGCGCCCGGCGCTCGGAAAACGCCCACACCTCGTCCACCATCACGAAGGCTGAAAGCGCCCGGTTGGCGGGGGAGAACAGGCGCATCTGGCGTCCAAGCGAGGCCCCCATCATGACGTGGCGCAGGTTGACGATGAAGGCGGTGAAGGTCAAAAGCACGATCGGCAGCGGGTCGCGCCACAATTCCAGCGCCACGAACTGCGCCGCCCCGGCAAACACCAGCGCGCTCATCGCCATGACGTGCAGCGGGGAAAGGCCCTTCTGCACCGCCAGCACCCCGAACAGCATGCCGATGGGCAGCGCCGCGGCCACCACCGGGGCGATGTCGAGCATGCCGGCAAGGAAATCGGAACGTCGTGACGGAGACATGGCGCTACAACCGGATGGAAGGGGCAGCATAACTGGCGCGATTTGCCGCGCCTTGCAAGAGCGGATGCCTCAACCGCCGACGCGGGCGAACCAGGCGTCCTCGTCGATGACCTCGACGCCGAGGTCCGCCGCCTTCTTCAGCTTCGACCCGGCGCCGGGGCCCGCCACCACCAGATCGGTCTTCGACGATACCGAGCCCGCCACCTTGGCGCCGAGGCGTTCGGCCATGGCCTTTGCCTCATCGCGGGTCATGCGCTCCAGCGCCCCGGTGAACACCACCGTCTTGCCGGCGACCGGCGAGCCCGAGCGGATGGCCTCCAGCGGCTGGACGTCGACCTCGGCGATCAGCGCCTCGACCACCCCGAGGTTGTGCGGCTCGCCGAAAAAATCCGCCATCGCCTCGGCCACCGCTTCGCCGATGCCGTCGATGTTGTCGAGTTCGCCCCGCGCTGCCTCGTTGCCCGCTGCCACGGCCTGCATCTGCGCCATGAAGGCATCGATGCCGCCATAGGCACGGGCGAGGACCCTCGCCGTCGTCTCGCCCACATGGCGGATACCGAGCGCATAGATGAAGCGGTCGAGGCCGATGATGCGGCGCTCGTCGATGGCGGCGAAGAGGTTTTTGACCGACGTCTCGCCCCAGCCCTCGCGGTCCTTCAGCTTCTTCACGGCGGTCGCGTCGTCTTTGGCAAGGGTGAAAATGTCCTGCGGCGAGGCGATGAGCCTATCGTCGTAGAATTCATGGATCGCCTTGTCGCCCAGCCCTTCGATGTCGAAGGCATTGCGCGACACGAAATGCTTCAGCCGCTCGACCCGTTGGGCCGGGCAGATGAGGCCGCCGGTGCAGCGCCTGACCGCATCGACCTTTCCCGAGCGCTCGTTCACCTCGCGCACCGCGTGGCTGCCGCAGGCCGGGCACAGGGTGGGGAAGACGTAAGGCTCGGCCCCCTTCGGACGCTTGTCGGTAATCACTTCGACGATCTGCGGAATGACGTCGCCCGCCCGCTGCACCACCACCGTATCGCCGATGCGCACATCCTTCCTGGCGATCTCGTCCTCGTTGTGGAGCGTGGCATTGGAAACCACCACGCCCCCCACCGTCACCGGCTTGAGGCGGGCGACGGGGGTGAGCGCACCGGTGCGCCCCACCTGGATCTCGATGTCTTCCAGCACCGTTGTCGCCTGTTCGGCGGCGAACTTGTGCGCCAGCGCCCAGCGCGGCGAGCGCGACACGAAGCCAAGCCGGGTCTGCAGGTCGAGCCGGTCGACCTTGTACACAACCCCGTCGATGTCGTAGCCCAGACTGGCCCGTTGCCCTTCGATCTCCCGGTACTGGGCGATCAGCCCGTCGAGCGACGAGACCACCTTCAAAAGCGGGTTCACCGGAAAGCCCCAGCGCTTGAGCGCCGCCATGACGCCCGACTGGGTATCGGCCGGCAAACTGGTCACTTCGCCCCAGGCATAGGCGAAGAACCGCAACGGCCGCCGGGCGGTGATCGAGGGCTCGAGCTGGCGCACCGACCCGGCGGCGGCGTTGCGCGGATTGGCGAAGACCTTGGCGCCGGCCGCGGCCTGGGTCCGGTTGAGGGCGGCGAAATCCGAGTGCTGCATGTAGATCTCGCCGCGCACCTCGAACACCGCGGGGAAATCGGCCGCCGTCACCTGATGTGGCACATCGGCGATGGTGCGCACGTTGGCGGTGACGTTTTCGCCCTCCTGCCCGTCGCCGCGCGTCGCGGCCTCGATGAGGCGGCCTTTTTCATAGCGCAGCGCCATGGAAAGACCGTCGATCTTGGGTTCGGCGGTGAAGGCGATGGGCTCATCCGCCGAAAGCCCCAAAAAGCGGCGGATGCGCGCCACGAAGTCGGCGATGTCGGCCTCATCGAAACCGTTGGCCAGCGACAGCATGGGCACCCGGTGACGCACCTTGGAAAACTTTTCCGACGGCGCCGCCCCCACTCGCCTTGACGGTGAATCGGCCCTAGCGAGGTCTGGAAAGCGCGCCTCGATGGCGGCGTTGCGCTGCCGCAGGGCATCATAATCGGCATCCGATATGCTGGGGGCGTCCTCGCGGTAATAGGCCTCGTCATGACGGGCAATCTCGCCCGCCAGCCGTTCAAGCTCGGCTGCCGCCTCGTCCGCGCTCAGGGCCTCGACGGCCTTTTTGCTCGCTTCGCCAGCCATGAACTTCAGCCCGTTCCCTCGATCAGTCGCCCGGCCTGGGCGCGGGCTTCCGCCGTCACCGTCTGGCCCGACAGCATGCGGGCGATCTCCTCGCGGCGGCCATCGGCTGCCAGCACACTGACGCGGGTGACGGCGCGCTCGCCATCGCCGCCCACCTCGGCGATCTTGGAGATGAGGAAATGCCGCCCCGCCCGTGCCGCCACCTGCGGCGAATGGGTGACGGCGAGGACCTGCAAATCCCCCGCCAGCCGCGCCAGCCTGACGCCAATGGCATCGGCGGTGGCGCCGCCGACGCCCGTATCCACCTCATCGAAGACGAGACTGGGGGCCGAGCCGCGCGACGCCAGCACCACCTTCAGGGCCAGCATGAAGCGCGACAGCTCGCCGCCTGAGGCAACCTTGACGAGGCTCGCCAGCGGCGTTCCCGGATTGGCCGCCACCCGGAACTCCACCTGATCGGCACCGGCCGGCCCGTCGAGGCGTTCATCGCTGTCGATCGTCGTTGCAAAGCGCGCCCGCTCCAGCTTCAGGGCCGGCAGTTCCGCCACCACCCGGCGGTCGAGTTCGCCCGCCGCCTTGCCTCGCGCCGCGCTGAGGCTGGCGGCCGCAGTGCGGTAACGCTTGAGACTTTCCGCCACCTCGGCTTCAAGCCGCGCCATGGTGCGTCCGGCGTCCTCCACCGCGTCGGCCTCGGCGGCAAAGCGTTCGCGCAGGGCCGGCAGATCGTCGGGCCGCACCTGGTGCTTGCGCGCCACGGCGCGCAGCTTGAACAGCCGCTCTTCGGTCGCCTCCAGCTTGTGCTGATCGAATTCCAGCGCCTGGCGCGCCGCAGCCAGCAGGCTTGAAGCTTCGCTCATTTCGACCAGCACCCGCTCGATGCCGGCGCACACCTCATCGAGCCGCCCGCCGGCGTCCGCCTGCCGTCGCTCCAGCTTCCTCAGGGCCGCCGACAGCCGGGTCTCCAGCACCCCATCGCCATCCAGCGCCGCGGCCGCCTCGCTCAACAGTTCGGAAAAACTCTCGGCGTGCATCATCACCTGACGCTGCTCGTCGAGCACCGCCTCCTCGCCTGCTTCGGGCGCCAGTTCGTCCAGTTCGGCCAGCGCGTGGGCAACGAAATCGCGCTCCGCCATGGCGCGCTCGACCGTGGCGCGGAAATCATCGAGGGCGGCGCGGGCTTCCTGCAAGCCCTGCCACGCCTCAGCCACCGCGCCCGCCTCGTTGCCAAGCCCGCCGAAGGCATCGACGAGCCGCCGGTGATGGCTCATGTCGACGAGCGCGCGCTCGTCGTGCTGACCGTGGATTTCCGTGAGCAGGCGCCCCACTTGGCACATCAGGCCGACGCTGGCCGGCTGGTCGTTGATGAACCCGCGGCTCGGACCGTCCGCCTGCTGGATGCGCCGCAGCACCACTTCACCCTGCGCCTCGATTCCCTGCTCGTCGAGGAGGTGAAAGACACCGTGCCCGGCCGGCGGGGTGAAGGCTGCCGTAACGATACCACGCTCTGCGCCCGCCCTGACCAGCCCGCCGGCGCCGCGCGCCCCCAGCGCCAGCCCCAGGGCATCGAGCAGGATCGACTTGCCGGCCCCCGTCTCGCCTGTCAACACGTTGAGTCCCGGCCCGAATTGCAGGTCGAGCCGGTCGATGAGAACGATATCGCGGATGGAAAGGCCGGTCAGCATGGTGCGATTTATACTCTACCCACCCCGAATCGGGCGAGGGTCAAGTGCGCCCTGGAGCATGATGCCGAAAAGTGGAAACCACTTTTCGGATGACATCATGCCCGTCCCGGTCGATTCGATCAGAACGGATTGACCGAATTGAGCGCCTGGCTGATCCACGAGGATTTGTTCTCGGACGGCGACAAGCCTTGCTCCTGGAGCAGCGCATAGGCATCCTTGTACCACTGGCTGTTGGGATAGTTGTAGCCCAAGACCGCCGCGGCCGTCTGGGCCTCCGAGCGCACCCCGAGCGCCAGATAGCTCTCGGTGAGGCGATACAGCGCCTCCGGGGTATGGGTGGTCGTCTGGTAGTCGGTGACCACGGTCTTGTAGCGGTTGATGGCCGCCAGATAGGCCTTCCTGTTCTCGTACCAGCGGCCGATTTCCATCTGCTTGCCGGCCAGATGGTCACGCGCCAGGATGGCTTTTGCCTCGGCATCGCGGGCATATTTGGTGTTGGGGAAGCGGCGGCTCACCTCATCGAGCGCATCGAGCGCCTTCTGGGTCATCGACTGGTCGCGCTTCACATCGGTGATCTGCTCGTAATAGCAGATGGCGATGAGGTAATAGGCATAAGGCGCGTCCTTGTGGCCGGGATGCAGCGTCAGGAAGCGTTTGGCCGCATTGACCGCGTCGTCATAGCTGTTGCGCTCATACTGCACGTAGGCCTGCATGAGGATGGCGCGTGTCGCCCACTCGGAATAGGGATGCTGGCGCTCGACCTCGGCGAACGACTTGTCGGCGGTCGTGTAATTGCCGCTCTTCATCGCATCCAGGCCCTTGTTGTAGAGCTCGGCGATGGGCTTCACGTCATCGACCGACGACAGGTCCGGCGACAGGGCATCCTTGCTGGTGGGCGTAAGCGCCGTGGCAGAAGTTGAATTGGGGGCGGCAGTCGAAGTTGTTGTCGATTGCGAATCGTTGGACTTGCTGCTGCCCCACAGGTAGTCGCCGATGCCGCTCGAATCGACGCCGCTGCAACCACTGAGCAGCAAGGCGGCGGCCAGCACCCCGGCCGACACTGCATGACGAAGGACGAGCGAGCGTTGCAGGCTGTTGGCAAGCGTCATGCGGCTGTCATTCTTTCTCGTGTTGCGGCAAGCGCGGCTGCCATCCTCGTGGCCTTTTAGCCCATCGCATGTGGCGATGCCACTCCCTGAGCCGCCGTATCCACCCGTTTAGATCGAGCAAGCCGCCCGACGACGCCCAAGGGCCGATCTGGCACCATCAAGGGGTTCAACTTGACCGGACAATGCTCTAATGCGCCAAACCCGGCGAATTTGTGACCGCCGGGTCTGGTTGTCTCGCTCATGAGATGAAAGGTCAGTTCGCCTGACGCCTGAGAAAGGCCGGAATCTCGAGCTGATCATCATCGAGTTCGGGATCGATCTGCGGCTGCAGGTGATGCACGCTGGCCGCCGCCTCGGGGCGCGGTGCCGGCCTGGCTGGCTGGCGCGGAGCTTCCGGCCGGGCGGTCATCATCGGCTCGCGGACCGGGCGGGCCGGAGCGGCCGGCTGTTCCTCGCGGCGGCTGCCGAGGCCCACGCTGGCAAGCCTCTCAAGCAGCCCTTTGCGCTTCTTGCCGGCGTCCGCCGGTGCCTGCGCCAGTTCGGCCTGCTTGGCGGCGAGCTGGCGCTGGGCATGCGGCGGAAAGTCCTCCGCATTGGGCATGCGCGGCGCCATCTTGCGGGCAACGGGCTGGGCCGGCGCGGCGGCAGGAGCCCGCGCCGCTGCGGGCCGCGGCGCTTCGGCGACCGGAGCGGCCTCGACCTCGTCGTAATCCTCTTCGGCCGCCGCCTCGTCGTACTCGGCCTCCGCCGCCTCATGGGCGGCCTCGGCTTCGGGTTGCGGCTGCGCCTTCAAGGTTGTCTGGTGGGCAAAGCCAACGATGATGCGCTCGTCATGCTCGCCATCGTCGCTGCCAATTTCCTCGCCCTCCTTGGGCAGGCCGGTGGCGACCACCGACACCCGCATGGTGCCGTCGAGGGTTTCATCGAAGGTCGCACCGAGGATGATGTTGGCCTCGGGATCGACTTCCTCGCGAATGCGCGTCGCCGCCTCGTCCACCTCGTAGAGGGTGAGATCGGGACCGCCGGAAATCGAGATCAGGAGGCCGCGAGCGCCGCGCATCGACACATCGTCCAGGAGCGGGTTGGAGATGGCCGCTTCGGCCGCCTCGATGGCGCGTTTCTCGCCCGAGGCCTCGCCGGTGCCCATCATCGCCTTGCCCATCTCGCTCATGATGGCGCGGACGTCGGCGAAATCGAGGTTGATCAGGCCTTCCTTGGTCATCAGTTCGGTGATCGAGGCAACGCCCGAATAGAGCACCTGGTCAGCCATGGCGAAGGCGGCGGCAAACGTCGTCTTCTCGTTGGCGACGCGGAACAGGTTCTGGTTGGGAATGACGATCAGCGTGTCGACATGGCTTGCCAGTTGCGCAATGCCGCGCTCGGCGGTCATCATGCGGCGCTGGCCCTCGAAATGGAACGGCTTGGTGACCACCCCGACGGTGAGGATGCCCTGCTCCTTGGCGGCGCGTGCGATGACCGGCGCAGCGCCGGTGCCGGTGCCCCCGCCCATGCCGGCGGTAATGAACACCATGTGGGCGCCCGCCAGATGGTCCATGATTTCCGGCAACGCCTCTTCCGCAGCGCCTGCCCCCACCTGCGGGTGAGACCCGGCACCCAACCCCTGGGTCAACGCCGTGCCCATCTGGATCTTGCGTTCGGCGACTGTCTGCGAGAGCGCCTGGGCATCAGTGTTGGCAACAACGAAATCGACGCCTTCGAGGTGCGATTCGATCATGTTGTTGACGGCATTGCTGCCGGCTCCCCCGACGCCGAAGACGGTAATCCGCGGCTTGAGCTCGGCTAGATTCGGCACAGTCAGTTTGATGGTCATGGCATGGCGTCCAAGTGATTTCCCCAGCGCTCATCTTGGTTGCTGATTTGATAACAAAAGGTTAACGAGCGTTTACCGAGCCGGGTATTTTTGATTCAATCCGGCACGCCATGCCATTGCACCCATAAAGCAAAAGCAGCGGCCCCATCCCCTGGAACCGCCGCTTCGCTCCTTTGCGAGCCCCTTTTGCGAGGTCCGCCGCAGAAACCTAAAAACTCTCCTTGATCCACCGCCCGACGCGCACGAAATAGCCATTGCCGGCGTGGCCGCCGCCACTCAGGCTGAAAGCCTGGCGATCAGGCTTCAGGGCATAGTTCATCAACCCGATGGCCACGGCAAAAGCCTGGTTGCGGGCGACATCGGGGAGCCCTGGAAGGGCGTGCGGGGCGCCGAGACGGACATTGCGGTCAAGCTGCTGGCCCGCCAGTTCGCGCAAGCCCGGAAGCTGGCTGGCGCCGCCCGACAGCACCACCCGGCGGCCGGCGCGGCGCGCCTCGGGCGAGCGATCAAGGCGTTCGCCGATCATCTCGAACGTTTCCTCCAGCCGCGGCCGGATGATGGCGGTGAGGTGCGATCTGGGCACTTTCTGCACCGTATCGAAGCCCTCCTCGCCCACCAGCGGAACGCTCAGCATCTCGCGCTCGTCCCATACCGACGGCAGGGCGCTGCCGTAGAGCGTCTTCAGGCGCTCGGCATGCACAACCGTCGTCGACAGGCCGCGCGCGATATCGTTGGTGATATGCTGCCCGCCAACCGGCACGACATCCGAATAGGTGAGGTGGCCGTCCTGAAAGACCGCAAGGCTGGTGGTCGCGCCGCCCATCTCGATGAGGCTCACGCCCAACTGGATCTCGTCATCGACCAGCACCGAGCGGCCGCTGGCATAAGGCGCCACGACGAAGCCGGCAACCGACAGGTGGCAGCGCTCCACCACCAGCGCCAGGTTGCGCAGCATGCCCTGCTCCAGCGTCATCAACGAAACTTCGGCCCACAAGCGCTCGCCGAACATCGCTGAAGGGTCGGCAATGCCGCGCGCCTCGTCGAGACCGAATTGCAGCGGCGTGGAATGGACGATGACCCGGTGCCCCGGATCGAATGAGGCCACGGCATCGGCGATCACCCTTTCGATGTGATCAGGGCCGACCTTGCCGCCGCCGATGGCGATCTCGGCGCTCTGGCTCTGGCACCGCGGCCGGCCACCCGAAACATTGACGTAAACCTCCGAAATGGTGCGCTCGGCCATGCGCTCAGCCGCATCCACCGCCAGCCGGATGGCCTTTTCCGCCGCATCGAGATCGACAACCGCACCGCTCCTGACCCCGTGCGAGGCCTGATGGCCGACCCCCAGCACCTTGATCCCGGCGCTGTCGCTGCCGCCGCCATGATGCCTTTGGGCGGGCATCACCTCGCCGATCAGGCAGGTAATCTTGCTGCTGCCGATGTCGAGGGCAGCGATGAGGCTCGCCGCTTCGGGGGCCTTGCCCTGTGACTGGCCCGTGGGCCGACGCATCGGAACGACATTCTTGGACACCTGGCAGCACTCCAACTCAACGCATCGACACAACAACCGACCGACCGACCGACCGTCGTCAGCGACGGGAAACCTTGAACTCCGGCGCCGCCGGGGCGATCGGCACCAGGGTGATCTGGCCGGCGATCCTCAGATCGATCCTGCCCACATCCTTGGCATCGAGCCCGTAGCGCCTTTCGGCATCCACCAGCCGGGCAAGCGCCCGGTCGATGTTTTGCTCCGGCAGCAGCACCTTGGTGCCGTTGGCCAGATAGAGGTTCCAGCGGCGGTTGCCCACGCGGGCCGCAGCCTTCACCCGCGATAGTAATTCCGGTCTGACTTCCAGATGGTTAACGAGGTCCTTTACCGACGTCTGGGCGCCCTCGCCGGTCACCAGCAGCAGGTTGTGAAAGTTCAGCGGATTGAGCGAGGAGATCGCCGATCCGGTAGCGTCGATGACGTAATAGAGGCCGTCACGCTGCCAGATGGCAAACGGCACACGCTCGACCACAGCGACCTGCAACTGGTTGGGATAGATCAGCTGCACCGTGGCGCTCTTGACCCAGTCGAAGTCTTCCAGCAGCCGCCGGGCATTGAGGGGATCGAAGCCGATGAGCGAGCCGCCGGGCTCGACATTGATCGCCTGCAGCACTGCCTGACGGGTGTGGTGCGAGAGGCCGGTGATGCGCACCGTCTTGGCGGCATAGCCGAATTCGCCGGCCAGCCTGGCCATCAGGTGGCGGGGGATGGCGCCGTTGTCGCCGAGATGATTGCCGACGATGAGCCCATAACCGATGGTGGTGGCGATGAAGGCAACGGCCAGGCTGCGTGCGGCAATGCGCACGCTCAAGCGCTCGCCAAGCCCGAGCCAGTTGCGCGGGCGGGTCTTCCTGCGCTTTCGCGCCGGCTTTCTGGCGGATTTTGCGGTCATCTGTTCACCGAAGCATCCTCGACCATCCAGGTCACCAGCTGGGCAAAGCTGTGGCCGGCGTGCTGGGCGAGTTCCGGCACCAGCGAGGTGCCGGTCATGCCCGGCTGGGTGTTGACTTCGAGCATGATCAGCTCGCCTTCCCCGCCTTCGGTGTCGTCATAGCGGAAGTCGGCCCGGCTGATGCCGCGACATCCCAGCTCCATGTGAGCGGCAAGCGCATGGCGCTGCACCTTGCGGTAGATGTCCTGCGGCACTTCGGCAGGCAGCACATGCTTGGAACCACCCGGCTGGTACTTGGCCTTGTAGTCGTAAAAGCCCACCGCCGGCACGATGTCGATGACCCCCAGCGCCACGTCGCCCATCACCGCGCAGGTCAGTTCCCGCCCCGGCACGAAGCGTTCCAGCATGACCTTGCCGCCGTACAGGTCGTGCTGCTTGATGATGTCGGCGGGCGGTGCGTTGGAGCCGTGCTCGACGATGACGACCCCGACACTGGAGCCTTGCGCCGCCGGCTTGATGACATACGGCAGCGGCATGAGGTGCCGGTCGGCCGCCTCTTCGATCTCGACGATCTTGTCCTCGGCAACGGGAATGCCGGCGCGCTCGAACAGCACCTTGGCGCGACGCTTGTCCATGGCCAGCGCCGAAGCCAGCACACCGGAATGGGTGTAGGGGATCTCAAGGATTTCGAGCACGCCCTGGATGGTGCCGTCCTCGCCCCACCTGCCATGCAGGGCATTGAACGCAACATCCGGCTTGAGATCGTCGAGCACCTTGGCGATGTCGCGCTTGACGTCGATGGGCACGACATTGAATCCGGCCTGCCGCAATGCCCCGGCACAGGCCTCGCCACTCGCCAGCGAGACCTCCCGTTCCGCCGACCAGCCGCCCATCAGGACGGCAACCCGGGTATCTTCGGGATCCTTCATGTCTTCAACGCCCCTGCCTTACGGCCTTCTTGCCGATGCGCCTGATTTCCCATTCCAGTTCCACGCCCGAGGCCTGCTTCACCCGCTGTCGCACCGTCTCGCCGAGGTCTTCCAGGTCCTGGGCACTGGCTGTGCCCTCGTTGATGAGAAAGTTGCAATGCTGCTCGGAAACCCGCGCACCGCCCACGGCAAAGCCGCGCAGGCCCGTGGCATCGATAAGCTGCCAGGCCTTGCCTCCCGTCGGGTTCTTGAAGGTCGATCCGCCGGTGCGGCTCTTGATCGGCTGGGTCGCCTCGCGCGCGGCGGTGATGCGGTTTATGTCGGCCTCGATGGCAGCCCTTTCGCCGGCCTCGCCCTGCAGCAGCGCGGCGGTAAAAATCCAGTCGTCCGGCACCCCGCAGTGACGGTAGGAATAGCCCATGTCGGCGCCCGCGATCACACGCCGCCTGCCCTGCCGGTCAATCGCCACAGCTTCCACCACAACGTCCCTGGTCTCGCGCCCATAGGCGCCGCCGTTCATCCGCAACGCACCGCCAATGGTGCCCGGTATACCTCTCAGAAAGGTTAACCCCGAGATAACATTGTCGAGGGCAAAGCGTGCCACGCGCACATCCGGCACCGCCGCGCCGGCGCGGATCAGGTACCCCTCCTCCACCGCCAGCCCGCCGAAACCGCGCCCTAGGCGGATCACCACGCCATCGATGCCGCCGTCGCGGACCAGGAGGTTGGAGCCGACCCCGACCACCGTCACCGCTATGTCGGCGTCGAGGTCCTTCAGGAATAGGGCAAGGTCGGCCTCGTCAGCGGGTGTGAACAGCACCTCGGCCGGCCCGCCCACCCGGAACCAGGTGAGATCAGCCAGCGACCGGTCGGCTTCGAGCCTTCCCCTGACCGCCGGCAGGCGTTTGATGAGCCCTGCCGCTTCAGGCTTGAGGCTCATGCCGCCCCCTCGCTGGCGGCGAGCCCCTCCAGTTCGCCCGGCAACGCATAGGCCCACTGGCTGATGCTGCCGGCACCGAGGCAAACCACGATGTCGCCCGGCTCGACCTGCGAGAACACCACCCCGGCAAGCTCCTCAGGGCCGTCGATGGTCGTGACATGGCGATGGCCACGATCCCTCAGGCCCTCCGCGAGGTGGGTATGGGTCGCCCCCTCGATGGGGGCCTCGCCGGCTGTATAGACCGGCGCCACGATTACCGCATCGGCATCGTTGAAGCATGAGCAGAACTCGTTGAAGAGATTGGCGAGCCGTGTGTAGCGGTGCGGCTGCACCACCGCCACCACCCGCCCCTTGCTCACCCCGCGGGCGGCTTCGAGGACGGCGGCGATTTCCACGGGATGATGGCCATAGTCGTCGAAGACCTCAACCCCTCCCGCCTCGCCGGTGCGGGTGAAGCGCCGCTTGACCCCGGCGAACCCGGCAAGTCCGGAACGGATGGCATCGTCATCGATACCCAGTTCGGCCGCCACCGCCACCGCCGAGGTGGCATTGAGCAGGTTGTGTTCCCCCGGCATCTTTAGCACCAGGTTGTCGATCGTCCGCGTCTGCTTGACCCGCCGGTCGGTGATCTGCACGGCAAAACGATTGCCATCGGCTTCGTAGGCCCCGCCGATCAGCCGCGCATCGGCCTGCGGCGAGCGCCCGTAGGTGATCACGTGGCGGTCGCGCACCCGGCCGATCAGCGCCTGCACCTCCGGGTGGTCCATGCACATCACCGCAAAGCCGTAGAACGGGATGTTTTCCACGAAGGCAAGATAAGCCTCCTTGGCCGCATCGAAGGTGCCGTAGTGGTCGAGGTGCTCGGGATCGATGTTGGTGACGATCACCACATCGGCCGGCAGCTTGACGAAGGTGCCGTCGGATTCGTCCGACTCGACCACCATCCACTCACCCTCGCCGAGGCGCGCGTTGGAGCCGTAGGCGTTGATGATGCCGCCGTTGATCACCGTCGGGTCGAGCCCGCCGGCATCGAGCAGGGCGGCCACGATGGAGGTGGTGGTGGTCTTGCCGTGGGTGCCGCCGACCGCGACGCATGACTTGAAACGCATCAGTTCGGCCAGCATTTCCGCCCGCCTCACCACCGGCAGGAAACGCGCCCGCGCCGCTATCAGCTCCGGGTTGTCCTTCTTCACCGCCGAGGAAACAACGATCACCTGGGCCTCGCCGAGGTTTTCCGCCCGATGCCCGATATTGACCGTGATGCCGGCCTTGCGCAGCCGTGCGACGTTGTAATTGTCGGCAATGTCGGAGCCTTGCACCTGATAGCCGAGCGTGCGCATGACCTCGGCGATACCGCTCATGCCGATGCCGCCGATGCCCACGAAATGGATGGGCCCTACCGTGCGCGGAAGTTTCATGTTGTCTCGATCCTCTCTGTGGCCCCTGCGGCCGCCTCCATTACCACATCCGCCAGCCGTTCAGCGGCATCCGGCACCCCCAGTGCCCGCGCCGCCTGGGCGGCGGCGACGAGATCGGCCTCGCCATAGCGCAGCCGCGTCAGCAAGGCGGCAAAGCCATCGGCGCTCGCCTCGTCCTCGCGCTGCACCCATCCGGCACCCGCCCGGGCAAAGCTTTCGGCGTTGCGCAACTGGTCGTTGTCGATGGCATGGGGCAGCGGCACGAATATGGCGGGCCGGCCGATGGCGGCGATTTCCGCCACCGTCGAGGCACCCGCCCGGGCCACCACCAGATGCGCTGCCGCGATGCGCTGCGGCAGGTCAGCAAAGAACGCCGCAAGCTCCACGCCGATCTTGAGCTCCGCATAGGCAGCCTTCACCCGCTCCAGGTCTTCCGGACGGCATTGCTGGGTGATCTTCAGGTGCCGAAGCATCGCCAGCGGCAGGTCGGCGACAGCGGCCGGGAGCAAATCGGAAAAGAACCGCGCGCCCTGGCTGCCGCCGAATACCAGCAGGTGGAAGGGCTGATCGGCGGCCGACGGCTCGTAGGCTTGATCGCGCACCGCAATGACGCTGTGGCGCACCGGGTTGCCGGTGAACGCGACGCTGGCCTTCAATCCGCCAAGCCCCGCAACCTCAGGAAACGATGTCGCCACCGTTCGCGCCCGCCGGGCAAGGAAGCGGTTGGCGCGGCCCATTACCGCGTTCTGCTCGTGCAGCACGACCGCAATGCCGAGACGCTGGGCCGCCAGCAGCGGCGGCACCGAGGGGTAGCCGCCAAAGCCCACCACCGCCACCGGGGCGATCTGCCGGAGCAGTGCCGATGCCTGAAGGAAGCCGCGCGCCAGCCGCCAGGCCTGCAACGGCAGCCGCCATGGTCTCGACGGCGTGATGGTGGCAGCGGTAATGGCGTGGATGTCGGCAGCCGGAAATCGTGCCCCGAAATTCTTGCCGCGCTGGTCGCTCATCAGGTGAACGACAAATCCGCGTTCGACCAGCACTTCAGCCAATGCCTGGGCCGGGAACAGATGCCCGCCGGTGCCGCCGGCGGCGAGCACGATATGGGTCCGCCGGGCGCCGCCGAGATCGAATTTCAGGCCTTCATCCATCACTGTCCCGTGGCGTGGCCGAGCTGGCTCGCCGGCACGCGGGCGCGGGGCCTGCGACGGCCGAGCGCCAGCACCAGCCCCATGGCGAAGGCCATGGCGAGCAGCGAGGAACCGCCATAGGAAATGAACGGCAGGGTCATCCCCTTGGCCGGTATCAGCGAGGCATTCACCGCCATGTTGATGATCGCCTGCAGGGAAAAGATCGAAACCAGGCCGGTGAGCGCCAGGGCAACGAACGGATCCTCCTCGTGCTTGGCCTGGCGCAACACCCGCATCACCACGAAGGCAAACGCTGCGATCAGCAACACACAAGCGATGAGGCCGAATTCCTCGCCGACAACCGCGAACACGAAATCGGTATGGCTGTCGGGGAGGATGTTCTTGGCGACGCCGGCACCCGGCCCGGTGCCCAGCGCCCCGCCGTTGCGAAACGCTTGTATGGCGGTATCGACCTGGAAGGTATCGCCGCTCGAGGGGTGGATAAAGCGGTCGATGCGCGAGGTCACATGCGGCACCAGTCGATAGGCCGCGAATAGCCCCGCCGACGCCAGGCCGCCCATGCCCACCACAAACAGCCAGGGTATGCCATACACCAGCATCATGGTGCCGAACACCAGCGAGATGAGCACCGCCTGGCCGAAATCCGGCTGCTTGACGAGGATCGCCAGCACCAGCCCGAACAGCACCCAGGCGATGAGCTGGCCGGGAATTTCCCGCCGCCTTCTGCCCTCGGCGAGGAACCAGGCCACCATCACCACCAGCGCCGGCTTGACGAATTCCGACGGTTCGAGGTTGAACGGCCCGAAACTCACCCAGCGATGCGCCCCCTTGATTTCCGGGCCGATCTTCAAGGCGGCCAGCATCAGCACCACGCTCGCCACAAGGGCTAACAACGAAATGCGCCGCACCTGGCGCTCGTCGAGGAACGACGTGGCGATCAACATGACGGTTGCCGGCGCCAGGAAGATGACCTGGCGCTTGAAGAAGAAGAACGGCTCCAGCCCGATGCGCTCGGCCACCGGCGGGCTGGCCGCCAGGGAAAACAGCACGCCCGCCGCCATGAGCAGGAAGATGGCGGTGAGCAGGCTGCGGTCGACGGTAAACCACCAGTTGGCCACCAGGCCGCGATCGGACCGGCTGATCAGCATCACGCTGCCTCCCCTCTGTTAACCACCACGCCGCTGAGCTGGCGCACCGCGGCGCAGAACGCTTCGCCGCGCACTTCGAAATTGGGATACTGGTCGAACGAGGCGCACGCCGGCGACAGCAACACCGCCGGCTCGCTCGCTGCATCGTTGCCCGCATCGCTTGCCGCCGCCGCCACGGCCTTGTCGAGCGTGCCGCAGCGCTCAAAGGCGACCTTGCCCTGCAGCGTCCGGGCGAATTCGTCTTCCGCCTCGCCGATCAGGTAGGCGCACCTGACATGGCCAAAGAACGGTTCAAGCTCGGCGATGCCGCCCGCCTTGGGCCGGCCGCCGGCGATCCAGTAGATGGCCGGGAACGCGGCAAGGGCACGGGCCGCCGCGTCAGCGTTGGTGGCCTTGGAATCGTTGATGAAGATGACCTTGCCCAGCCTGCCCACCTCTTCCATGCGGTGCGCAAGACCTGGAAACGACATCATCCCCGCGGCAATGGTATCGCCATCGAGCCCCAGCGCATCGCCGGCCGCCAGCGCGGCGGCGGCGTTCTGCCAGTTGTGCTTGCCGCGCAACGACCGCGCCGGACCCATGTCGATGCGGGCGATTTCGGCGCCGTGGCGCTTCAGGGTGAGAATGCCGTCGGGTCCGCTCACCCCGTCTTCAAGCCGTTGCTCGACCGACATCTGGACGAGGCGCGATCTGGAGGTTCGCGTCTCGACGACGCGTCGGCACCAGGGATCGTCGATGGAGACGATGGCGGTGTCCTCAGGGGCCTGCCTGGCGATCATCCGCGCCTTGACGGCGGCGTAGTTTTCCATGGCTCCATGCCGGTCGAGATGATCGGGGGTGAGGTTCATGATGATCCCCACATCGGGTTGAAGGCTTGGCATCAGGTCGATCTGGTAGGAGGAAAGCTCCAGCACATAGATCGACCGGCGGCCCGGCGGCGGCAAGAGGAAGACCGCCGTGCCGATATTGCCGCCGACATGCGCATCCAGCCCGCCGCTTTTGAGGATATGGCCGATGAGGGCAGTGGTGGTCGACTTACCATTGGTGCCGGTAATGGCCACCATGCGGGCGCCCGAGCCTTCGATCTCGCGGGCAAACACCTCCGTGTCGCCGATGATCTCGATGCCAGCTGATTGCGCCGCCTTCACCGACCAGTGCGGTTCGGGATGGGTAAGCGGCACCCCCGGCGACAGCACCAGGCAATCGAATCTCGCAAAATCCGCCTTGCGCAGGTCATCGACCGGCAGTCCCCCCGCCCGCGCCCGGGTCACGGCGGCGGGTGAATCATCCCACGCCGTCACCGCAGCACCCCCCGCCATGAGGGCGGCCGCGCAAGCTTCGCCCGACCTTGCAAGGCCGAACAGCGCCACTTTTTTGGCCGCGAACCGGCGTGCGGGAAACATCGGCCTACCTCAGCTTCAAGGTGGCCAGCCCGATCAGGGCCAGCACCACGGCGATGATCCAGAAGCGGATGACGATGGTTGGTTCCTTCCAGCCCTTTTGCTCGAAGTGATGATGCAAAGGCGCCATGGCGAACACCCGGCGGCCGGTGAGCTTGAAGGAGATCACCTGCACCATGACCGATACCGTCTCCAGCACGAACAGGCCGCCGACCACCGCCAGCACGATCTCGTGCTTGGAGGCAACCGCGATGGCCCCCAGCGCCCCGCCCAGCGACAGCGAGCCGGTATCGCCCATGAAGATCATGGCGGGCGGCGCGTTGAACCACAAAAACCCCAAGCCCGCCCCGACCAGCGCCCCGCACACCACCGCCAGTTCGCCCGAGCCCTTGACGAAGTGCAGTTGCAGGTATTCCGCGAACACCGCGTTGCCGGTGAGATAGACGATGAGCCCGAAGCTTGCCGCGGCGATCATCACCGGCACGATGGCGAGGCCATCCAGCCCATCGGTCAGATTGACCGAATTGCCGGCGCCGACGATCACGAACACCCCCACCGGCAGGAAGAACCAGCCCAGTTGCAAAAGCAGGTTCTTGAAGAACGGAAAGGCAAAGGCGGTGGAGAGTTCGGGCGCCCCAATCTTCATGAAGGCGATGACCGCCGCCCCGGCGATGGCGCATTCCAGCGACAGCCGCACCCACCCGGAAAAGCCGCGATGCGAAGCCCGCGTCACCTTCAACAGGTCGTCGTAAAAGCCGATGGCGCCGAACCCCAGGGTGACGAACAGCACGGCCCAGACATAGAGGTTGGCCAGGTCCGCCCACAACAGGCTGGCCACCAGGATGCCGGCGAGGATCATCAGCCCGCCCATGGTGGGGGTGCCCTGCTTTTCCACCACATGGCGCTCCGGCCCGTCGGAGCGGATGGGCTGGCCCTTGCCCTGCTTCAGCTTCAGCACCGAGATCAGGCCCGGCCCGAACAGGAAGACGAAGAACAGCGCCGTCATGATCGCCGCCCCGGTACGAAATGTCAGATAGCGAAAGACATTGAGTATCGGAATCGTCTCGTGGAGTTCGAGTGCGAGGTGATAGAGCATGCCGTTCGCGTTCTCCGTTGCCGCCGTCAGATTGCCGTCAGTCCGTGCGCGGCGGATACTTCGCCACCAGCGCTTCTACCAGCGGACCCATGCGGCTGCCGAGCGATCCCTTGACCATGATGACGTCGCCGGGCCTGACATCGCCCGTGACCGGCGCCTTCAGGTCTTCAGACGTCTCGGCGTAGGCCCCGCGCCGGCCGGGGCTGATCGCGTTCCACAGGTGCACCATGTTGGGACCGCAGGCATATAGGACATCGGTGGCAGCTTCGTCTATCGCTGAGGCAAGTGCGGCGTGCATGTGCGCCGCCTCCTCGCCCAGTTCCAGCATGTCGCCGAGGATTGCGATGCGGCGACCGTGGCGGCCCGGCGCGGTGTGTCCAAGCAGCGCCAGGGCGGCGCGCATGGAGGTGGGGTTGGCATTGTAGCTCTCATCGATGAGGATGGCGCTGCCGTCCGGCACCTTGAGCTCCAGGCGCAGCCCGCGGCCCTTTGCCGGTATCATCTCCGCAAGCTTCAGCGCCCCCAGCGCCAGATCGGCGCCCATCAGATGCACGCATTCCAGCACCGCCAGCGAATTCATCGCCATGTGGCGGCCCGGCGCGCCGAGGCGAAAGGCCACCTCCTCGCCGTCGATCGTCGCCTTCACGCAAGAGCATCGCTCGTGCAGCACCAGGTGATCGAGGCGGGCATCGGCTTCCGGATGGGCCCCGAAACCGGCGATCCGCTCGATGCCGGCCGCGCGCCCTGCCGCCCATAGTTGCGCAAAGAACGGCGTGTCGCGATTGATCACCGCAGCACCACCGGGCTCGATGCCCGAAAAGATCTCGGCCTTGGCCTCGGCGATCTCGGCGAGCGAACCGAAATACCCCAGGTGGCTCTCGGCGATAGTGGTGATGACGGCCACATGCGGGCGCACCAGATTGACCAGCGGGGTGATCTCGCCGGGATGGTTCATGCCGATCTCGAACACCGCGAAGCGGGCTTCAAGGGGAAGCCGGGCAAGCGATAGCGGCACCCCCCATTGATTGTTGTAGGAGGCAGCCGAGGCATGGGTGAGGCCCGATGCCGACAACGCCAGGCGCAGCGCCTCCTTGGTCGAGGTCTTGCCCACCGACCCGGTGATGGCGGCGATGCGGGCGGATGAGCGCGCCCGCGCCGCCGCCGCCAGCCGTTCCAGCGCGGCCAGCGGATCGTCCACCTCAAGCAGCGTCCCAGCTGCCCGCATCGTCTGATCGTGACGCAACACGATGGCGATGCCGGCACCTCCTTTGAGCGCCGCGGCGGCAAAGTCGTGCCCGTCGAGCCGCTCGCCCCTTATGGCGACGAAGATATCGCCGGCAGCAACCGTGCGGCTGTCGATGGCGACGCCGCCGAAGTTTTCAATTCCCCCTTCGCCCACCAGCTTGCCGCCGGTTGCGGCCACGACGGCCTTCAGGGTCCATAACGCCGCCTCAGCCATGGGCGCTTCCTTTCACCCGCTCCAGCACTTCAACGTGATCCGAAAACGGAATGATCCTGTCACCCACGATCTGGCCGCTTTCATGGCCTTTGCCCGCCACCAGCAGCACATCGCCCGCCTTCAGCCCGGCGATAGCCTGATCGATGGCCGAGGCACGGTCGCCGATCTCGCTGGCGCCCGGGCAGGCCGCCATGATCTCGGCGCGAATGGCAGCCGCATCCTCGCTCCTTGGATTGTCATCGGTGACGATGGCTTGGTCGGCAATTTCGGCCGCTATGGCCCCCATCAGCGGACGCTTCCCCTTATCGCGGTCACCGCCTGCCCCGAACACCACGACAAGCCGCCCGGCCGTATAGGGCCGGAGGGCTTCGAGCGCCGTCCGCAAGGCATCGGGCGTGTGGGCGTAATCGACGAAGATCGAGGCACCCACCGGCGTCGACGCCACCAGTTCAAGCCGCCCCCTGGCGCCTTTGAGGCCTTCCAGCGCCCGCAACGTGCGCGCTTCCTCGCCGCCCGCGGCCATCACCAGCCCGGCCGCGACGAGGGCATTGGAGGCCTGGAAATCACCCACCAGCGGCAGGTGGACGGCGTGGCGGCCGGTGCGCCCGGCGATCACCAGGTGCTGGCCGAGGCCACGCCGCGTCTGCTCGACGATGGCGAGGTCGCGGCCCTTGTGGCCGACGGTGAGGACCTGCAGGCCGCGTGCCCGGGCGATGGCCTCGATGTGCATGGCCTCGTCGCTGTTGGCGTTGAGCACCGCCGCCGCGCCGGCCGGCAGGAGGTCCTTGAACAACCGTGCTTTGGCGGCGAAGTAGGCTTCGGGCGTTGCATGATAATCGAGATGATCGCGGCTGAGATTGGTGAAGGCCCCCGCCGCCAGCCGAAGGCCGTCGAGGCGATGCTGTTCGAGCCCGTGCGAAGACGCCTCCAGCGCCAGATGGGTGATGCCCTGATCGGCAAGCCCGGCCATCAGCGCCTGCAGGCGCACCGGATCGGGCGTCGTGTGGTCGACCTTTGCCTCGTCCACCGCGCTCACCAGCCCGACGGTGCCGAGGCTGGCGGCCTTGAACCCCAGTTCCAGCCAGATCTGGCGCACGAACGACACCACCGACGTCTTGCCGTTGGTCCCGGTCACCGCCACGACGGTTTGCGGCTGGCGGCCGTAAAAGCGCGCCGCCATCACCGCCAGCAGATGCCGCGGTTCGGCCGCCCTGACCACGGCCAACGAGGCCGGTGCGTCGACGCCGACCTTGTCGCCCGCCAGCACCGCCACCGCCCCGCGCGCCAGCGCATCGGCGATAAAGCGGGCCCCATCGGTGCGGCTGCCGGCCAGTGCCGCGAACAGGTACCCCGGCTCCACCTCGCGGCTGTCGGCGGTGAGCCCGGTGATCGCCGTGTCGGCGTGGCCGGCCGCAAGCGTGCCGTCCGATGCCACAAGGTCTTTAAGCCGCGCGCTCATGGCATCAGTTGCCCTTGGTCGAGGTCTGGGCCTGCCTGGCGGCGATCTTTTCCAGCTTGGCGCGTTCCTCGTCGCTCAGTTGCGGCTCGACCCCCAGCAACGGCGCGATGCGCCTGATGATAGCGCCGGCGGTGGGGACCGCGTTCCACCCCGCCGTGGCGAAGCCATGGGTCTCCGGCAACCCTTGCGGATCATCGATCATGATGAGGATCGCATAGGTGGGATCGTCCATGGGAAAGCCACCGATGAAGGAGTTGAGGTTGTGGTCGCTGCTGTAATGGCCATTCACCACCTTTTCCGACGTCCCCGTCTTGCCGCCGACACGGTAGCCCGGCGCGTCGGCCTTGGTGGCGGTCCCCTCCACCACGTTGAGGCGGAAGAGGTAGCGCATCTTCTGGCTGGTATCCTCCGACACCACCCGCCGCTCCAGCGCCTTGGCCGTCGCCGCGTCGCGCTTGAGGAAGGTCGGAGGCACCAGAAGCCCGTGATTGAGGAAAGCACCGATCACCGATACGCCTTGCAGCGGCTCGATGGCGAAAGCATGGCCGAAGGCAGCGGTGGCCGAGGTCAGCTTGCCCCACCGCTTGGGAAGCTGGGGCGATGCCGCCTCGGGCAGTTCGGTGACCAGCCGGTCGAACAGGCCCATCTTCTTGAGGAACGCCTGGTGGCCCTCGATGCCGACATCGAGCGCCATGCGCGCCGTGCCGATATTGGAGGAATGGATGAACACCTCGGGCACCGTCAGGATACGGTGGGTGGCATGGTAGTCATGGATGCGGGCACGGCCGATTTCCAGTGGCTGGCGCGCGTCGAACTTGCCGTTGAGATCGGTCACCCCGCTTTCGAAGGCCATGGCGAAGGTCACCGCCTTGATCACCGACCCCAGTTCGTAGGTGGCGCCGGTGATGCGGTTGAGGCGGTCCGGCAGCAACGCCTCCTTCGGGTTGTTGGGGTTGTAGTTGGGCAGCGACACTGCCGCCAGCACCTCGCCCGTCTTGATATTGAGCACCACGCCGGCGCCGGCCTTGGCCTTGAAGTGCGCGATGGCCGCCGACAGTTCGGCATTGACTGCGCCTTCGACGCTGGCATCGATCGACAGTTCCACCGGCATGGCGGTATCGGTGGAGGGCTCGGTCAGCGAGGCGGTATAGAGCGCCCCCCGGTCATCGAGGAATTTCTCTATACCCGCCAGACCATGCGAGTCGACATCGACAAAGCCCAGCACATGCGCCGCCAGCCGGCCCATCGGATAAACCCGCCGCGTCTCGTCGCGGAAGTAGAGGCCGGGGATGCCAAGCTGGAAGACTTCTTCCTTCTGGGTGGGCGTGATCTCGCGCTTCAGCCACACGAAGGCCTTGTCCTGGGTGAGCCTGTGGCGCACCTCGCGGGCATCGAGGCCTGGCAATGTCGAGGTCAACAATTCGACGGCCTCGTCCACATCGATGATCTGGCGCGGATTGGCATAAAGCGAGGCAATAGGCAGATCGCTCGCCAGCACCTGCCCGTGGCGGTCGGTGATGTTGGGACGCGGAATGCGCGCCTCGACGTGCGGCCGCGCGGTTGTGTCCTTGTTGGCCTCGAGCAGCGAGAACTGGCCGATCCGCCCCCCGATCGCCACGAAGCACACGGCAAAGCCGATCATCACCAGCCTCAGCCGATTGCGGCCTTTCAGCAGGTCGGCGCGCCCGCGTTCGTCCGGCCCCATCACTGCAACCCCTTCAGCATCGCCGCCAGCGGGTCCTTGCTGGAATTGGCCGGGTTTTCCGCCGGCCGTGGCGCCAGCCGCGCATCCACCTCGTCGGGCCTGGCGATCTGCAGCACATTAATCGGCCTCAGGCCCAGGTCCTTGCGCGCGATGCGCTCCAGCCGCGACGGGCGGGTGAGGTAGCTCCACTCCACGTTCAGCAGCTTCATGGCATCGCGTTCCTTGGCCATCTCGTCCTTGATCGCCGCGATGCGCTGCTCGGCGCCGCGGGTGCGATGTTCGAGCGAATAGATGACGAACCCGGCCGCCAGCACGGCGATGACCAGCAAGGTGTTGAGCGCCCTCAGCATGCAGCGTCCCCCTGCAGGGGCGCAGCCGTGCGCTCGGCCGCCCTGAGCCGCGCCGAACGGGCCCGCGGGTTGGCGGCGATTTCTTCAGCACCCGGCACCCGCCCGCCCTTGATCAGGTCGATGAGACTGGCCTGGGGCGCCGCCGCTGCCGGCGGGGCATGACGCGACGGGTTGGGCCCCGGCCCGGAACGCGACTGGATTAAGCGCTTGACCAGCCGGTCCTCCAGCGAATGGAACGACACCACCGCCAGCCGCCCGCCTTGAACCAGCAACCGTTCAGCCGCGGCAAGGCCGTTCGTCACCTCGTCCAGTTCCTCATTGACCGCCAGCCTGAGGGCCTGGAATGTGCGGGTGGCGGGATGGATGCGCTCTCCCGGCCGCCCCCGCCCCAGGACACTTTCCACCACCGCCACCAGATCGAAGGTGGTCGCAAGCGGCTTTTTCGCCCGTTCGCGCACCACGGCCCTGGCAATGGCGCGCGAGCGGCGCTCTTCGCCATAATCGAAGAGAATCTTCGCCAGTGCGTCCTCGGCCAGCCCGTTCACCAGATCAGCCGCCGAGGGACCGGACTGCGACATGCGCATGTCGAGCGGGCCGTCGCGCATGAAGGAAAAGCCGCGCGCGGCCTCGTCCAGTTGCATGGAGGAAACCCCGAGATCGAGCGTCACCCCGTCGGCGCCGGCGAACCCCTCGGCCCGAACGATCGATTCCATGCCCGAATAAAGCCCCTCCACCAGGTGCAGGCGCTCAGGGAATTCCGCCACCAGCGTCTCGCCAGCCGCAATCGCCGCCGGATCGCGGTCGATGCCCACCACCGAGCATGCCGCCGCTTCGAGAATGGCACGCGCATAGCCGCCGGCGCCGAAGGTGCCGTCGACATAAATGCCGCCGTCCCTGGGCGCCAGCACCTCGATGACTTCCGCGAGCATCACCGGGCGATGCCGCGCGTCAAGGCTTGTCGCGTCCTGGCCAATCATCATTCATCCCCGCGTCGACGCCGGTCATCCAGTGCCCCTTGCAAGGCACGCTTTGGGACCTGGAAGTGGCGTTAACGGTTGTTAGGACTCTGCGCTGATTGTGCTTAACAAATGGTTGCCCGGACGGTGCCGCCGGGCACACATCTTAACGCAACGTCAATGTATGTTCCCGCAACGCAGGTATGAGGTGCCAGCCGGCCTGTAAGCCGGGTTCTGTCCCCGCGAGGAAGGCGAACCTTCACCCGCGATGGATGACCATTCATCTGGAGCGCATGTTGCCATGCGCTTCGCGCGACCAACCCGGGCAGCGGACCGGAAAACACGTCCTGAAGCCAAAAAGACTTCGCGCTGCCCCTATTCGGTCTTGCTCCCGGTGGGGTTTGCCGTGCCGCAACCGTTGCCGGTTGGCGCGGTGCGCTCTTACCGCACCGTTTCACCCTTGCCGCGGAACGTGCCGCGGCGGTCTGTTCTCTGTGGCACTTTCCCTAGGGTCGCCCCCGCCGGGCGTTACCCGGCACCGTGTCTCCATGGAGCCCGGACTTTCCTCCCGAAAGAGCACTCCCTTTTCGGGAATACCCTTCCCGGCGGTCATCCGGCCGACTGGCACCACGCCTATATCGGCGCTGCGCCGCAACGGGTCAAGCTTCGAAGCTCACCCGCCCGTCGCAGATGGTCACGACCGGCCGCACCTGGTGCAGGGCCTCAGGTGCCACCGCCTCGACATCGCCGCCCATCACCACGATGTCGGCGAGCCGGCCTTCTTTCAGCGTGCCCTTCCTGTCCTCGCGGAATTCGGCAAAGGCGCCGTCGCGGGTATAGGCGGCGATTGACTCGGTGAGCGTCTGGCTCTGGTCGGGCATGCCTTCGGCCCACACCTTGCGAGTGACGGCCGCCTCGATGGAGGCCATGGGATCGATGGGCGACACCGGCCAGTCGGTGGCGAAGACCAGCCGCGCTCCGGCATTCCTCAAGGTGCGCCAGGCATAAGCCAGCGGCCAGCGCGCCCTACCGATGCGCGAAATGATGGGTTCAAGTGGATGGCCACCTGCGCCGGGCGCGTGCGGCGGCTGCATGGAGGCGATGACCCCCAGTTCGGCAAAGCGCGGAATATCCTCCGGGTGCACCACCTCGATATGCTCGATGCGGTGGCGCGAATCCCTCGCCCCGTTGGCATGGCGGACCGCCTCGTAGCCATCGAGCACCATGCGCACCGCCCCGTCACCGATGGCGTGCACGCTGATCTGAAGCCCGCGCCGGTCGGCCTCAATGGCCACGTCGGCGAACTGCTCAGCGCTGAACAGTGGCTCACCGCGCCAGCCCGGTCTGTCGGCGTAATCCTCGACCGTCACTCCTGTCCAAGAATCGAGAACCCCGTCCATGAACATTTTGACGCGACCCGAATGCAGCATGTCGCTGGCATAGCGGCGATGCATCTCGCTCGCCTTTTCGAGGTCGGCCAGATGCATGAAGTTCTTGAAGTGGAAGGGAATCTCGACACGCGCATTGAGACCGCCTTCAGCCTCGATCTCGCTCAAGCATTCGAGCTGGTAGAAATTGCCGTCCATGTTGTGGATCGAGGTGATGCCGTGGCTGGCGCAATAATCGAGCCCCTGCTTGATGATCGCCCGGTCGCCGGCGCGTTCATCGGCGCTCGGCGCCGGGTCGGGCTCACCGCCGGTCGACAGCCCGAAGCGCTCGCGCCCGCCGGTGTCCTTGAGATCGAGGACCGGCCCCATGGCCTCGCCCTCGCGCAATTCCCCCGTCGCCAGCCCGTCATCGCCCATGACGATCTCGTTGCCCACCCCGAGCTTGCGGCCCGACAAGAGCCCGGCCGCCTCGAGCGCTGCCGTATTGGCCCAGGCGGTATGGAAATCCGGCGCCGTCATGATGAACGGCCGGTCGGGCAGGATGCGGTCGAGATGGTGCCGCGTCACCGGTTCTGATTCCGACAGGATGGTATAGCTGGCGCCGCGCCCCGTCAGGAGGCGCCGCTCCGGCTTGGCCGCTGCATAGGCCCTGATCGCCGCCTTAAGCGCGGCAAACCCGTGCACCTCGAACAATTGCAGATCGCTGCGGCTCGCCGCCCCGGAGAACAGGTGCATGTGGGCTTCGATGAAGCCCGGCAGGACGCTGCCGCCGGCCGCATCGATGACGCGCGTCGCCTTGCCCTTCAGCTCCGCGATATCGGCGTTTGAGCCGATCCGCGCAATGCGGTTGGCCTTCACCGCGATGACCTCGGCCCGCCGCCCGGTGCCATCCATGGTCATGACCCGAGCGTTGACGATGATGAGATCGGCCTGATCGTTGCTCATGAAACCGCTTCCCCCCTGCCGCACGCGACTAACAGTGCGCTCAATATGGCTTGTGTCGCAGCGTCGGCGATACCATCGATGCGGTCTGGCCGAAAATGCCGTTGCAGGGCCGAGACCACGATGCGCGTAGGCTCGTCATAGCTGCCGCTCACCACGATGCGGTAGCCGAAACGGGCGAGCGCTGCCTGCAAGGCACTGACCGCGCCGCCCGCATCGCCCGGCTTGAGAACCGCCATGTCCGCCACTCCCGTCGGCTCCACCCACAGGCCGACGCCGGCCGATGCCAGCCCCTTCCAGTCGAATTTTTCGCCCGGATCGATCTTGCGTCCGGGCGCCACGTCGGAATGAGCAAGCACATGCTCGGGTCGAATGGCGTGCCGGGCGACGATATCGCGAGCCAGGTCCGCGACCGCAGCCATCTGCGCTGGCGGAAAATCGGGATACCCTGCTTCCGGCCCCGGATTGTGGACCTCGATGCCTATGGAGCGCGAATTGATGTCGCTCATCCCCTCCCACGAGGAAACCCCGGCATGCCAGGCACGCCGGTCCTCGTTCACCATCTGCGTTACCGCGCCCTGATCGTCCACCAGGTAGTGGCATGAGACCTGAGACGCCGGATCGCACAGCCAGCGGCAGGCGGCCCCGGCGCTGGCCATGCCGGTATAATGCATGATGAGCATGTCGGGGGCGCGGGCCCCTGCCCGTTCACCGTGGTTGGGTGAGGCGGCGAGGCGATATCGCCTCAAAGGCCGCGTTCCTTGCGCACGGCCTCCCAGGCGGCATTGATGCTGGAGAGGCGTTCGGTGGCGATCGACACCATCTCCGGCGGCAGGCCGGCGGCCACGTGGCGGTCGGGATGGTTTTCCTTCACCAGGCGAAGGTAATGCCGGCGCACCTCGGCATCGCCGGCGCACGGCTCGATGTCGAGGATGACGTAAGGATCGTCTTCGGCGGCCTCGATGTGGCGCGCCTTGATGCAGCGGAAACGCTGCCCGAGCCCGAAGATGTCGGCGACCGCCTTCAAGTACGAAAGTTCCGCCTCGGTGACCCGGCCTTCCGCCTTGGCGATGTGGAAAAGCCCGTCCATCACGTCTTCCAGCACTTCCGGCTGGTCGGCGAACAGCCGGGCAAGCTGGCCCGCATAGGCCTCGAAGCCGGCCACGTCCTGCTTGGCGAGGTTGAACACCCGCGCCACGTTGGCCATTTCATCGGCATCGACCTGGAACACCTCGCGGAAGGCGGCGATCTCGGCTTCCGTCACGATGCCGTCGGCCTTCGCCATCTTGGCGCCAAGCGCGATCACCCCGACGGTGAAGGCAACCGAACGTTCGGGATCCTGCGATCCGGGGCCCTTGCCCTTCAGCCAATCCATCAGGCTGGCCAGCGGGCCGCCGAGGCTGAGGGCCGAGCCCGATATCTTGCTCCAGATGGTCATGGCTCACAATATCAGCGGAACTTGGTGGCGGGATAGTGACAAATGTTTAAGGCCAACACCCCTACAAAGGTTGCATTTACCAAAAACCCGTAGCATCGGGGTATGAAATTTATGCACCTCAGCCTTGCGAGCGGCTTCGCCTGCCTCGTCGCGGCGTGTTCCTTCGGCGGCCCCGACTTCACCACCCGCGGCCTCATCGCCCCCGTCGCCCAGTGCGCGGTCGATCCCGCCACCCTTGGCGATGGCGACCAGTTACAGCCCTTCGAGGAGGCCAACGGCTGCGGCATTCCCAATCCCTGGCGCATGCGTTCGTTATCGGGCGTGCAGCTATCGCAACCCGCCACCTTGAACTGCGGCGAGATCGCCGCCGTCGACGACTGGCTCAACACCACGGTGCAGAAAGCTGCAGCGAAGGACTTCGGCGAGCCGGTGGTCGGCATCGAAGTCGCCGCCAGCTATGCCTGTCGGCCGCGCAACAACGTGCCTGGCGCCCGCCTCTCCGAGCACGGTTTTGGCGATGCCATCGACATATCCGGCTTCACGCTGGCCGATGGGCGCAAGGTGACGGTCGAGCACGGCTGGTCGGGTGCCCGCGACGAACGCGCCTTCCTGCGCACCGTCCGCAGCAAGGCCTGCGGGGAGTTCAAGACCGTCCTCGGCCCCGGTTCCGACGCCGAGCACCACAACCACTTCCACCTCGACATCGCGCATCGCAAGAACGACAGCACTTATTGCCATTAGGACGTCGCGAGGTGCCACACGCCGCCGGCGATCAGGACCGCGCCGATGGCGAAGCGGAAGACAAGAACGTTTGCCCAGAAGGTGAACGGCCGCTCCGCCCGCGAGGCTGAGTAGTTGTAGACCACTGTCTCTCCACTGCTCAGGGCGTTGAGCCCCCAGCCGATCCCCGCAAAGCCGAGCAAGAAGGGGAGCACGGCCGCCACCGTCCAGCGTACGTCGGGCGACATGTTCCAGCGATAGGTCAGCATCGCCCCAACCGCGGCGATGAACATGAAATAAGGAAATGCACACATCACGCCGGCGATGGTGACACAAGGCGCTTTACGAATTCCTTGCATCGGTCGGCGCTGCCCTTCGGGCCTTGCCGTAGCCGCCGCCCGAGGGCGTCTTGATGATGATGGCGTCTCCCGGCTCGACCACCGTCTGGTCGCACCCTTCCAGCCGTTCCATGCGACCGTCGGCGCGCCGGCACCAGTTCTCACCCACCTCGCCGGGCGCACCGCCCTTGAGCCCGAACGGCGGTACCCGGCGATGGCCGGTGAGCAGCGAGACGTCCATCTTCTCGCGGAACACCACCGTCCTCAGCGTCCCGTCGCCGCCTTTGAACTTTCCCTTGCCGCCCGAGCCCCGCCTGACCGAAAAGCTTTCCAGAATGACGGGATAGCGGAATTCGAGGATTTCCGGATCGGTCAGGCGCGTGTTGGTCATGTGGGTGTGGACGGCTGAAGTGCCGTCATGGTCCGGCCCAGCCCCCGAGCCGCCGCAGATGGTCTCGTAGTACTGGTATCTGGCATTGCCGAAGTTGAAGTTGTTCATGGTCCCCTGCGCCGCCGCCAGGGCTCCCAGCGCCCCGAACAGCGTATCGGTGACGGCCTGCGATACCTCGACGTTGCCAGCCACCACGGCGGCCGGATATTTCGGCGCCAGCATGCAGTCCTCGGGAATGACGATCTCGATGGGCTTCAGGCACCCGGCGTTCATCGGGATGTTGTCGGCGACCATGCAGCGGAACACATACAGCACCGCTGCCCGCGTCACTGGCCTGGGCGCGTTGAAGTTCGACGGCTGCTGGCGGCTGGTGCCGGTGAAATCGACCCTGGCCGAGCGCGTCTTCCTGTCAACCCTGATTTTCACCTTGATCACCGTGCCCTGGTCCATCTCATAGGCGAACGAACAGGACTTCAGCGCGTCGATCACCCGACGCACGCTTTCCTCGGCGTTGTCCTGCACGTGCTGCATGTAGGCCTTCACGACCTTGAGGCCGAACTGCTCGACCATCTTGCGCATTTCGTGCACGCCCTTTTCGTTGGCGGCGACCTGCGCCTTCAGGTCGGCGATGTTCTGGGCCGGGTTGCGGCACGGCCACGGCCCGGCGGTGAGGATGTCGTGGAGCGCCTTTTCGCGAAACCGCCCGCGATCCACCATCTTGAAGTTGTCGATGACGATGCCTTCTTCCTCGATGGAGGTGGCGCGCGGCGTCATCGAGCCTGGCGCCATGCCGCCGACATCGGCATGATGTCCACGGCTCGCCACGTAGAACAGGATCGACTTGCGGTCGTCGGAGAACACCGGCGTCACCACGGTGATGTCGGGCAGATGGGTGCCGCCGTTGTAGGGGGCATTCAGCACATAGACATCGCCCGGCTTCATGTGGGGATTGCCGGCGATGATGGTCTCCACCGAGCGGTCCATGGAGCCCAGATGCACCGGCATGTGCGGCGCATTGGCGATCAGCTGGCCGCCTTGGTCGAACACCGCGCAGGAAAAATCCAGCCGTTCCTTGATGTTGACCGAATAGGCGGTCTTTTCCAGCGTCACCCCCATCTGCTCGGCGATCGACATGAAGAGGTTGTTGAACACCTCCAGCATGACGGGATCGGCCCTGGTGCCGATGGCGACGCGCTTCGGCAGCGCCTTCACCCGCTTCAGCACCAGATGCCTGCGGGCGGTGAGTTCGGCGCCCCAGCCGTCTTCGACCACGGTCGTGTTATGAGCCTCGACGATGAGGGCGGGACCCTTCACCCGCTGGCCGGGCTTCAGCTTGTCGCGGGCATAAACCGGCGCCTTGCGCCACTTACCGGCGGCAAAGATCTTCGTCCGCGCCAATGGTTTCGGCTTTTCATCGCTGAGTTTGGCCGAGCGTTCATGCGCCTTGGAGCCGCCGCCCACCGCCTCCACCGACACGGCTTCGACCATGATCGCCTTTTCCGGCGTCACGAAGCCGAATTGCGCCCGGTGCGCCTTCTCGAAGGCCTTCTGCATCTTCTCCGGCGTTGCGAAATCAACGATCAGCGCCGTGTCGGTGCCGGCATAGCGCAGGTGCAGGCGGGCAAAGGTCTTCGCCTCCTTCTTGACGATGCCCTGCTGCTTCAGTTCACTCAGGGTTTCGGCCGTCAATCGCTTGATGACCGCCTTCACCTCGCCCATCGCCTTTTGACCCAATGGCTTTTCCACCGCCTGCTGGCGGTTGGCGCGAATGTCGGCCAGCCCCATGCCATAGGCCGACAGGACGCCGGCCAGGGGATGGATGAACACCGTCTTCATGCCCAGCGTATCGGCGATCATGCATGCATGCTGCGCCCCCGCGCCGCCGAAGCAGTTGAGGGCATAGGCCGTGATGTCGTAGCCGCGCTGCACCGATATCTTCTTGATGGCGTTGGCCATGTTCTCGACCGCGATGCGCACAAAACCTTCCGCCACCTCTTCCGGCGAGCGCCCGTCGCCGATGTCGCGCGCCATCGCCTCGAACCGCACCTTGACCACCCCGGCATCCAGCGCCTCATCGCCCTTGGGGCCGAAGACGCGGGGGAAATAGTCGGGGTTGATCTTGCCCAGCATGACATTGGCATCGGTGACGGCCAGCGGCCCGCCGCGCCGGTAGCATGAAGGCCCCGGATTGGCGCCGGCCGAATCCGGCCCCACCCGGAAGCGCGCCCCGTCGAAATTGAGGATCGAGCCGCCGCCGGCGGCCACGGTATGGATGCGCATCATCGGCGCCCGCATCCTCACCCCCGCCACCTCGGTCTCGAAGGCGCGCTCGAACTCGCCGTCAAAATGCGCCACATCGGTCGAGGTGCCGCCCATGTCGAATCCAATGAGCCTTTTCAGGCCCGCCATGCGCCCTGTCTCGACCATGCCGACCACGCCACCCGCCGGCCCCGAGAGAATGGCATCCTTGCCCTGGAACATCTCCGCCGCTGTCAGCCCGCCGGAGGACTGCATGAACATCAGCCGGCAGCCGGTCCCATGCGTGCCCAGTTCCTTCGCCACCTGATCGACGTAGCGCCTGAGGATGGGCGAAAGGTAAGCGTCCACGACCGTGGTATCGCCGCGCCCCACCAGCTTCATCAACGGCGAGGTCTCATGGCTCACCGAGACCTGCGTGAAGCCGATGTCGCGCGCCAGCTTTGCCACGGCCTTCTCATGCGCGGTGAAGCGATAGCCATGCATGAAGCAGATGGCGACCGCGCGGATGCCGGCATCGTAGGCCGACCGCATCCCCGCCAGCGCGCTGCCGAGATCGAGCGGTGTCAGCACCTCGCCGTCGGCGCTCACCCGCTCGTCGACCTCCACCACCCGCTCGTACAGCAGTTCCGGCTTGACGATATGAAGGTCGAACAGTTTTGGCCGCGCCTGGTAGCCGATCTCCAGCGCGTCGCGGAATCCCCGGGTGATGACCAGCAGGGTGCGGTCGCCCTTCCTTTCCAGAAGCGCGTTGGTGGCGACCGTGGTTCCCATCTTGACGGTGGCGATGCGCTGGGCCGGCACCTTTTCAGCCCCGCCTACCCCCATCAGGTCGCGGATGCCCTGCACGGCGGCATCGCTATAGGCCTCCGGGTTCTCCGACAACAGCTTGTGCGCCCTGACATGGCCTTCGGGATCGCGCGCCACCACGTCGGTGAAAGTGCCGCCCCGGTCGATCCAGAAATCCCACTTGCCGCTCGCCATGGCCTTCACCCTTTTTGCAATGTGCGATCCCTGCCTGCCACACAAGCCTTGATCCAGGCAACCGCCCGGTAGAGATTGCCCGGGAAATGAAGGGAGAGGCAATGCCAAGGATCGAGCGCGACGGCGTCAGTCTGCACTACGAGGTGACGGGAAGCGGCAGGCCATGTCTCTTCCTGCACGAGTTCGCGGGCGATCATGAAAGCTGGCGCGGCCAGGTATCCGCACTTTGCCGCCGCTACCGCTGCATCACCCTTTCAGCCCGCGGCTATCCGCCGTCGGATGCCCCTGAAGACCCCGACTTCTACGGCCAGCAACAAGCCGAAGACGACGCCCTCGCCCTGCTCGATCACCTCGGCTGCGACAAGGCCCACGTGGTGGGCCTGTCGATGGGCGCCTATACTGCCCTGAAGCTTGCCTTGCGGGAACCGGCGCGCATCACCGCGGTTGTGGCCGCGGCGGGCGGCTCGGGCTCGGGCGCCAGCGGTCGTGATGCCTTCCTCGCCGAAGCCCGCGCGCTGGCGGTGCGCCTGTTGAAGTCAGGCAGCATTCCCGCCGAGGCCATGTGGCGCGGGCCGACCCGCATCCACCTCCTCGACAAGGACCCCCTTGCATGGGCCGAAGAGGTCAGGCGCATGGCCGCCCGCCCCGCCCATGCCGCCGCCCTCACCCTTGAGCGGGTGCAGGCCGGACGCGCCTCGCTGCGCGATTTCCATCACCGGCTGGCAAGCCTCGAAACCCCGGTGCTGCTCATGGCGGGCGATGAGGACGCCTCGTGCCTCGATGTCAATCTGTGGTTGAAGTCGATCATGCCGGCGGCCCGCCTCGCCCTGTTGCCGGGGTCGGGCCATGCCCTCAACCTCGAAGAACCGGCCACCTTCAATGCGCTCACGGCGGATTTCCTGGCCGAAGTCGATCTCGGCGCCTGGCGCCGCCGCGATCCGGCCAGCATGCCGGCGGGCGGCACCCACAGCGCCATCGGCCTGAGTGGCGCAAAGGATTGAAGCGAAGGATCACCCCTGGATCAGGATGTTATGCGAAAAGTGGTTTCCACTTTTCGCACATCATGGTCTAGCGCAGATAGTGCAACAAGGCATCGATATCGCCGCCGCCCCGGCGCAGCACCGCAACGAAGGTGGAGTGCAGTTGCGCCGCCAGCCAGATGCCTTCCACGTTGACATCGCCGATGCGCTGCCCCTTGACCCACCACGTCACCTGGCTCGACCCGAAGCGGCTCTTCACCAGGGTGGCGCCGTTCAAGTCCAAGCAATTCCCGATCACCAGCGTGCCGTGCACGATGCGGCCGCCATAATCCGCCAGCATCTGGCCCATGTAGGCACCCGCCAGGCGCACATATTCCACCTGCTCGCGGGCGCTCACCGAATTGCGGTAGGGGCCCAGCGCAAACAGCGCCACCCCCGGGATATTGGCGTGGCGGGCAAGCACGGCGGTATAGGCGCTGGCCGTTCCACGCTGCGAAGCCACCTGCAACGAAGCCACCGTCCGCGTGACCACACCCGAGACCGCGCATTCGCCGGCCGATGCCGGATGGGCGGCCAGCACCAGCCACAATGCCGCCCACAACGCGACAAGGCTAGTCGCAGCCTTGCCGCCCATCGACCGGTAACTGTTCGTATGCAGGTTCATCGTCACACCTTGTTGCTCACTTCGTCGCAAGGGCCTCCAAAGGCGGGCAAGCGACAACGACAAGTGGCATCTGCCGTGACGGACAGGGCACTTCCGGAGCCCCTAACCTAACCGCAGTCTACTAATGCTTGCTTTAGTCTTGTGATAGGAATGTAACAGTCGGGGCGATTAATCGCCGGGCGGTGAATCGATGGCCCCCAGCCACGGCTTTATGTCGACAAGCGGTGTGCCGTCGACGCAATCAATGGCGTCGATATCGAGGATGCCCTGCGGCCGGTCGATGCCAAGCACCTTGACGACCGCCATCGCAATGGGGTTGGGGCGCACCGGCGAACGCAATGAAAAAACGCCCGTTGGATGATCGGCATGGCGCGGCGCCTGTACCACGAGATCGCGCCTTGCCTGGTGCATCCAGTAGAGCACGATGATCCAGTCGCCCGCCTCGATGCCTTGAAGGCCCGCCCGGAACGCCGGATCGACGGTCACGGCAAAGCGCGCGCCTGCCTGCCCCCTGGCGCGCTCGCGCGCCTGCCTGAGGTTCTTGGGACAATCGTCGCGGGTCGCCCACGGTGTCGAGAGATGGCCGATGAAGCAGACGCCCGCATCGCCCGGCATTTCCGCCGGATCCAGCCCTGCGCGCTCTTCCCCCGGACGCATCTCATCTTCTACCATGGCTTCCTGATTAACAGCGAAAGGCCTCCGGCGCCATGACTGACAAGGTCGTTTCCATCGAGCATCGTGGCGCCATCGCCATCGTGCGTTTCGATCGCGGGGCGCGCGCCAACGCCATGTCCTTTGCCATCATGGACATGCTCACCGAAGCCGCCTTGAGCTTCGAGACCGATGCGCGTGTGGCCTGCGTGGTGCTGACCGGTACCGCCACCCTGTTTTCCGCCGGCATGGATCTCGCCGATGCCGCTTTCGACCGCCTCGACTCCATGGACCTGGCAGAGCGCCGCATGCTGGCCGAGCACGGCCCCCGCCTTGCCCGCGCCTGGGCGGGGATCGAGGCGCCGACGATTGCCGCCATCGAAGGTCCGTGCCTCGCCGGCGGGCTGGCGCTGGCGGCCATGCTGGATTTCCGCATCGCCGCCCGCAACGCCCGTTTCGCGGCACCCGAAATCCAGGTTGCCCACAACATGGGCTGGCATTCGGTGCCGCGCCTGATCGCGCTGGTGGGCGTCCAGGCGACCCGCCGGTTGTTGCTGGCGGGCGAGGAATGGAGCACGGAGGAAGCGCAAAGGCTGGGCTTTGCGGACCACCTTGCCGAGCCTGGCCACGCGCTTGCGGAAGCCCTGGAGATGGCCGAGCGCATCTCTTCTTATCCCCGCACCGCCGCCCGCATGATCAAGCGCCAGATCGCCGCCGCCGCCCATGCCGGCGAATTCGCCTTGTCGGCCCTCGACAAGGATCAACAGCTCGTCGCCTGGATGTCGGAGGATTTTGCCGCCGCCCGCGCCCGCTTCCGGCGCAAGAGCTGAAATCGTGTCCAGCCATATCGGCATCGTTGCCTGTTCCGCCGAGGGGGCGGCCCTGTGCTACCGCACCATCTGCATCGAGGCAGGCCGCCTGATGGGCCGCCACCACGCCCACCCTGAAATCTCGCTTCATTCCCTGTCGCTTGCTGCCTACGAGGCATGCATCGAGGCCGGCGACTGGGCGGGTGTCGCCGAACTGATGCTTGCCTCGGCTGAAAAGCTCAGGCGCAGCGGCGCCGATTTCCTCATCTCGCCCGACAACACCATCCACCAGGCCATGCCGTGGGTAGCCGGGCGTTCGCCGCTGCCGTGGCTCAACATCGCCGACGTCGTCGCCGCCCAAGCCGCCGAGCGTGGATTTCGCCGCCTCGGCCTGCTTGGCACCCGCTGGCTCATCGACAGCGAGGTCTATCCCGAAAAGCTCGCCGCCCGCGGCATCGCCTGCATGCGCCCCGAACCGGGCGAGCGCGACGAGATCAACCGTTTCATCATGCAGGAACTGGTCGAGGGCGTCTTCAGCCCGGCGGCGATTGCCTGCCACCAGCGCGTCATCGCCCGCCTCAAGGATGAGGGTTGCGATGCCGTGGTGCTCGGCTGCACCGAAATCCCCCTCATCATGAACGACGGGAATTCCCCCCTGCCGACGCTCGATTCGACCCGCCTGCTTGCCCGCGCGGCCTTGCGCCGGGCGGTGGGGCGCTGATGCAGGATTATTGCGTCAGTGCCGCCACCAGGGCGCCGACATTGCCACCTTTTTTGGAAATGTAGGACTGGAAGATGCGCTGCTGCAGGTAGACCAGCGAGAAACCCAGCACCCTGACATCGGCGATCCGGTAGCCCGAACGCCGCCGCGCCAGCCGCCAGGTGACGCTGTAGACGCTGCCCGAGGCCAGCGTCAGCTGGCTGTAGACCAGCGTGAAGTCGCCGTCGCGGCGGGTCGTGGGGGAAAAGTCCGCCTTGACCACCCGGTAGTCCTTGGCCTGGTCGGCGAAATAGCGCGACATGAAGCCGGCAACGCCGCGGTAGAAGGCGTAACGCTTGGATTTGGGCAACTGGTTCTGGTACTGGCCGAGCGAATAAAGCGAAATGGCCGGCAGGTCGGCGTGCCGGGTGATGACACGGTAATAGGCAGCGGGGCGTCCGTCGCGCTGGGCAACGATGAGATCGGCGGCAACCCTTTGCATGTAGCGGATAGCCGCGTTGGCGGCCGCCGCCTCATCGGCACCGGCGCCGGCGCCGCCCAGGACCGCGGCAACGGCCATGAGCATGAAATGCCGGCGGGTATTCATCGCCTTCACCGATCGATCCCCTTGCCGAGAGCCATCCAGAAGCAATCCCGGCCTACTGCTTCAGATAAGCAAGCAGGGCATTGAAGTCGCCGTTGTGCTGCTTGAGAACGGAGATGAAGTTGGTCTTCTGGGTGGTGGCGAGCCAGATGCCCTCGACATTCACATCGAACACCTTGTAGCCGCCGCCGCGCTTCACCAGCCGCCAGATCACCGGCACGTTGCGCCCGCTGGCGGCCTTGAAGTTGGAGGTCACGATGACGCTGTCGGAGGCATTGCGGCTGCCGCTCGCCTTCAGGCCCTGGCCCTGCAGGCTCTTGGCGTGGGCGGCGAATACGCCGGAAATGTAGTCTTCCACCAGGCGGTAATATTCCCCGCGCTGGCTGGACGGCAGCTTGCGGCGATACGGCCCGAGCGAGAACAGGGCGATCGAGGAGATGTCGGCGTCGCGCCGCAAAAGCGCACGGAAGGCGGAAACCGAGCCGGAGTTGGCGGCGCTCAACACACCCGCGCCTACCCGCTCGACGAAGGCCTCGGCGGCCGACGAGGCCATTGCGGCAGGGCTGCGGACCAGCCCGGCCATTGCCGCCGCCGCCGCTCCCAGTACCAGTCCCCGCCTCGTCATCCGTGCCCGGATGGCGTTGTCATACGACATGATCAAGTCCTCTTAGGCTTCAGTTGCTCAGGTTTATGGGCTCAAGGCTCGCGTCCGGCGCCGTGCCGTTGGCAATATCTGCCTCACGCTTCTGCAGATAGATGTCGCGGATCGAAGCATAGAAGTCCGGCGACGTCTCCCGCATGGCCTGGAGTTCGTCCATGATGTTGTCGTGGGTAGTGAAGAACGTGGCCATCAACGGCGAGAACTGCTCCACCGTCGGCGCGTCCCACAATAGCCATGTCAGCGGATTGAACACGATGTCGATGATGCGGCCGGCGCCATCGCGCACTGTTGTCGGCCCCAGCGCCGGCACCACCAGATAGGCCCCCGGTCCAACGCCCCACACGCCGAGCGTCTGGCCGAAATCCTCATAACGCGGTTGCAGGCCGGCCGCCGCCGCGGCATCGACCATGCCGGCAAAACCGGCGGTCGAGTTGACCATGAAACGCACCAGGGTGATCTTGGCCGCCTTGGTGTCGCCTTGCAGCAAATCGTTGGCCAGCACCACCGGTGAAGAAGCATTGGCCACCATGTTGGAGATGCCCATGCGCAACGGCTTGGGGACGATGGTGCGGTAGACGAAGGTCACCGGCCTCAGGATCACCAGGTTGATGGCTTCATTGAAGCCGAAGACCACGCGGTTGACGGGCTCCAGCGGATCGTTGTCCGCCGCGCCCAGGGGATCGACCACCGGCTGGTCGGTCGTCGTGGCGAGGGCCCGCACTTGCGTGGTCGGCGCCTTCATCCTGGTATCGGCCGCCGGCGTCACGACGGTTTTGTCGGCCGCCTGGGCCCGCTCCTCGGCCGACGCCCTGAGCACCGCCCACAACGAACTCGTCGGCCGCGCCGCCTCGTTGGCGTGATGCCAGTGCCCGACCACGCCCGACTCAGCGTTCGCCACGCCGGCGACAGCACAGGTTGCAGCAATGGCGAGCGGCACCAGCATACGCCGGAATCGCCCTCGGACAGCCGCACTTGAAAGCTTCGGCATCGGGGAAAAATCACTCATCTGGGCCAAAAATTCAGTTCCGTTCAACCGCACCTCAACCGCACTGTGCTGCCTCGTTTGACCGCCCAGATCCGCTGCTACGGCAACGAGTCGCCGCCCGCACGACTGGACCGAACGCTACACTTGTCCCTCCACTATGTCTTTTTTTTGGTTAAATGTCACCAGCCGACGTGCAACAAGTGATCGTGAACGGCACCCGGCAGGGAGCCATGGGGCAACGCGAGGGGCGATGGAGATACTGCTTGCCGGTCTGCGCGCAGCGGGCGAAGCGACCAGATTGCGTCTTTTGCATCTGCTGTCGCAGGGCGAATTCAACGTCAGCGAGATCACCCGCGTGCTCGGACACAGCCAGCCGCGGGTCTCGCGCCACCTCAAGCTGATGGTCGAGGCGGGGTTGCTGGAGCGCTACAAGGAGGCGAGCTGGGTGCTGTTCCGGCTCGCCGAGCATGGCCGTCCGGCCGACCTCGCCCGCGCTATCCTCGCCCTCTTGCCTTCGGGCGATGAAGTGCTCGAACGTGATCGCGCCCGCCTCGCCGAGGTCATCGCCGAGCGCCACGCCGCCGCCATGACCTATTTCAGCGCCAATGCTGCCAACTGGGACCAGTTGCGCTCGCTGCACGTCTCGGAAGACAAGGTCGAGGCCGCCATGAAGCGCCTCGTGGGCGACACCCGCGTCGGCCTCTTCCTCGACCTCGGCACCGGCAACGGGCGGGTCCTGCAACTGTTCTCAAGGCTCGCCGAGCAGGCGGTGGGCATCGACCAGTCCCGCGACATGCTGGCCATGGCCCGCGCCAATCTGGAGGTGGGCCACGAACGCCGCGCCCAGATCCGCCAGGGCGATATCATGGCGCTGCCCTTTCCCTCCGCTTCTGCCGACCTCGTCACGCTGCACCAGGTGCTGCATTATCTCGACGACCCGGGCCGCGCCCTGCAGGAAGCCGCCCGCGTGCTGGCCCCGTCGGGCCGCATGCTGATCGTCGATTTCGCCCCCCACGAACTGGAGTTCCTGCGCGAGGAGCACGCCCACCGGCGCCTCGGCATCGCCGATCAGGCCATGGCGGGCTGGCTGCGCCGCGCCGGCCTGAAGATCCTGGCCAGTGAAACCCTCGATGCGCCCGCCGGCTCAGGCGACGAAGGTCTGGCGGTGCGCCTGTGGCTGGTCGGCCCCGATGCGCCTCACCACAGCTTGTGATCGCCGGCAATCGCTTTGATCGCCTTGCGCGCCTTCACCTTTTCGCCCACCCGGGCGATGTTCTTGCAGGCCTTGAGCAACCCGGGCACGTCGGGATGCCAGTGGGCCAGCATGGTGAGATAGGGATCGAGCGCCGAATACCGCGCCCCCAGCATGTACGCCGATTTACCGATGGCCCTGTCGATGATGGCGAACTCGCGATCCATGGCAGCGGTCGCCGCGGCCCTCACGGCCGCTGCCCCGCCGGGGTCGCTCGTATAGCGCTCGGGATAATAGATCCTGAGGTCGGTGCCGTAGACCTGCGAGAAGAAGAACAGCCAGCGCAGGAAGTCGGCGCGCATCGCAGAACTGGCGACCGGCGCCAGGCGCGGGCTCGGGTGACGGTCCGCCAGATACAGCACCATGGCCGCCGATTCGGTCATCACCTTGCCCCCCGGCACCTCCAGCACCGGCACCTGCGCCATCGGATTGAGCTTCAGGAAGGTCGGCGTGCGGTGTCCGGCGGCTGCCAGGTCCACATGCACAAGCTGGTATTTGACGCCCAGTTCGGCCATCACGGCCTCAACCACAAACCCCCCCGAACCCGCACTGGTATGAAGTCGATACATCGCCTGCCTCCATTGAAATCGCCCGCCATCATTGCCACGCCGCGCCCGCTTTGCCCAGACGCAGGCGGTCACAATTGCTTGCTCCCGTCGCTGCCGTACGAGCATTGACGCGCATCGCGCGAACGGGCATTGGTGCCGCTGTCGCACCGCCCGCATCGCACCGCCGGCGGCGAGCCTTGTCCCTTGACGGATGGCCCCATGAACGACCACGAAAGCGCCTGGCTGATCGGCATCGATACCGGCGGCACCTATACCGACGCGGTGATCATTTCCGGCTCCACCCACGCCGTCGTCGCCTCCGCCAAGGCCCTCACCACCCGCGGCAACCTGGCCATCGGTGTGGCCGAGGCCATGCAAAGGGTGCTCGATCTGCTGCCCTCCAGCGATGCCGCTCGCCGCATCGGTCTCGTCTCGGTGTCGACCACGCTGGCCACCAACGCCGTGGTCGAGGGCCATGGCGGCTCAGTCGCCGCCATCCTCGCCGGTTTCGACGACACCATGCTGCATCGCTCCGGCATGGCCGCCGCCTTCCCCCAGATGCCGATCATCCGCATCGCCGGTGGTCACGACCACAATGGCGACGAGCACCTGCCGCTCGATACCGCCGGCCTTGAAGCCGCCCTCAGGCGCCACGCCGGCGAGGTCGAGGCCTTCGCGGTTGCCGCCCAGTTCGCGCCGCGCAATCCTGCCCACGAACGCGCCATCCGCGACCAGGTCATCGCTACCACCGGCAAGCCGGTTACCCTGTCGAGCGAACTCTCATCGGCGCTGGACGCCCCGCGCCGGGCACTGACGGCGGTCCTCAATGCCCGCCTCATCTCGCGCATCTCCGAACTCATCAAAGCCGTGCGCCAGTCGATGACCCGCTTCGGCATCGACTGTCCGCTGATGGTGGTGAAGGGCGATGGCACGCTGGCGCTGGCCGAAGGCGTGGCGCTCAGGCCCATCGAGACGGTGCTGTCGGGACCCGCCGCCAGCCTCGTCGGGGCGGCGACGCTGTCGGGCCTGAAAACCTTCATCATGTCCGACATGGGCGGCACCACCACCGATCTCGGGGTCCTCATCGACGGCCGCCCCAGGGTGCGCGAGGACGGCGCCGCGGTCGGCGGCTGGCGCACCATGGTCACCGCCGTCGACGTCACCACCGTCGGCCTGGGCGGCGACAGCGAGGTGAGCTTTGCCATGAACGCTCAGATGAGCGTCGGTCCGCAGCGCGCCGTGCCGGTCGCCCTCATCGGCGGTCGCTTTCCCGAAGTGCTCGACATGTTCGATGCCGCCCTCGGCGACCCGGCCCCGGGATCGGATGCCTGCCAGTTCGTCATGCGCCCGCTCGGCCACGACACCCAGGCCGCCGTGCCATCCGGCCTCAGCCAGCGCGAAGCCGACGTGCTCGCCCTGGTAGGCGAGCGCCCACTGCCCATCAGGCGCATCGCCGCCTCGAGCGGTGCCCAGCGCGCGCTGCAGGCCCTGCGCCGCCGCGGCATCGTGCAGGTCGCCGCCTTCACCCCATCCGATGCCGCCCACGTCCTCAACCTCCAGGACAACTGGTCGCGCGAAGCGGCCTTGAAGGCCGCCGTCCTCGTCACCCGCACCCTCACCCTGTCGGAGCCCACACAAGAGCGCATCGCCGACATGTGCCACAAGGTGTGGTCGGAAGTGGTGCGCCTCACCGGCCACGTCATCCTCGATACCGCCATGGGCGGCGCCGCAACCGACCCGGCAAGGCCAAGCGGCCTGCGCGAGGCGGTGTGCCGCGGCGTGCATCAGGTGGGCCTGGCTTCGGTGCGCATCTCCCCGACGGTGCCGGTGGTTGCGGCCGGCGGACCGGTGCGCGTCTATTACGGCGAAGTGGGCAAGAGGCTGGGCGCGGAGATGGTGTTCCCCGCCTTCTGCGAGGTCGCCAATGCCGTGGGCGCGGCGACCGGCGTGGTGGCGCAAACGGTCCGCATCGAGGTGACGGGCGATGGCGCCGGGCTGTTTCGCGTGCATGGCTCGCAAGGCATCCGCATCTTTGCCGCCGCCGCCGAGGCGCTGCAATTCGCTGAGGCGGAAGCCCGCCGCGACGCCCTTGCCGCGGTTGCGACCATGGGCGCCGATGACCCCGAGGTGGTGGTCGGCATTGCCCGCCAGATGCTGCCCGACGCGATCGACGACAACGGCCTGTTCGAGGCCATCGTCACCGCCGAGGCGGTCGGCCGTCCGCGCGTCCCGGCCTGAGCATCGAACCCCCTCGTTCTTCGGGCATTAATCACTGCTTCACCATAACCGGCAAAAGCCGCCGGGTTGCCGGATGATTGCCTGTTTGACGAAAAGTTTCGCGGCCTGACCAACCCCCTGTTTACCATTCCCCGCTAGCGTTCGAGGCTGTCTGGAGCGAATTCGCAGGGGTTTTTTGCATGAACTGGATGCTGACCAAGGAAGCAGGTGCTGTGGCCTTTGCGCGCGAGCCCAACCCGCAGACCGACGACTTCGGGCCGGGCGCCATCGACAAGCCCGCCGGCGCCACAGCGTCGCGCCCGCAAGCGCAGCAGCCGGCACCGCGTCCGATCGGCGGGCGCTTCCACAGCCCCGTGACCGCCTCGCGCGAGGGCCTGTTCACCGGCCATCCCATCACCGTCTATGAGGACCTGCTGTTCCGCCTGCCGGCGATGATCCAGATCTTCGACGGCGACGGCCTGATCTCCAGCATCAACCGCACAGCACTTGCAGCCCTCGGCTACAAGCTCGAGGAGATGCGCGGCAAGTCCTGGCAGCAGTTCCTGTCCCCCGTCTCGCGCGACCACTTCAACGAAGAGGTCATGCCGGCCTTCCTGGAGACCGGTGAATGCGCCAATGCCGAGGTGCAGTTCGTGTGCAAGAACGGCAAGGTGGTGGATTTTCTCATGTCCGCCGTCGGCTACATGAATCTCGAACGCCGCATCGAGCGCACGATCGCGGTGTTCACCGACCTGTCACAGCGCGCCGTCGACCAGGCGGCCCTGCGCCAGTCCGAGCAGCGCTTCCGCGGCTCCTTCGAGGCTGCTGCCCACGGCATGGCGGTGCTCACAGTCGACGGACGCCTGGCGGCCGTCAACTCGGCGCTCAAGGACATGCTCGGCCTCCCTGACCTTGCCACCGACAAGACCCGCTTTACCGATATCGTGGCGCCTGAGGATCATGAGAAGGTGCAGGCGCTGGTGGCCCGCCTGGCGACCGGCGAAAGCGTCGGCCTGCATGCCGAGCTCAAGTTCTGCGCCAGCGAGGAGCGTGTCATCCACGGCCTCACCTCGGTTTCGGCAGTGCGCGATGCCGCCGGCAAGATCGAGCAGTTCATTGTCCAGATCGTCGATATCACCAGCCGCCAGAAAGCCGAGGAACACCTGCGCCAGGCCCAGAAGATGGAGGCCGTCGGCCAGCTTACCGGCGGCATCGCCCACGACTTCAACAATCTCCTGACGGTGGTCATCGGCAATCTGCAACTGGTCGAGAACGCCCTTCAGGGCAACGACAAGGCGCTGAAGCGGGCGCGCGAGGCCATCGATGCCGCCACCCGCGGCTCGGCGCTGACCAAGCAGCTGCTGGCGTTTGCCCGCCGCCAGTCGCTCGATGCCCAGGATGTCGACGTCAACGCCCTGATTTCCGGCATGGACACCATCCTGCAGCGCTCCGTCGGCGAAGCGGTCGAGTTGAAGATCGACCTGATGGAGGGCCAACCCATCGTCGTCGCCGACCCGACGCAGCTCGAAACCTCGGTCCTCAACCTGTGCATCAACGCCCGCGACGCCATGCCCGACGGCGGCCGCCTGACCATCGAGACCGCGCCCGTGATGCTGGACGAGCACTATGCCGCCGAGCACGAGGAGGTAAAGCCCGGTCCCTATATCATGATCGCGGTCTCCGACACCGGCTCCGGCATCCCCAAGCATCTGGTCCACAAGGTGTTCCAGCCCTTCTTCACCACCAAGGAGGTGGGCAAGGGCACCGGTCTCGGCCTCTCGATGGTGTTCGGCTTCATCAAGCAGTCGGGCGGCCATGTGAAGATCTATTCCGAGGAAGGCCGCGGCTCCTCGATCAAGATGTACCTGCCGCCCAAGGCCGGAACCGACCCCACCGGCGACTCAAACGTGCCCGAGCACGCCAAGCGCAAGGCCAAGATCCTCGTGGTCGAGGACCAGGAGGCGGTGCGCGCCGTGGCGATGGAGTTCCTCATCGACTTCGGCTACGAGGTGCTGGAGGCCGAAAACGCCGTGCAGGCCCTGCAGGTCCTGCAGGACACCCCCGATATCGACCTGTTGTTCACCGATGTCGTGATGCCGGGCGGCATGAACGGGTTCGACCTGTCGCAGGCCGCCTCGCAGATCCATCCCGGCTTGAAGATCATCCACGCCTCGGGCTATCCCAAGGGCGCCATGGTGCACCAGGAAGAGCCGCGGCTTAAGGACAACCTGATCTCCAAGCCGTATCGCCGCGATGATTTGCGAAAGGTCGTCGAGGACACCCTCAGCGGCAAGGGCAAGTTCACCGACAAGGCGTGAGCCCTTGCGTCGGCGTTGATCCAGGGTCCTGACCCTAGATCAGCATGCAATTGGGTGGAATCACCCAATTGCATAAAAGCTGATCGATTCCAATATTTTGAGCATGATGTTATCCGAAAAGTGGTTTCCATTTTTCGGCATCATGCTCTAGTTGCCGGCGCGGTCGCGGGCGGCCATGCGTTCGGAGAGAATGCCCGATTCCTCGATGATCTCGCCCACCAGGTGCTCGCGCCGGTAGGCCATGACGTGGACGCCGGCCACCCCCTCGATCTCGCGGATCTGCTGGATCAGCTCGATGCACAGCTTCTTGCCTTCCTCGCCGGGCTTTTCGGCCTTTTCCAGGCGCTCGATGACCGCATCGGGAATGTGGATACCGGGCACGTTGGAGCGCATCCAGCGCGCCGTCTTGGCCGACGCTACGGGGCCGACGCCGGCGAGGATGAAGGCCTTTTCGTGCAACCCCATGTCGCGCACCCGCTGCATGTAGCGGCGGAAAATCTCGACATCGTAGATGTAATTGGTCTGGATGAAATCGGCGCCGGCACGGATCTTCTTCTCCAGCCGGTCAGCGCGGAAATCGAGCGGCGGGATGCACGGATTGGCGGCGGCGCCGAGAAACATCCGCGGCGGCGTCGTCAGCTTGCGACCCGACAGGAATGTGCCGTCATCGCGCATGGTCTTGAGGGTGCGCAACAACGACATGCAGTCGAAGTCGAAAACCGGCTTGGCCCCCGGCTGATCGCCGACGCCCACACCGTCGCCGGTGAGGCACAGGATATTGCCCACCCCCATGGCCGCCGCCCCCAGCACATCGCCCTGAATGGCGATGCGGTTGCGGTCGCGGCAGGAGATCTGCAGCACGACGCCGATGCCGGCATGCGACAAGAGCGAGCAGATGCCCATGGAAGACATGTGGCAGTTGGCGCCCGAGGCATCGGTGGCGTTGACGGCATCGCACACGTCCTGCAACGGCACGGCGGCCTTCAGCACATCGCGCGGATCGGCCGAGTCGGGCGGGTTGAGTTCGGCGGTGACCGCGAACCAGCCCTTGCGCAGCACCCGTTCCAGCTTGGAGGCCGACTTGTGGCCCTCAGGCGGCACCAGCGGCGGGTCGATGAGCGGATCGAAAGGCTCAGGCGTCTGCAGGGGCGCCATCACTTTTTCTCCTTGTGGCCGGTCTCGGCGGGCGTCTGGGCGCTATAGACCGAGGTGCGCTCACCCACCGCCTGGTCGGCCAGCGCTGCCGCCGGCTCGATGGCAAGCGGTGCCGAGCTTGGCTCGAAGCTGCGGGCGCGGCGGAAGGCGCGGGCAATGACCAGCTTGCCGGGATCGCCGCTGTCCCTGAGGCCGGCGCGAGCTTCGGCCGCCTTTTCGCGCGCCACCCGGAGCCAACTCGATGAACCCTCCAGCGAACGGTCGACCGGTGGCTGCACCACGCGGATGCGCTCCAGGCCGTCGCGCATGCGCGTCGCGCCTTCCCAGCCTTCCACCCACACGCAGCGCATCCACGGCTTCACCTCGCAGAAGCCGCCCGGCCTGACGCCGCCGCACGGGCCGTTGCGCAGGTTCTTGGGGCAGTTCATGGGGCACGACATGCCACTGGAGGACAAGACGCACTGGCCGCACATCTTGCAGTCGAACAGCACGCCCTTGACGCCCCGTTCGAAAAAGGCGAACGGGCGCTCGAGTCGCTGGTAGCCGATGGCCGAAAACAGCGGATCGCAGGCAATGATCATCCGCTCGAAGGCCCTGTAGAAGCCCTCGAAGAAACGCGAATGACGCACGGCAAAGCGGCGGATCGAATACATCTGGGCAACTCCCGAAGCGCGAGGCTGCCCTGCCCTTAGCCCCTATTGCCGCAAGGAGACAGCGCCTGAGCGACACATTTACCGACAACCTCGACCCGGCCCCCGGATCGGCGTGTGATCGAGCGGAATCGCCCATTGGCGCAAAAGCCGGTGGCTCCCGGCAACCCGGGCATGATGTGGCGACGCTGACGCGCCAAGAAGGGTCGCAACCCGTCAGTGCCGGCGCCGGCGACGGGTTCATGTTCGACCCGGCAGACATATCAGGACACAGCAACGCGCGATGACGCTGGCGCCGGGCAGAAGTGCCGCATCGACCACGGTGGCAGCCCCGCCGGCATCGCCGGCGGGTGGCATTGCCTGCCTGCTTGCCGGCCTGTCCATCTATTCGCTGCAGGACGTCATCATCAAGCTGGTTTCCGGCAGCTATCCCATTTCCGAGGTGCTGTTCTTTCGCGCCGCGACGGCCTTGCCGCTGTTATTGGTGATCGTGCATTTCGACGGCGGCCTGAAGCAGATCGGCGGCCCCGGCCTGGCGCGCATGATGGCGCGCGGCGGCCTGATGATCACCGGCTTCACCTGCTATTACCTGGGTCTTGCGGTGCTGCCGATCGCCAGCGCCATGGCGATGTTCTATACCGCGCCGTTGTTTATCACCCTGCTTTCGGCCCTGGTGCTGCGTGAAGCCGTGGCCCCGCGCCGCTGGCTGGCGGTGATCGCCGGTTTTGTCGGCGTGGCGCTGATGGTCAGACCGGGATCGGGCCTGTTCACCATTGCCTCGGTGCTGCCGCTGGTGGCGGCCTCGACCTACGCCATGAGCCAGATGCTGTCACGCTCGATGCCCGTCGAGGTGCGTGCCACCACCATGTCGTTCCACGGCAACCTGGCCTTCCTTGCGACGTCCAGCATCGCCGCGCTGGCGTTCGGGGACGGGCGCTATGCCATGGAGGGCTCAACCTCCTTTGCCTTCCTGTTGCGCGGCTGGTCGATGCCGGATGCGCGCGACTTGATCTTGATGATGGGCGTCGGGCCGATCGGCGCCGCCGGCCTCATCCTGGTCGCCAGCGCCTATCGCCGCGCCTCGGCTTCGATCGTTGCGCCGTTCGAATTTTCCGCCATCCTGTGGGGCATCGTCTGGGGGCTGGTGATCTGGCACCAGGTGCCCAGCGCCAGCGGCTTCGCCGGCATGGCCCTCATCGCAGCCGGCGGCTTGAGCATCATCTTCTTCGAGTGGGCAGCGCGCGAGCCGGTGACCTGGCGGCGCGCCGGCTTCCGCCGCTATCGCCGCCAGCGCGCCCGGATCGAGAAAGTCCGCCCGCCCGTGGCGCCCGTGGCGCTAGCCGGCGACGTGCCGCACCCCGTCAGGCCGCGGCGCCGCGCCCCCACCCTTTTCGACCGCCTCCCCGGTTCGGCTGTCGTCAAGGGCGTTTTTTGCATCCTTGCCGGCATCGCGACGTTTTCGCTGCAGGACGTGGTGATCAAGTGGGTGGCGGGCAGCTATCCGCTCGGCGAGGCCATGACCATCCGTTCGATGGTGGCGTTGCCGCTGCTGCTGGTCATGGTGCACTACGACGCCGGCATCAAGGCGCTTGTGAGCCGCAACTGGGACTGGCTGATCGCCCGCGCCCTGGTGCTGTTGTGCTCGTATTTCCTCTATTACCTGGCCATGCCGGCCATGCCGCTCGCCTCGGTCGTGGCACTCTATTACGTGGCACCCCTGTTCATCACGGCGCTGGCGGTGCCGATGCTGGGTGAACAGGTGGGCTGGCGGCGCTGGAGCGCCATCGCCGTCGGCTTTTCCGGCGTGGTCATCATGCTGCGTCCCGACCTCGGGTTCACGGACCCGGCCCTGTTGCTGCCGGTGACGGCGGCGCTGTGCTATGCCTCGGGGCAGATCATCACCCGGCGGGTGGCACGGCTGGAATCGGCCGCGGTGATGGCTTTCTACCACAACGCCATGTTCCTCCTCGGCGCCTCGCTGCTCGGCATCCTGTTCGGCAACGGCCTCCTCGACAATCCCGGCCAGCCGCCCAGCCTTTCATTCCTGCTGCGTGGCTGGGTATGGCCGCAAGCCTTCGATCTCGCCCTTCTGGCCAGTTGCGGCCTGGTGGCGGCGGTCGGCCTGTGGCTCTTGACCCAGGCCTACCGCCTGGCCCCCGCCAACCTCATCGCGGTATTCGAATACACTGGCCTCATCTGGGCAACGGCGTGGGGCTTTGCCATCTGGGGCGAGATCCCCGGACGGGTGACCATCGTCGGCGGGTCGCTGGTGGTGGCATCCGGCGTCTATGTCCTGCTGCGCGAGCGCCGGCTCGGCCAGGGCACCATGTGGCGGCGCGGCGGCTGGTCGAAGTTCACGAGACTGCGCGTCGCTCCAGAACCTCAGCCAGCTCGCCATAGCCGGTGAAGCGGTATTCGTAGGCGAGTCCCAGCTTTTTGGCCGCCGCTTCGGCGCGCTGCACCAGTTGCTCGTTTCGGGTCTGGGCGAGGTAGATGATCTTTTCGTAATTGCCGAAATAAAGCGGCAGCAGCTCGGGATGCGCATCCAGCCCGAGGCCGTGCCAGATCAGCTTGTCGAAATGCCGGGCGAGATAATCGGTCAGATAGAACGCCGTGATCTCATGCTCGGCGCGCGCCGCAAAGGCGGCGTTGCCGGAATAGAACGCATAGCAGTGGGGACCCTCGATGCGCTCCACCCCCTCGGCCTCCAGCACCCGGTCGAGATCGCCGCCGGTGCCGCAATCGCCGTACAGCACGTAAATCTTCTTGTAGCGCTGCCGCGAGCGGCGGATCTTTTCGGCCACGCCGCGAGCGATGAGCTGCGGCGTGTTGTGCCACTTGGCCGGTAGACAGGCGACGTCGAAGGCCGACCACTGGTTCATCTCGATGAGATCGACGATCTCGCGCGCCAGCGCCCCGCAGGCAATGAGCAGCACCTCGCCCTTCCCGCGCGAGAACTCGTATTCTTCCGATGGCGCGATGTTGACGGTCGTCATGGTGACCTGAACATAGCCCTTCGCGAGGGCCCGGCAAGGGTTCAAAAGCGGCTGCCGGCGGGCGGGCGACGACGGACCCTGCCGTTCCGGCAGCCGCTGGTATAGACTGCGGGTGCACTGGAAGGATTCGGTCGTCTTCCCGCAGGATGTACTGCCAGAGATGACCGAGAGCAAAAGAGGCACGTTCCCATGAAACTTTCCGCACCGACACAAGCCATATTCCTGATAGCGCTGGTCCTGGCAGTCCTCGGCGTGATCGGCAAGCTGGCCGTGGTCGCCGTCCTGAGCATGTACGCGTTCTGGATCTTGCTGGCCGGGTTTGTCGTTCTGGCGGCCGGCTGCCTGTTCAAGGGCGTCTAGACGTCATATCAAGCGGCATTTGCAACCGTTTTGGAGCCAGGCCGCAGCCGCGAGGGGTGGCCAAGGGCAATGGAGATACATTCCCATGAAACTTACCGCACCCAGCCAGGTCATGTTCCTGATATCGCTCGTGCTCGCCGTCCTTGGCGTTATCGGCAGGGTCACTTCGGCCGGCATGCTGTCGGTCTATGACTTCACGCTGGTGCTGATCGCCTTCGTGGTGCTGGCGGTGGGTTGCCTGATGAAGGGCGTGTAACGGCCCGGCCGGCGGCCTGCCGCGCCGGCCCGACGACGAGGTTTCAAATCAGACGCCCGGCTGCATTTCGCCGGCACTGGAGTCCCATGAAAATCATCGATCTTTCCATGTCGATCCACCACGGCCACGGCCGCCTTGGGCTCGAGGTCGAGTTCGCCTTTCCCTACACCTACGAGAACTGCGGTTGGCTGGGCTCGACTTTCAAGATGTTCGCCCATTACGGCAGTCACGTGGACGCGCCCAACCACTTCCTCGAGCACGGCAAGGGCATCGACGAGGCGCCGCTGTCGAAGCTCCTGGGACCGGCGGCGGTAGTGGAACTTTCCGATCACGGCCGCGAGGCGGGCATTACCGGCGACACGCTGGAAGATCGCGGCCGCCATGTCGTCGCAAACGATATCGCCATCCTCAGGACCGGCTGGACGGACAAGACCTGGGGAACCGATGCGTTCTGGAAGGAGGGACCTTACCTGGCCCTGAGCGGCGCCGACTGGCTGGTCGAGCGCGGCGTCAAGGCGGTGGTCTACGACTTCGCCGAGGAATACGTGGTGCGCAAACCCGGCTTCACCGGCCCGGAATGCGAGGTCCACCACAAGATCCTCGGGGCCGACATCTACAACATCGAATACGTGAAGAACCTCAAGGCCATAACGGGCGAGCGCACCACCATCATCGCCCTGCCGCTGAAGCTGGTGGGCCTCGACGGCTCACCCTCGCGAGTGATCGCGCTGGAAGGCGCCGATCTGCCGCGCGAGTTCACCGTCGAGCACGACTGATACCAAAGGCTCAGCCGGCAGCCACGACGTTATGCTTGCGGGCCATGAATTCCTTGGCGGTCTCCACCGCCACGGCGGCGTCGCGGCAATAGGCATCGGCGCCGACGGCCTTGGCGAATTCCTCGTTCAGCGGCGCCCCGCCCACCAGCACGATATAGTCCTCGCGCATGCCCTTTTCCTTCAGGGTGTCGATGACCACCTTCATGTAGGGCATGGTGGTGGTGAGCAGCGCCGACATGCCGATGATGTCGGGCTGGTGCTCTTCTATGGCCGCCAGATAATTCTCCACCGGGTTGTTGATGCCGATGTTGATGACCTCGAAGCCGGCGCCTTCCATCATCATGGCGACGAGGTTCTTGCCGATGTCATGGATGTCGCCCTTGACGGTGCCGATGACCATCTTGCCCACCCGCGGAGCGCCGGTCTCGACCAGCAGCGGGCGCAGGATGAACATGCCGGCCTTCATGGCGTTGGCGGCCAGCAGCACCTCGGGCACGAACAGGATGCCGTCGCGAAAATCGATGCCGACGATGCGCATGCCTTCCACCAGAGCCTCGGTGAGCAGCTTGTAGGGGGTCCAGCCGCGCTCCAGCAGGATGTGGACGCCTTCCTCGATTTCTTCCTTGAGGCCGTCGTAGAGATCGTCGTGCATCTGCTGCACCAGTTCCTCATCGTCGAGGGAGCGCAGATCGAGTTCTTCTTCGGCCATGGCAAGGGTACTCCTGATCAAATGCGAAAGACGCGCATTGCCGCCAACCCTATAGGCCCAAAGGGGGAATATTGCCGCACCGGAGCGACCTCAACGGAGCGGATTACGACGCCGGGGTGACGCGGGCCGCGCTCAGTGCACCACGCCGCTGGGGGAATGGCGCAGGATATGGAACTGGCCGTAGCGGTTCTTGATATCCAGCCCGATCTTGCCTGTCGCGGTGGTCGAGGCGCTGCCGACCTCGGCGGTCTCGAACTCGATGCCGTGCGGAATGTCGATGCGCACCCGGTGCAGGGCCCCGGTGGCCGGGCTCCTGATGGGTTCGCCGGTGGACTCCAGTACCCCCGGAATGTGCACCCGGGCGGTGCGATGCTCGATGTCGCATTCGAACGCGATGGGCTTGAAGAGCGTCTCGTGCACGGTCTTCGACATGGCGTGGAACACCCACCAGTGGGTCGCAGCCTCATTGGTTTCGCCGCCTTTGAGGATGGTCTCGAGCGCCGTGCGCTGGCGGGCATCGGCACGCTCGTCGATGATCACCTGCATCTCGCCGCCGCCCTCGTAGATGGGGCCGGGCCAGGCGTACAAGATGGCGGTCCGCAAGCCGGAAAGGTTCACTTTGCCGAAGTGGCCGGTGGTGATCTCCAGGGCCTCGAAACCGCGGCAATCGCCCTCGCTCGGCAGGCATTCGAACTGGCACGGACAGCACCAGTCGCAGTTGCAGTTGCCGAAATCGATGCCTTCCACATACCAGTCGATCGTTGCCATGGTCGCGTCCCCCCGCTTTTCAAAGGCCAAGGAGCGGCCTTGCCAGCACGCCGGTCCCCGCCAGCACCAGCGCAAGCCCCGTCGCCGTGGTCACCCAGCGGCGACCGGCGGCGAATTTCTCGATGCCGACATAAAGGGCGATGCCGGCGATCCATAAAAGGTTCATGATGCCGCCGACGAACAGCAGTGCCATCAGGAACCAGCAGCACCCGAGGCAGAAGGCGCCATGATCGAGGCCCATGCGCCAGGCCTCGGCAAGCCCGGGGCGCCAGTGGTGGGCAATGAAGGTGATCGGGCTCTGGCAGTGCCTGAGGCAGGCCATCTTCAGCGGCGTGAACTGGTAGGCGCCGGCAACGATCAAAACGATACCGGCGACCGCCGGGCTGGCGACCTGCATCATGCCGGTGACCACGCCGATGCGCTCCAGCCCCCATTGCAGGCCCGTGGCAACAAGGCTGAAGCCGCCCCATGCCGCCAGATAGCCCGCAACGAAAAACAAGGTGGCGGCAAGCGGCCGCGACGAGGCTGCCCGCTTGCGGGCGATGGCGGCGTGCAGCAGTACCATGGGCGCCGCCGAAGGGACCATCATGGCGATCATCATCACCCACCACATAAAAAAGACGAGAACCGCATAGCCGAGCGACCAGACGGCAGGCGTCATGGCCATGCCGGGCATCTCGATGGCCATCCGCGTCATGCTCAGCGCCGACATCTGCATGCCGATGCCGAAGACGGTGTAGATCGACGCGACGACGACGACCAGCGCCAGCCCCACGACGACCACCAGACGATCGCGCTTGAGCAGCGTTTCCAGCGTCGATGTGCCAGTCATGAATTCAAACTCCGCAAAACAAAAAGCCTGACGCAGCGATAACTATCGCGTGGACCGTTGCGGATGTCCACTGTCGCGACGCGGCGGCTGGACAGCTACCGACCGCCGGGGCTAAGGCTTGCAACCCTACCATGAAGTGTCCCGTCTGAGGATCGATAACCCCCGTGACCGCCCCCTTTCCCATCGACGATATTCGTGCCCGCTTTCCCGCCCTGGCCTTGAGCGATGCCGGTGGCCCCCGCATTTATCTCGACAACCCGGCCGGCACCCAGGTGCCGCACGAGGTCATCGCCCGCATGACCGATGCGCTGACCCGCACCAACGCCAATCTCGATGGTTATTTCACCACCTCGAAGCTGGCCGGTGAACTGGTGGACGAGGCGCACCAGGCAGCGGCGGATTTCTACAACGCCCGATCGGCCAGCGAGATCGTGTTCGGCCACAACATGACGACGCTGACGCTTCACTTCTCGCGCTGCCTGGCGAAGGACTTCAGGGCCGGCGACGAGATCGTGCTGACGCGCATGGACCATGACGGCAATGTGGCGCCGTGGCTGCTGGTTGCCGAAGACAAGGGGCTCACCGTGCGCTGGATGGATTTCGATCCCCAAACGGGCGAGTTTCCAGACGATGCCCTCGACAAGGTGTTGACCGACAAGACGCGCCTGGTTGCCTTCGGCTATGCCTCCAACTGCACCGGCACCATCAATGACGCCAAACGCTTTTGCGACCGGGCGCGGGCCGCCGGGGCACTCAGCTACGTCGACGCGGTGCAGTTCGCCCCGCACGGCGTCATCGACGTTCAGGCGCTGGGCTGCGATTTCCTGGTGTCGTCGTCCTACAAGTGGTTCGGCCCGCATCTGGGCATCCTCTATGGACGCCGCGAAGTGCTGGAAAAGACCTTCGCCTACCGAGTGCGGCCGGCCGGAAGCGCGCTGCCGGGCAAGTTCGAGACCGGCACCGGCCCGCACGAGACCTATGCCGGCATGCTGGGCGCCCTCGATTACCTGTCATCGCTGGGCGAGGGCCCGACCCGCCGGGCACGGCTGGTCTCCGGCATGCAGCGCCTCAACGGCTACGAGATGGGTATCACCCGGCGGCTCATTGCCGGCCTGAAAGAGGTGAAGGGCCTCAGGATCCGCGGCATCACCTCGGAAAACGCGCTTCACAGGCGGGTGCCGACCGTTTCCTTCACGCTTTCCGGCCATCACCCTGACGACCTCGCAAAGGCATTCGCCCGCGACAACATCTTCGTGTGGTCGGGCCACAACTACGCCGTCGAGCCGGTCACCCGCATGGGGTTGATGGAAGCCGGCGGCCTGTTGCGGGTCGGCCCCGCCCACTACAACACCGAAGCCGAGGTCGCGAGCCTGCTGTCGAGCCTTAACCGCATCGCCGGAGCCTGATAGCTTGCCGCGCCCATTCCCATGGCGGCCCCTCGCCGGCGCCGTGCTGGTGCTGGCGCTCGCAGCCGCGCCGGCCGAGGCCCATTCGATAAAGGGCGCGGTATTTGGCTTTGTGACCGGCTTCATGCATCCCCTCACCGGCCCCGACCACGTGGTCGCCATGGTGGCGGTCGGCCTGTGGGGCACCTTTCTGGGCGCCCCGGCCATCTGGCTGTTGCCCATCGTCTTTCCGCTGATCATGGCGCTGGGCGGCGCGGCGGGGGTTATCGGCCTGCCGCTTTCCCACGTCGAGACCGGCATCGCCTTGTCGGCCGTCGTGCTGGGGCTGATGGTGGCGCTGGCGGTCAGGGTGCCGGTATGGCTGGCGGTTGTCATGGTCGGGTTCTTCGCCATCTTCCACGGCTATGCCCACGGCCGCGAACTGCCGCTGGCAGTGGGCCCCATGGAATTCGCCCTCGGCTTTGTCATCGCCACCGGCTGCCTGCACCTGGCGGGCATCGCGCTGGGGCTCATGGCGCGCTGGAAGGTGGGCGAATATGTCGTGCGCGCCGGTGGCGCGGCGATCACCCTGGCCGGCTTGTGGTTCCTGTTCACTTGATGAAGCGGCGTCTTGCCATAGCCATCGCCGCCGCGGCGCTTGCGGCACCGCCGGTGCTTGCCCACCAGGTCATGCCCGGCGTCACCGGCCTGCCGGGGGCGGCGCTGCACACACTGACCGCCGCCGACCAGGTCATGGCCCTTGTAGCCGTCGGCCTCCTGGCGGGGCTGAACCGCTGGCGCGGCCTTGGCGCCGCCATGGCGGGCCTCGTCGTCGGCTTCGCGGCCGGCTTTGCCGACCTCCTCTACGGCCCCACTATTCCGCAGGCCTGGCTGGGCGCGCTGGTGGTGGCCCTCGTCGCCGCGCTGGCCTCGGCCTTCAACCTGAAACCCTATCCAGCCGTTGCCTTTGCCTTTGCAGCGGTAATCGGGGCGGTCATCGGCATCGGCGCCCAGCCCAGTGGCGAGACATGGGCCGACATCGCCAACACCGGGGCCGGAACGCTTCTGGGGATCGTCATCATCGAGGTGGTGCCCGGAGTGATCTCGGCGCTGATCAGGGCGGGCTGGCCGCGCGTGCTCATCCGCGTCGCCGCCTCGTGGATCGCCGCCTCGGCGCTGATGGTACTGGCCTTTGCGCTGGTGCCCTTGCTGCACGGGTAGGCCCCACCCCGTGTCATCGCCGGGCTTCACCTGGCGACCCAGGAGTCACGGGGGGAAGGTTCCTCACCCGCGGCTCTGGGTCCTCGGGTCAAGCCCGAGGATGACATTTCTTTGCAATTTCAGGCCCGGCGGCGGCGCTCGCGACCTTCGCGGCGGCTGCGGCCTTCGGCGGCCTTGTCGTGGCCACGGGCCAGTTCGGAGACCTTGCCCAGCCGCGCCTCGATGTCGGCGATGCCGGGGCGCTCACCCTTGACATGGGTTTCAAGCGCGGCACGCATGGCTTTCAGGTGTTCAGGCGTGGTGCCGCAGCAACCGCCGATGATGCGGGCACCGGCATCGAGCGCCAGGCGGGCATAGTCGGCCATCAGTTCGGGGGTGCCGGAATAGTGGATGTGGCCGTCGCGGAATTCCGGGATGCCGCAGTTGCCCTTGGCGATGACCACCGCATCGGGCCGGGCGCCGGCAATGCCGAGCACCGTGGCCACCAGTTCAGCAGCACCGGTACCGCAATTGGCGCCAATGGCCGCCACCGGCAAACTTTCGGTCAACAACCCGAAATAACCCGGCGTGATGCCCATCATGGTACAGCCGTTGGTATCGAAACTCATGGTCGAAACGATAGGCAGGCCGGCAGCACTGGCGCCCTCGACGGCGGCGCGCAGTTCTTCTTCCGACGACATGGTCTCGATCCAGATGATGTCGGCCCCGCCCTCGGCCAGGGCGAGAGCCTGTTCGCTGAAGGCGGCGACGCCCTCGGCATGGGTGAGGGTGCCGACGGGTGCAAAAATCTCTCCCGTCGGCCCGATGGAACCGGCGACGATCACCGGATGATCGGCGGCATCGGCTTCCAGCCGCGCCAGGCGGGCCGCCTCGCGGTTGATTTCGCGCACCCGGTCTTCAGCCTTGTGCAGCTTCAAGCGGTAGGCGCTGCCGCCGAAGGAATTGGAGAGGATGATATCGGCGCCGGCCTCGATGAAACCGCGATGGTTGGCGCGCACCCGCTCGGGGTGCTCGAAATTCCACAATTCCGGGGCATCGCCGGACATCAGCCCGGCCTGGAAATAATTGGTCCCCGTCGCCCCGTCGGCCAGCAGCCACGGGCGGGAATTGAGGAGATCGGCAAATGAGGCGCGCGACATGGTCCACTCCGCAGGATTTAAGCATCGCCTTATGGCATAAGGAAAGCTTTATATAAAGAAAAATTTATATCCTCTGCCGACGGCGCCGGCGCGCACCGCCGCCATGTGAGGGCGGCCGTTGCGGCAATGCCATTGCCCGTGCGGCCGCTTTCGCCTACATAGCGCGCAATCCTTTTCCTCAAGCGACCGGAGACCCCTGCGCGCCATGGCCCGCCAGTTCATCTATCACATGCACGCCCTGTCGAAGGCCTATGCCGGCGGCAAGAAGGTGCTCGACAATGTCCATTTGTCCTTCTACCCGGACGCCAAGATCGGCGTGCTCGGCCCCAACGGCTCGGGCAAGTCGACGCTGCTCAGGATAATGGCCGGCCTCGACACCGAATTTCAGGGCGAGGCGTGGCTGGCCGAAGGCGCCACATCCGGCTACCTGCCGCAGGAACCCGAACTCGACCCGGCCCTGAACGTGCTCGGCAACGTCATGGAGGGGGTGTCGGCCAAGAAGGCGATCCTCGACCGCTACAACGAACTCGCCATGAACTATTCCGACGAGACGGCCGATGAGATGACCAGGCTCCAGGACGTCATCGACCACCAGAACCTGTGGGACCTCGATACCCAGGTCGAGCAGGCCATGGATGCCCTGCGCTGCCCGCCGGGCGATGCCACCATCGACAACCTGTCGGGCGGCGAAAGGCGCCGCGTCGCCCTCACCCAGCTTCTGCTGCGCCAGCCCGATCTGTTGCTGCTGGACGAACCCACCAACCATCTCGATGCCGAAAGCGTCGCCTGGCTGGAGCATCACCTGCGCGAATATCCCGGCGCCATCCTCATCGTCACCCATGACCGCTACTTCCTCGACAACGTGACCGGCTGGATCCTCGAGCTCGACCGTGGCCGCGGCATCCCGTATGAGGGCAACTACTCCGCCTACCTCGGCCAGAAGGCAAAGCGCATGTTCCAGGAGCAGCGCGAGGACGCCGCCCGCCAGAAGGTGATCGAGCGCGAGCGCGAATGGATGGCGGCTTCCCCGCTGGCCCGCCAGACCAAGTCGAAGGCCCGCATCAAGGCCTATGACGAACTGGTCGAGGCCAACGAGGCGCGCGTCAAGTCGGGCCAGGCGCAGATCGTCATCCCCCCCGGCACCCGCCTCGGCGGCGTGGTGATCGAGGCCGAGGGGCTGAAGAAGGGCTATGGCGACCGCCTGCTGATCGACGACCTTTCCTTCAAGCTGCCGCCCGGCGGCATCGTCGGCATCATCGGGCCGAACGGCGCCGGCAAGACCACGCTGTTCCGCATGCTGACCGGCCAGGAAAAGCCCAACGCCGGCGAGATCCGCATCGGCGAGACGGTCAATCTCGGCTATGTCGACCAGTCGCGCGACACCCTCGATCCCGCAAAGAACGTGTGGGAGGAAATCTCCGGCGGCAACGACATCATCTATCTGGGAAAACGCGAGATCAATTCGCGCGCCTATACCTCGTCGTTCAACTTCAAGGGCGCCGACCAGCAGCAGAAGGTGGGCAACCTGTCGGGCGGCCAACGGAACCGCGTGCATCTGGCCAAGATGCTGAAGTCCGGCGCCAACGTCTTGTTATTGGACGAACCGACCAACGACCTCGACACCGAGACTTTGGCGGCGCTGGAAGAAGCGCTGGAGGATTTCGCCGGCTGCGCCGTCATCATCTCGCATGACCGCATGTTCCTCGACCGCCTGGCGACCCACATGCTCGCCTTCGAGGGCGACAGTCACGTCGAATGGTTCGAGGGCAATTTCCAGGCCTACGAGGAAGACAAGAAACGCCGCCTGGGCGAGGACTCGGTGCTGCCGAAGCGCATCAAGTACAAGCAGTTCAAGCGGTAACGTTCTCCGTTCTTGCTTTTGAAACTCGTTGGCTCGATGATCAATCGATGAGCCAATTGCAAAGCAACGTCGGGAGGACTCTGCGCCTATTTCTCGTTGATGGGACGCCCTCCGGCATTATCACTGCTGAGATAATGAATTGGACAGGTCACGTCCTGGTTTCTCCGCGTTCGCGGCTACCCGAAATGCTGAAGCGATCCGAGGTATCCCGAACCGGCGTGTATTTTCTTGTTGGTGACGATTCGGAAGAACCCAATCGACAACGTATCTATGTTGGGGAAAGTGACAACGTCGGCAAGCGCATCACACAGCATAGCCGGGATGAATCCAAAGATTTCTGGAACCGACTTTGCCTCGTGACGAGCAAGGATCAAAATCTGACAAAGGCACATGCGCGCTATCTGGAAAGTCGACTGATCGATTCGGCGATTGTTGCAGATCGATCAAACGTTGCTAACGGCACCGCCCCGTGGAATGCCCCCATGAAGTGGTCCACCCACTGGGATAGATTTATCCCGTCGAGGAGGACCAGAGAATGGCTGGAAAGCGAGACAAACCGGAAGAGATCGTATCGAAGTTGCGCCAGGTTGAGGTGCTGCAGGGGCAAGGCCTGTGCATTGCCGATGCGGTTCGCCAGAT
>Ga0315540_10000035_pt1 | contig 62248 bp, 59 predicted proteins | sample SalMarSW160110MG_FD_203677 | JGI IMG/M metagenome (GOLD analysis project Ga0315540, IMG submission 203677) | Salt marsh sediment microbial communities from the Plum Island Ecosystem LTER, Massachusetts, United States - Salt Marsh Sediment SW1601-10 ...
GAAGCAGTAATGTCAACTTATTGTGAATGTTATACTCTTCATCGCAGAAATAATTTTGAGGGAACTTTCTCTTCTCGGGGTAAAAACATTGTTTGTCTAAAAAATGAGGCTTAAGCAAAAGGGGAAAGAAAAAGAAATTTATTCTTCTTCTGAGGGAAGACCTATTTTGCGCAGGTAATCGCGTGCGTATTTAGGGTTGTAGGCTAACAGTTCTTTGCTTCGGAGTAATCTACGATCAAGTCTGTCTAATGCAACTCGGAAAGTAGGCTCAACACCCCAACCTTCAGATGAACTAAAGAATGTTCCCTTGACGGTTCTGAACTGCAAACGGCAATGAATCATAGGTGTTCCTCGCATGCTGGTATTTCCATGGCTCTTCATGTACACAAACAATGTTCCCATCTGGAAAGCTTCCTGATACTTATGAACAAACGAATCAAACTCATCCATCATGAACGCCTGTTGCTCAGCCGAAACATCAATATCTTTGGTTCCAAACTGCACCGCCAACTTTCGATCTGCAGCTGCTTCCATTTGTGATATCGGCTCAAGAAAATCTAACCTTGTTACGATTCCAACCAACCGTTCTCCATCAACAACCGTCAGACAGGATATGTCATGATCATGCATTTTGCATTCAGCATTACGCAAGCTCATCTTAGCATTGACTGAAATTACTGGAGAATTCATAATTCCTTTAACTGGAACACCAAGCGTCTCAATTTTTTCACCAACAATGTCGCCTTGTCTTTGGCGACGTTGCGGCCAATAGATATTCTCAAGAATATCTTCGATGCTAACCATACCTACCAGCTTTCCGTTGTCTAAAATGGGAACGTGCGAGATGCCGCATTCACGCAAAATACCTAAAACTGCGCCGACACTGCGGTTTGACTCTAACGTGTGCGGAGCACGAGTCATCACGGTTTCGACAGTTGCCTTGCCCCAGTTTTCTGCAACAGCTGCATGAATAACATTTTCGTCAGTGATGAAACCCACAATCTGGTTCTTCTCAACCATGGGCAGCTGCCGCATGCCACTATTAATCATAAGCTTTGCTAACAGACTTAGAGAAGCATCTAAACCAACGGTTGGTGCAGCTTTCATTAAACTTTTGACCTTATTTTTTGTAGGGTCAAGGTGAGAACGCAAAATCGCTCGGCGCGTAATCATGCCAACGTATTTGTCTTTCTCATCTAAGACAGCCAAAGCTGGAGGTAATCCTTTCTTGAAGCTCTCCAAGCACCTTGACAGCGAATCGGTTTCCTTGACAGAGTTGAATTTTTTTGAATAAATATCCTTAGCAGTAACGAGTGTGGACATCAATAATCACTGGAAAATTTATGTGAAGAGAAGAATTTAAACATTGCAAACCTTAATCCGCTATACAAATAAATGATAGACCACTTCTCCTTTCAAGTGCAAAATACTATTCCCAACCTTGAAGTTTAAACCGAGTTGTTAAAGACCTCAAAAAAATAAAGTCAAACTTGAACCTGAAGAGAAGTTGCTGCTGCTGATGCTGCAACCCAATTCAAAAATCATCAGTTGCATCAATCAAACAAAAAAAGCCAATCCAAAAAACAAAAAAATTACATCACAAAAATAACAACAGAATTACAATTTTCAAATCCAGAAAAGATACCTATTTGAATACTACATACTTCAAGAAGATTTGACCATAACCTATATGCTTAATAGCAAAGCAGCCAAAATTATCTGGATCTGGAGTAGAAAACTGCTTTGTTTGCTGTCGGGCATATGTCTTTGGCTTACCTTTTAGGCAAAGGCTCTGGCAAACTCGTAGGCGTGAAACCTAATGTTGCTCTGCTTATGGTTGTCTCAATTTTGCCCGACATTGACATAGTTTTCGACTTCTTAACAGGATCCCAAATACACCGAGGTCCAACACATTCAATCATTGTTGCATTCCTAGCGTTCATTCCTCTCCTCATTATTTACCGCAAAAAAGCAATTCCCTACTTCTTAGCCTTAATTTCTCATCCCTTAATTGGAGACTTTTTCATAGGAGGGCACCTTCAGCTATTTTGGCCTCTTTCAACAACTGAGTTTGGGCTGCACGAGTTGGGATACCTCTTTATCGACATCTTTAGCCCCATCAACATCACTTTAGAGTTGATCTTGTTCGTTTTCGCCATGCTCGTTTTATACAAATCCAAAGACTGGAAAGTATTTTTTAAAGCAGATAGAACCAACCTTATTCTAATAATCCCTGTTGCCACAGTTTTGCTCCCCAGCACCGTCGGATATCCGTTTACTGAGTCTTTGCTTTTGTCCGAACCACTTCTGGCCTTAGCACACTTAGTTTACCTCGCGCTATTTGTTATCGCCATTTTAAAGTCGCTTTCACTTCTTTACAAACGACTTGCTAAACACGATACGAGCCAATTTTAGTCTAATCCCAAAACCCTCAAGCAACAAATGAACAAAAAACAAAGAAAACTGCCCAACAACATTTAACCAATAAATTACTTCCAAAATAAATCTACAAAAACCAAATAAAATGTATCCTAAAACTATCGATCCTCAAGAAAAATGATGATAACGTTCTAAGCTTCGATTTACGATTTTCTCCTTAGAAAAAACGGTTTCTTCAAGCAATATTTATACGACAGCTCCACAATGACTTTTCCAACTAAAAAGTATAAAGGCATAATGCAAAATCAATCATGCCCTATGCCTCTGGTGATAAATAAATGCCGTTAAAAACCCTAAAGCAAGATGCGGCAGATGCTTTAACATTAGAATGGATTTTGCAGGTTAAAGATTACAAGCTAACATTGGACAAGAACCGTTGTGTTGGTTGCCAAATATGTAGCGTAGCTTGCCCAAAAGAGGCCATAAAAACCACAAAGCAACCAAAAATCGAAGGAGAAAAAACAAAAAAAGCCAAAGTAGACATCGACTTGGCAAAATGCAACTTTTGCGGAATTTGCGATGTCACATGTCCTTATGGAGCAATAAAGGTAACACTAAACGGAGCCCATAATCTCTCTATAATAGACAAGGAAAGCTACCCCAAACTAATCAGAGAATTCGATGTAGATACACACAAATGCGAAAAAGAATGCGTCGAATGCGAAACCGCTTGCCCCCTGTCACTTATCAAAATCACAAAAACAGGATTTGACGGAAATCCCATTCAAGACATAAAAGAACTCTCACCAACCGCCAAACAAAGGGTCCAACTAAACATAGACATCCAAAAAGAATGCTGCCCAACCTGCAAAATTTGCGAACTCAAATGCACCCAAGGAGCACTAAAAGTCAAAAAAACATTCGAGGGAAAAATCGCAATAAACAAAGAAAAATGCCCTGAAAACTGCAAAGACTGTCTAGACGTTTGTCCCATCCCAGGAACACTCGTACTTGGAGACGACAGAAAAGTCTACGTAAACGAGTCATCATGTACCTATTGTGGCGCATGCAAAAACGTGTGTCCAATCGATGAAGCACTATGCGTTAAAAGAACAAGCGTTTGCCACACACCGATCCACTCAGGAACATGGAACAAGGCAATGGAACGCATAACAAGCCCATCCGACGCAGCAAAAGAGCTCAAAGCCCAAGCAGCAAAAAGCAGACGCAAAGTCATCGAAAAACGCTTCCAATCTGAAGAACTAAAAACAGAGGACTACACATGAGCAACCCACAAACCTTAGCACCTGAACAATCTCAAACATGTGCATGCAAACCCGAAGAACTCAGAGTAGGAGTCTTCGTATGTCACTGCGGGCTAAACATTGCGGGAACTGTCGACGTTCACGCTGTAGCCGACTACGCAAAAACCATACCTGACGTAGTTTTCGTAAAAGAAAACCGCTACACCTGCGCAGACCCCGGACAAGCTGAAATAAGAAAAGCTATCAAAGAACAAAAACTAAACCGCGTCGTTATTGCCGCATGTTCACCAAGAATGCATGAACCCACCTTCAGACGCACGGTTGCCGAAGCAGGATTAAACAGTTTTCTCTACGAAATGGCCAACATCCGCGAATTCGCCTCCTGGTGTCACCAAAGCGACCCAGCCGCAGCAACCGAACGTGCAAAAGACGCAGTACGCATGGCAGTTGCAAAAGTACGTTTAATGCAGCCCCTGCAAACTATCGAAGTCCCAGTAACCAACAAAGCGCTTATCATCGGTGGTGGAATCGCAGGGATGAATGCAGCTTTAGACCTTGCTGAGCAAGGCTTCAAGGTTTACATGCTGGAAAACTCTCAGAGCATCGGCGGCCACATGGCTGCTTTGGACAAAACCTTCCCAACCTTAGACTGCAGCATTTGCATCGAAGGACCAAAAATGGTAGATTGCGCACGTCACCCCAACATCACCATTTTCGCCAACTCCGAGCTTGTTAAAGTTGACGGATACATTGGTAACTTTAAAGTAAAAATCCGTAAGAACCCACGTTATGTTATCCCAGAAAGATGTACAGGCTGCGGCGAATGCAAGGATGCTTGTCCAATCGAGTACCCCAACGAGTGGGATATGAACCTTGGAACTCGCAAAGCCATATCTGTTCCTTTTGACCAGACAGTTCCTTTAATCTATTCTATAAACAGAGACTACTGCATCGAATGCTTCAAGTGCACAGAAGTTTGCGGTGAACGACAAGCCATCGACTTTAACCAGAAACCTGAAGAAGTCGAATTCGACGTGGGCGCAATAATAGTTTCAACAGGCTTTGATGTTTACCTACCGTACGATATGCCTTTACTGGGCTATGGAAAATACCCAAACGTCATAACTAGCATGGAGTTTGAACGATTAATTCTAGCAGCTGGTCCCACCGGCGGCAAAGTCATCCGTCAAAGCGACGGAAAAAAACCCCACCGAATTGCGTTTATCCAATGTGTCGGAAGCCGAGACAAAACCCACTATCCATACTGCAGCAACTTCTGTTGCATGTACACACTAAAACATGTGGTGCAGCTTAAAGAGAAATACAAAGAAGACGTGGAAGTCTACGTTTTCTACATGGACATACGCAGCCCAGGCAAAGGATACGAAGAATTCTACGATAGAGCCCGCGAACGAGGCGTAAACTTCGTACGTGGAAGGGTAAGCCGAATCGACGAAGATCCAACAACTCACAATCTAACAGTCCACTCTGAGGACTCATTGCTTGGAGCTCCCATCGAAATTGATGTAGACATGGTCGTGCTCGCAACAGCAGCCATACCCAAAAAAGGCTCAGAAGAAGTCGCACGAATCCTCAACTTATCACGCGGATCAGACGGCTTCTTTATGGAAGCCCACCCAAAACTAAAACCTATGGATGCACCCACCGACGGAGTCTTCTACGCCGGTGCATGCGCGGGTCTAAAAGACATACCCTACAGTGTATCACAAGGCAGCGGCGCCGCATCAAGAGCCGCAACAGTGATTAGCAAACCAAAATGGAAAATAGAGCCAATAATATCCATAATTGACGAAGCCAAATGTAAAAAATGTGGTATCTGCGTTAGCAAATGCCCATACGGCGCAATCCGTCAAGAACCTGGCAAACCTGTCAACATCATAACAGCAAGCTGTCACGGTTGCGGAACATGCGTTGCAGAATGCCCACAACACGCAATAACCCAAATGCACTTCACTGATGCACAAATTATGGCTCAAGTTCGAGCAGCACTCGAAGACAAACCCGAAGAAAAAATCCTGGCTATCCTATGCAACTGGTGCAGCTATGCCGGTGCAGACCTAGCAGGCATCAGCCGATGCGATTACCCAGCTAGTGTCAGAGCTATCCGTGTCATGTGCAGCGGTAGAGTTGCTCGAGAATTCGTTCTTGAAGCCCTTCGGCTTGGCGCTGGCATGGTTTTAATTGGCGCCTGTCACTTGCCATATGACTGCCACTATATCAGTGGAAACTACAAGATGAAAGCCCGAACCGACGCCCTAAAAACAATGCTGACTAAGTTGGGAATGAGTCCGGAAAGGTTCCGAGTTGAATATGTTTCTGCCGCGGAAGGAATCCATTACTCCGAAGTGATTAAAGAAATTGATGCGGACATGAAAGCTTTGGGCAAAGAGAAAATTCAAGCAGAAAATGCTAAACTAAAGCCGTTTCTTGAGAATATGCTAAAACGCAAATAAACACACTTCCTCTTTTTGCGACTTCCATTGAACTATTCAAGTGCATTTGCTTTTTAAGACTTTTAGTGCCGTTAGAATTGTTTTTTCTCAAACAGCAGAATGGCTCCAGCAAGCAAAGTTGCAGCAACAGCTCCTGCAAGACCAATTGTAAAGAGCGCTGCATTTTGGATGTTTAGTAAAGTCGGTATAAGGGGAATCACAGAAATTTGGTTCCCGCCATAAATGACTAATATTGCTCCAACCAGAACTGATGGTGATGCTATGCCGATGATTACCCCCGCGGAGCAGGCAACCGCAATCATGGATAAACTGGTTGCCAAGGACTGACCAGCATCGGCTAAAATGGTTGTTGATAATGCGCCCGTTGAGGCAAAATCAACGGCTATTCCCGCTAAGACTGCGATTAAGCTCGCAATTGCGACGCATGCATAGACTGAGAAGAACTTTGCCAGGATGATGTCTCTTCTTTTTAGGGGCCTGATTAGAAACAAGTCATAGACGTGTCTGTTTTTCTCGTTGATCAAGAAAACTGCAAGCATGACGGAAGCTAATGTGCCGCCGATGCTGGAAACCACTAGAGCTGAGATAAGTGTAAAAGGCAAGCTTTGTCCTGAACTGATTGATGAAATGTATCGAAACAGCAGTGCTATCACCGGCAAGCCAATCCAAAGGAAAATCATAACTTTAGACTTGTAGAATCCCCTCAGCTCATCCACAAATAGAAGCCCTAATTGCATCAGTTCTCAGCCTCCGAGACATAGTTAAAGTAAATTTCATCTAGTGAAGGTTCCAACAATGTGACTCCTCGAACTCGAATGCCTAATTTCACAATTTTTTGTATTACGTCATTTACAACTTGGTCTTCGTCTGCACCGTTTTCAAGGTCTAAGATAAGTCTTCCAGGTGAAGGTTGCTCAATGTCAGTCACGTTTCTGACTTTGCCAAGCAACTGCCATTTGTCGCTGGCATAGGTCATCAAAATTTGTAGGGTTTTCTTGGAAGAAAGAGAAGTCTTCAACTCATTTATGGTTCCGACTTGTTTTATTTTGCCTCTGTTTATTATGCCGATTCTATCCGCTACATCTTGTACGTCGCTAAGGATATGTGACGAAAACAGGATAGTTGCCCCATTGCTCGCAAGTTTTAGGACGATTTCTTTGAATTGATGGCGACTCAAAGGATCCAATCCGCTAAGAGGCTCATCTAATACTAGAAGTTTAGGTTCATGAAGAAGCGCCTGTGCCAATCCTACTTTCTGCATCATTCCACCCGACAATTGAGACACTTTCTTGTATCTAGCATCAGCTAAACCAATTAGCTCCAAGATTTCAGGGATTCGTTGTTTAATTTTCTCATTGCCCAAGCCAGACAGTTTCCCAAAGGTTACCAGTGCTTGGTTTACAGTTCGCCAATCTTGGAAGGCAACGCTTTGAGGCAAGTAACCTAACAGTTTGTAGCTTTCCTCTCTCTTTTCAGGGAGTCGGTAACCGCTTAGTTTGACTTCTCCCTCAAAATTAGTGATTAGACCAACAAGGATTTTCATAGTGGTTGTTTTGCCTGCGCCGTTAGGTCCGATGTACCCAAAGATTTCCCCTGTTTTTATGCTAAAAGACACATCGTCTAAAGCTCTAAAGCCATTGAAATATTTAGTTACGTTTTGAAACACGACACAGTTGTTGCTGTCGATTGATGAGTTTCTGATCATCTTGTTAGCCCGGTAAATTGTTACTAAACAACTGCAATTTAAGATTTGAGATGAACTTTTAACGCCAAGTTTTCTGATGCTCTAACAAAGTGTTTTTTGAAACTGCACGCGGCGGTCTCGGATTTAATTCGCTCTAATAAAAGAGAGCATTAAAAAATTAATATGGATTAATAAAATTTTAGGAAAATTTTAGTCTTCTTCGTAGAGTTTTCGTTCTTTAATTTTCAGGGTGTTTTCTTCGTCAGCGATAACCTTGAAGGTTTCCGTTAGTTCATGTTTATGTAGAAACTTTTTGACTGTAATACGAACGTATTTTTTGGCAAGTGCTGCGCCTTCGCCTTTTACGGTAACCATTTTTGAATCGGTTGTCACATCTCCGCCTGTTTTTTCCTTAAGGAAATCGGCTAACTTTTCAATTAGTTTGCGTTCTTCACCTTTTAGTTCTGAAGCATTGACTTTCATTTCAACCATTTTTTGTTCACCTCGATTCGCGTCATTGCAAATCTCTGTTAGCTGTCTTTGTCATGACTGCTCTATTGATAAGTTTTCCGCTTTAACTTGTCAGTTCGCCCGTCGAGTCTTTCTCACTGCAAAGCTCAGACTCTAGTGCTCATCATCCAAATCTTCAATTTACGAAGAACCATAAGTCTCTTGCGCTATAGTAACAAATTCGTTGAGTTGATTGAAAATTGGTGCTTTCGTCAACTCGCATAATTCATCAGTCATATTTTGATTATTTGCGGTAATGTTATCCGTATAGGTGCTCTTTGCCTTTCTAGACTTTGTTTTTATTTAGTATAACAATGTTTAAAAGGGCGATTCCCATTTTTGAATGGCTTCCGAAACAGTAGGTACTTGTGCGAATCAGTTGGGCGCTGATCAAGAAGACTTGTTCCCAAGTTTCGAGAAAAAAATCATAATAACAGGAGGAAAAGAAAAAGATGTTGTCGAGAGATTGCGATGGATGCTCTCAAATGAAAACGTGCCGCAAAAGATTTTTTATCGCTGAGGTTGGCGAGAAAGTCTATTGCCCAGACGGAACAGCCCATCTAGTAGATGGAAATTAAAACAAAAATAAAGTATTACTTCTTTATTTTCTCGTTTCTTTAGGTTAGGGTTTGTAAAGTTTTCTTTACTTGATCGAGAATTTCTGTTAAATCTGCTTCTTTGTCAGGTTTCATGCCTTTTTTGGAAACCTTCAGAATAGTCTCATAGCCTTTCTTTTTTAACTCCTTTTGCATTGCATTCATTGTTCGGTTGTTTCCGAAAAGACGGAAAGTACAGAAGAGGATAGCTTTTCCATCTTCCCGACGGTTCATGTTTGCTATGAATGCGGCAGTTTCTTTAGCGGGGCTGGCGCCTTCTACTGGCGTGCCCAAAATAAGTGGATTAAAAGTTTCGATGGTGGCGGGTAAAGTGCCTGCTATATTCATGAGTGGAGCATTTATGGAATCAGATATTGCCTGGGCGACACGTTGCGTGTTGCCTGTTCTGGAGAAGTAAACTACGACGGGGTCCATGTGTCAAATAGCGTTTGTTTGGTTAATATAATTTCGCTCAAGAGCGGTTGTGCAATTTTAATATCCTAGACTTGTGAGTATTTGTGTGAGCGAAAGACATGGATTACGAAGTAATTGCTGATTCCTACGAAAGAATAGAAGCAACCACTAAACGTTTAGAAATGACTGATTTACTTGTAGGGCTCTTAAAAAAAACCCCCCAAGACATCATAGCTAGGGTCGTTTATCTTACGCAGGGTAAGCTTTATCCTGATTTTGTCGGAGTTGAAATGGGTGTTGCGGAAAAACTCGCAATAAAAGCTCTTTCAAGAGCTGCCGGTCATAGTGAAAGTAGAATTCAAGCGGAACTGCAGAAAAGCGGTGACATCGGAGAAACCTCGCAGAAACTATTAACCAAACGCAAACAATCAACATTTTTCACTAAAACACTTACAGCAGAGAGAGTTTATGAGACGTTGGATAAAATGGCGAAAACTTCTGGGTCAGGTGCAGTGGATACTAAGATGGCGCTCATTTGTGGGCTTCTATCGGATGCGTCGCCTAAGGAAGCTAAATGGCTTATTCGCACTGTTACAGGCAACTTGCGCCTTGGAATTGCAGATATGACGGTTCTTGATGCGTTAGCTATTGCTTATGGTGGGGGCAAAAAAACGCGTGAACTAATAGAGCGGGCCTACAACATTTCTTCTGATCTGGGTAGAGTTGCGAGTATAGTTGCTGAAAAAGGCATTGAGGGAATACAGAAGTTTCAGGTGGAGGTTTTTGAGCCTATACGTCCGATGCTTGCGGAACGTTTGGGTTCCCCTGAAGAGATTTTGGAGAAGTTTAATGGAAAATGTGTTGCGGAGTACAAGTATGATGGCGAACGTGTGCAGGCTCATAAAAAGGGCAACAGGGTAGTGCTCTATTCTAGGCGATTGGAGAATATTTCTGGACAGTATCCAGATGCAGTTGAATTGATTAAAACCCAAATTGATGCTAAAGAAGCTATTTTGGAGGCTGAATGTGTTGCCATGGATTTTGAAACAGGTGATATGCGTCCTTTCCAAGAACTTATGCATCGACGACGAAAATATGGTGTAGAAGAAGCCATTGTGCAGTATCCTATTTCGCTATTTATGTTTGATGCACTCTATGTTGATGGTAAAGATTTTACCTTGGAGTCTTTTCCTCAGAGGCGTAAAATATTGGAGAAAATCATAAAGCAAGGTGACCGTGTAAAACCTGCAACTCAAAGATTGGTAAGTAGTCTTAAGGGGCTTGAAGATTTCTTTGAGGAAGCTATTGAAGAAGGCTGTGAAGGACTTATGTGTAAATCGGTTGCTAAAGACTCTGTTTATCAAGCGGGTTCCAGAGGTTGGTTGTGGATAAAATACAAACGGGATTACAAGAGTGAGATGACTGATACGGTGGATTTGGTGGTAGTTGGCGCTTTTTATGGGAGAGGAAAAAGGGTTGGAACTTATGGTGCTTTGCTTTTGGCTACCTATGACAAGGAAAAGGAAACTTTTGAAACTGTCACTAAATGTGGCACAGGCTTCACTGATGAAGATTTGGCAAAGCTCCATGAAATGCTTCAAAAACATATTATTCCGCGGAAAAATAGCCGTGTTCAATCTACGTTTCATGCAGATGTTTGGTTTGAACCTGCTTTAGTTTTGGAAATTTTGGGTGCAGAAGTCACGTTAAGCCCGATTCATATGGCTGCTATGGATTCTATCCGTAAAGGTAGCGGTTTAGCAATACGTTTTCCAAGGTTTACGGGAAAATACCGCACAGACAAGGCTCCTGAAGACGCAACGACATCCAAAGAAATCGTTGAAATGTATCGTGGACAACTCAAAAAGATCGGTGAATCGTCGTCTGGCAGAGAAAGCTAAAACTGATAAGCATCCTGCGTATTAGAGTAGTTCTGAGTGTTGATTGGTTTGGCTCAAGATTCTGAAAAAATGAAATCCATGATTGCTTTTAAAAAACGTCTCGAAGAGCAACTTGAGACGTTGACTGCTGAGACTGTAGAGGTTCAAGCTACCCTTGACACAGTTAACACGATTCTTCTGGAGAAAGGGTTCAAACGTGGCGATATTAAAGAAGTGGCGGCAGCGACTGCGCCTCTCTCTAAAGAAGTTGTTTTGCCAAAGAATGAACCTGAACCGCCTAAAGTTGTTGTTGCCCCAGTAAAACAGTACATGTCTGAAACTGAAAGTGTTATACCCCTAAAAACAATGAATGATGAACCATTAGCATTGATGTATTTTGATACGCAGCATATCCATGTAATGCCTGATGAGAGCAAAAAATTCAGTGTTAATACGCCGCCTTTTGGGAATTTTCTTGTGGAGAAAGTCTTTTCAAAGATGCAGGAAAAAGATAAAGAGCTCGTGAGGTTGGGTCAACTTAACTCGGCTGAAATGTTCTCTTACAGCATTGTTCGTGAAGGTGACTTGATTCGGGAAATTATCATAAAGAATGTTGATGAAGAACGGTTAAAGGAACTTAAATCTAGCATTCGATGGACATTTGAAAAAATGCATGAAAAAATGAAAAGTTAACTATTCATGTTTCTTTAGTGCGTCGCTAATTCTGCCTTTCGGGCACAAACCAACGAGTCTTTCTGCTTCTACGCCGTCTTTGAATATTATCATTGTTGGAATACTGAATACTTGGTAGCGTTCGGCCGTTGCTGGATTTTCGTCTACGTCTAGTTTACCGACGAAGATTTTTCCATTGTATTCTATTGCAAGTTCCTCGATGGTTGGGGCTAAAGCTCTGCATGGACCACACCAGTTTGCCCAGAAGTCAATAAAAACTACTTTGTTGTTCTTGATTGTTTCGTCAAAATTTTGGTCGGTTACATGAAAAGGTTTGGTGCTCATTTGCTAAGTCTCCAATTAACACAATATACGAGTAGATTTGTTTGATATAAACAGTTCGCGAATATAAAGCCTTGATTTTTCTTGGGTCAGGAGGATTAGCAATTTAGAAGCTAACAAAATTGTATTTAATAATTGAAACTACGCCCCATAAATTGATCAGTATGCTGATAATTATTAAGCTCTTTTCGGACCAGCCCAATTTTTCCTGCATGCCTTTAGCTGTCAGCAGCAAAAGAAATGGTGTGAAATCAAGGCTAAAGCGATAACCAAACTGTGTAAATCCTACTGTGCCATGAGTGATTAAAATTGGCAAGATACAGAGGACTGCCAAAGCTGCTTTTTTGCTCAGTGCTGTCCAGGGTCCTTTGAAGATGTAGATGAATGCGGGTGTAGTGAAGAAGAGTCCTAGTCCCATCCATGAAGGCTTGAAGTAGGGGAAGGTGTCGAGGAGTATTGGTCCTTGGAAGAGAATTGCGTATATGTTTCGGGGGATGTAGCTGAGATTGAAGATGCCCATTTGGAAGTAGGGGTCTTGTTGGATTCCTGGGATCATGTAGTAGCCTACATCAAAGAAGCTGCCGTATCGTGCAAAATTGTATAGGGCATTTAGACCGATTGGTATGGCTAAGCCCGCGAAGAAGAGGGCGGCTTGTTTTAGTTGAGGTTTCCACGTGCTGTTTTTGTCGTAAAAGAGGAGCAGAAAAAACGGAAACGCCAAGACCGTTGGTAGACGTGAAAGAGCTGAAAAACCTAGCAGTAATCCTACTAAAAAATTGTTCTTCTTGTATAAGGCAAGGATGATGGCAGACGTTAGAAAAAGAATTGAGGAAACATGTTCAATATACCATGAAGAACCCACGGCTGCCGTGAACCAAAAGCAGGTACCGAATCCGAACAAAGCGACTAGCCATAAGAGTTTGCTGCCTTTTACTCCAGTTTTTTTAAGCATGAGCCATGTTAATGCGGTACCCAGACTAGCGAGTCCTATTGACATGAGACTCTGGTCAAAGCTTGTTCCAAAAACTGCCACAAAGGGTACTAAGAGGGCTGCTGGCATGGGTGGATAAACGACATAAAAATTGTTGTTGTAGTTGACGATTTCGGCTAGTGCTGTTCCTTGTCCGGAAAGCCCCAATTTGCCGTGAAGGAAAGCGTCAGCTAAATAGACAAAATGGTTCTGTCCTGGAGGTGATCCTTTGCTGAGGTAAAAAATCAGAAACGATACTAAGGCAATTATTATGAATTTACGGAAAGTGCTTAAAGATGAGATTTTGTCGAGCGCTGTTTGTATTCTTTGGTTGGGCCAAATCATATTGGTCATTCAAGTTTGGTGGAAATAGCTAATAGTTTTTTTGTTGTTTTCGCTTCTTAAAGAAATACTGTACGGGGTTATGAAGCGTCATAGTTTGAAGCTGTCTGAGCGTTTTGGGCTTGATGAATTTGGTTGTTCTCGCTAGATACCGCTCTCTGATCTTTAACTATCGATACGGTTGAGGCGATGTATTTCCCATTATCTTTTTTTATATAACTCATTCGTGGATGCTTAGTTAAGTTCAATTTACCCTGTTTCTTTCTTAGAGAAGATCGCGAAATTTCATTTTATTTTTTTGTGTGGGTGTGGCGCCTAAAATTTTACACCACACTTGTATCTTTGGAAATGTTTGGTTTTTGGTTTTAGGTTGTTTTTGTCTTTGGGTTTGAGTGTGGGGATGGATATTTTTTCGTTTAGTCATCATGGGTTCTATGTTGGTGGTGTGGGTGTGAGTGTGTGAGTATGTTGGTGGCTGTATTTTTTGTCGAATGTTTTTGTTTAATTCTTGTTTATGAAATTGCCGAAACAAAAAGTATCTGAAATCATAAGAAAAAACCAAAATGTAATGCGTCAATTGAGAAGAGAACTTGGAAATATTGTTTTTCGATGAATAGATAATCTTTCGAATAACTGTTTGTTTAATATTTTTCAGTTATTATCATAAATTTGAACCCTTTAGAAACTATTAAATGATGGTACAACTCGTGCAATATTTCTCGTTTAGCAAAGCCTGTTTTTTGAAATATGTTTTTCTATCTAGGTAACAAGCAAGAGTCGTTGTTTGTATACTTTTAACGATTAGTGTTCCTGTTCTTGTTGATAGTCTTCATTTGCAAACATAAAGAAAATAAGCCTCCGATCGTTTGATTTACAGAGATCAGGTTCCTGAGTATGAATAGAAAGGAACTATACAAAATTTTTAAAACTTCATTCTACGCTTGGTTAAAAGATAATGCCACCCTAAGAGCTGCCGCGTTGACATTTTTTATAATTTTGCCATTGCCGACTTTATTGTTAATTGTGATAGCTATTTTTTCTCAGTTTTATGGACCCGCTCAGGCAATTAATTTGCTAATCCAACAAATATCTTCTTTTGCTGGACCGGCTGTTGCAAACTTGTTTAGTGAACTTGTGACTAATACGGGGTCTCCTTTTGGTTCGGTTTGGACAACGATTGTTGTTGTTGGTTTTTCTTTTGTTGGAGCCATTGGTGCATTCTCGGTTTTACGGGACGCAATAAATTGTATATGGGAAGTTAAATTGCCAAACAAGATTCCTTTTTGGAAGATGATACGGCAAAAAATAGTGCCTTTTGTTCTTTTGTCTACCTCTGGTTTAATTGTTATTGTTTGGTCAGCGATTGCTGGTAGTTTGCTTAGTTTAATTCGTTTTTTCTCAATAAATGATGCTCTAACTGCTTTTGCTTTAGCGGTTGCTCAGGTTGTTTTGTCTTTTACTGTTTCGGCGATTTTGTTGGCTTTAATCTATAAATTGATTCCTGAAGCAAAAGTTCACTGGAGGGACATATCTTTAAGCGTCGTGGTAATAGGCATCGCTTTCACTATAACTAACTATGTTTTCGGAACATACATCAACGTTTTCACAATTACTACTGTTGTTGGTGCAGCTGGCTCGCTGTTAATTATTCTACTTTGGATTTTTATTTTAAACGAAATGGTTCTCTTTGGAGCAGAGGTCTCAAAAATCTATGCTGAGACAATTGGATCTCATGCAAAAGCGCATTTACCTTCATCGCTGGACAAAATCGTGGATCCAATCGAGAGGGTTGGAAGGAAAATAGAGCAAGCAACAAAGGACGAATACGAAACAGATCTGAAAGAAGAAGAATATGAGGATTAGGATGGTGGGCCGAGGCGGATTTGAACTGCCGACCTTTCGATTATCAGTCGAACGCTCCAGCCGTGCTGAGCTACCGGCCCATATTTGAGGTGACACCATTCTAATATTATGTGGGTTTATAAGAATTGCCGTAAATCTTTTAATGCAACTCCATTATTGAGTTGTTAGGTTTAGTTTGGGTTCGTAGCCTAGCACGGATTAAGGTGTCGGCCTTCGGAGCCGGAGATCGTGGGTTCAAATCCCACCGGACCCGCTTTTCCAAAGGCGGATTTATACTGTTGCCTCCTGTTGAATTAACTGTTTTAGTTGACTGCTGAGAATTTGTAGTTGGTGGTTTTCTAGGTCTTCTTTGTTTTTGCAGGTGATTGCTCCATCGCTTAAGGTGTCTCTGGTTAGTAGATGTTCTGGGTTCATTCCCCAAGCGCGTATTATTTCTTTGAGTGCTTCAACTTTGTTAATGTGGGTTTTTGGTCTTATGGCTAGTCCTGAAGATGCGTAGGCATTTCGCAGTTTATCAATTCCGATGCTTTGGATATCGTGGTAGGTGTTGACTGTGTGTCCCATCATGTAGTCAACGTAGTCGGGCTGAACCCCTAGAGATAGAAGTTGAGTTTTGAAGTATTTGCGTAGGCTGTGGACTCTAGGTCATCATTCTGCCGTTAAGTTTCTTGATCAAGTTTGCCTGAAGGTAGAGTAGATGGACTACTTTGCGTATTTATTTTGAGCTTATGCTTTTTGGTGTTCTTTTTGTTTCATCGCGAAATAGCGGTGAGTTATCGGTTAAGGTTTCTGGGGGATTTTGTTTGTGCCTTTTATTCTTTGGTCTATGTACAGTTTTAGATATTGAGCTGCTTCGGCTCCAAGGAAGATGTCGTAGTCTTGGTATTTTCCTTTGGTTATTTCTGCTTCGATATGAACATGGATTGGTGTTATGTTGTTTTCTAAGTCTTCTTGCACATGGCGATATAGTAGCTTTGAGAGTGTTTCTTCGCGGAAGGCGTCTAATGCTAACATGGATATAATTGCTCTTTCTCGTAGGTTGGCGATGTCAAGCAGTTTAACTAGTTCTTCTGGTTTTGGTGCTCTGTCTTTGTAGACTACTCTTTTGCTTAAGGGTTCGGAGAGTTCGATTTCTACTCCGTTGACTCGGTAGAATGTTTTAACGCTTTTAATGTGGTTGTTGACTGGTCCAGGTGTTAATCCGTTGTCTTGCAGTGTTGCTAAATAGTCGTTTAGGTGTCCAGTGTGGTTTTGAACTCGCAGCGGGTCAGGTATCCGCCATCGCCATACGAGACGATTTAGACTTTTTCCAAGCAGTAAGAGCAGTAATAATCAAAACTACAGAGAGCAAATCTCAACAAGAACTCGAAGACATGGACTTGGCGATTAAACAGATAATCTCTAAAGTCGTAATTTCTGATAGTTATCGATATTTTTGCCGCTGCAGGATTAAAGAAACCTAACATTTCCATTCTTTCGGATGACTTTCTTAGTTTTGTTAATGTTATGCCTCAGAAGAACTTGGCTTTTGAAGCCCTCAAAAAATTGTTAATGGATGAGATATGGATTAGGCGAAAGACAAACCTCATTCAAGCTCGCTCTTTTGAAGAGCTTCTGGATAGAGCAATTAAAGCCTATACTAACCGAAGCGTGGAAGCCGCAGAGATAGTGCAGCAGCTTATCGAGCTTGCCAAGAAAATGCGTGAAGAAAAACAAAGAGGCACCCAACTTAACCTCTCAGAAGAAGAAGTAGCTTTCTATGATGCCTTAGCGGATAATAAAAGCGCCAAAGAAGTCCTCAGCGATAAAACACTAAAGAAGATGGCGCAAGAGCTGGTTGAGATAATTAGAAGAAACGTAACCGTAGACTGGACGTTGAGGGAGAACGTGCAGGCAAAACTACGAGTACTCGTTAAACGGTTATTGAAGAAATATGGGTATCCTCCGGATAAACGGCAAAAAGCAACCGACACAGTTCTAGACCAAGCAAAGCTACTATGCAAAGACTGGGCAGAAACAAGTTGTTGATGTTTCGCAAATAATATATTCACTTTTGCACAAACACAATTTGGTGTATTCAATGACGAAATGCCCAAGGTGTTCTTCAAACGCCAAAGTCACAGGTAAGGAATGGGAGTATGGGTCTTTTCATGTTAAGCAGTATTCTTGTTCTGGATGTGAAAAGAAATACATGGAATATTATAAGGACGGTAAACTAAGCCACACAATACCCAAATTGAACACAAAAAATAGCCAGGGCTAAGACGCCATGGCGTGTTTAAGAAAAGGTTCAGCCAAGAGAGGGTAACGGGCTGAAAATTAAAGTCTTAGGTGCAGCGAGGGAAGTTGGCGGCTCCTGTATTGCAGTTTCGACTGACTACAGCAAGGTTGCGTTAGATTACGGTATAAAACTTGAAGGTACAACTGACGAGTACCCAAAAAACTTTGATGCCGTAATTGTCAGTCATGCCCATCTAGACCATTCAGGAAGCCTTCTACGCTTATCAAAATCCAGAAATAAGCAGGTTATCGTAGGCTCAAAAATTACTCGTGACGTCAGTGTTGAGTTGCTAAAAGACATGATAAAGGTAAACGAATACAATGGCAAACCATTAGGATACAACAACCAAACAGCTGACCAGATAAAAAGATCATGGCTATCTTCTGAATCGATTGATTTGCCAGACATGAAGGTTAAACTGTATTCTGCGGGACATGTTGCCGGCGCTACTATGACAGGTATTCAAGCAGAAGGGAAATCTCTCTTGTACACTGGAGATTTTTGCCTCCATGATACTGAAATCCTCGAGGGCTGCAACCCTGATTTACTTCCCAAAGAGCCTGACGCTCTTATTTCCGAATCAACCTACGGTGGAATAGTTAGACCGACAAGAAGCGAACTCATAGACCAACTGTTTGAGGAGATTAGGCACGCATTAAAGCACAGAGGCAGCGTTTTGATTCCTACCTTTGCGTTCCATAGAAGTCAAGAGATGGCTAAACGAATAGATCAAGCCATTGAAAACGGCACATTACCCACCCGCAACGTTTACATGATTTCAAAGTTAGCTCACAGAATAACAACGATTTTTAACGGTTACAAAGACCTGTTCAAACAAGAGAGCCAGCCGCTGGCAAAGCCGTTTGAGTACAGGCATGTGCAGCAGATTGAAAGGACAATGGATATTCATGAGCCAGCCATCGTTATTTGCACTCCGGGTTTTGGTCATGCAGGAGCAAGCCTCAATTTGCTTAAAGAATGGGCAGAAATCGAAGAAAACGCAATAATCGTTACTTCAGGTTATCTGCCGCCTGACAGCCCCCTAAAATTAGCCAAAGATAAACACTACATAAAGATTGATGGAGAAAGACGTACGGTACAAGCCAAAATTGTTCAAATAGAGCTTTCGGGGCATGCAGATCAACGGGAACTTGAGGAGTTGGTACAACGCCTGAAGCCGAAACAAACGATTCTTGTTCATGGAGATTTAAAGCAGGCAGAAGCACTCTCCAAACAGATTGAGGAGTTAACGGAAGTTTGCATTCCAAGGAAGAATGAAACGATAAATCTGTAGAGCATTGCCAAACCTGCTTCTTAAACTAGCGCGCAGATGGGTATATATGTGGATGTTACAAACGCTTTTATGTTCGCCTCATTTAACACAAAATGGTTAGAGGCTGCAACCCCCTTCTTCTAACTCTCCCCTTCTCCTATCTTTTCGCAGCCCTAACCGCCTAATCTCGGGTTGAACACGACTATACGGAGTCTCTTAAAAGCATAATTCCCCAGCCTTTTCTTAAGCGCAATCTGCATTTATCGAGAGAATCAAATTTTTTTCCATGTGACTTTTGATGTGTCCGTAGATATTATCTTCCTTTCCTTCAGCGCCTCCAAACACAAGCCGCCAACCATTTTGAACATCTTCTTTCGGTGGGGTGTATATGAAAGATTCCAAATTCTTGTCTTCCTTTGGTGAGAAGTCGACAAATCCTGGAGCAGTTAATTCCATAAAAGAATTTATATCCGGTTCGCCCACAATAGGCTCAATTTGAAGAAACGCTTCATGCTTGTTTTTTGCCCATACAACAAACCATTCCGAAGGGTTATCTTTGTAATGACCTATCCAAGCATTCAATTAAATCACCTAAATAGGGATTTGAGGTTTAAACCCTTAAGTTTTTGGCTTAAATCTCAAAAAAGCTTTTCTACATGAAAATGTGTTTTCAATTAGTGAATTGGAATAGGGCTTTTATAACCATTAAATATCTTATAATTGGACTTGACTTTGCCGATTTATTACATTTGCAGAAAATGCAGAAAAGACTATTCAAAAGAAGAGTATTCCCAGAGCAAATTCTGTAATGAGTGTGGTTCATTTCTTCTTTTATCGTTCAGGAAACAAGAGAAACAAGCAATAGTTCAAACCAGCTCAAACGTTCCTGCCGAAAGGCATGCGCTCAACAGAGCAGCTGAAAGTCTTAGTAACAGGGTAGGGTGCTCAAAAGAGTATGAGGTTATATCTGATGTAGAAGAGGAGCAGTCAAGAGGTTCTTCGTTTGGGAGTTGGATGTCGGGCTCCGAATATGACGAAGCACTAAAACTCAAAAGAGTTGTCATGAAAAAATACAAGGGCAAAGACTTAGAAGAAGCCATCCCAGGCAAAGTAGTTTCAAACGAGGAAGGCGAATGCTACGAGGTTTCTGCTTCCTGCACTTCAAACTTCAAGAAAGCCACCTACGAAGACAGTAAACGGATACTAATTTCTGATCTCAAAGTTCTCTCCGGAATAGGTCCGGTTCGAGAGTTAGCTCTTCGAGAGCAGGGTTACAACACGATTGAAGCCCTGTTGGATCATCCGATTTGGCAAGATGAAGCCTGCAAATTCATGAAAATGATAGGCAAAAAAGACGTTAATTTAGCCCAGAGGTGGCTGTGGCAAAGATTGCCTAAATCTCATCCTTTTCTTCACTATTTAGCTGGGTTTTGTCAAGATCAAGATTTTGCGATAATAGACATTGAAACTTTAGGTCTTTCTGAAAGACCCATAATTCTGCTAGGCATAGCTAAAATAGATAGAGACAAAATCTGCACAAACCAGTTTCTTCTCAGAGATATTCCGGATGAACCCGGCGCCATATGGGCGCTCGTTTCACAGCTTGAACCAAAATCATCACTTATAAGCTACAATGGCAGAAGCTTTGACATTCCATACATAAAGCAGAGGCTGGCTTACTATGGGTTGGATTCTGCTTTGGATAATCCCCATTTTGACCTGCTTCATTTCACCAGAAGAGCGCTAAGACCTAAGCTTTCAGATTGCAGGCTCGATACGGTTGAAAGGTACCTTGGGGTAAAAAGAGACATAAATATTCCAGGCGGCTTAGTGCCTGAGTTCTATGATACCTATTTGAGAACTAAAAATGTTGGACCGCTGGTTCCCATAGTTGAGCACAACAAACAAGACCTGCTGAGCCTTGGAAGTCTATTCTCGAAGCTTTTTGAGGAGTGGAACCTTTGATCGAAGACTTCATCAAAAGCATAAAACAGATGAATTCCTACGAAAAACAAATCGTTCACATCCAAAAAATCGCAGCACAAGAAGCGAGATTTGGCGAGTTAGAGAAACCTCTTCCACAAAACATACAAAGCTGCCTTCTCAGTCGAGAAATCTCATTCTATTCCCATCAAGTCGAGGCAATAAACAAGGTGCGCCAAGGCAAGAACGTGGTAATAGTTACTCCAACTGCATCAGGGAAAACTTTAGCCTTCAACATCCCAGTGCTTGAAGCCTTAACACAGGACAGCAAAGCAACGGCACTGTATCTGTACCCAACAAAGGCACTGACAAACGACCAGCTAAAAGTTCTAAAAGAGTTGGAAAAAGACATAGGAATCAAAGCGTCACCGAACATTTACGATGGGGACACTCCGCAGAGCCAAAGAGCAAGTATCCGAGAAAACTCTAAAATTATCTTGTCTAATCCTTATAGTTTGCACCAGTACTTGCCATGGCACTATAAATGGCGGACTTTTCTGCAAAACCTCAAATTCATAATAATCGACGAAGCCCACGTTTACCGAGGAGTTTTCGGCTCAAACGTAGGCATGCTTCTCAGACGCCTAATGAGAATATGCAACTACTACCATACGGACCCGCAAATCATTCTATCTTCGGCAACGATTGCCAACCCAGAAGAGCACGCCAAAAGATTAACAGGAAAAGACTTCGAGGTTATTTCAAAAGATGGTGCTCCGAAAGGGAAAAAAACCTTTATGTTCTGGAACCCGCCATTCATCGGCAAAGACAACACAATCAGACGATCAACCCATCAAGAAACCAAGGATCTTCTAACACTTAGCATCATGAAAAATCTACAGACTCTTTGCTTCACTACATCAAGACAGATGGCTGAACTCATCACCAGATGGACCAAAGAAGAACTAAGACAACGATCGCCCAAACTACAAAACGCAATAACTGCATACAGGGCTGGCTATCTGCCCCAAGAGAGAAGGCAAATTGAAAACCGACTGAAAAACAAAGATTTAATCGGGGTTGTCTCAACAAACGCGTTAGAACTTGGAATCGACATAGGCTCTCTGGATTCAGTGATAATCTCAGGCTATCCAGGAACTGTCATATCCACTTGGCAGCAAGCTGGACGCGCAGGCAGAACCAACGCAGATTCACTGGTAACTTTAGTTGCTTTCCAAAACCCACTTGACCAATACTTCATGAAACACCCGCAAGACTTCTTCGGAAGACCGCATGAACAAGCCATAATCGATTTGCACAACCAGTACATTTCTTTGGGACATGTAATGTGCGCCGCCAGCGAACTCCCAATAACTGACGATGACAAGAGATTCTTTCCCGAACTTTTTTCAGAAAGCATCCAAGCGTTGGAGCAACAGCATCTTGTCCGAAAAACACCCAGAGGATATGTCTACTCAGGAACAGCAAGACCCGTAGAAGTAGTTAGCCTCGAAAGCATATCAGATAAAACCGTAACTGTCACTTGCAACAGAAGCATCCTTGAAACATTAACGCTCAACAAAGCCTACGAAGAGGTACATGAAGGTGCAGTTTTGCTACATCAAGGAGAAACCTACATCTCTGAAGAACTCAACCTTGAAGACCTAACAGCAAAGGTCAGGCAAGAAGACGTCAACTACTACACAGAAGCGCTGAAAGACGTTGACGTTGCGATAAAGAAAACCTTTGAAGAAAAACAAGACAAGGTTAAGGTCGGTCTGGGAGAATTAACCATAACCGAAACCTACCACCAATATCTCACAAAAACCTATGATGAGGTCATCAAGCGTCAACCACTCAATTTGCCTCCGTTAACATTCTCAACGGTGGGATTGTGGTTTCTAGTTCCGGACAAACTCAGAGAAGAAATAGAGGCTCAAAACCTCGACTTTGACGGAGGGCTGCATGCGGTGGAGCATGCGATGATTGCTATGGCTCCGATATTTGCTATGTGTGACCGATGGGACATCGGAGGACTATCAACACCTCTTCATCCAGACACAAGAGAACCATCCATCTTCATCTACGATGGTTTTGAGGGCGGAATCGGCATATCAGAAAACTTATACTCAAACATTAAGCCGCTCTGGGAAAAAACGCTGCAGTTAATTGAGAACTGCGAGTGCAAAGAAGGCTGCCCCTCTTGTATTTACTCGCCTAAATGCGGCAACGAAAACCAATCGTTAGACAAAAAAGCTGCATTAATAGTCCTCAGGCACTTAACGACCTAATTTACGTATTCCATAGAGCCCAGCGAACTCAAATTTGAAAAAATATGCCTTTCTAAAATTAAATATAGTGGAGAATGTATGCTGAGAGTAGAATAATTAAAGTGTACGCGATTTTATTTTACTGTTATGGGATCTGTTATTAACCCTGCTTCGGTTTCTGGTGCTAATTTTTGTTTAATCATGATTAGTGCGTTTTCAGCAAAGTCTAGGACATTTTCTCCATGTTTGGTTAGTTTGTACACTTTCTTTGGTCTTTCACAATCCATATTCCATTCACTTTCAACGTAGCCTTTTTTCTCAAGCAAGCCAAGCAGGGGATAGATTGTGCTTGGTCCAAAGTATACTCCAAATCCTTTGCGTATTTTTGTGATTAGCTGGTAACCGTGCATACTTTCCTGCTGCAAATATTCCAGAATTATAGTGTCCAAGAGCCCTTTGGTGAGTTTTGTCTGGACTTCTTTTTGATATTTCGTGTTCATTTTCCATATCCTCCACGTTGTCTTATGTCTTCTTTATCGTTATACGCGAAGATAAAGCCTTGCACATAACCAAAGCATATCAAAAAACGACTTGCACAACACAACTACAGATCAATACATGAAATATAGCGCCAAAACCAATATTTCAAATCCCATAGTATGACGAAAACAAACTGTACAGCACATAAACACAAACTCAACTCTGCATTTTCCCTCCCCTTCAAAGTGCACATCTAATTTGCCACCTGGGCTCATAGATGGCGGACAGAGACCCTCTACAACATGTGTGCTTTCAAAGTCTACACAGTCAAATAATTCAATAAAAAATCGCCTTTTGCTATGGGGATTGTAGTTTTCTGCCGCACAATGGGCAGAGGACATGTACATGGTTTTGGTCTTTTAGGATTTCCGCTATTGACAGTTGGAGGAAGCAGTAAAAGCAGAAAAAAATCCTGCACACAGGGCAATAGTAGACACCGCCGCCAACCATCCTTCCGCACGCATCACAAGGTCTAGATAACAAAAAATCCATAAGAAGAAACATGCAATTTTGAAATTAAAGTTAAAGGTTAACCGCTATTCAGAGATAGCAGAGACCTAACCAAAACTAATGTTTTAGAACTAAATTTAGCGCGCCCTTCCAATTGTTGTTCTATTAATTTCCTATATCCAATTAGATGGCTTGAAAAAGGCATTTCAAAGAATGAATTTTGGTCTCTTCTAAAACGGCAAAAAAGAGTTTAGTCGGCATAGTTTTAGCAGCGTTTGAGGTTGCGGCTAATACAATTTTACTCCGAGGTACTCAGGTGGAAGGTTAAAATTTAACTTATCTTTTACGGTGGATCCAAGTCAATATTTGGCAGTTAAAAAAAGAATTATTAGTTGCTCTTTCGTTGTATTACATGAGGCGATAAGAATTTTTAAAGATATTCTATCTCTTGAAAGATTGCTCAAAGATGAAGAGAAATTGAAAGGTATAGCATCAAAACTTGTACGTATTGCTATACAAAACGCGGCTGAAGAAAAGCTTAATCAAAAAATTAAAAATCCAACCGTAAGGCAGATTGTTAAAACAGGAGAAGTAGTTCCTGAAGATCTCGTCGGTTCAGTTCCAGCAGATTTAGACGGGAAAGCTGTTAAAACTTGGGAGCAATCTTGGCTTGACCTTATAGTTTGGGAGAGAACTTGGAAACAATCAGCTTCAATTATGGGAATAAATCCTGATGGACGCGCCGTAGTCTTGAAAGATGTACAATTCACTGCTGAAGAACAACGTGTACTAAAAGATCTGAATATTCAAATGTGAACACCATTTTTGATTAATTAATGGAAAAATCAAATGCTTTGAGGGTACTTTTGTATCTAAATTTTTAAACGTAGTCCTTAAGGTTACACATAGTTGTAACCTAAGATGCTCCTATTGTGGGCAATATCAAGAAAACAGTGAAATTATGCCTTTTAGTGTTGTTGCTAATTTAACTTCGAAAATACTTAATCAGCAAGATGTTTCTGTAGTCAATTTCATTTGGCATGGTGGAGAACCCTTGCTTGCGGGTTTAGATTTCTATAAGAAAGCGCTATTGCTGCAGGAAAGATGTAATCATAATGGAGTCAAAATCTACAATTCTGTGCAGACTAATGGTTTAGTTATGAATAAAGCTTGGGTAGATTTTTTGAAAGAAACAGGATTTAATGTTGGAATGAGTTTGGATGGACCAAAACAAGTTCATGAAAAGCACAGACCTCTAGTCAACGGTTCAAGCTCTTACTATTTTGTGATGAAAACACTAAAAATGTTACAACAGAAAAAAATTCCACATGGAGTCTTGTGTGTAGTTACTAAAAACACTTTAGACCTTGGCGCCGCAAAAATGTTTAATTTCTTTTTAAAAAATGGGATAAGTAATTTCTCATTCTTACAAGAAAGACCAAACTATATCTCGAAGCAAAAAAATGGATCAATTTCACCCAAGGTAAGTCTTGCTGAATTTAATACTTTCATCCAGGAGGTCTTTGACTTATGGTATGATCAAGATGATCCATCTATTAGAATCAGAGATTTTACATGCATTCTTGGCATGTTGTTTGGAGGAAGATCGACAATGTGCAGTTATTCCGGAGATTGCTTGGGAAACGACTTATGTGTTGATTTGGATGGAGACGTATATCTTTGTGATAGATATATCGGCGATAGCAAATATAAACTGGGAAATATAGTTGTTGACGATTTCTCGAAAATTAAGAACAATCATAAATTAAGACAAATTATTTGTGTAAACCAAGACAGGGTGGCGTTGCACAAGGATTGCAAATGGTTTTCAATTTGCAAGGGTGGCTGTCCATTTTACGCTTTTTTGGATGATCAAACAATTAGTGTTGACGAAAGCACGTGTTCCATGGCTCACCTTTTTTCCCATATTTTTGAAAAAGTTAATTTAGAATTAATAAAGTCTGGAATTATTGAAAAATAGTGATGTTAGGACTGTTGGAATAGTTATCTCAAACGAACTATAGGAAAAAATCTTGCAAAAGTCGGTCTCATACGAGGTATGATTGTTCAACGCCAAAAAATATTAACCCTTTTAAACAAAGGCTTAAAAGGTAAATAAGAAACAGTTATTTGGGATTCGTACGAAAAAAGATAACTCCTTTGCAGAAAATAAAGGAACCAATAACGAAGAAGTTAAGAATAGGATCGAAAAATACTCCGATTTATACAAAGATTTTGATGAAGCCTTCATTGCAGTTGATTGGGATTTAATTGTTATACATTGGAACAAGGCAGCCGAAAGAGTTACCACAATTAAAGCCAAAGACGCTATAGGAAAAAAGATTACAGCTGTCTTGCCTGAAATGATAAACGTTGACATTGCTCCCTATCTGATTTTGCTTCAAGAAAGGCAGCGAGCACGATTCATGATGAATGTTATAAGCAGAGAAACGCAAAAACCATCCATATTCGAGGTTTCAATGTATCCTTCTGACCAAGGAATAATAATTGTTGTTGAAGACAAAACCGAAGAAGAGCGAATGAAACGATGGTCAGTTATCGGGGAAACTGCTGGCATGGTGGGGCACGACATACGAAATCCACTGCAAGCAATCGCTGGAGACATCTATTTACTAAGGGAATATTCCAATTCAATTCCTGACTCAGCTACAAAAAGAGAAGTTGTTGAAAGTCTGGATAATATAGAGAGCAATGTTAACTACATTAACAAGATTGTAGCTGATTTACAAGATTACTCTCGCTCTTTAAAGCCAATATTTTCAGACTTTAACCTTTACGATTTGGTCGCAAACATTTTGCATTCTCTTAGTCGACAAAATAATTTAGAGATTTCATTGCAGATTGACCCTAAATTCATCATAAAGTCGGATCGTGCAATGCTTAGGCGTGTTTTGTCTAACTTATTCATAAATGCCCTGCAAGCTATGCCAACTGGAGGCAAGCTAATCGTAAAGGGTTACAGGAAGGATAGCAACGTGCTGATTGAGGTTGAGGATTCGGGTATTGGGATTCCTGAGGGTTTTAGGTCTAGTTTGTTTTCGCCTTTGTTGACTACTAAAGCTAGAGGTCAGGGACTTGGTTTAGCTGTTGTGAAACGTTTGGTTGAGGCTTTAGATGGATCAATAGGTTTTGAGAGTGAAGAGGGCAAAGGAACCAAATTTATCATAGAGCTGTAAGCATTCAATTAGATACAATGAGAAATGTGGATGCTATTTTTCAGAAATTAATTTTAAAAGTAGAAAAAAGTAGCTGGGTTTATCTTGCCCAGCAGGGTCCGTAGCCATAACCGTAGCCGTATCCGTAGTTATAGCCGCCTTGGTAGGGCGCGTAGGGTGCTGGAGTTGAGCCGTCTGCTGGCGCTTGAGGTGCAACATACTGGCTGTTGTAGGGCTGGTTGTATCCGTAGCCAAAGCAGTTGCCGATCCAACCCAAGAACCCATTGTCAGGAACTTGGCTGGGGCTTGAAGTTGCGTATGGTTGGTCTGCAATCATTTGGGCTGAAGCCAACCCCACAGCGACTAGGGTTAGTGCCGCGATTGCGACCAAGGCTATTGCGATTTTTGTTTTTTGCATTTTGTTTCATCACCATATACTGATATTTGCATGGAGGCTTATGGTAGTTGCCTGAAACAAAACTGAAACAGACATGAAACAGATTTCAAAAGGTAGATTCATATGAAATGAAGCATTATTCTTTGCACGTCAGTGGTTAAATGAAGAACAAATCTCTTGAGAAATCTATAATGCCTACGCCAAGCAACCCAGGTCAACCTGAGAGACCTCCTCCAGCCATGCCTATACCCGGAAAGTTCACAGACGACAGGGAGCCTCAGTCGTTCAAATGCTCAATATGCGGAAACGTCTACAACAGTAAAGAAGAAATGGACGAGCACATGCATGAGCATGCCCCCTAAAATTGAATTGACCCCGGATAAAGGTCAAATTGTGAATCGATCGTGTCGATTTAGATTTGGACCATGACTTAACCATTATTATTAATTTGACGTGATTAGTGTGTTTTGTCGAACTGTCGACTCCAATATGTTATTTGTGCAGAAAAAAGGGTCATTGTGTGCGGAAGAAGTGTCGAGAGTTCAGCGAAATCCGCTACGCAGGTTTTTTTGGTTTCTATTGATGCCTATAGTTTTAAATTGGGTTTGCTATGGGGATGGATGGATTTGGAGTTGGTGTAGATGTTGCAGAAGGTGTTACTGTTGCTTTCAAAACAGGTCTAAGATTATGGCTGTTGCTAATAGCGACAAAATCTGCCGTCATATCTATAAGGACATTGGTTGTGGCTCCTTCTTTTACAACAAAATGAACAATTACATCTATTTTGTCTGATGGAACATTCAAGTTATCTGTTGTTCCATCCTCATAGGTAGCGGTTGCCTCTGTTACTTGAAAGCGTAGTTTTGTATAGTTGGCTGTCGGGATTTGGGTTGTTGCCAGGTCTTTTGATATATCTCCTAGAAGAAGGAGGTCGAATTGAACTGATTGTGCTTCATCGTTGAATGGAATATTTAGCCAGCCATTTTCTTGACTGTGGGCTTCTAAACTTTCTATTGTTACTTCTAGTTTGGACAGGTCAACAGGTGCGTCTTTTATCATTACGTTTAGGGTTCCAGTGGTTGGTCTTTATTGGATGGCGGCAAGTTGGACTGCTGCTATTATTATCGCAATTATTGTTGCTGTGATAATCAAATAGTGTTTTGCTCTCATTGGGTCTTGAGACATTCTAATCACTGTACGGCGAGTAAGCAATCGTAAGATTTAAGGCGGTTGTCCCATGGCGGCTTTTGAAGATATGTACTCCAAATATACATTTTCGGCGCTCATTGTTTGTTCTTAAATCTTAATTTCAGTTCTGGATTTTCATTATTGGTTGTTTTTGCATTATTTGCAATATAACTGTGTTATATGTTAATTAGGTGTAATATTGAAAAATATTATATACTAATAATGATAAATACGGATAATTGTTTGGTCAGAAATCGGGTATGAATGGACCGAGAAGGCTCTGGTTCAAAATCACAGTACAATAGCCATAGTTAGTTAGGTTATTCATTCTCCTTAACCTAAATTCCCAGCGCCTCAGCAAACCCTTCTGCATAGAATAAATTAAACTTTTAAGAACCTAACAGCAAGATATTATTATAGTTTTGTTGGGCTAATCAGTTTTATCAAATTATTATTATCTGTATGCAAGTCCCATACGATTCATGAAATCAAGAATCATTTCATACTCTCTGAGGAATTGTCTGCCTTTATCGGTTAGTTTTAATGAAGTCTCGTCCTCAATTAAGCCAAGGTCACTAAGGTCAGTAATATATTTTTTCAAGCGATCAAAAGGGGCATTAATTCTTACTTGAACCCGCGTCAGTACTATTCTTTCGTTTTTAGATTCATCGTTTAGCACTGATAGTAAGTCACCGTAGATTTTGAGTTTATCTCGGCGAGGAATCTTCATTCATCTATCCCTTTTTTCGTGATTTATAAAACGATACATATGCAACGAAAAGAAAAATCGCCAGACCTCCCCATCGAAGTACCAAGGCTCCCCACCATGCAAACATGCTTAAATCGACTGCCCAAATTATCAGTGAGTACTGACTTATCGCTAGCAGGATATAGCCCAAAGGAATCAATAACGTATTTGGCTGAGGTTTTTCTATATGACTTCTAAGCACATGAATTGTGATGTAAGTGAGGCAAACAACAATAAAAATGCGAACATATCCTGAAGTGCTTAGATAACTCTCGAAGTCGAATTGGGGCGTGAAAATTATTGCTGCAACTGACGCTATGATGGCAACGATTATTAAACTAAATGTTACATTTAATAGGATTTGGCTCGTTTTAGAAGACTTCTTAGAAAAGTGATAAGTCATCGCAAGGAACAAAAATGCAAAAGTTCTTGCGATAAGTTGGAACCATAATATATTATTGGGTAAAAAAGATAATTGTGCATAGATTACGGCTGAAAAAAAGTAAGACACACTAAGAAAGCTAAAAGCAAGGGGCAAACCAAGATATCGGATTTCTCTTGTGAGGCGGTAGGGTTTAGCCATGAACCAGGCAAGGATAAAACATAGAATTGCTGATGTAACCTCATATGCAATCCTGAACTCCACGTACTGAGACATGGCACTATTTTATTTTGTTTTATCTTATTTATGTTTCTTTCTCATTTTATATAAAAACTAACTCGCAACATTATTTGCAATTCATATAAGATAACTTATTTTTGTATTCACGATAGGTGAGGTTATGTTATAACTCCTAACGGCAGTTATCATACTGCAGAAGGAGAAGAAAGAATGAATCAATTTTTTAAAAATAAGACATTTTTTACAATCGCATTATTTCTAATAGCGTCAATGCTTGTACCTCTCGCAGTTCTGCAGACTACTAGTGCGCATACACCAACGTGGACTATACCGTCTTTTGCATACGTAAGCGTTGCCCCATCGCCAGTCGGCGTCGGCCAAACCGTTCAAGTTTACATGTGGGTCGACACACCATTGCCTAGCGCTAATGTTGCAAACGATATTAGACGGCACGATTACACTTTAACGATCACCAAACCAGACGGAAACATTGATACACAATCTTGGGATTATATCGATGATACAACTGGTATTCAATTCTACTCGTATACACCCGATCAAGTCGGTAGCTACACAATTAAGTTCAACTATGCCGGTCAAACCTATACTTGGAGTGGTGCCTACAACAACGATCTCTTTTCAGCAGCAAACGCAACAACAACCTTGTTAGTACAGGAAGAAGCATTGCCTATCCCCATTGAGTCATATCCATTGCCTACTGAATACTGGACTCGTCCAATAGAGGGCGAAAACACCGACTGGTTCACAATTGCCTCAAACTGGTTGAATGCTCCATTCATTCGAACAGGCGCAACTTCAACAGGGGGCGCAGGCTGGGGTAGATACCAACCAGACGGAACAGGACCAAACAGTCCTCACGTCATGTGGACAAAACCGATCCAATTCGGCGGAGTTGTTGGAGGCAACAGCACAACTGTTCTAGGCGAAACTTACTACATGGGTGGTTCATACAACGTTAGATTCAGCAACGCCATTGTTATGCAGGGAACGCTGTTCTATCAAGAGCCATACGGCAACTCTGGCGGCGGCGGAGACTATATTGCAGTTGATTTAAAAACTGGTGAAGAACTTTGGCGCATAGACCCTGCGGCAACAGGTACATCTATTGTTCCACGATTTGGCTATCTCTATTCCTATGATTCGGGTAACCAACATGGCGTGCTTCCAAACGGCTTGCTAATTGCACCTACCTCAATCGGCGGAATACCGACTCCTTTTGGTATGATGGGCGGAACTCCTGTTTGGGCAGCGTATGATCCTAGTACAGGCAAACTTACCTCAATGAACGTTACAAATGTTCCATCAGGTTCAGCTTCAGGCAATCTATCTCCATCATCAGGATCGGCAGCTTCAATCGGTGGACCACACGGGGAATACCTCATATATACGCTGACTAACCACGGAACAACATCAGACATTAGCTATTATCTGTCTCAATGGAACTCATCTAACGTAATCGGAGGCGGCTCTGGTCTTAGCCCTGCAAACTGGTACTCAGGAAGTCCAGATGCAAGTGCAGTATCAGCATATGACTGGAATATATCCATCCCATCGCTAAAAGGACAATGGAGCATCTTTAGGGACGTCATTTACGACAATCTGTTGATTTTGACTCAGGGAAGCTTTGGAACTGGTCCAAGAACCAATGGAGAAGGAGTTAACATTACAGCAATCAGCCTTAAGTCAGGAGCAATTGGACATGTATTATGGACCAAATCTTATCCCCCCGCACCCAATAACGTCACAAGAGCAATGGTAGCAGTCGATGCAATAGCTGTAACATTAGTCACTGAAGACAAAGAGACACTAGAAATTAACGGTTATAGCTTAACTGACGGCAGTCACTTATGGACTAGCGGGCCAGTCGTAACAGAATGGGACACTCTTAGAAGAGACACTCTATCTGCATACGGTAATTTATACGCTTCAGGATATGACGGAATACTCTACTGTTATGACGACAAAACTGGAGAATTGCTATGGACATACGGTAACGGTGGCGAGGGCAACAGCACATACACAGGTCTCGGAACAGCATACGGGCACATGCCAATATTCGTTGACGTGATCGCTGACGGCAAAGTGTACTTAGGAACTACCGAGCACTCGCCTAACTCGCCTTTCTACAAGAATGCTCAGTACCGTTGCATTAACGCTACAACCGGTGAAGAAATTTGGACAATGAACGGTTGGGGTACAGGTATGTACGTTGGCGCAAACGACATAGTCGCTGATGGACAATTTGTCTACCTTAACTGCTATGACATGCAAATCTACAGCATCGGCAAAGGACCCAGCGCACTAACAGTAGAAGCACCCAAGACCTCAGTTGAGCTAGGCAAGTCACTAGTAATCAGCGGCATGGTAACTGATATCGCTGCAGGAACAAATCAGAATGTGCAAGCTGTACGGTTCCCCAATGGTGTTCCAGCGGTCTCTGACGAAAGCCAGGCTGCTTGGATGGAATACGTTTACATGCAGAAGCCACGCCCAACAGATACCGTGGGAGTGCCAATTACTATCAGCGTTGTCGATGCCAACGGTAACTACAGAGACATCGGTGTCGTCACAAGCGATGCAGACGGATTCTTCAGTTTGAATTGGAAACCTGACATTGAAGGCGCATACACAGTCTATGCATCATTTGCAGGCAGCGAATCTTACTGGCCATCACACGCTGTCAACGCATTTGCAGTTGACCTCGCAACAGCAACCCCCGCACCAACAGCTCCTATTTCATCCATGACTGACGCATACTTTGTTCCTGCAGTCGCAGGCATTGTTGTCTTAATCATCGTCGGCTTTGCGGTGCTAGCAGTGCTAATGCTGAAGAAAAGACCATAAAACAAACAACAACCCTTTTTTCTTTTTTTAGTTGCATTGGAGTAGAATGGGGCTGAGAGGGCTCTGGCTATATTTCACGAAATAGTCAATAGTTGTTGCAAGAGAGTTTGCATTCTCTCTAATTTCTCCATTTAGTTGGCCAGCGCCTCAGCAAACCCTACTTTCAACTTTTGAATCCCTCTTACTTGGATTATAAACCATTGAAACACTTAGACGACGTCGGCTATTCGAGTTTACTAGTTCTCTGTTTATTCTTGTGTCTTCTCTTCCGTGGCTTCCATGTCCAACTCTTTTGATTCTCCAATGATCAATGTTATCCCTGATTAGCAGGGGGTTGCTGGTTACCAAATAGAAGGGCAAATGTGTTTGGAGGGTGTAGAGTTCTGCGATGAAGTTGAGTAATCGTTTGCTTATGCCTTGATTTTTTGTGCAATGAGCTCGTCATGGAGCCGTTCAATCTGCCCAAAACTCTTTTCAGAAAATAAGCCTTCAGGATAGATTGCTTTAATTTTTGCTTCTACCGCATCCCACCAAGCACTATCGTCGAACGCTGGATTATCCTCGTTTCGGTTATTGTTCCACTCAGAATCCTCTATCAAGCAGGCATGGTTAAGCTTTTGCATTTCTTGGAAGAACCATAGAACCCTAAGCATAACCCGCTCATCTTCGCCCTTCGGATAGACAGCTGCAAACCACAAATAGACCAACCGTTCCATGCGGTAGCTTAAGAACTCATATGACTGTTCAAGGATGGCTTTTTCCTCATCAGTTAACGTGCTTAGAAGCCGTTTAGCTGCTTCATTCTGCTGTTCGGCGCTTACCCCGCTATCGACTATGGTTTGCGCCTCATCCTTCATTGGTGCTCTTATTTTCTGTGCACGGTTATGCAGAAGCTGTTCATCAAAGTCGCCGACATGGAGCGTGATGTCGTCATCCTCTGGCGGAAAATCTAAAATTTTATTCTCTAATTCGTGAAGTTTACGGCTGAGCAAATTCATCAAAAACCCCTTCTAGTCCGTTGCATCTTTGCTGTTTCGCCATCAGGTTGCGGTTTCGCGATCAATATGCTATTCTTCAGCTTCTCCTCTAGAGCTATTACACGGAACTCTAACTCTTCGTCTTTGAGCAAACTGCCATATGTGGAGACGGCTGAAACCAGAACCCGTGCCCAACCTTGCTTAACCTTGTCGCTATTACCGCCCTTATGAATTTTTTTGTGGGAGAGGCTTAGAACGCCGTCTAATACTCGAAATAACGTGTTTTTGCGCTCTTTCGCTGAGCGGTTTAATGATGGTTTCTTGATGGTTTCAGCTTCAACTTCACCTAAATTGCACTATGCCTTCCTTTGTTTGGCTCCAACACCAGCGGAGAAAAGACAACGCAAAGAGAGCTATCTCTCTATGGACAACACAAAACAAGACAACAATAGTTTGTATGTATGTTCATAGAAATAAAATTTGTGCAAATCTTAGACATGGATAGATCCAAAGATAATAATTAGCTGTGACTGTTTCGCAACTTTTTTAGAAGCAACCCGTGGTTTAACGGGAGCGGACCAGTATTTTGGCATGTGTTCAGCTTCCAGCAGTGATGGAAACAGGTTCAGAGGCCAAGACGGAGGCATTGGGGTAACAAAAACATCTGGGCTTTCTAAACCATTGATTTTGCGAATTTTCTCGGTTACCTCAAACAATCCATTTAAATCTTTCAGAACAACTGAAGCATACAAATCATAAGACCCAATCAACCTAATAATAACAATCAGATTCGACACGTGAAGCAACTGGCAATAAATTCTTTCTATTTGACTTCTTTTTGAGACCCTTATGTAAAAATTTGCAAGAGCACGATACCCAAGCTTGTTCAAATCAAGAGTTACTGTAGATCGAGTCAACAAATTAATTTCTCTGAGCCTTCTGTATCTTTTAGTTACCGTTTTAGTGGTTAAACCTATTTGTTCAGCGATTTTTGCCAGGGGCGTTCGAGATTTTTGGGATAGAACTGAAGCAATTCTTCTATCAACTTCGTCAATTTCTATTTGAGGTTGGTCAAGATCTATACAAGTTGGTCTCTTAGGGTATTGTTCCACCGAACAGTATGGTTTACAGAATTTCAAAATAAAGAAAGAGAGGATGCAAAAACACGAAAGAATTAATGCAGATGCAATAAAGAATTACTAACAAAAATAGACTATGACTGCAACCGTGTACACGTGGATTTTGAGATCTATTTTTTTAGTTCTTTAATATCGGAAGCAGCGACCGCTTATGTTATTTTCTAAGTTTTTTCGCACTTGGCATAGCTGACATTTGAAAGGCTTAATTATTGTTAGCTCAGTAATATTGGTAGGCAAACGATGAAAGCAAGGTATCTTGCATTAGGTATTATTATTTTATTGCTTATTTCACTGATCCTAACGTATGGCTTTATCAGCGTGAACCCTCATCCAATAGAAACTAACCCCTTAGATGTTTTTATAGGCGTTGACGTTGCATTCGACAATATCGAAAAAATAAAAACCCAAGTGGACGCAACGAGCTCCTACACAAATCTTCTCATTGTAGGAAGCACAGGTATAACGTTTAATGAAACAAAACTTAATGACATATGTCAGTATATTTTTGATAAAGGATTATCATTTATTGTATTCACAGATGATCATGATCCTCCAGTTCTTCCTTCAGGGCAATGGATTGAGAGCGCAAAAAATAGGTGGGGGATATTTTCTTGGGTTTGTATGTTTATGATGAGGTGGGAGGAAAACATTTGGACCTATATCCATTAAGGCTTTTTGATAAGGCAGACAACTACACTGACGCAAGGAATCAATTTGTAGCTCATCTAGAAAACCTATTACAGGTAGGGACATCAAACTCTAACGAGATCGAAGGGGTCCAGACTTTCAGTTCAGACTATGCGCTTTATTGGTTCGACTACAAGGCAGGATATGATATTGTTTTTGCCGAGTTTGTCTGGAACTACAGCAGACAATTAAACATAGCGCTATGCAGGGGTGCAGCTATCGCCCAAAACAAGGATTGGGGTGTAATGATTACCCACACTTACACTGAATGGCCTTACTTCGAATCTGGTGCAAAGCTTTATGATGACATGGTTTTTGCCTACGAAAATGGAGCGAAGTACATTGTGATATTTGACTCGAACGAAGACTATACCCATGGAACGTTCGATATGGAGCATTTGCAGGCTCTCAAAGATTTTTCAGAATATGCACATGACAACCCAAGGTATATTGAGCCAACTAGTAAAAGGTCAGCTTTTGTGCTTCCAAAGGATTTCGCCTATGGTTTTCGTGGTCCAGACGATAAGATTTGGGGTCTATGGGAGGCAGATACTTTATCATACGGCATATCCTCCCAACTCGGCAACCTACTGCAAGAATATGGCAATAGTCTTGATATTATCTACGACGATGAAGTTGATTACAATAGTTTGGGTTATGAAAAATTCATATTCTGGAATGGAACCATCTTTGAGGGGTAGCTGGGTTTACCATAATTTATCTCCAAATACGTAATTGACAAGTAAACTATGTCCCAGGTTAACTGAATTAGAAGGAAAAACAATAGATTTGCAAATTTTTGACTATAGAAAAAAATAGAAAAAGAAAAAGGGATACTGATTTCAGCAAAAATTCGCTTCTGGAGGGTTGCCTTCCACCGGATCCGCTTGTATTTTTCTGCTAAATTTTTTCTTGCATGTAACTTAATATTAGAAAGAAAACTCTGCATATCAGCCAAGAATCTTCAACAACTACAACCATACAGCAACTAAAAAAAGCCCCAAACCCAAAAACCAAACAAAATACCAAGCTAAAAAAACCGCAACACCACAGCACTTCACAACAACCAAAACAAAAAAAACAGCTCCAAAAGCAGATGCAAGTTGGCTCTTTTAGGAAGGTTTGTTTTGTTTTATTTTTTTGTAGTCTTTTATCATTTGGTCATGTTCAAAAGCCAACGGAGTTGGAAGCGTGTCTAGGCTAAACAATTCCATTTTTTGGATCTCACTGTCTTGTTTTTTTAGCTCTCCACCGACAGGTTTAACGACAAAGCATGTTGGATAATATTCATAGTCGACTTCGTCTTTGAACCCTTTTTCGACGTATTTCCCAATTTTGCTAATAATAGCCACATCTAGGCCTGTTTCTTCTTTGACTTCTCTAACTATTGTTTCCTCAACTGTTTCCCCAAGATCCATTCTTCCGCCAGGCAATGCCCAGTAACCCACAAAGGGTCGTGTTTTTCTTTTTATCAGTAAAATTTCGTCGTTGGGGAAGAGGATTATAGCTGTTGCAGTAATGCCCGTATATCTTCTTGTTTTGTTCAAGTTGTTATTTTCTTTCTCCAATTGATTATTACAGTAACAGCAAAAATAATGATTCCAACGATAACTACAATTGGACCGGGGAAGGGCAAATTGAAGTTAAAGATGCTCCATAGAAGAACCCCCGTAAAGCCTGAGACAGCACCAAAAATCGCGCTAACTAGAGCATAACGTTTCATTTGGGTGCTCAGGTTTTTTGCTGCAATGGCGGGAACAACAACTAGAAAGCCAACTAGCAGGGTTCCCACAATTTGGATGCCAATGGCAACGACTACAGATACTAGAAATAGGTAAAGTAGGTTTGTTCTTGCAACGTTGATGCCCTTTGAGATGGCTAAATCCTCAGAAATCATCGCTAAAACCAATTTGTCGTAGATGACCTTCGTTAGCACTACAGCAGCAACACAAACTGCTGCCGCAGCAAGAGTGGAAACCACAGTTACTTGAGAAATATCCCCGAAAAGCGCTGCTTCCAGCGCATCTAAATTATCTCCATAGAGCAATATGCCGATTGCCAAGGCCAATGTAAACATGGCGCCAACTAATGCTTCAAAGGAAATCTTTGTTACTCGCTGAATATGCCAAATTATAACTGCTGAGACAAATAGGAAAGTGAAAGCTCCAAGATACGGGTTAAAATTTAAAGTAATACCTATAGCCAAACCTGGTAGGGCTACGTGCGAAAGAGCGTCGCCGACTAGCGCCATCTTTTCCAGAACCATAAGTGAACCCAAATATCCTGCCGCAACGCCGACAAATATTGACAGGAAAAGGCTGAATAGGACTGTATCAGGCAAAATTAGGCTTCTCCTCTTCTTGTCTCTACGCACACAGTTTCGCCATAGATTTGTCGTTGGATTTCGGGTTTTCCAATTTCCGCTGAGGGCCCGCAGAATGTAATGCATTTGTTTAGTGCCAAAAGATCATCAGCGTATTCTTGGACAATGTGAATGTTGTGCGTTATTAGGAATATTGTTATTTTTTGACTTTTTTTAATTTCATTGAGCAGAAGGTAAATTGGTTCTTCGCTGTCCATATCCACTCCCGTTGTGGGTTCATCAAGTAGTAACACGTTTGGGTTGTCATCTAAAGCCCAAGCAATTAGAACACGCCTAAGCTGCCCTCCCGAAAGCGTCCCAAGCCTTTTGTTTAAGATGTTAAGATCCGTTAATCTTACCTTTTTTAAAGCGTTTTCAAGGTCGACTCTACCGCTGATGGACAGAAACTCCTTTACTGTCATTGGAATGTCTGAAACAGCAATATATTGAGGCACATAACCGATTTTGACTTTTTCAGTCCACTCGATTGAACCCGTATGTGGGACCAGATTGAGCAGTGTTCGAAAAAGGATTGTTTTGCCCGCTCCATTTGGACCTAGAATAGCTATGGTTGTTCCTTTTTTTACGTTGAAATTCAGATGCTCCAATACGGGTTGATTTTGCATTCTCACTGCAAGATCTGAAACTTTAAGTATATACTCTTTATCATCTGCCATAACTAACCACTTTTCTCATCTGCCTTCAAAGGGTAAGAGGCAAGAACAATAGTATTCTATATGTCTGGTACAATAAGTTTTTGAACCTATTCAAAGTTATACTAAATTTGCTTGCTCAAAGCTTTGTATTCTTTATCAGAGATCCAACCAGCTTTCTTCATAAAAGATAAACCTTCTTCAACGTTAGTTTGAAAGACACCGCTCTTTAAGAGGTTGTTTTTTTCTCCTAATCTAAAAAGATGATTTTCGAATTGCACGTTTTCCTGAATCAATTCTTGAAGGTTTTGTAAAAATGCTGCGATTGCTTTGAATCGTGGATTTAGAAGATCTTTTATTCTTGATATACCAATTGCTCCTTTGAGTTTTGTTGAAAAATCCAGATGACCAACGGTTGATGGCGGAACAATTAAGTAACGTTTGGTTTCATTTTCCAAAAAACAAGCAAAATAAAAGGGTATATAAAATAAGCTTGGCAGATCGAACTTTTCTTTTATGCCTATATCTACAAATTTGTCCTGAATGGACTCCCAACATTTTAGGTTTCTGTTTATCCCGTTGATTACAGGTGTTCCAAGGGCAATCATCTTCAGAATTTGTTGCCTGAAAAAAATTGTTTTGTCATCACGTTCTTTTTCAAGATCAATTATGGGCTGTTGGACCTGTTTAATTTCTGATTCCAAATCAAATTTTAGTTTGTGAATTTTTTGGCCTTTTTCCTTACACAGACTTTCAATATTGTTTCCTATTGTTTTAAGTTCTTTTTTCAGACCGTTCATCTCTGATTCAGTGCGCTTAATTTTTTCTCTCCATCGCTTCTCATAGATTAGATGTCTCATTTTTTCTTGTGCTTCTGCTTCCCACCCGTAGTTTCTAATTTTTTTCTGATTCTTATTGATGGATCTTGTTGTCCTTGCTTGTAATTTCTGTAGTCTTTGGATTTCTTTGTCAAAACTTCTTGTTACATTCTTGATATTTTGGTTATATTCCTTTTTTATTTTTACTATTTTAGGATTTACATACTCCTCTATTGCCTTTATCTTTGCATCTGCTTCTTCTTTTGCTGCCGCTGATTCGTATTCAATTGCTATTTTGAATAAAATATTCGTTTTCTTAATTAATTTTAGACATTCAGGCAGATTATCTGCTTCCTCTTTGAGAGATGTTTGCAGAGAATCGAATTCAGATAGAAGATTTTCCATATCTTTTAAGTTGAGGTTGGGCTCAATCGAGAAAAAATTTTGAGCTGTTTTATCAACTGCCTCAAAAGCTTCCTTAAAGTAAACTTTGAAATCATTTTTAAAATCGGGATCAACTATTAGGCCTTTTAGAGTGAATTGTGTGTCTGGCAAAGGTTTTCGGAAATAATCAGCATAATTTGAAAGGAAAGTGAAGTAGTCTTCCAAGAGTTGACTGCTTGATTCAAGTTTCTTCTTGAAAAGCTTAGAAGACGGAATTTCATTGTAAACGACAACAAAATTGGAATAATTCAACCCATCAAAAATAAATGTTTGATCCTTTTTTGGAAAAAGCCACAACGGATAGCCAACTTTTGATAAAAACAACAATCTTTCTTCTTGGTGTTTGACAATTAAACCGCTGCCTTTGCCCCTTTCAAACTCCGCTAAAGCAAAGACCGCTGCAGCCTCTGCTTCCATAGTGTAATCCTCTTGGAAAGGTAGAGTATATTGTTTGGCAGCAGTGGTTGACATCAACGATCATCATCCATTAAGAGAGCCTGTTTTTTTATAAGTTGTCATATAGTTTGTGATGTAAAGAAGTCAGTTATTCTTTTCTGGAATAACGCTTTCTTTAACAGTTCACTTTGCAGTATCCACCGTTGCATCGGAATCTCGAACCTTCCACTGATGAATTGCAAGGATTCTGCAAGATTCTTAAAAAAGTGCGGTTTTTGGTGCATGGCGTTTCTGACGTTTTCGCGAACTTGCCAAACTCCAATGGGCATGATGTATCCTGGGCGGGCTTCGCGGAGTACAATGGCGGTAGCTTGGCGTCTTTCTTTAGTGAGTTGTTCACATACTGCTAGGCGTGCACTGTAGTAGCAACCACCAATCTGGGCATACGTGGTTCTTCCACTGTTTCCTTCCCAATCAGAAAAGATAGCAATGTTTGTTCCAGCTGGATTCCAAGCCGTTCCTGGGTACCATGCTTCCATCGATTCATAGCTCCATTGTGCCGGGATAATTAGAATTTCAAAGACATTATCCATGTATATGGATTCATAAACTCTAAACTCGTTGATTTCTGGGAAAGTTTTGACTTTTTCTCTTAAATTTTTAGAGATAATATCGTCGACTGCTGTTATGCTCCAGCGTGTTGGAACAAGTCGCCTCTTTTTTTCTACTCCAAAGGCACCTACACTGAAAGCTTTCTGAATTCTGGATACCATAACGCCGCGGTTATAGAGTTCCACCACAGCGTTGGTTGCTTTCAAATCTGTATCATAATACGCCTTTTCAATTTTGTCATCGTATCTTGCATTACCAACATGAAGGTCTCGAATAGGTGCAGAAGGGCCAAACGGCTGCACATCATCATCAAGGTAAATCGAGCCACGGGGCTTTTTTGTCAGGTTCAATTCAATATCTACACTACTGTCAGCAAGGGCTAATTCGCGAGTTTGATCCAAAATCTTGCCTCCATCATTAAATTTTTGAACATTAACACGGTGTTTGCCCCGTACAAGCAAACTGCGGAAACCCACAATTTCATCCATAGACTTTCCAAACCAACGCTCCGGCAAATCATAAATGCCTGTATCTTCATGAACAGGTGGTACAAGCGGACCAGCGTAAACGTTCGGATAACCTATTCTTCCAATAAAAACACTCGGCGGGGACATCCCATCAATATCTTCAGTTGCCATAAGAGGTGCACTTTTGAGAAAATAATTTACTTTTACCAATATAGGGCAACGGGTTTTTCCACAAAGAGCTCGAGCCCCCTTGCACAGGACGCAGAGGCTGTTGTTTCTGGTGCGAAGGGCTATTTGTTGGTCTTCGAGGGCATTGTGGTTAACTTTTCTTATTATGTCAACTAGCCAGTTGTCGGGTTTCACTCCTGAACTTTGAGATTTCTGGGTTAATGTCATGTATGCCTTGATTATTGTGTTGTTGTCTCATATGGTTTTTTCTACAGGAAAATGTTTAAACGCCCTCTAAATTTTAAATCTTGCTAATTTATAGCCGCTTGCAAAGATCTCTTGTTTTTGTTATCTTATGGTTAAATTGGCACGTTCTAACGATATTGAATGAATAATGCATTGTTAACTATGAATAAGAAATCAATCAAACAACATATTGGCTTGCAATTTCTGGAAACTGCAATTGAATTTTCTGGGAATGAACTTGGGGTGCGTGTTCTAGTAGCCAAACAGTAAGCACTTTGCAGTCATTGGGGATACAGGAAAATTTTTTCTTATCCTTTTTCCAAAACTTGCAACTGGCGCAGGGAATCTCTCGATGTCTATGCATCGCAATCACAAATTGGTTAATGTCTAGATAGACTTATGGTTTGTGAAGCCTAAATATTGAATAATAATTTTTATCCAAGATTCCAAAAATATTTTTGCGAGAGAATAAGTGGCGCCCAGGCCGGGATTCGGACCCGGGTCCTGCGGGCGACAGCCGCATATACTAGACCGAACTATACTACCTGGGCAATTAAGCGCCGCAAAACATACACATTATTTTAGCTAATTAACCTTTCTCGAATTTGTCTTGGAATAGTTTGCTGGAAAGCTTGAAATAGATTTGTAGGTCTGTTTTTTCGGCAATTTTAATATGTTTGTCGCAGTATGGGTTAACGTTACTTAAGAGGTGGGTGAAGTCACAGCAAACACTGCTTGGAGAGCACTTGGGGAGAAGTATTGGCTCTCATTTGTGTTGTTGCTGTTAGTGTTGGTATCGGTTTTTTCAGGTGCAGTTGCAGTTTTAACTGCTTTGGTTTTTACTTTTTTGGTTCCAGGGTTGATTGGTTACCGTTTTTTTCCTTTGAAGAAATACGAAATTTGGGCGTTTGTTCCAGTCTTTAGCATTCTCGTATCTGTTTCAATGGTCTACTACGTTTCTTTGGCATTTGGGTATTCGCGTGCTACGATTCTTTTATGTTTTCTTGCTTTAACAGCCGCATATTTTTTGGTAGTTTATCGCAAAGGTGAATCATTGAAGATTCCAGGTTTTCTAAGACAAATAGTGCATTTTAAAAAATCTACTCTCTTGGTTTTTGCAATAATTTTCTTTGTTTCTCTTGGTGTTTTGTATCAGAGTGTTTGGCGCAGTGATCAATATGGAATTGTACTAACAGGTTCAAATTGGCAGGATACGCCATTCCATTATGAAATAATTGAGAGTCTAAATCAAGGTAATTTTCCGCCTCAAACCCCAAACTACATCGGCACACCCTTAACTTACCACTACTTCGTTGATTTCCATACTGCAATTGTGGAAAAAATGTACGGTTATTTGCCTACTTTGATGCCTGTTCTCAATGCCGTTTATATTTTGGTTTTTGCTTTGGCAATTTATGCGTTAGCGAGACCTTACGGTCGAAAAGTTGCAGTTGTAGCGACAGTCATTGCAGTGTTCGGGTGGGGCTTAAGCTATTTCGGCTTATTCTCAGCTCTACTCAATGGCACCTTTGATCCAACACAGAATTACATCTATCAATTCCAGCAACAATTCGGTTTACCTTCCATGTTTGACAACTTGCTCCAGCAACGTCCCTTGCTTATGGGTTTACCTGTGTTTGCTTTGGTTTTAGCGCTTCTGCGGGACATGGATGATAAAAACAGGATAATTTTAGCTGGCGTCTTAACGGGTCTAGTTTTCCAATTCCACAACGTTGCCTTCTTCTGTTGTTATCTCGCCTTCGCAGTCAGTGTTCTTTTTAGTCTACGGAAATTCAAATTTAGCTTCCTCTATTTTCTGATTCCAAGCGTCTTTGCGTTGCCATTTATTCTTTCGAGCAGTGGATCGTTTAATTTCTCTGTCAGTTCTCTGTTTGTCGCTCAGTTTGTTCAAAATCCTCTTATCTATTACTTCTTGAATCTTGGTCTGCCTTTCATCTTGGCTATTGTTTCATTTATAAAACCTGGGCATGAATACCTGAAGGTGACTTTTCTGCTTTTATTTTTTATTCCCAACATTTTGTTATTGACACCTTGGGTTTGGGATATGTACAAATTCTTCATGTTTGCTTGGGTTCCCATCGCCGTTTTGTCAGGCATTGTTTTGGCTAAGGTTAAATGGCGAATTGTTGTGGTGACATTGATTTTGGTCTCAGTTTTGACAACCACAAGTGTCATAATTTATAATGTTGGCACAGAGTACCAAGGAGCTAACTGGGACGAGTACAATGTGGGACTATGGATTAGGGATAATACGCCGCAGAATTCGGTGTTTTTAACGTATTATGGCATTCATGAACCGCCGACCATGATCGGTGGACGTTTGCGGGTTTCGTCATATGTGTATTGGCCCTATGGGCATGGGGTCCCCTTGGATCAAGTTTTCCAGAGGGAAAATGACATTGACTCTGCATTCAACGGAACAGAAACCCAGTTAGCAGCAATAGTTCGCCTGTACAATGTTAGTTACGTTTATGTTGGCAACGAAGAACTCGGCAACTATCCTACTTGTATAATCCATTTCGCTTCTGTAAACTGGTTAACAACTGTTTATTCGGAGGGGACATTTAGGGTTTACCAAATAGATTGGGCTTTGATGGATAGTTAGATGTTGCTTCAAAAATCTTATATACTCAGACACTTGAAAAGTGAAACTATGACCTCTAAGGCAGTTAATTTAGGTTTAATACACAAAATCCTCATAGTATTTGTCACAATAAATATTATAGGTGACATCGGCAACATTGCTTTTTGGTGGGTAAGCCCTGATTCAAGGGCAGCATCGCTGAACACTGGATACATCGGTGTTGTAGCAGGTATAGACAACGCGCTAGTCGCAGGGACAATAATCCTATTAGTTGTTGTAACGGTTTACATTGTCGCTCTCTTTGGCTTGCTAAAGAAGATGACTTGGGCACCATTATTAGTTATAGCTATATCCATAGTTAACCGTGTTATCGCATTGCCGCTCTACTTTATCAGTCCCGCTTTCGCCTTCTGGGCAATCTGGACAGTAATTCTTGTCGTTGTTTCCTATCTTGATTGGCGCAAAATGTAGAAAATGCCGCAAGGATAAACCTTTTTCTTTTTTAACTTTCGGTCTTTAGCGGGGTAATATGTTTTTTACCACTTAGGTAGTTAATGTCAATCCTGCCTATGGTGTTTTTCTGCAGTTTTTCTGGCTTGATTTTGGAGAGTTTTAGTTCCGGATTTGGGGCTACTTGATGAACCAGTATTTGCATTGCGTGCAATTTTTCCTTAAGTTCAGAAATCAGACTAAATGTGCCACTGAAGTGAACGCATGTGTAAGCATAGTCGCATTCGTCAGTTACACCGAAATCTAACACAGCTTGACCCCATACGCGGTTGTTGGACTGTGCATAAATCAGCTTTTTACCTTCGGGTGCACAATGAAAATATAGGCAGTTTCTCGTTTCGTCATATCCATGGCTCAAAGCTACGAGGTAAGGCTCATTGTCTTTGCTGAGTGCGATAGTGACGTATTTTGTGGCTTTTAGAACTTGACGTATTTCAGTGAGGTCAGTGATTTCGCGTTCTTTGCGACGGACATGAAACGACATACTTCTCACCTAATTGGTTTGAGGCTATTTATTTTAGCGTTTGCCTCTGTGGTAAGTGTTTGCTATCTTGTTTTTTATGAAGCCAATTACGCTAGGAGTAAATATGGAAAGCGACGCCAAAGCAAAGTTTAACGGGAAAACCATTGGGTATTCAAAGAGATTTCCACCGTATGACCCCATGATATTTTGGAGGTTACCCCAAAGCTGAAAGAGTGACCAGAGACTTGTCCACAGCAATGCGCCTCCAAGACGAGCTAAATATTTTTGCCTTCGAGTAAATCCTTCTTTGTTAAGGTTCGTGTATAGAATTTCTCCTGCAACTGCTCCTGCGCCTCCTGGAAAAAAGGCGTTAACCAGAATCTTCTCCACTAAATTACCTGGAATATAGTGATCAACCCATGGAACTGCAAGCAAACTCAAACCGGGGAGTAGAACGTTACCTGTTACTACTCGAACCAGAACTGGTAGGGCGTAGATGACTGCGCCGCCAATTTGCCAAACCCAAAATCGTTTCGACCTACACAAGCTTGCAATTGCATTCAAGCGCATAGCAACTAAGAATTCTTGATTATATAAAAAACCTTTCAGCAATAAAGAGAGGAAGTCATCGCTAATAGTGTCTGTTAAGGTCGATAACCGTTAAGAGTTGCTAACGCTAGTGCAGAGGCAGTTAAATCCGCCGTTGTTCCCGGGTTGCATTTGTTTCCTGAGGAGCGGAGTTTTTTGTCAAAGGCTTTAAGACTTTTTCTTCCCTTCATTGTCTCGAGTCCGCCGAGTTCTAGCACAATTTTTGCTTCTGATGATACTTCAAGGGCTTTTTCTTTACCGACTTTTCGGGTTATGAATGTGTCTGGTCGTGTTGAGAGGATTTTAAGGAATGTGTGTACGATTGTAACGTTTAATGGTTTATGATTCAGTTGTTGCTCTAAGTAGGGATAAGCCAAGTCAAAGGTTACAGGGTAATTGTTAACCCATTCGTGACAAATATCATCGTAGTCTTGAGCTAACTTGAATACTTCAAATAATCCAACATTTTCTTTAATCAACCGCTCTTTTGAGTTTGGGTTAGAAACATCCAAATCGGGTGCACCGCCTAAACCACTTGGATTTGCAATATCCACTGCTTCATACAGATGCACTGAATCCACAGCGCTTGTGGATTTAACTACTGTTTTTAGGTTTCTGCGCATAACTGAAAAATCGATAGCTGTATCTTTTTTTTGCGCCGTCATGCCAGCAGCGACGGCTAGAGGTACAAGCAGCATAATAGTTCCCAAAATCGTGTTGCCTCCTTGCTGCCAAACTGCAACATTCATTGCACAAACTTTAATCAACTCACCAACACCGACTTTGCCTGCCTCAAGCCGGCCTTCTAATACCTCCACACCGCGCTGAGCTGCTTTTTGAAATGTAGGTCCAACTGCAACCGCAGAAGCCAAAAAATGCTCCGCTCTGGTTCCTTGAAAACCTATTTCAAAACTCACGTTTCCAGGTTTTTGAACGCTTACCTCAAGAACGGTTGCTAACTGTAGACAGCGCGATATGTTTTGGGTTTTTTCGCAGTTACTCATTGATAGCTCTAGCTATTCTGGTTCAAAAAAGCTTTATTAAAGTTTTTAGGCTTCAAACTTGAAGCGTTTATTATGATGCCTAGAGAAGGGGACTTAATCAAAACAAAAAGCGGTGTAGTCTTTGATGTTAAGGGACTTATTCATCCACCAGGTAAAATTATTGCGTTTCCACGCTTTATTCCATCACCCGAGGGTACCCGAAAAGGCAAAAATGCGACTTATGGCAAAATTTACAGTCTCGGTGACCGGTTCAATTATCTGCAGCAGAACCATCCTGACCTCATAGTTTTTGACCCTGTTTTCGGTGAAACTCTCTGCGAAGTGCCCTTTAGCCATATTGCCAAGCACTATCGGCCAACAGAAAAACTCGCTTCACTTCTCAAAACCAAACATCTAACAGAACTCGAAAACAAGGCTTTACAGCTTGCGATAAGGCTAAAAGAAAAAGCCAAAATTCCATGGAGCGCTATTGGTATTTCAGGTTCGATCATGGTGGGTTTAACTAATGAAGCCTCAGACATTGACCCCCTTGTTTATGGCACAGAGAATAACCAAAAAGCTTACATTGCACTGCAGAAGCTGCGTTGTGAAGCGGATTCAGACTTCAAACCCTACACTCAAGATGAACTCCACGATCTCTTCGACTTTCGTTCGAAAGATACGCAGATGAGCTTCGAAGACTTCGCGGTAGTCGAAAGTCGTAAAGCTTTCCAAGGAAAATTCATGAAAACCGATTACTACGTTCGATTTGTGAAAGATTGGAGTGATCTCAATGAACAATATGGCGATTTGTGGTTCAAGAACAGTGGTTATTCAAGAATAGTAGCCACCACAGCTGACAGTTCTGACGCACTTTTCACTCCCTGCACTTACAAACTAAAAGACGTGCAAGTGCTTGAAGGACCCAAACTTGCACCAATTGAGGAAGTGGTGTCTTTTCGCGGAAGATTCTGTAAACAAGCCTTCGACGGAGAAAAAATTGAGGCGCAGGGCAAAGTTGAGTTAGTGACAAACAAGAAAAACGCTACGAAACATTACCGTTTAATTCTAGGCAATAAGCCTGCCGATTATATGGTGCTGTTGCGTTAGTGAATTACTTTTAGGACTTGTTCGTAGTAGCGTGGGCAATAAGTAAGGGTGATTTGGCTGAAACTATCCTTTGGAGAATCAATCTCCTCTAAGTTGCCTTCCACGACTATGATTTCGTCTTTTTTGGCTTGTTGGCGGAACTCCTCCATGTAAGAGAAGATACGCGTTACTCCCATTGCTTCTTTTGGACCGCTTAACACTTCTAAGGGTTCTATGCCATATACCGATGGAATAAACGGTGAATCCTCGTCGGCGGTGACGCGGGCTCGGATTCTTGCCCAGCCCTTCTGCATGATGTGTGCCTTGGGGTTATATTCCGATTTGATTTCGTTCCAAGCTTTCACAGGTTCAAACTCAGCCTTAATCACTCTGCCACTATCTTTACGGTCATCGTACAAGCCGTAAATCATCTTGCGGCGTTGATGCCACACAAAATCTTTAACATCAAAGTTTTTGAATCGCCAATCTTTACCTTTCATGACTTCATAGGATTCAAACTCGTTTTTTAAACCAGAATTGTTGTCAGCATAAAGTTCACTCATTGTTTGGCAAATTTTTGCGTTTTCTTCTTTGCCATAAATAGTAAAATCAATGTCTGAATATTTTGGGTGATGAAAACCATGGAGCATGGATCCGAAAACGCCGAAACTTTTTGAAGACACACCTGACATTTTAGTCGTTATGCCCAGGACCTTTTCCATTGCTGATAACAAGGGATCAATTGGTCCTGTCTTTAGCAGTTCTTCTAAACGTGGTTGTGGTTGTCTGGCTTCAAGGATTAAGTTTTGAGGAACACCAACGATTCTTAACCCCAGCATTTCATGGTTAACAAGGTAATGAGGATATTTTTTGGTGACGAGTTTCATGCCTTCGTCATTATAGAATTTGTAGTAAAGTTCGCCTCTGCCTTCTCTGGGCGCCCGTGGATCTGTTGAATGGAAAATCTTTGAGGAAGCATATTCGGCGTCACAGATGTAGTTGCCTTTAGGGTGGCTGTAACCGAAGACTCGGAAAATTATGCCTTCAGCTGTTTGAATGGCATCGCGGTCGCGCAGGTTTAGATTGGCCATATGTATTCTTCTTCTGAAGTGGCTGTTCCGACAACAACTTGGTAGAAGACGCTTCCGTCTTTGGTGCTTTGGGCTTTTTCAAGGGTGCCTGCGACTTTTATTTGTTGTCCGGCTCGTGCAACGTTTCGGTAGCAACCGATGTTTGAAGTAACGATGGTTGGTGTTTGTTCGAGGGCAATTTCACTTTGGGCGTCTTGTGGTTGATAGTGGCTTATTCTGTAGATTGCAGGTCGATACATCGTTTCTGTTTCGCCGCAAACTGTTGCGGTAAATCTCAGCTGGGAAAGAGGCGTGAAAGTATAGTCGCCATATTGAATTTTTATTTCATTAGGTTTCTTGGTTGCATTGTACATCCATATTTTGCCCTGATATTTTCCTACAAACTTTCGGGCTGCTTCGATGCGGTTGCCCGCGATGTATGTAAATTTCGCTTCATTAACAAGACGCTGTATGGCTTGTTCAACTTGGCGGAAGTTTTCTGTGCCATAAACGACAAAGTCTATGTCTGATTCAGGTGCATGCATGTCCAATGCAATTGAACCATGAATGCCCAAATCACTTTTTGGAACACCTGCTTCTTTGGAGACTATATCAATTAGTTGAAGTGCTAGTGATTGGAGGCTATCGGGGTTCTTTAGGTTCTGTAGCCAAACGAGGCGATCTTTGGGCACAAATACTTGCTCGATTTTTTCCAGAGGTGCCGTTATTAGTTCTTTGCTTCGGGTCTGGTCGTAAAATAGGTAGTCGGGGAAAGTTTTTCGGAATGCTTCGATGATTGTTTGATAGTTTTTAGCAGTGTATAGTTTTTCAGCGCGAAAAAGCTGGCTGGTCATTGGGTTTGTACCAAAACGCCATGTACGTGAGAGCATTTCCACTTTGAAAAGTGCTTTATACTGAGCTGGAATATACTTGAGAAATGCGAAGACACGGTCGTCGGGGTGTTCATACCCAAAAGTGTTCATGATAAAACCGTCCTTAGTGACGAATGTGTCTCCATCCATCGGCGTCCAAATTTGTGGTTCTTCTTCCGTAATCGTGCACCGCAAAAATAAGGTTGGACGTTGATTAAAAAAGCTATTGTCGGCAACTTGATTTATAATTTTTAGTAAATTCCAAGTTTAAATTACTGAGCCAGAAACTTTGCTTTTAAAGCTCTAAGGTCCTTGTAGGGGTAGAAATTTAATATAGACGCTTGACAAAATATACATTTACGATGTTATTTTCTGTTGCTAGGGATCGGTAAAATATGGTTTCTACTGGCATTGAAGATTTAGACCATATTCTTGAAGACAGAGGTTATCCTGATAGATCTGCAATTTTATTAATTAGTCCTCCAGGCGCCGGGAATGCACCCCTTGCCTATCTATTCTTAAAGTACGGCTTTAAGTGTGACGACACTGTAATGTGCCTCACCTCCAAGCCAATTACTGATTTACTAAATGACATGGCAGTTTTCGGCGTAAACAAGCAATCACCTGCACAATACATCCAATGCTACGCAGATACATCACCCTACAGCCTAAACAACTTGACAAATCTCTTTATCAATATTAAAAAACAAATAGACACACTCGCAGCTGACCATAAAAGAATATACATAGACTTTCTTTCAGCCCTCTACATGTTGCATCCCGCTAAAACAGTCTACACATTTATCTGCGGACTTATTCAATACCTAAAAGACCAGGGTGCAACTATAGTAGCCAGTCTCGACGAAGGAGTGGTCGCTCTTGAAGCTCAACGTTCGATGGAAATGGTGTTTGATGGAGCTATAGAAATAAAAATCTTTGAAGAACGCTTCAACATCATACCATTAATGAGGGTTAAGAAAATGATGAGCCAAACCCCTTCCTACAATTATTATCGACTTGCCGTCTCAAAAGGAGAAATACATTTCCATGATTTCAACACTTGAAATTCTTCTCCTTCTTATAGGGACCGCAACCGTGCTTGCATTAGCATACAGTTCATTTCGGGCTTTCTCAATCAGAAGAGCACTCTATGAAAAAACCTACCGCCAACGAGCATTGTGGACAGGTGCCTTCGCAACCTATAGCGCCTTAGAAATTGCTCTAATCGTCTATTTTCCGCACATTATAGGTTCATTAGCTATCAACATTGCTTGGCTTATCCTTGGTAGTGCATTATTACTTATATTGACTATCTGGGCTTCTAGTAACATAAAAGTAGTTGTCTCTCTTGACCCGTATCACAAAAATCGCATGAAATGGCTTCAAACGAAAAAAATAGTTTGGCTAATTTCAATTCTAATTGTTGCTATGAACATAGCTCCGGCACTCTACCTGTTGGGATACATTGATTATGCCCCTGTTTTTACCTTTATTAATACTTTGCAATTGACCTTCTTTGTAGCTCTCTTGGTATACCTGATTTCAGTAGCTCTGGCTTACCAATCTGTAATTCATGACAAACTTATGAAAGCGTACCTCGAATCTTTCCTCTTCCTGCTCATAATACTAATGTTAAACATCGTGCTATCGCCCGTATCTTCAGCTCTGGGTCTTTTTATAGGGCCATTTGCATTAACCGACAGCCTATTAATTCTCTCAGCGTTCTTCCTTTATCGAATGTCAAAATCACTAGTTCCGGTAATAACAAAAATAAGCCTGTAACATACTTTTACTTCGAAAATTTAAACCCAAAATCAATCCTTTGCTTCATTTGTTCCATCTTCCAACTCGATGCATAGCAAACTGAAGGCTGCGCAATAGACCTATTGATGCTTTATTGAATGAACCAATAATCAAGAAAATATAGACCGAATTTATTATGCGCGCTTTTCGAAAATACTGATTTCTTATAATTAAGAAAATAATTTATGTTCGTTGTTAATTTGAAAAGAAAATTATGGGAGAAAACATTTCCAAACTTGAGTATCTATTTTTCGTTAAATATAGACATTGAAGGGTATACTTCAATCCCTGTTTGATCTATTGTATAGGGTACAAGACTTGGATTTACACTAACCCCTCGCATCTTTGAGACTTGGATGCCCCGAGAAGTTGTTCCACCCATGAAATACGTCTGCATCATTACAACGCCATGAACAAGAAATTCCTCGTCTGAGATTTTGCGTTCAAGCCCTATCTGGCTCAGTTCAGTTGTTATCAGAACTGTCACTCCCAAATCTGAAAGTGCCTCAATTAAGTCTACTCCAGCCGTTCTTCGTTCTGTCAAATCAGTGAACCGATAGAACAATGCAGCTAAAGAGTCAATAATTACCCTCTTAGCCTGCATTTGCTTAATTTTTGCTTGCAGTTCCTCTATAAGTTTATCGATTTCAAGAGATTTTCCTCTTAGACTACTGGACTCTACTTTCATCATTTTTTCTTTCAACATAGCTACTCTGGAAAGTCTTGTTGCATCTATGAAAGCAAATTTGCCTTCTTCCTCGGCTTTTTGAAAGTCCCAACCGAAATTCTTCATTTCCGAAAAAAAATGATTTTTATTTTCATCTAGACTGACCATTATTCCATTTTCGTTAAATTCACTCAATCCTTTGTATAAGAACTGAGACGTTAGTACAGTTTTTCCAGTGCCTGGTCCTCCTAATACCAAGATTACTCTTCCTCTTGGGAAACCTCCACTCATTAATTCATCCAATCCAGGGACTCCAGTTGGAACCGTTTCTGTCAATTGATTCACCGTTCAAAAGGTCAATTATTGGATATTTATAAGTTGCGTCAAAAATTATGTTGCAGAAACCACTGTTGCTCTTTCTTTTCCTTCCATCTTTAACTGATTTTTAGTAATTATGTTATCCCGAGAGAGATTTTCAAAACATCCACTTCTAGATTTCCAGCTCGGAATGTTTTGCCTGTTTTTGCGTTAGTTATTGCAACTACTGCTGGAGCAAATATGTTTGTGTCGATTTTGTAGAAGTCAAAACCTGCTTCTTTGAAGATATCCATAAAACGTGGACTCTTTTGTGACAAGCGTTTTGCTTCTTTCAGAAACTCTGAAGCAGACGATGGAGCTTGCCTAACAATACTTTCAAGTGCTACTTCATCATCGTAATTGCAAGTATAATTAGTTACGCCTCCATACAGGATTGCGTCATTTGTTCTGCCCATAGCTTCACCTGCATTAGGATGGACGGGAACTATTGGAGCATATCCCCACGCATGTTTTACTGTTAATAGGGCAAGTCCAAGTCTTTCCAACTTATGCAAGCCTGTTTCCACGATTCGACCAGAAACCTGTGTAGCACCTGAAAGACTAGTTGTAGAAAACATGACCACAAACAAGTTTTTTGTTGAGACATTACATTTTAAGGCTATTTGTTCAAGAACTGCTGCAGGCGGAGCTGTTTCAGTCTCCAAAACGATTACTGCAATATCTGATTGTTCTTGATGATCGAGTTTCGTGTAAAGTCCTTTTGGTTTAAGGGCAAGTGCTCTTGCTGGTCCCGAAGCAATTGCAGAATAATTCTCACCTTTTATTTGCCAACCCGCGAACTGTGACCCTAATAGTGACAGCGCAGGATGGTCTGTCTGGATAAATACTGAAGGCAAAACGATGTCTTCATATTGTATTGGCATAACAGTTGCTCTTCCATATCCTGCTAGACATATTTCTGTTATAACTTCTCCAGCTAGATATCCTCCTTGTGCCTTTATGCCCGCGTCAATTAAGGTAGCGCCAACAGAGCTTTGCTCCACCAAAACTCCATATTTATCAGCATCATCGACTAACTTGTTAAATGAACGCATTGCCGACCTGTTTAGGTTGATTTTTGGTGAGGACATGCTGTTTATCCCTTTTAAGCTTAGGGACAATTAAAATTTGCTAAAATAGATTAAGGTTTTCCTTTGATAACGCCAAAAAACTGTTCTTTTTGCCTAAATAATCAGTAGTGAAAGGAATTTAGTGAGGGTTCATGCTGCAATGGTTTAAATTTAATTATAGACCTGCTAAGAGACTCACAAAAGCTTCTAAAAAACGGTGTGATCTATTTTTAATACACTACTTTAGCGAAAACAATCAAGAAAAGAAAAAATTTTATATGAAGGACAGAAAAATCCTACGGTGTTGACCAAATCATTAGATTATAAACCTTATTTTTAGGTTTTTATTCTTGATGAAATTGCTGCCGTTATTCCAATAGCAATCGGTATCGTATAAGCTGCAACTATCGCATTAAAGACTGCTCCTATTGGTAGGAACACCAAAACAGCTTCTTGAGGCATTGAAAAGCCAATTGGATACGATTGTTGCAGAGCAAAAAAGTTAATTATTGTCAACAATAGGACACGGATACCGATACCCAAAACTGTTGCCGCAATCGTAAAAACAATAATGTGACTGCGAAGATAACTCCCGATATTTTCGCTTTTGCAACCGCGCTTTGCAAACCAATAGGGCAGGTAAATCCCAATAAACATAGCTATAATGGCAGCAAAGTTGTAGAGTGGTCCTATTGGTAAGTCTCCTGGGAAAACTATAAGCAATATTAACGTATTAATTGCGCCAATTATTACGCCTGATTTTGGACCAGCCATAAGAAATCCGATTACTATGGGGATTTCCCAGAGTTGGAAATATAAGAATGGAGCAAGTGGAAACGGGATTTTCGGTCCATAAACGTTTAACGTTGCTGCAAGCGCTGTAAAGATTATAATTAATGACAGGGCTCTAGTTTTCATTGTTTTTCTCCTCGTTTTATTTCATAAAGCCTTATGTTAGCTATTTAAGAGTAACTACCCAAAAATGGGTTGCTCATGGTGCTAGGTTCTTTGTAATTAACGATGTAGATTTAACAGAATTCAGTGCTAAAATTGATAAACAAGCCTGCCAATAAATAACCCAAAGCGTGAAGCATATTTGACGGAACAAACCATTCACTTCTCATCTTCAACTGAAACAAAACGATGGCTTGAAAACCAAACGGTCAGCACCCTCAAACCCGTGCATGCTCAAGCCAAAAAACTCAGTGACGACACCAATCTTGCAATTCACAGCATTGAGGAAGTCAGCAAACTCCTCTTCGACACTAGCTCCAAAGAAATAGAAAAAAGAAATATGAAACTCTATAACCGTGCAAGAGCTTTAAACAAACTTTCCCGGCTATTCCTTGACCGCCTCAAAAAACTTACCCCCCCAGAACAAATCTCATACGACTCGATGAGTCGGTATTCACAAGAAACCCAAAAAGTCTTCATCGTAACGGATATAGATCTTAAGAATTGGTTTCCGCGGATTTCTCCGTATTTCATTATGGATCGCCGAAAGTTTTTAGCAGTCTATGAACGCGCCAGACAAGCATACAATACCATGAATGATTATGTCACCAAAGAGTATGTCAAAACTAAAACACTTGAGGAAGCACTCCAACAATTAAACGAGCTACAAAACGTTGAAAAACAGCTAATTACACTTAAACGGGAAAAAGACACCATAACAAATGAGCGCAAATCTCTGCAAAAAGAAATCGATATTTTAGAACAAGAAATCTTTGAATTAAACAGTAAAGGTCCAATAGACAAATTAAACTTGGTTAACTCGGAAATCGACTCTTTAAGCAACGAGCTGAAACACACTTTACGTCACCTCCAAAAACCATTCATTAAAATGCAAGCACTAGCAACTCAGGGCGGTGGAGGTGGAATAACTCCAGATGAATTAACCCAGATTAGCAATTATTTAGAGTCCCCTTTTGATGCGCTGGTTTCAGAGCAACAGGGGTATCCATTGTTTAAGGAAATCCTGCAGAAATTAGAAGCAATGTTAGCTGAAGATACGCTTAAGCTAAAATCAGCTAAAGCAAGAAAAGCCGAACAGACAGTCAACGAGATATTGTATAATAATGGTTTAGATAGTCTACAAATCAGATGTACCGAAATGGCAAATAACAAAAAGCATCTTTTGGCTTCATCAAAACTGGATGAGATAAAACAAAGCGTAAGCCAACTTCAAGAACAAGTCGATCAACTCAACGCCAGAAAGACGAGTGTCGAAACCCACGAAGCTGTAAAAGAAAACTCGTACAAGGAAGCAGTGGATAAAATAAGTGGTCTGAAGCGGACAATTGAGCGTAACGTTTACTCGTCATTGGAGATAAAGATTCAAATCGCTTAGTTTTATGAACCTTCGTTTTTCTCAAATAAAATATTTTCATAACTTAACGCGATAGATGTATTTAGAATGATGTGCCGCAGACTTTTAGCCTCAGTTTAATCAGCATGCTTTTTATTTGCGTTGCATCTATCCACTAAACGAACTTGTACAGGAGGTACTTTGATGGCTGAACTTAGAATTCAGGAACAACAACTACTGAACGCCTTAGAACAGGTTGGGGGGAGCGCAACTGTAGAAGAACTCATGGAAAAATGCGAGTTGCCGGACGCAGCTATTATGCGTAATGCCCTCACATTACGAGAAAGGGATTTCATAACCATTCGTGCGAATGTGCAGAATGTAATTAAATTGACTTCTGAAGGCAAAAAATATGCCAAAGAAGGTTTACCTGAGCGTAATCTCGTTCTTGCTGCAGCTCACCTCGGTGGTACAGCAGACTTGCAGAGTGCAGCGAAACAAGCTAATTTGTCTAATGCGTTTGTCCAAATTGCCCTTGGTTGGGCGATCCGAAAAAAATGGGTAATCTTTGCGTCAAAAGAAAATAAACTAATCATAACAGAAGCGCTTATTCATGAAACAATCATCCCAGAAGGTTGCGATGAGTCACTTCTAAAGCATTTGAATGCTAACCATCAAGAAACAATGGAAAACCTCAGTTCTGAACTTCAACAAGCAACTGAACAGTTGAAAAAACGTAAACTCCTGACAGTTGAAGCTAAAACGACTCGAACCATCCAAATTACTCCTGAAGGCAAAAAAGCCCAAAAAGAATTGAAAACAACACCCCATGAAGTTACCCAGCTCACGCCTGAACATATTATTACGGGCAAATGGAAAGAAATCCAACTTCAAAAATACAACATTAAAGCGCCTGTTGCTAAAACATACGGGGGCAAGAAACACCCCTACCTGCAATTTCTCGATGAAGTTCGCGCTAAACTGGTTCAATTGGGATTTCAAGAAATGATCGGCACAGCAGTTGAAACTTGTTTTTTTAATTTCGATGCCCTCTATGTGCCGCAGGACCATCCAGCCCGTGAGTCCTCAGACATTTATTACATTAAGACCCCCAAAAACGGCGACTTAGATCAACATACTGTTGCGCTCAATCTTGTGAAGCAAACGCATGAGAACGGCAATGGTACTGGTTCAACAGGTTGGGGATATAAATATTCGCTGCAAGCTGCTCAGCGTTTGATTCTTAGAGGACATGGGACCTGTCTTTCTGCTAGAACGCTTGAAAGCGGGAATTTTGGAGTTCCAAGCAAGCACTTTAGTATAGCAAGAGTTTACCGTCCTGAAATCACTGATAAAACGCACTTATCTGAATTCAACCAGGTTGAAGGCATAATTGTCGATGAGAAACTAACTTTAAAGGATCTTCTTGGTGTTTTAGGCAAGTTTGCTAAAGAAATCGCCGGAGCCGACAAAGTTCGATTTAAACCCGACTATTTTCCATTTACTGAACCTAGTGTAGAGCTCTCCGCTTACAAAGAGGGTTACGGTTGGGTGGAATTTGGAGGTTCAGGTATTTTCCGTCCTGAAGTTACTGTGCCACTTGGTGTTAAGGTGCCTGTGATTGCATGGGGGCTTGGTGTGGATCGGCTTTTCATGATGCGTAATAGAATAGATGATATTCGAGAGATTTTTAGTCAGAATTTGCAATGGCTTAGAAATAAGCAGGTGAACTAACATGCCCACAATAGATATAGACTACTTAGAACTTGAACGCCAACTCGGCATCAAACTTGAAGGGGATATGGATAGACTCGATGAGATTTTGGCTAACGTTAAAGCTGAAGTTAAAAGCTATAGCCAAAAAGAAGATTCTGTTAGCGTGGAAATGAAAGATACTGCGCGGGCTGACCTCTGGAGCGTTGAAGGTCTGAGTCGAGCGCTGCAAGGTTATCTAAACCGTAGCAGGGGCATAAAACCCTACTCGGTAGGCAAATCCATTATTGAAGTTAAAGTGGATGCTCAACTTTTTGGGATTCGCCCCTACATTTGTTGTTCAGTTGTTAAAGATATTCATCTCTCAGATTCAACAATCAAAGGAATTATGCATCTGCAAGACAAACTTGATCAAACTCATGGTCGAAGCCGACAGAAGACTTCCATAGGTATCTACAACTTGGATTTAATTAAACCTCCAATTCTCTATACTGCCGTGAAACCCTCCGATGTAGAGTTTGTGCCATTGGGTTTTTCTCAGAAAATGTCTTTGGATGAGGTTTTAGAACGACATCCTAAAGGTATCGAATATGGTCACATCGTCAAGAAAAACTCGCTCTATCCAATGCTGTTTGATAGTGAAAACAAAGTTCTCTCGTTCCCTCCCATAATTAACTCCAACGATTTGGGAAAGATCACTGAGGAATCCAGGAATTTGCTGGTAGAAGTCACCGGAACCCAGCATAAAACCGTTCTGGACACCCTTAACTTGGTGACTTTAGCTTTGATTGACCGAGGAGGCAAAGCATACAGTGCGTCAATTCATTACCCCCAAAATTCGGAATACACCAAAAGAACAGTTGTAACCCCGAACTTTGATAACCGGCACTTCCAGCTAAGCGTGGAAGAGACTAATCGCTTATTGGGTTTGCAGTTGTCTGCCCAAAAAATTATTGAGCTTCTTCAAGTTGCAGGTTTAGCCGTGGAGAAGGCAGATGCTGAATCTGTATCGGTTCTGGTTCCCTGTTATCGCGTTGATGTTATGCATCAAGTTGACCTAATAGAAGATGTTGCCATCGCTTATGGCTACAATAACATAGAGCCGCTTTGGCGCGAACTTGCAACGACAGGCGCTGCAAACCCTCAGCAACATTACGTTGACAACGCGCGTGAATTAATGATTGGATTGGGCTTTCAAGAAGTCCTAAACACCACCCTGACGAACCAGGAAACTTTGTTTTCAAAAATGAATATGCCCCAAAGCAACATAATTGAGGTTTCTGATCCTAAAGTTTTAACGATGACTTGCGTTCGAAACTGGCTATTGCCTTGTCTAATGGAGTTCTTGGGTGTTAACGTGTCCGTTGAGTTTCCGCAAAAAATCTTTGAACTCGGAAAAGTCACCTTACTTGACGAAACCAAGGAAACCAAAACTATAGATGAAGATTATCTTGCCGCTGCAGTATCTCATCCAAATGCAAACTTTACCGAAATTAAATCTATTGTGGACTCATTTATGACCAATTTTGGCTTGAACTGGCAAATAAAAGAGACTGCGCATCCTTCGTTTATTGAAGGAAGGGTTGGTAAACTATTTGTGAGTGGGGTTGATGTTGGAGTTCTCGGTGAAATTCATCCAGCTGTGCTTGGTAAGTGGAAGCTGGAAAACCCTGTAGCCACTTTTGAAATGAACTTTCAAAGCGTTCTCGATTGCAAGCTAAAGAAAATGCCCTAGAACCATGATAGGGTTCCGTTTTTCCTGGCGGTTTTTAGGCACCAGGAATAAGCTATGTAGCCAGCGGGGAGAATTATAGCGCACATTAAACCCAGGATGGCTAAGTCAGGTAAAATTGCTTCTATTCCTTGCCCAATTAGCATGGGTCGAATGCATGTGAAAAAGTAGTATTGGGGCACAAAGAAACTGATTATTTGTAGGGGAAGCGGCATGACCGTGATTGGGAAGAGCACGTTTCCAAAAAGGTTGGTGGCTAATGTTATGATGGTTGTGATGGGGTCGCCTTGTTTAGTTAAGATTAGGACCCCTGCACCTAGCATGCTAAAGCCGATAAATGTTCCAATGCCGAGTCCTACAACTATTATTGTTCCTATGATGTTGACGCTGAGTATTACGCCGAAAGCGAAGACGCCGACTGATAAATAAATGACAATGACAAGGGTGCTCCAGATAAAACCCCAAAGTGAGCTGCCTATTATGAATGTTACTAACCCGGTGGGGGAAACAAGCACTTCTTCTAGGCTCCATGGGTTAATTGTTCGTTGAACTAAAGTGAGGCTTTGCGACAAGTATGTATTAAAGGCCAGCCCAATTAGTAAGTAAGTGACGACAGGCATGCCCAGGTTTTGCACGCTTGTCATTGAAGCATTTGAGCCCCAAAATGCATATGATAATGCTCCAAAAAGAGCGCTAACCACGCTAAGTAAAATGTTTGTTTTGTAGGTTGAGAAGGAAATGATGTCTCTTTTCATGAAGTAATAGATTTTGTCCAGTTCCTGCGTTATCTTCATGTGCCTGCACCAGTTCCAGTTAACTCGATAAATGCATCTTCTAATGTGGGTTCTTCCTGTCGGAAGTTTACAAGTTTGATTTTTTCTCTGAAAAAGAAATCCAATACAGTTGATAAGGTATCTGCGTTTTCCAAGCGTACCCTCAGGTGAATTTGGCCAAGAACTGAATCTTGTATTTCTGAGGCTAAACTAGATACGCCGTCTAAAACTCGCAGATTATTCACTTGAGTTGTAGACATATTTTTAACGACAAAGTTGGCGACTTCGCCTTTCTTTGCCATTCCTTTTAACGCATCAGGAGTGTCTAAAGCAACGATTTTGCCTCTATTCATTATTCCTACACGGTCACACATCTGGGAAACTTCTTCTATGTAATGCGTTGTGTAAAGAACGGTTTTGCCGTGCTTCTTACCTAGGTCGTTTTTTATGAAGTTTCTAATGGTGTGTGATGAAGTAACGTCTAAACCTGTTGTTGGTTCATCGAGAAGTAGAATAGGAGGGTCGGGTAGTAAAGCTCTGGCTAAGGCAAGTTTTCTTTTCATGCCACTCGAATACTTCTGGAAGACCACAAAAGCTTTCTCTTCAATTCCAACCAGCTTTAGAACTTCCATTATTCGTTCATGTCGTCCCTTTCGGGGGACATTATTTATGGCTGCGAAAAACTCTAAGTTGCTGTATCCAGTTAGTCTCCAGAAGAAGCCGCGTTCGCCTACGCTGAAAAGGGTACCGATCGACTCTTTCACGCGCATTTGTTGTTTTACAACATCGAAACCATTTACTATAGCTGTTCCTTCGTCAGGAGGCAATAGTGTGCAGAGGACTTTGACAAGTGTTGTTTTTCCTGCGCCGTTGGGGCCAAGAAGCCCGAAGACCTCGCCTTTCTTTATTGTTAAGTTGAGGTTGTTGATGGCATTCACTGATTGGGTTTTTCGATTAAATAGTTTGCCAGTTGCGGTTTTTGTCTTAAATTTTTTAATCAAATTGATTGTTTGAATAGCGGGTTCTTGTTGCAAACCTTAACCTCAACTGTTTTGGCTTTGTTAGAAGATATGTTTTGTTAAGTTTTAGAATTAGCGGGCAATTAAGTTTTTCTGCATATTATTTTGTTATGGGATAGCTCGATTTTGGTTTCGTTAAGCAACAATAGGTTCTTTGCTGATCTGCTTTTTCTTGTTTAAATCAAAATGAGAAAAATAAAAAAAGTTGTATAAGGGACTTTAGCGTCTGGAGGCTGTACGTGCGCAAGCGTCACTGCAATATTTTGATTTAGCACTAAAAGTGGTGTATTTTTTCTTGCAAACTGGGCATTTCTTTTCCATGGACAACCCTATTCAATAGATAATTCGCGCCGAGTAATAAATTTACAGTTTCTTCAAGGAAAATTCGGGCTCTGCTTAGTCTAGGTCAAGACTAGACACTTCAAAATAAATTGTTTGTCTGCTAGAACACTCATGAAAGACAAGCCATCGAAGTACCGAAGGCACCTAAGACTTACCCTAAACCAGCAATTGATCTCTATCCATTTAATGAC
>Ga0315540_10000036_pt1 | contig 61816 bp, 62 predicted proteins | sample SalMarSW160110MG_FD_203677 | JGI IMG/M metagenome (GOLD analysis project Ga0315540, IMG submission 203677) | Salt marsh sediment microbial communities from the Plum Island Ecosystem LTER, Massachusetts, United States - Salt Marsh Sediment SW1601-10 ...
TTCAAATCAAAGTAAGAGGTTGCACTTTTTCTATTGATTCAGCAAGTGTCAACTGTTTAAATTTTTTCTTTATCTGCTAGAACAACAACACCTAAAAATTCTTGTTGTTGTTTTACCAACCTATCCATCTGCAGAGAGACAGCTTTTTGAGCCTAAGATTGCGAAATTTTTCTTGGAGATTTGGTCTTCTGCAAGATAATTTGGGCGGTTCGTTTTGGGGGGCAGATTAAGAGAACTGTGTGGATGTTGTTTTCTAACCTTTAATCGGCAAGAACTCTGATTGTCCTTAGACCTCCATTTCCAGGATTTTACGTTTTTTCTTATGAAGCGATCTTTTTGTCGACGGTAAGCTTTGCAGCTTCACTGGTTTTCATGAAGATGAAAAGACGCTAAATGGTTTAAAAATTATGTGCACTTCTAACTTATTTTTAAAGCGCTGTTTCAAGAACGATTAAACAGTGATGTGCTGTCAGTTCTAGATATATTCTGGAAGTTGAAACATTCTTTTTATTTTTTTAAGAGTAAATACCAAATGGAGTTGGGAGAAATAAATGCTGTTAAAACAGGGTTAGGGTTAATTGGGATTGGTACTGTTTTTTCCGTTGCTTCCTATATATGCTATTTATTCCTAAGTAATATGCTATAAAGTGGCTGTTGAAGTAGACTATTTAAAAGCATACTTTAGGTTCAATTTCTCAGAATGTTTAGCTGAATGCGTACTTCTGGTTAGAGCAATTTCTGCAAATTTCCTTTTATTCATTAAATAAATCTAACTCAATCTCTCCAATTTAGACCAAGTTTGATATTGAAATTTGCATCTTAGATGAGATTGACTTAACTTATAACCGCTAAATGGTACCCGAAGATAATTGAGAATTGGACAATAAGAAAAGTAGAATTATTTTTGTTCACCAAACCATTTAATGAACCATTTTTCCCTTGCTATCGTTCTTTCGTTCATAGCTTCACAAGTTGCTTTCCAATCAGGGTTATCATATTCAGTATTAACCCATTTTTCAGTGAAAGGCGGCATTTCTTTTTTAACCTCATCTAAAATTTGTTTTATTTTAGCATTTGCTAGTTCAGAAGTGTTGTAGCCTTTGTATGTTAGTTGTTCTATTGGAATTAGTTCTTCGTAAAGTCTACCTTTGTTCATGTTCATCGTCTCTTTTTCTTTATCTGTTTTGTAATGGTTTTAAGCGATACCTCAAAGAACAATGTTTGACTTAAGCTTTTCAAATGCAGAATACCCTTCAGATCAGGGTTAACTGATTTGGAACGAAAATTTTTGAATTGTTCAGACAAAGCTTTCTAATAAGGATGAACTATTTCTAGTTCTTGAGGCAATGAAATGTCTGTAGGAATAGGTGACGAGTTCCAAATCCAAACCAAACATACTCGAATGAATCTCGGCGGCTATCTCGATTGGTCAAACAAGCCCAGCATCTACAAAAAATACCCATCTGCAAGAAAAATTAGATTGAGCAAAGAGTTTCCACCACACTCCCTTTCAATAGCTGAGATTTTGTTAAAGCGAAAGAGTATTCGTTCATTTTCGAATAGATCAATTACACTAAAAGAGTTTGCTTTTCTTCTTTGGGCTTCTACGGGCATTCAGAGAGTTGAACAGGGTTACGAGTTTCGAACAGCTCCTTCGGCTGGGGCTCTGTATCCAATTGAAACCTATGTATTGGTCAATAGAGTTGATGGTGTAGCGAAAGGTTTGTATCATTATAACATTGAAGAGCACGCCATAGAAGTATTGAAGCTCGGAGATTTTGGTGATGAGTTGTCTGATGCAGCTTTGGGGCAAGAGATGATTGCGATGGCACCTGTTGTTTTTATTTGGTCAGCAATCTTTGCGAGATCAAAATGGAAGTATAGACAACGGGCTTTTCGATATGTGTATTTGGACGCTGGAATTATTGGGCAGAACCTTGCGCTGTCGGCTACTGGTATAGGCTTAGGGTCTTGTCAAATTGGAGCTTTCTTTGATGACGATGTCAATCAGATTTTAGGTTTGGATGGAATAGCTGAAAGTGCACTATACCTTAGTGTGGCAGGTTGTCCTTCTACTTGATTAAGCTTCCTAATTGTTGGAGGCTTGTAAATAGCATCTTGTTCTAATTGGACATAGGTTTTATTGGATATGTTTAAGATCGGTTAGTGATATGTTTTTTTTGAGATCTAAAAGGCAAGTCTTTGCGTGTTCTTGGGCTTTGAGTTTTCGATAGATCTTCTTTACAATTCCTTTTTCATCAATTAGAAATGTTGTTCGTTCGGTACCCATGTAACTTCTCCCATAGAGGTTTTTCTGCTTCCATACATTGTATTGTTTAAGAACTATTGCTTCTGGGTCACTAAGTAAAGTGAAAGGTAAACTATGTTTTTTCTTGAATTTTCGATGTGATTCCACGCTGTCCTTGCTTACGCCCAGAATTACCGTGTCTTCTTTTTCAAACTCAAATAGAGTCTCTTTAAATCCAAGAGCTTCTGCAGTGCATCCAGAAGTTCCATCTTTGGGATAGAAGTAGAGTACAACTTTCTTGCCTCTATAGTTACTCAGTGAAATTTGAGTTTTGTCGTCTGATTGAAGCGTAAAATTTGGTGCTATATCTCCTTCATCAACCAACGTGTTTACCTCCTCAGAGTCATTTGGTTTACAGGCAAATTCGTAGGACTTCATCTTGTAAAAGCTTAACTCTTAATCAATTCCGTTCTTACCAAGTATTCACTACACTTTGAATCTGTTCGAAACGAGTGCAAGGACTAGGGTGAATTGCTCTCTCTTCTTCGAATAAAAATACATTTTTAAACAAAAAGTGATAAATACAATAGAAACAAAGTGTTATTAGCGATTTTTATGAAAGATGAAAAATTCATTTTGTATGTGCAGACAAGTGACTCTCCGGAAAGGCAGTATTCTCCTTTAGTTTTAGCTCAAACTGCCAAAGCAATGGGGCTCAATCCCCGAGTTTACTTTCTAGGTCAAAGCCTAAGGGTTCTTCTTCCAGGCATGGCAGAAAAAATAAAACTAGGCAGTTTTCCGTCAGTTTTGGAAATGATTCAAAAGACTCTGCAGATGGGTATTGAAATCGATGTGTGTGAGGCTTCTAAGAGAATGTTCGGCTGGGAGAGTGTTGAATTGATTCCTGGAGTTAAAATCGTAGGCGCCGCAACCCTAAACGACCTAGCACTAACAGCCAACGCAACCATGTGGTTCTAAAATAAATCCAAAAGGAGCAAATACTATGAGTGCAAAAACAGACAAGAAACTTGATTGTATAGGTCTTTATTGTCCTGAACCAGTTTTTAACACTAGACTAGCCCTTGACGAGATGAATGTAGGAGAAACCATTGAAGTCAGTGCTGACGATCCAGCTGCAGAATCTGATATTCAAAACCTTGTAAAACATCTTGGTCAGGAAATATTAAGCACAACAAAAGAAAAAAATACAGTTAAAATAGTAATCAAGAAGATAAAATGAGTATTCTGTTTGTTCTTTCAAGTTGAAGTTTATGGTGACAAAAAAAATAATTAATTTGGATTATGCAGCTGGAAAACCAGTTGACTGTCGAGTATTAGACTCAATGTTGCCCTACATGAACCGCTTATACGGTAATCCTTCTTCGCTACATTCTATGGGTCAAGAAGCAAAAAAGGCTCTCTATCAGGCTAGAAAGCAAGTTTCTGAGCTAATTAATGCTGAAAGACCTGAAAACATAATATTTACTTCTAGCGCAACGGAAAGCAATAATTTGGCTATCAAAGGAGTAGCCAATAGAAATAAAGAACAAGGTACAAAGATAATCGCTTCAAATGTTGAACATATATCCGTTATCAATCCAATAAAATACTTAACCACAAAAGGATTCGAATCGATTTATTTGCCCGTAAACAATTATGGAGAAATAGACCTAAAAATTCTCGAAAACGAGCTGGATGATAAAACAATTCTTGTAACCACTACCTATGCAAACGGGGAAATAGGCACAATTGAACCCATAAAAGAAATCAGCAAACTCGTCCACGCCAAAAACGCTGTTCTACATGTTGACGCAACTGCAGCAGCCGGTCAAGTCCCAATCGATGTGCAAGATCTCGGTGTTGATTTGATGACAATCTCATCAAATGACATGTATGGTCCAAAAGGTGTAGGAGCATTATATGTTAAAGACGGAGTACGTATAGAACCTTTAATCCACGGTGGAGGGCAAGAAAAAGGCATAAGATCAGGAACGGAAAATATGTCTGGAATCGTTGGATTTGGAATGTCTGCTGAAATAGCAAAACAAGAAATGCAAAGTAACATCCAAAAACTTACAAAACTTAGAGATAGATTCATAGAGGGTCTTTTAGGGCAACTTCCTTATACCTTTTTAAACGGACACCCAACGAAAAGATTACCTGATAACGTATCAGTCAGATATAGCTTCATAGAAGGAGAGTCAATGTTACTAAGCCTGGAAATGAATGGTGTTCTCGTTTCCTCAGGTTCAGCTTGTGCATCAAAAACTCTTGAGCCTTCTCGTACCCTTTTAGCAACGGGACTAAAACATGAAGAGGCACATGGCTCATTAATGTTTACTCTGGGTCGAGAAAGTAAACTGGAAGATATCGAATATGTTATAGGTGTGATGCCTAGCATAATTAATAGGTTAAGAGATATGTCACCTCTGACTCCAAAGGAGCTAAAAAATGTACTCAGATAAAGTTATGGAAAACTTCAAAAACCCAAAAAACACTGGGGAAATTCCTGATGCAGACGGCGTAGGGACAGTGGGAAACCCTGTTTGTGGCGACATGATGACAATGTACATAAAAGTGAAGGACAAGCGAATAGCGGATATTAAATTCAAAACATTTGGTTGTGGAGCAGCCATAGCTACTAGCAGTATGACAACAGAAATGGCAAAAGGGAAAACTCTCGAAGAAGCTTTAAAAATCACGCGAAAGGATGTTGCAACAGAACTAAATGGTTTGCCCCCAGTTAAGATGCATTGCTCTAACTTGGCTGCTGACGCTTTGCATGCCGCAATTGAAGATTACTATAAAAAACAAGGTGCATCTTCCGAGGTGAAAAAATGAAAGACTCACAAGACTCAAAGGCAAATAAATGTCACTGTTGTACGTCTGAAAATACAGCGGATGAATGCATTTTAGCTACTGCAAAAACTGTGATCGATGGCAAAGAATACTCCGCTTGTTGCGCAAATATTACAAAAACTTCAGAAGAGAAAAACAAGAAAAGCGATCAAAAAAGCACGAACATACAAAAATAATTAATTTTGATCTGTTATTTGCCGAATAGGCTAATTTCCCTTTCTTATGCGTGCCCTTATTTTCTTTCGAAAAGCCATATTTTTAATAGCTAAATAAACGAACATAAGCTATTAGTGGTTAACAAGCGAGGTTCAGGAAAATATGAACCGTGAAACCAAGTTATTTGCCTTTGCAGCTATACTTTTGTTATTTTTCTTAGGTGCCGAAACTTTTGTAATAGTTACCTTTCAAACGCAGAATACCAAATATAGCGCTATTCGGGTTGCTTGTGTTGGTGATAGTATAACTGCTGGCACCGAGTACCCAGTTGATCTATGGCAGTTGTTGGGTCCTAATTATGTTGTGGGAAACTTTGGTATCGGGGGAGCAACAGTTGCTCTAGATACGCACAGCTCTTGGATAAATGAAACTGGATTTGAAGTTGCAAAGCAATTTCAACCAGAAATAGTTGTCATTACTCTGGGAACAAACGATGCTAATTCTGATTACAACGAGACAAGTGCGCTTTTTACCGAAGACTATTCTTTGCTAATAACCGAATTTCAAGCACTTGTTAGCAAACCTAAAATTTTTCTCGTTTTACCCCCTCCAATATTTGGAAATGACGCAAACCTAAGCCAATCTTTATTCACACAACACGTAATTCCAAGCATTCGACAAGTTGCTATCCAAACTGGTTTGCAGCTTGTTGATGTTTATACTCCTTTGATTAATCATCCTGAGTATTTTGCTGATGGTGTGCATCCAGATGTCGAAGGTGCCCACAAGATTGCAGAGATTGTATACGCTGCAGTGGTTTCAGATAACACATAATCGTCTTTTTGCTACTATTGTTTTTTCCAAAAAGCCTAAAACCATGATGCTTTAGGTATAATATAACAAGCATATTTGAAAGTGGGCATTTGACAGAAACGATAAAAAGTTGTCAAGATAACGGACTATCTATTCCAGTTGATCTAATCCGAACATTAGCTATTGTAGGAGTAATCTTTCTTCATGCTACTAATGATTTGACGCCGGACTCTATGAGTCAATTAGAAGTCGTTCGTTGGATCACGGTTGATGTTTATCAAAGCTTTGCTAGAATAGGTGTTCCATTATTTGTAATGTTGTCTGGCGCTCTCTTGCTTCAACCATCAAAAAAGGAAAGCCTTCGTGTGTTTTTCAAGAAACGATGGGCTAGGATTGGTTTGCCCTTCTTTTTTTGGGGGGCGCTCTATTTTGTGTGGCAGTATTTCGCAAACAATCAAGAACTTACGGTAAATTCGATCCTCCAAGGTTACCTAGTGAGTCCTTATTTCCAGTTTTGGTACATCTACATGCTTGCCGGACTATACTTGATCACACCAATCTTGCGAATAGTAATCGCTAATGCAGGTGATAAACTCATAAAATATTTCCTTGTCTTATGGTTTTTGGGTGCCTCGATTATTCCTGTAATTAGTTACTTTACAGTTTATGATTTAAACAGTCTAGTTTTTACAATAACTGGCTGGGTTGGCTACTATGTTTTAGGGATTTACCTTCTGAAAATTCGAATTCCGCGCATAATGATGGTCTCTTTAATGATTTTGGGTGTAGCTCTAGCTGCAATTGGAACAGTTTATATGTCTTTTAACGTTGGAGGCACCGCATCATATTACTTCCAAGAATATCTGAGTCCAACAATGATTCTTGCATCTGTTATGGCTTATCTTCTTTTGAACACGATCAAAATGCCTTCATATACAAAGAGATCTGGTCTGCCAATAACAGTTGCAAACCAGCAACAAAGCAAGCCTTCCAAATTAGGAAAAATCCTAAAGCTGATAAGCGAAAACACTCTTCCAATATTTCTGTTTCATTTAATGGTGCTTGAAACTCTTCAAAGAGGATACTTAGGGTTTGCCATCAACGGGTCCACCATTAATTCCATAATTGGGGTTCCTCTAATTACAGTAATTGCTCTGTTTCTTTGCTTGGCCGTTATTGTGCCTTTAAAAAAGGTGCCGGTCTTAAAGAAATTGATTGGTTAAACCTATTAACGCAAAACTGGGCTCCAAATGAACCAAAAAAAGAAATGGGCAGTAGCGATAATTGCCATATTTATAGTTGCAACTGTAATTGCTAGTTTTGGAATTATGGCTATGCAACAAAAAATTTCAATAGTGCCGATTCGAGTCGCATGTGTTGGTGACAGTCTAACTGAAGGTACTGAATATCCTAATGATCTTTGGATGTTGTTGGGTTCAAATTATTCAGTTGGCAATTTTGGAAAAGGCGGCACAATGGTTTTCTCGAAATCTCCTACGGCCTATGTGAATGAGACTGTTTTTGAAGAGGCTAAAGACTTTCAGCCAAACATCGTAGTTATCATGCTGGGGACTAACGATGCTTTGCCGGGTCTAAACGAATCTATGGATGAATTCGTACAGGACTATGAGATGCTGATTTGCGAGTTCCAAGCTCTTGCCAGCAAACCACAAGTGTGGATTGTAAAACCGCCTCCCATTTTCCATGATGGAACAGGTTTGAGCACACTGTTCTTTGAGGAAAATATCTTGCCAGGTATCGAGAAGGTTGCCAACGACACTGCCCTTCCTTTGATTGATGTTTATTCCCGATTGATTAATCATCCAGATTACTTTGTCGATGGAGTTCATCCATATATGAGAGGCGCGCAAATCATCGCAGACCAAATATACAAGTTTCTTATTCTGAAGTAAACGCCCAACAAGTTTTCGCCTTTCAACCGTAAAGCACAATTATTAGTACGCCATTGTACTCGGAAAATAAAATTGGTACCGCAGTATGAACGCGAAAACAAAACAATCCGTTGCTTTGGTGTTGCTCATCCTGATACTCTTGTTTGCCACTGTAACTTTTTTTGTTGTTGCTGCGATGAATCAAACCAAGCAAATTCGTGTCGCATGTGTTGGTGATAGTATAACTGAAGGAAGCGGGTATCCATATGAACTTCAGTTAATGTTGGGTTCAAATTACGTTGTGGGAAATTTTGGAGTTAGTGGGTCCACAGTATCGCAAAATTCCATTCGACCCTATATGAATCAACCCGCTTTTCAGCAAGCCAAGAATTTTAACCCCGATATCATCGTAATAATGCTAGGAACAAATGATGCTAACCCAGAAATTACTCAAAACGAGGATACATTTGATGCAGATTATTTGGAGCTAATCAATTCTTTTCAGCAGCTCGACGGTCAACCACTAATCTGGATCATAAAGTCACCGCCAATTTTTAGTACAACTTCAAGTTGGAACAATACGTATCTCATAAGTACCGTAATTCCTCAGATAGATAATTTGGCCAATCAAATGAATCTGCCAACTATCGATATGTATGAGACTTTTGGTGATCACGCAGATTTTTTTGCTGATGGGGTTCATCCCAATCATGCTGGAGCCTTATTGATCGCTTTCACAGTCTTTAACACGATAACAATGCCTGACGGCTCTCCTGATTATTCCTCTTTTGCTAAGGAAAACTTTTGACTTTTAGTTAGCTCTTTCTGATAAATTTTGTAGATTAGCAGTTTTATGCAAACTATTAATAGTAAATGCAAGAGAAAGAGAATAGGTGTTAATGGAGCAGAAAGCGTATCCCGATGGGGGCATCGCTCTTCCCGTTGACCTCATCCGCACAGTAGCCATCATTTTAGTTATTTTGCTCCATGCATCAATTGAACCCAACCTCAATCTTAGTCAAATGTCGCCGGAAGGAGTTCAACTCTGGTGGGCATCTAACGTTTACGATTCCATTTCGCGCACAGCGGTTCCGTTATTTGTGATGTTAACTGGGGCTCTTTTGCTTCAACCATTCAAGACCAATGAGCCTTTGCGGGTTTTCTTTAAGAAACGTTGGAACCGAATTGGTATACCTGTTCTGTTTTGGGGCGCGATATTTTTTATCTATGATTTTTCTGTAAAGGGACAAACATTGACGTTAACTTCTGTTTTGCAAGGGTTGCTTGCTGGACCGTATGTGCATTTTTGGTACTTGTATCTTTTAGTCGGTTTGTATCTTATAACACCGCTTGTGCGAATTTTAGTTGCTTATTCAGATTGGCGGCTCATAAAATACTTTTTAATTATTTGGTTCGTGGGGACCGGGATTGTTTCTTTGCTTACTCTTGATGCGTCAATCAGTCCTCAGGCAGTGTGGTTTGGAGATAATGTCTTTATTTTAACGGGGATAATTGGGTACTTTATGTTTGGCGCTTACGTAGCCCGACTTCGTGTCCGCCGAGCAATTCTTTATTTAGGTTTAATTACGAGTTCAGTCTTTACGATTTTTGGGACCTATTTTGTGATTCGCATATTAGGTGAAGCATATAGCCAGTTTTTCCTTACCGCTATAAGTTTTAACGTTATAATTGCTTCTATTACTTTGTTCTTGATTTTGGCAACTGTCCAAAACCAGACAATTGAAACGAAAATCCCTCGTGGAAACAAAGTACTTAGAGTAATAAGCGAAAATACACTTCCAATATATATATTCCATATAATTGTGCTTGAAACACTTCAGAGAGGCATTTTTGGCTTTAAACTAAGTGTAACAACGATAAATCCAGTAATAGAAATTCCGTTGGTGACCGTCGTGACCTTGTTTATCTGCCTTGCTATTATCGTTCCATTAAAAAAGCTGCATTATGTTAAGAGAATAATAGGGTAAGCTGTAGTTAACCTTTTTAGGTTAGCCTCCAAAACAAGTCTTATGTACTTGGGTGAGTCATAGGGGAAGCGATGCAACATGCAAAACGATGCGGAAGGAAAAATTAAGCAAGATCTTCTCTTTGAGATACAAAATCTAGAACAAAATTATGGAGTTATCAAAGGTTTTGTTGCAGGAGCAGAGTACGATGTTGTAGTTTTAGGTACTAGTCTACAGACTTTTAAGGACAGTTTGAGTCGAGCAAGTGCATTTGTGCTTGCATTATACAATTTAAAGGGTAAACGGGTGAATATTCCTTGGGAGTCACTGTTTACGAGTTTAGATTATGCATTGGCAACATTGTCAACGGCGCCAAAGAAGGCTGCTGTTCAGGCTATATTGGCGATGGCTGATCCTCAAATGGAACAGGTGCTTTCATATTTTGCTGCCTTAAAAGAATCTTTGAAATAGAAGTCTCGGATGAACTTTTAGGTTCAATCTTTTGGCGAAGATGCTTTTCGTAATTCAAGGTTTAATGTAAAGTTTTTATTGAATAATGTGATGTTAATTGTGATGTTTTTTGTGAACAAAATGAGTGCCAATTTGTTACGTTTTGGTAACGTCGCTGCTTTTTTGATAACGCTTGTCATTAATGGTTTAGCAGGTACTACACTTCTAAATAACAGAACAACTGCACAGGTCTCAGATTTGTATTCAAATCCTTTTACTCCCGCTGGGTACGTTTTCGCTATATGGGGAATAATCTATGCTTTGCTTGCAGTTTTTGTTATTTATCAGGCTTTGCCCAGACAAAAAGACATTTTGTTCCTAAAGCAAATTAGTGTTCTTTTCATATTGAGTAGTATATTCAACTGTGTTTGGCTTTTTCTTTGGCAATATGATTACATTACATTTTCAGTTGTGGCGATGTTTGGGCTCTTTTTGTCTTTGCTGGCTATTTACTGGCGTTTAGCTATTGGGAAATCCACTGCTTCTCGAACTGAAAAAATATGTGTTCATTTGCCGTTTAGCGTATACATTGGTTGGATAACTGTTGCGTCAATAGCTAATGTTGCAGCTGCTTTGGTTTCAGTGGGATGGGATGGGCTTGGTTTAGGCGCTGAAGCATGGGCTATAATAGCGATGGGTATTGCGTTAATCGCGACGTTAATAGTTATAATTGCTCGAAGAGACTATGCCTTTAGTTTGGTCGTTATTTGGGCACTTGTGGGAATCGCAGTTAGACAAATCTCAAATCCAACTATAGTTTTGATTGTTGAAGAAGCCGTTGCTTTGATTCTGGTTGTGGCTGGGCTTTCGCTTGTTGCGTCGATATTGAAACGTAGAGCTTTTAGGACTTGAAAACACTTGATGCTAGAGTTAAGTATAACCCAAGCAAACATTTCTTGACTGAACATGGCTTATGTGCGTGACGAAAAAGAAAAATTTGAAATAGATTACCCGTTGGAAGTGATTTGGGGAGCAATCCCTGATGTTATTAAGACTTTAGATTGGGCGATTGAAGAGAAAGATGAAGTGGAGCATAGAGTCAAAATTAAGACCCAAAGGGGGTTTTTAGCTTACAGCACTATTATCCGTGTAGATGTAAAGCCAGTAGATGGGAATAAGACAGTTATGTCCATTAGCGGCGAAACACCAGTGACTACTATAACCTCGATTCTGGATTTTGGTAGAACCCGTGATCGCATTGGGCTTTTCATTGGGGCGTTAGCTAAGAAAATGGAAGAGGATAAAAAGGGAAATAAGTAGTTTTTAAACAAAATCAGTCTTATTGCATTGGCAGGAACTTGTATTTTAGAAAAATGTTAATTTTTGTCATATGAGAGTTTAGCTGCTTAAGAATGCAAAAGCAGAGAAGGTTCTTTGGTATCTTAAATCTATACATAGGGGAAACAAATGAATAGTAAACCTCCAGTTACGATTAAGGGCAGAATATTAGGTATCGTGGTTTTAATTGCTGCACAATTGCTTATCGGTGGTATCCATGTTTTCTTTGGTTTATTGCTTTTAATATCTGAAAACTTGTCGTTTCTTCCTTCTGCGGTGGTCTACGATGTTTATACTTTCTTTTTTGGATTGCTGGGTTTAGTTTTTGCAGTTTTCCTTTGGAGAGGCGAAAAAGTGGGTTGGGTTGGCACAGTCGCGGTTTCTTTTTTTGTAGTAGTTGCTGATTCTTTTACGCTTTTGGATTTGCCGAGTATTCCTGGGATTCCAAAGCTTCCAGCCTTTGCAGAGATTACTTACAGCGTTTTAGTTGTTGGTTACTTGTCTTTGAGGCATGTGAGAAGCAGTTTCTTTAAGGAAAGTTAGGTGGAATTGAAGCGTTATTTGGATACCCTTGGCTTTCCCATGTTCCAAGGTAATCTGGGTTGTCGGATAATTCGATTTTTGTTGGCCATTTTATCCATTTGTAGCCAAATTGGCTTTCCGCGACAAGTTGGAAGGGGAAACCTCGTTCGGGTGGAAGCGTTATTCCATTCATCTTGTAGGCCATGATGATGTTTTTGCTTGTTAGGTAATCTAGCGGAAGAGAGGTTGAGTAGCCATCGCTGGCGTAAAAGATTGCTGCAACTGCATTGGAGTTAACTCCTGCTTCGTCTAATAGGTCGCTTACAAGGAATCCTTCCCAGAGGATTTTTGCAGACCACCCTTGAACACAATGAAGAGTCACAACTTTTTGGTAGCTCTGAAAACCATCGAGCACTTCATTGTATGATAATTCTAATGTCTTGTTCACTAATCCAGTGACTTCCAATCGATAGGTTGAGATATTGAAGGTTTGGGTTCCCCTGATGGCGTTGTTAACAACATCGTTGATTAATGACAAGTTTTGGCCTTGATAGTCTGTGACTTCTCCCGGATAGAGCATTTTGGGTTGGTTCTGATAGTAGTTAACTCCCACGAAGAACAGGGCTAAAAATGCAAAGGCGAACAAAACTGCAATCCATTGTCGAAAACGCTTAATCTTTTCCATAAAAGCTTCAATTATAAAAACGGGAAAACAAGGGTTTAAACATACCTGAAAGATGTTTCAGAAGAAATCTTTCTGTTAGAGAGCAGTTTCCGTTTTTGTGGGAAGGACTTTTCAGTATGTATTATTTTGCTGTTGTTCGTTTCATCCAATCATGAGCAAAGATCTCTGCTTTACCGTTTTCGATTCCTTCAACTATGCGTTGGGCGATGTATTCGGCTGTGTCTGCTTTTGCCCATGCTTCTTGTGCTTCCGAGTTTTCCTCCCATTGTTGGGTTGATGCGTCTTTGATTGTGTTTTTTTCAAAGTCAGTTAGAGTAATGTAAGGGTAAACTACGTTTACAATTATTTTGTCTTCTTTGAGTTCTTCTCTTGCAACGAGACTGATTTGGTCTAGTGCTGCTTTTACCGCTGAGTAGGGTCCCATGTTGGGTAAGAACATTAAAGCTGTTCCTGAACTAATGTTGAGGATTGAGCCTCCGCCTTGTTTGCGCATGATAGGAATAGCTTCTTTCATTGCAATTACTGGACCTACAAAATCTAAATCAAACAAATAATGCAAGATTTCAGGATCTGTTTTCTCAACTGGGGCGTCATATCCGAGACCTGCGTTGTTAACTAAGATGTCGATTCTTCTAAAATGCTGGTAGGCTTGCTTTATTGTTTTTTTCACTTGATCAACTTTGGATAGGTCTGAAACAATTACCAATGAACCCGCCAATTCTTCTGCTATGGCTTCCAGTTTATCTTTGGATCGAGCAACTAAAACCAGTTTAGCTCCCTTTTTGAAGAGTAATTTGGCGGTGGCTAACCCTATTCCTGCCGATGCACCTGTTACTACGGCAACTTTGCCTTTGACATCCATGCAAAACACGTTAAACATAAGGAAAACATCGCTTTATTAAAATAATTTCCCAAAATTAAGGTGCTTGAGCTTTTTCGCGGAGAGTTTGAAGATAGTTGGGTAAGCTCTCAATGAACTGATTTTCATGTCCAGTTAACCCACGCAGGTCTTTCCAGAATCGTACGTTAACTTTGATTTTTAATCGTTCCAAATCACATTTTAGGCGTTTTGTGCCTTCTCTGCCGCGTCTATCAAAATCTAACAAAAGTATTATCTGTGGACTGTGGAGCTTTTCTATTTCTGTTGTTGCTTCAAGAAAGCTTTTGCCGCCTGTTTTCACGGTTAAAATTTTTCCTTTAACGCCTAAGTCTATGAGGGCTTGTGCATCTTTTTTGCCTTCAACAACAATGGGCTTGTTCTTTGCTGTTTCTTCGGTTAGTTTGACTATGATTTGTTCGATTTTTTCGACTTTCTCTTTAAGATGAGTTGACAATATTCTACCTTGTAATTTTTGCTTTCCGAACAGTTTCTAGGCATTCTTTGGCTTGTTTGTTGTTTTCGAAGTAGCGTCTAACTGGTTCTAGGATTTCTGTGAGTTCTGAAGCGACGCCGTTTTTGAGATCCATTGGATGTAGTTTGCCTTCGGTGAATGCGCGTTCAAGTTCTTGGATGTTCTGGAATTCTATGTTTCCGCCGAATTTTGTTGGGCGCTCGATTTTAAAGACTGGTTTTTCTCGGAATATTATGTATCGGCAGATGTCGATGATGGGGTTGAATTTGATGGTTCGTTCTGGGCAGAAGGCTTTTCCCATTTTTTGTTTGATTTCTTGGGGGGTGTCGTAGATGAATATGCATGTGTCGGGTTTGCTCTTTGACATCTTGGCTGATGCGACTGCTTCTTTTTCTTGTCCTTCAGGGATGGGCCAAACTTTTGGTTTCTCCAAGCCTTGAAGTAAATGGTGGTGGACGCATACAGGTTTCCAGCAGCCGATTTTTTCGCCGATTTCTCTGCCGACCATGTTGGCTTTTCGTTGGTCCATGCCTAGCTGGCAGATTTTGACTTTCATGTGGAATATGTCGGCAACTTGCATTGGAGTGTAGAGGTAGTCGCTTACGTAGTGGGCTTCGCCTTCTTTTCTGCCTGCGATTTCTAGTGTTCGGGTTGTTCGGGCTAAGGTTAGGTTTTTGGCGATTATGACGGTTTTTGCCCAGTAGTCTATGTCTTTGTAGAGTTCGTCTGAGTAGATGAATTCTATTTTGTCTTCTGGGACTCCGAGTGCTATCCATGAATGGCGAAATAGGTCAGCGGCTTTTCGAATAAGTTCGAGGTCGCCGCCTAATTTGTTGTTTAACCAAGCGTGCCATGTGGCGAGGAAAGCTTTGAAGTGTATGCCTGCTTCTGCGAAGTCTTTCATTTTGTAGGCGCAGATAACTCCTGTTCCTAAATGTGCAAGTCCTGAGGGTTCCCAACCGTTGTAGGCGATGGGGTGTTCTTCGTTTTCGAAGAGTTGGCGCAGGTCATCTGGGGTTACGACTTCTTCGGTAGGGGGTTTGCAGATTAATTCGATTTTCTTTTCTATGTCCAACGGGTTCAGCTCTTATGGTTAATAGCTGTAATTGTGTTGTTGAACTTATAATTTTAGTGTGCTTTTCTATCTTGGAATATCAGCAATCTCTTTTTTTGCTGTTTTTCTCTCTTACTGTTTGAAATCTTCTATAAGAAATAACAACATTTAACCAACACCTCACGCCTCTTTTATTTGTCTCACCGAAATTGAGCACCCATAACGACGGACTCAACAGAGGAACGTAAGAAACACAAATCTTGCACCTATGACGAGCGAGTTCTACCCAATTATGGAACAGGTGGGGCACGGGCGTAAAAAATTCCCGCGCCGAGAGAGCTTAACCAAGCTAAAAGCGACGCTCAGCTATGAGGTTAAGTGTTTGGTTACGTCGGGAGACAAACAGCCCGGAAGACTAAGGATTAAAGGGCAGAATCCTGAAAATTGGCGTCTAGTAGAAGAATAAACTTTGTTTTTCTGATGTGTGTGGAGTTTGTTTTGGTTTGATTTTCTGGACATGGTTTATTGTGTCTGCAAGATGCGGTTCAAAAAGGTTGGACAAATTAATGCCTTCTAGTTGTCGAAAAATGCACTGATAATGGTTGAGACAAATCTACAATTGCACGGTAGTTTCCGAGCTGACATTTATTAAGAGAAAATCCGCTTTGATTTACAGCAGGGGATCAGTTAATGGACGTCGGTAAAACGCTCTATCTTGCTGATAGAAAAGCTTGGCGCACATGGCTTTCTGAAAACTATGACAAAGAAAAAGAAATCTGGTTGATTTACCCCAAAAAAGCCAGCGGAAAACCACGCATACCCTACAACGACGCCGTCGAAGAAGCCTTATGCTTTGGCTGGATTGACAGCACCGCCAAACGAATCGACCAAACCTACTATGCCCAACGCTTCACGCCCAGAAACCCTAAAAGCAAATATTCAGAAGCCAACAAACAACGGCTAAGAGAACTCGTCAAAAAGGGCATGGTAATACCCTCGGTAAAAGAAAAACTTGCAGATATCCTCTCAGAAGAATTCTTTATTCCATCCGATATTTTGGGCAAGATTAAAGCCAACAAAAAAGCATGGGAAAACTTTCAACAGTTCTCTTCTGACTACCAAAGAATCCGAATCGGTTTCATCGAAGGCGCAAGAAACCGACCGGAAGTATTCGAGAAACGACTCGGTTACTTCATTAAAATGACTGAGAAAAACAAGCAATTTGGGTTTGGAGGAATCGAAAAATACTATTAAACTGCACAAAGCGAGTAGGTTGAATTGCGGTGGGGCCGGGGCAGGGATTTGAACCCTGGCGAAAGGCTCCACAGGCCTCTATGCTGCCAAGCTACATCACCCCGGCCGCTTTTTCGCTGATTTCGGTCACTCTTGCCCGTTCAATAGCTTGGTTATTACCTATTTTCTTTTTCCCAAGAATATTAAGTTGTCCTTCTGGCAGATGTATTCGAATCTAATTTCTAGCAAGTTTTTTTATTTTTCCTGGACACAGCACCACTTATTCAGTAAAGCCGTTGCCAGATTCTTCAAAGCTTGTCTCGCTTAGCAATATTAATCAACTTTCAATGCAAATAACATAATGAGAGTAAGCAAGATGCTAAGAAAGCGGATTTTAGGAATTTTCTTAGTTTTTATCGCATGGTTTGCTTTGGCTGGAGCGGCTTTAGCGTACTGGTATGAACAAACAACTATTGAAACTATGCCGGGAGTTAATATGGAGGGCGTCCAAATCATTCAACCTATATACAATGAAACAATTACAACGCCCTATAGAGACTACACATTACCTCTGATCATGTTTAGCGTTGCTTTATTTATTGCTGGTTTTGCGTTTTATTTTCTTCCGATTCCAAGATTGCCCTTTTGACCAAATAATGTGTTTTACGGATAGGACGATTAGAGTAAGGTGATTTAATATTTTATTTTTATTTTGGCCAATAGTTCAACTTGAGGGAGTTCCTTGCCTTGTGGTGAATATTCGTAGAAGACTTATCCATGTCTTGATATATCTCAACACTGCACGGGCAATGAGTGGTTGGTTGTATCCCGCCTGTCAGAACGCTTTTATATTCAACTTTTCAGAGTTATATCGGTGATATTTTTGTCGAATTTTGTTATTTTAGGAAACTGGACTGATCAAGGCATAAAAAATGTTGCAGAGCTTCCGGAAAGACTCAAGCAAAGTAGAAAAATGATTGAAAACGCCGGCGGAAAAATGCAGTATTTCACAACTATGGGGAAATATGATTTTGTGGTTTTAGTTGAAATTCCTAAGGATGAAGACATGGCGGCAATTGCTTTGTGCACAGGGAGCATGGGAAACATCCGCACGACAACTATGAAGGCATGGACAGAGGCCGAAGCGATAAAGCTGCTCACGGCGCCTCATGCTTAGCCTCAACTTTTTACTCTTTCTTTTTTTTACTTCTTATTTTGCCTGTACACCTTTAGCTTTACCATTTTTCGTAGTGAATAATATCTTTGAGAGGTTTTCGTTTGGCACTTCCGATTACAGTCTTTATGAGTTTACTGCCGACACCCTCTTTTTCTGCGGGGTAACCTAAAGGCGTCATCGCCACAACCTTGATGTTCACCGGGGCTTGCAGAGCTTTTTTGACTTTGGCTTCATCAAAAGCGCCAATCCAGCATGTCCCGAGATCCAAATTGGTTGCCGCCAAAACCAGCTGCTGCATAGCTATACCCACATCCACAAGGAAATATTTCATGTCGTTGCGATCACCGGAATCTTTCGGATCAGCGCAAGCAACAACAACAACGGGTGCCTGCTTAAGCCAGCCAAAGCTTCCCGACAGTTCTTGAATTTTGGTTTTGTCTTTAACAACTATATACCTGCAACATTGTTTGTTTGCCCAGCCTTGCAGCCTCAGGAACTTTCAAGAGCTTTTCTTCTTCAACTGGTTTATCCGTGTAGCCGCGAACGCTTTTCCTTGCCGATATAACATCCGTAAAATCCATGAATATCCCACACAAATAACTAAAATAACAATCTTAAAAGGATTCATTTCTTCAAAGGAGATTGCTTCCAAAAATTGGCTTGCACAGAAATAGATGATTTATAATTCGCAGGATCACAAAGGATATTAATATAAACCTACGACCTCAACTTAGGAGAAAAATCAGTATGCCCTTTTGCAATAAATGTGGAAACGAGATATCTGAAGGCATGAAGTTCTGCCCAAATTGCGGAACTCCCGTTGGAATGAAGGAAGAAAGTTTTTCTGTTTCTTCCGAGGACTTAGTTCAGAAAGTCAAAGAATTGTTTCACGAGGGAAATGTTAGGCGAATAACCATAAAAAGTGAAGAGGGCAAAACTCTGCTTGACATTCCTGTTACAGTCGGAGTCATAGGAATTGTCCTAGTTCCCTGGCTAGCCGCGATTGGGGCTATAGCAGCTTTAGCCACGAATTGCACTATAGTAGTTCAAAGACAGAAATGAGCCTAAATAGCTCTGGGCTGAAACAGCGTACATTTCTATCGAGCCAATTCTCGAAAGGCTCGCTTCAATCGTCAATGAAAGGCAACTTCGTAAACCTATTATCACAATGTTCGTGGCGTAACGCGCTTGTTTATGTTAGTTTCAATGATTAGATTCTCATTGAAACATTGCTGGTACCATAAACAGCAAGATCCTGCATTTCTCTAGCACTAATAAAAACAACCCACTTTCCACACTTCGCAAAAATTGTTTGCATTAGAATTTACTTTTTTGGATAGTATTTTTTCACTCTAGTATAAAGGTATAAAGAATAGAATTAATGGTGAAGTCCAACACGTTTTTTTGAATATCGCCGAAAAAGAATATAGCTTAAATCACTTTATGCTAACCTTTGGTACCGTTGAAATTTCAAACGATCATTAAAAGGCAAAGAGGATGAGCAAGCTAAAATCATTAATTCCCGGAATCATTTTTTGTCTTGCCGTCTCCGTGCCAGCGTGGCTTTTGGGAAATTATTTTGTTGTCATTGGAGGACCGATTTTCGGAATATTATTCGGAATAGCCCTGCGTGTCGCTTACCCTAATGTTCTAACCCGATTTAGTCCCGGCGTTAAATTCACCTCTAGAACGCTCTTGCAAATATCCATTATTCTTCTGGGGTTTGGAATGAACTTGTTTCTAGTTTTTCAAGTTGGTAGCCAATCCCTTGTTGTTATGCTTTTTACTTTATCTACCGCTTTTTTTGCGGCGTTCTTTGTGGGTAAAGCGTTAAAAATTAAAGGAAAAACAACAACGTTGATCGGTGTAGGGACAGCTATTTGCGGGGCTTCAGCCGTTGCAGCTGCAGCTCCCGCGGTCAGAGCAAACGACTCCGATATTGCTCACGCTATATCAACAATATTCCTTTTTAATGTAATTGCAGTGTTTATTTTTCCTGCTTTAGGTCACCTACTAGGTATGAATGACACAGGTTTTGGAATGTGGGCAGGAACAGCAATAAATGACACTTCGTCGGTTGTTGCTGCGGCAGCTTCTTGGGGTGCATCCGCTGGAAATAACGTCGCTTTAGCCTTTGCAACAATTGTTAAACTTACAAGAACATTGATGATTATTCCAATAACGTTTGCACTGGCCATTATTACGTCAAGAAAAACCAAGACATGTGAGGAGAGGGCTTCATTCAATTTGCTTAAAGTTTTTCCGTGGTTTATCATCGGCTTCATTTTAGCGGCGGTTATCAGCACGTTTGTGGGTTTCTCTGCAAACATCTCTATTTTGCTTTCTGACGTTGGAAAATTCATGATCATCATGGCGATGGCGGCAATTGGACTAAATACAAATTTGAAAAGTCTGCTTACAAACGGATTCAAACCCATACTTCTAGGACTGTGTTGCTGGTTTGCCGTTGCAGGGATGTCACTGCTTGTTCAATTCATAATGAGTACATTATAAGCAGCATTGTTAAAAGTTACCTTAGGACTTACCGAACACCCATTTTTTAACATACTTTAAACTTTCAGTTTAGAACCTAAAGGAAAACTAATTATTGCTCAAGGCGCCTCTTTTTCTAGACGAGGTTTTTGCTTTTATGTTTATCAAAGATCCTGTTTGTGGAATGCCTTTAGATTCATCCACAGCTCAGTTTACAGCTAATTTTTTGTCTAAACAATATTATTTTGACAGTGAGTATTGCATGAGCAGCTTCATCGAAGGCGCCAAAATTGCTTACTTTTCCATGGAAATCGGCATAAACTCTGCAATTCCGACCTACAGTGGAGGACTGGGTGTTCTCGCGGGTGACGTGATTAGATCAGGTGCAGATTTAAGAATTCCCCTAGTTGCAGTAACATTGATCAGTAAGAAAGGTTACCTCAAGCAAAAAATTACTGCTGATGGCTGGCAAATCGAATTTCCTGAAGAGTGGGATCCTTCAAAGTACATGAAATTGCTACCAGAAACTGCAAACGTCAAGATTGGTGGGCGAGATGTCAAAATCGGTGTATGGGTCTATGAGCAAGAGAGCTTAACGGGCGGAACCATTCCTGTGCTATTTCTAACAACTGACGTTGAAGGGAACAATCAAGAGGATCGGGAAATCACAGATTTCCTCTATGGAGGCGACGAAAAATACAGATTAAAGCAAGAAATTGTGTTGGGCATAGGTGGGTTACGTATCCTCGAAGCACTGAAAATTAATGTTAAGAAATATCATATGAATGAGGGCCATAGCAGCCTCCTTACCCTTGAGCTTTTAAAGAACAACGATTTGAACGCTGACAAAGTAAAAAACCAATGTGTATTCACGACTCACACTCCTGTAGCTGCCGCATTTGACAAATTCTCCTATGACTTCCTTTCGAAAATTCTAGAAACAGAAGTACCTGAAGAAAAATTGAAAGAATATGGAGGAACTGACAAATTAAACATGACTCTTCTGGCGCTAAACTTGAGCAAATATACAAACGGTGTAACAGAAGCACATATGGAATACTCAAGAAAGCTCTTTCCAGGGTATCATATACAAGAAATAACCAACGGTGTTCATTCCTACACCTGGACATGTTCACACTTTAGACGACTTTTTGACAAATGTATTCCCCGGTGGGCCAACGAACCTGAGCTTCTCGTAAGAGTTGACACCCTTACAGATGAGGAGCTATGGGAAGCACACATTGGAGCAAAGCAGGAATTGCTAGATTTTGTTCACAGTAATTCAGGGATACAACTGGATACTGATGCTTTGACTTTAGGTTTTGCCAGGAGAGCCACAGAGTACAAACGAGCGACAATGATTTTCTCAGATTTGGAAAAGCTTAAAGAAGTCAACAGCCAGGGTAAAATTCAGCTGATTTTTGCTGGAAAAGCTCATCCAAAAGACGAGCTGGGCAAGAAACTCATCCAAGAAATTTACGAGTACAAAACTCGTTTGAAAGACGAGATCCAAATAGTCTATCTTGAGAATTACAATATGGATATAGCGCAAAAATTGACTTCGGGTGTTGACGTTTGGTTAAATACGCCAATGCCGCCAATGGAGGCTTCTGGAACAAGCGGAATGAAAGCAGCACATAATGGAGTAATCAACTTCAGCGTTTTAGACGGATGGTGGATAGAAGGCTGTGTTGAAGGTCTTACAGGATGGGCGATAGGTCCCTCGCCTGATCAAGCGATAAACGAAGATAAAAGAAGAAAAAGAGAAATCGCTGATATTTACAGTAAGCTGGAATACATAATTATTCCAAAATTCTACCGAGAACGCGACAGCTGGATAGGATTGATGCGAAACTCTATAGGCAAAGTAGCGTATTACTTTAATACGCATCGCATGATGCGAAGATACGCCACAGACGCATATTTGTAATTGTATCTCAAAAAATCATATGTGATGGAAAATGAGTATTTTTAGAGCGTATGACATCAGAGGAATTTACGGCAAAGATTTAACAGAAGAGATCATGACTCACATAGGTGAAGCAGCCGGAACTCTATGCCCTGGCACGTTTACGGTCGGACGGGATTTCAGAGAGCATGGGGCTAAACTTGAGGATGCATTCATTTTAGGATTGAAAAAAACGGGGTCAACGGCTGTTCTCCTCGGACCCTGCCCCGTAAGTCTTTGTGTCTTTGCAAACTGGAAAATGGAAAATAATGTGACAGCTTACATAACAGCGTCTCATCTGCCAGCGAAGTGGAACGGCGTCAAATTCTTCCATGAAGACGGAGTCGGTTTCTTCGAAGACGAAAACAAAAAACTGGGCGAGATAAGCTCCTCAAAAATTTTTAAAACAGGGACAGGAACAGCAAGAAAACTTGAGGGAATGGACTCCGAATACGCTAATTTTATTGCTGAAAAAATAAAACCTTCAAGAATCTGTGTGGTCTCCGACTTCGGAAACGGGGCAGCATGTTTATTGGTGCCTAAGATAATCAAGAAAATAGGTGTCAAAGCCACTTTCCTTTTTGATTGGCCCGACCCAAAATTCTCGAATAGAGACCCTGAACCTAAACCAGAAGCGTTAACCGCTCTATGTGATAAAGTTGTTTCCGAGAGGGCAGATCTTGGAATAGCATTTGATGGCGATGGCGACAGAGCTATTTTCGTCGATGACACAGGCAAAGTCATTAGAACTGAACAAAGCGCGATCCTCTTCATTAGAGACATAATGAAAACTCAAAGAGGACCTGTAGTCGCCAACATTGAATGCTCAGACATTATAGAGGATGAGGTCAAGAAATATGGAGAAAAAGTGTTTCGAGTACCAGTTGGCCACACTTTTCTGGTGCAGGAAACCAAAAAACATAAAGCTGTAATTGGTATTGAAGAATCTGGACACATATGTGTTCCAAAGTTCTATTGGTTCGATGATGCAATAATAAACAGTATGTACATGGCAGAAATTGTCTCAAAAATGGGGCAGAAACTGTCAGAAACTGTGAAAGAGCTACCATCAAGGCTTTTCAAAAGAATCGAAATAAAGTGCTCTGACGAATCAAAGTTTGGTGTTATCAACAAGGTAAAAGAAAAAGCAATGGAAACTTATAGAAACCTAAACACCATTGACGGCGTCAAAATTATTTTTCCAGATTCGTGGGCTCTGATCAGAGCATCAAACACGTCACCAATACTTCGTTTATCGATCGAAGCAAGAGATCAAAAAAGACTTGACGAACTCCAGAGTGAAATGAGAAAACTAATAGAGAGTGTCGATGCATGAGTGAAGTTCTCTTAACTACGGAAGAAGCAAAGAAAGCTAATATTGATGAACTGCTCCGCAGACTTTCTGCAGATAGGGAAGGTCTTTCTTCCTCAGAAGCTGAAAAAAGACTTATGCGATATGGTCCTAATGAAATTCAGGAGAAAAAAACTAACCCGCTGCTAAAGTTTCTGCGCTATTTTTGGGGTCCAATTCCTTGGATGATTGAGGCAGCAGTAATAATGTCAGCTGTCATCCAACGCTGGCCTGATTTTGCAATAATTTTAACATTACTATTAGTCAACGCTATAGTAGGTTCTTGGCAGGAACGCAAAGCAGGAAACGCCATAGACTTATTGAAACAAAGGCTAGCCATAAAAGCGAGAGTTCTGCGGGACAGAAAATGGCAAGAAATGCCGGCAGAAAAACTAGTGCCAGGAGACATTGTTCGATTACGTTTGGGAGAAATTATTCCCGCAGATGTCAAAATAGTTGAAGGAGATTACCTCTTAACTGACGAATCTGCACTAACAGGTGAATCGCTCCCTGTTGAGAAGCATCTCTCCGACATAGGATACGCAAGTTCTATTGTCAAACAAGGTGAAATGAACGCGGTTGTTGTCAATACAGCTGCAAGAACTTTTTTCGGTAAGACTGCCAAACTTGTGGAACAAGCCCGAACACCTAGCCACTTCCAAAAAGCCATCGGAAAAATAGGTGACTACCTGATTTTCCTAGCGATTGGACTCGTATTAATTATCGCTGTGGCATCGATTCTTCGTGGTCAAAACATTTTAGACATTATTCAATTTTCATTGATTTTAACTGTTGCTGGAATACCTGCGGCTCTCCCTGCGGTTTTGTCAGTAACTATGGCTATAGGTGCTATTGCCCTCGCTAGAAAGGAAGCGATAGTTAGCAAATTGGTTGCAATTGAAGAAATGGCGAGCATGGACGTGTTGTGCTCAGATAAGACAGGTACTATAACTGAGAATTCTCTAACTATGGGCGGAACCAAACAATACGGTGAATTCAAAGAAAACGACATACTATTAGCTAGTGGGCTTGCTTCACGAGAAGAAGATCAAGATCCGATTGATAAAGCAATCTTTGCAAAAACAAAGACTAACCCAGCTATTTCTGATCAACTCAACCGCATTAAAGTAAACAGTTTTAAGCCCTTTGATCCAGTTATCAAGAGAACAGAAGCAACTGTTCAAGAAGCTAACGGAACACAATTTAAGGTTTCGAAAGGCGCACCCCAAGTGATTCTATCATTGATTGAAGATAAGAAATCAATTAGCGCCAAATTGGCGGAAGATGTTGACGAATTCGCTAAAAAAGGATATCGCGCTCTCGGTGTGGCACGAACTAACAGAATGAATAAATGGCAATTTATGGGTTTAATTGCTTTGTTCGATCCACCGAGAGCGGATTCTGCCCAAACAATAAAGACCGCTCAATCGATGGGGGTTGAAGTAAAGATGGTTACAGGCGATCATGTCGCTATCGCTAAAGAAATATCGTCTGAGGTAAATTTAGGAACTAACATTGTTCTCCCCGATGCTCTTATGGGTCCGCACGAAAAAGACGCGCAAGAAGCAGTTGAAAAAGCTGAAGGGTTTGCAGAGGTCTTTCCTGAACACAAATATCATATTGTAGAACTTCTCCAAAACGGTGGACATATTGTAGGCATGACTGGAGATGGGGTTAATGATGCTCCTGCTTTAAAGAAAGCTAATGCGGGAATTGCTGTCGAGGGCGCCACCGACGCTGCAAAGTCAGCGGCAGATATTGTTTTAACCAAACCAGGTCTCTCTGTCATAATTGACGCAATAAAAGAGAGCCGTAAGATTTTCCAGCGCATGACGAACTATTGTACCTATCGCATTGCTGAAACCATCAGGATTCTTCTTTTTATGACTGCATCCATTCTCGTTTTTCAATTTTTCCCAATTAGTGCTCTGATGCTTGTTTTGTTAGCGCTTCTAAATGATTTGCCGATAATGACCATAGCTTATGATAGAGTGAAATATTCAAATAAACCTGAAAAATGGGACATGCGAACTCTGCTGGGAATAGCAACATTTCTTGGTGTAATTGGGGTATTCTCAACTTTTGGGATTCTTTATATCGGATTAGTTATGCTGAAGTTAAACCCTCTTGTGCTTCAATCTTTCATATACCTAAAGCTTGCAGTGGCGGGAAATATGACTGTGTTTGTCGCGAGGACTAAAGGTCACTTTTGGTCTGTGAAACCGGCAAAACAGCTTCTTTTTGCCTCCATCGCTGTTCAATTAACTGCTCTAATAATTACTGTATATGGGATTTTGCTTCCAGCTATGGGTTGGGGACTTGCCGCTCTCGTGTGGGGCTATGCGTTTACACTTTTCTTTATAACCGACATCGCAAAAGTAGGGCTATACAAACTACTGGATCACACTGGCATAAAATTTCATAATTAAAACATGGAGCTCCTCAAAAATAATGGCTTAACTAAAGTATTTTTCAGATCGATCAAAGATTGCATAGGGGAAAATCAATTAGGAGTTAATAGCAAGTACAAAGAATTTGAACAACTTTTTTTATTTTTAAGCACCTCGACTTTTGTCACTTCTAGCGCCATCAACTACCTGATTTTTATTTATCATTCCATAAAGTAACTATCAAACCCACTAAAGCAATATATAATATACCAACATGACTATGTTTAAGAAGATAATCAATTTAATTTTAGAAATTGATGAGTAATGAGAATAGGTTATCCGTGCATAAATCGAACAATTGACTGCACTGCAAATAGCACTTTTCGTCTAAAATCTTACTCTGAAAACCGTATTAAAGACTCAATAAAGAATAACCTATCATGTTTGCGAAAAATTTTACAGTTCAATCTTGAACACAGACTACTCTTTTTTAGAATTTCCTCAGACTTGATACCCTTTGCCTCTCATCCAATCAACAAATTCAACTGGCAAACGTATTTTCAAGAAGATTTTGAAGAAATCGGCGCATTTATTATCAAAAATAGAATGCGAATCTCGATGCATCCAGATCAGTTTACTTTAATTAATTCTCTCAAAGAGGAGATCTTAGAAAGAAGCAAAAAAGAACTCATTTATCACGCCAAAATTCTCGATTTGATGAAACTTGATACATCAGCCAAAATTCAAATACATGTCGGCGGCGCATACGGAGAAAAACAGAAAAGTATAGAGAGGTTCATAAAAAGATTCAATGAACTCAATCATTCAGTAGTTCAGCGTCTAGTAATTGAGAATGACGATAAACTATACGACTTAAACGACTGTCTAAAAATAAATGCGGAAATCCACATTCCAATTCTTTTCGATAACTTTCACAATAAACTTCACAATTCAACAACCCAGACAAAACAAGAGTCTTTTAAGCTTGCTGTGAAGACCTGGAATGAAAAAAGAGACGGGATTCCAATGGTTGATTATAGCTCCAAAAAAGTACACGGCTCCCCCAGGCAACATGCAGAGACAATAAACATAGAAGATTTCGACTTGTTTTTGAAACAAACCATACCCTTTGATTTTGATATGATGCTGGAGATCAAAGATAAAGAAAAAAGCGCCATCAAAGCAGTTGAATTGGCAATCAAAGATGAGCGAGTAAAAAAATTCTTTTCAACGCAAAAAGTGCCTGGAGCCAGATCTTAATAAACTTCCGAGTGTGTTACTCATTTCCAGTAGTTCTTTCCACCAACCTCTGAGGATTAGCCAAAAAATAAGTTGGGTTTTACAGATTTGTTTTTAAATGGTAATTTATAATTAGAGTAACATATTTTCACTGAATTTTGGAATAAACAATGGGCACATGCAAGGAGAAACCAGAAAAAAAGCTGGCAATCGGCCAAGAAGAACATAATAAGCAAGTGCTAGTTGGGTTCGCAGTTTGGTTGGGTGTAACCATCCTTATCAGTGGCTCTCTGGACTTGTTTGCTCAAGGGTTGCCCCTTGGATTTACTGTGCCTTTGCTGAATATTCCTGCAACTTTGTCCATGTTTCTCTATTACGTCGCAATCTTGACTGCGGCAATCTACATAGGCGTCATTGGCTTAAAAGAACTTATATTTGAAAGACAATTTAGCGTTGAGTTCTTGATGGCAGTTGCAGGTTTAGGAGCGCTTTACCTCGATTACCGCTTTGAAGCCGCAACGGTGCTCTTCCTCTACGGTTTAGCTGAATACTTTGAAGGTTACATACAAAGTAGGGCAAAAAGAACTGTAGAGAAAATATCCAAAGTAATCCCCGAAAAAGCTCGTGTATTGAGCGCGGGCAAAGAAAAAAATGTAGATGTTGACGAAGTTGAGATAGGTGCGGTTCTGCTTGTAAGGCCCGGCGAAAGAATCCCTCTAGACGGCAATGTAATCGAAGGCTTTTCTCACGTTGACCAAGCTTTAGTCACTGGAGAGTCGGTGCCCGTGCCAAAAGTAGTTAACGACTGTGTTTTTGCAGGAACTTTAAATGCGACCGGAGCGATCAAAGTCTCTGTTACCAAAAGAGCCACGGAAACCTTGGTTTCTCGCATTGTTCAACTTGTTGTAGAGTCACAGAAAAGAAAAGCAACAATAGAACGCTTAGTCGATAGATTTGCAAAAGTCTATGTTCCCATAGTAATTCTGCTTGCCGTCTTTACGGCAGTTGGGTTGCCTTATCTTTTGGGGGGGAGTTTTCAAACTTGGTTTTACCGCTCTCTGATTCTGTTGGTTGTTTCTTGTCCAAGCGCCTTTATAATTTCAGTTCCAGCAACCGTTTTCATAGCCATAACCATAGCTGCCAAACGCGGTGTAATCATAAAAGGTGGAATTTTCATAGAAAAACTAGCCAAAGTTAAACAAGTTGTTTTCGACAAGACAGGAACATTAACCCTCGGAAGACAAGCAGTACATGAAATTCGAAGAGTAGATATTTCAAAAGCTGAGGATGAAGCCATAACCTACGCTGCCGCTCTTGACCAGTTTTCCAACCACCCCATCGCCCAAGCTATCGTGCGAAAGGCGGTCGAACGCAACATCGACTTAAGCAAATTAAAAGTCACAGATGTGGTCGAAGTTCCAGGCAAAGGTATCGCGGGTTCAGTTAATGGCAAACAAGTCGCAATTGGCAACTTAGCATTCATGCGTGAGTTAGGTTGCAACTGCACAGAAGCTTTTGAGATTACTGAAGGAGACGTACACACAGCAGTTTGTGTTTCCGTGGGCAAAGTTGGGTTGGCGGCAGTTTGCGTTGTAGACCAAGTGCGTGAAGATGCACTGCGAGCCGTTCATTCGCTAAAGAAAGAGGGCATTAAAACTGTCATGTTAACAGGAGACAGAACTGAAATAGCCAATGACACAGCCTCGTCACTAGGTATCGAAGAAGTTCATTCAGAACTGTTTCCTGAAGATAAACTTCAATGTATTGAGGATATGAAGGGTAAAGAGGGCTTAGTCGCAATGGTTGGCGACGGGGTAAATGATGCTCCAGCATTGGCAGCATCAGATGTTGGAATAGCGATGGGTGCACATGGAGTAGACGTCGCGTTAGAATCAGCAGATGTGGTGCTTGTGAAAGATGAACTTGCCCAAATTCCGTACCTTCTTAAACTAAGTGAGAAAACTATGGTTATCGCAAAACAAAACATTGTCGCATCTTTAATTATTAAACTGCTTTTGGGCGCTTTAGGTTTAATGGGATTAACGCCTCTTTGGTTCACAGTTGCTTCAGGTGATGATGGAGTAACCATGCTGCTACTGCTAAACACACTTCGCCTTGAAAGAATAAAATAACTAAAAGTTTAAGCCGCTTAGTATTGCTTAGAAAAACAAAATTACTTTTTCGTTGAAGCATTGGAAAGATCTTTCAACATAGACAACCATTCTATATTCAAACGATGCAGGTCACAATTTTCCCCAGAAGCTTTAAGAGTCTATCATTTAGCATTTTCTAAAGACAAACAAGGAACGACCTACATTGAAATTCGGCATAATGACGCGGAATCCAGAGGCGTGGAGCAGCACCCAAGTCCGAGAAGCCCTTACAAAACGAGGCATCACATACGACTGTTTCACTTTCCCAAGACTTGTTGCCCGCTTATCATACAAACCATACTTCAAAGTCAACAACATAAGTATCCTTGAAGACTTGGACGCGCTCATCATACGCCCAATCGGACGAGGCTCACTTGAAGAACTTGTTTTCAGAATGGATATGCTCTACAAACTCGAACGACAAGGATTCTACATGGTGAACCCGCCAAATGCAATCGAGCACTGCGTGGACAAATACGACATTCTTGCAACACTCGAAGACGTCGGCGTTCCAGTTCCACGTACATTAGCAACCGAAAGTGTAAACGAAGCCATAAAAGCTTTCCACGAACTAGGCGGCGACGTTGTTATAAAACCCATCTTTGGATCCCGTGGACAAGGAGCAACACGCATTAACGACATAGATATTGCCGACACAATCTTCAAAGCCATAACGTTCCATCACGGGGTTATCTATATGCAAGAATTCGTCGAACATGGATTTTCAGATGTACGTGCGTTCGTTTTAGGCGACAGAGTGATATCTTCGATGCGTCGCGTAGCTCAAGGTTGGAAAACAAATTACAGTCGAGGAGCAAAACCATCGCCTGCAGAAATCAGCGACGAATTCAAAGAATTAGCAATCAAAGCAGCCCTAGCCGTGGGATGTAAAGTTGCAGGGGTCGACATCCTCGAAGGCTCCGATGGACCAAAAATCGTAGACGTGAATAGTCAGCCTGGATGGAAGGGACTACAAGCAGTGGCGCAAGTCAACATCGCCGAAGAAATCATAGACTTTGTTTTAAAAGAATTAAAAAAATAGCTACTTGCTCGAAAGAATCGTGATGTAAGGGTCCTGAGCTTCAATAGGAAATCGTGTTTCCTTTCCTTCTCTTATTATGATGCGATCTTGTTTTTCTGTAAATTTACCAAGAAAACATGCGCACTGTCCAAATCTATCCAAGGCAGCTTTGACTTTTCCTTGAGCTGAGGGTGAAACTGAGGCTAAAATTGTTCCCGTTGAAGACATCGAAAGCATTTGTTCATCACTTAGTTCAAAGTGATCTCGCAAGATTAAGATCTCTTTGGTCAACGGCAACTTTTCCCAATACAACTCGAAACCCACCTTTGATGCCTGCGACAATTCATTTAGCGCCGCCACAAAACCGCCTTCCGTTGCATCATGCATTGCATGCACACCTTCTATTTTTGCAAGTTCGGTTGCTTCTTTTACGCAACTTTGCATATAAACCAGTTTAGCAAGCTCTTCTTGTTTGACAGCGCCGAAGAGTTCTTGTGCTTTTTCTTTGTGGGTAAGAGAGAAGTTTATGATTGTTTCTAAACCAAGTGGCTTAACGCATAAAATCATGTCGTGTGGGTTGGCGTTTCCAGGTGTAATCAACTTTTTAGGTTCTGCCGTTCCATAAATGGTGCAGACTCCAAGCATGTCTGTTAGGCTACCGTACATACCTGTGTGTCCACGAACGATGGCAACACCCAATTCGTCGGCGGCTTTGCATGTTTGTTCCATGATTTTTTGAAAAACTTCAGGTTTTGTTCTCAATGGTCCAAGGAGGTTGACGGTGCAGAATTCTGGTTTAGCACCAAAGAGCGCCACATCGGATGCAGCATAGTTAATCATCAGCCATCCAAACCACTCTTCAGGTACCCCAGTGCACGGGTCTGTTGCAACAGCTACGTACTTGCCATGTAAAAGATGGACTCCTGCATCGTACCCTATTGTGGGTGGAACGATGACTCGGAAATCTTTCTTTATGCAATCCAAAATTTTTTGGAGTTCTTTACCAGAAAGTTTGCCCAACTACAAATACACTCGCAACACTTTGCTCTTCTGCAACAAGTAAAGTACGAATCCGCTTATTACCAGTTCGGGGACCAAGTAGCTGCCGTTATAAACAGCTGAGTAAATGAATGGGTTTAGGGTTGGAGCTTCTATAGGCGCCCAATAGACAACGCCTGCTACAAAATGCATCACGAATCGACCGGAAATGCCTACAGCTGCACCTGCAAAGGGGTATTTTTGCAAGAGTCCTGCTAAGCCCAGGACACCAAAAGCCAAAGGATAGTCGAGCAGCAACTGCACCGGGTTAATAACGTAAGGTAAAAGACCGAGTTGGATGAACCCGTACAAAACGCCTGCAACTAGACCTACTTTGGAGCCCCTCCTAAGCGCCAACCAAAGAATCGGTACCATCGAAGCAGCCGTTATGGAACCGCCCTGTGGCAAAGTATAGACAACAATTAAGCTTAACGCGGTTGCCAACGCAATAAAAATCGCGCTCTCAGCTAAAACTTTAGGGTTTCTAAAAGAATTTGGATTTTTATATTCACTTATATTTGTTGCGTTAGACATGTTTTTCCCTCCGCCAGTATTACCTGGTTCAGGTTCCTAAGGGTCGACACCAAAACAGGCGTCCTCTCAGCCAGGTCACTTTTTCCCAGCTCCCCAAGAACTAAGGGGATAATGTTTTTAGGTTATATTTTAGTTTTCCTACCACCATTACTACCAGTTGGATTGATAACATGCAGCCTATGCCTAAAGATTACAATTTCGCTGAAATCGAGCAGAAATGGCAGAGCAAATGGGAAGAAATGGGCATATACCGCTATGATTGGAATGACAAGAAGCGAGTGCCCTTTAGTATTGACACACCACCACCTTACCCCTCAGGTGAACTTCATATGGGCAACGTTCTAAACTGGGCGTACTTTGACATGGTTGCCCGTTTCAAACGTATGCAAGGATTCAACGTGCTCTTCCCCCAAGGCTGGGACTGCCATGGCTTAGGCATAGAAATCCAAGTTGAAAAAACAAAAAATATTCGCAAACGCGACGTTCCCCCAGACCAATTCCGTGCTTGGTGCATCGAACTTGTCGAGAGATACATCGCAATGATGAAGGAAGGCATCCTCAAGATGGGGGCAAGCATAGATTGGTCCACCGAATATAAAACCATGAACCCAGACTATTGGCGTCGTACACAACTTAGCTTCATATTACTTCACAAAAAAAGCTACATGTATCAAGGAACACACCCCGTCAACTGGTGTCCGCGTGACGAAACCGCCATCGCCGACGCCGAAGTTGACCATGTAAATAAAGAAGGCACCTTACACTACATTCGCTTCCATCTAGAAGGCAGCGGAGAATACCTACTCATAGCTACCTCTAGGCCAGAATTTATCCCGGCATGCGTTGCCGTGGAAGTAAACCCCAAAGACGAACGCTACAACAAATACATCGGCAGAAAAATTGCAGTTCCCCTGATGAACCGAGAAGTCACTATCATAGGCGAAGAATCCGTCGATCCCTGCTTTGGTACGGGAGTTGTCCAAATATGCACTTACGGTGACAAAGAAGACGTAAAAACAGTCATTAAACATAAACTCCCCGTAATCAGGCTTCTAACCGAGAGTGGAAAAATAAGTGATGCAGGATGCAAATACGCAGGGTTATATGTCAATCAAGCTCGTGTAGCAATTGTTGCAGATTTAACTGCAGCTGGTTTGCTGGAGAAGTCAGAGAAGATTCAACATGAAGTCGGAGTTTGTGACCGATGTAAGGCCCAAGTTGAAATCTTAGAAGTCAAACAATGGTTCATGAAAACCATGCCCCTGTCCGAAGAGGTAGTGCGAAACGCTGAACAGATTCCTTGGTATCCTGACTACATGAAAAATCGCTTAATTGATTGGACTCAAGCTTTGGATTGGGACTGGGTAGTTAGCCGCCAAAGATTATTTGCAACCCCAATTCCAGTTTGGTACTGCAAGAAATGTAACGAAGTCATTGTTGCACAGGAAGAATGGGTGCCAATCGATCCCCGAATGGAAAAACCCCGAATCGAGAAATGCCCAAAATGCGGTGGAACCGAATTTACTGCGGAAACAGACGTCTTAGATACTTGGATGGATTCATCCATCACCTGCGCGGTTCATGCAGGATGGCCTGACCGAGCAGATTGGAGACATTTATTCCCTGCAAGTATGCACCCTTCTGGAACAGACATTATCCGAACTTGGGCATACTACCTGATGGTTCGCCACTTGGCGTTGTTTGATGAACGCCCCTTCAATAGTGTGTTAATAAACGGGATGGTGTTGGGTTCGGATGGCAGAAAAATGAGCAAGTCTCTGAAAAACTATGCTGCTGCACCTGAGGTTCTCAATAAATATGGCGCTGATGCAACTAGGCAGTGGGCTGCCGGCGGAGGAGCCACAGGCTCAGATATCCCGTATCGCGCTCAAGACGTTGAATACGGCAGACGCTTTTTAGTTAAGCTATGGAACGTTGCTGGGTTTGCAAGCAACCTCTTAGCAGACTATGACCCTAAAGCCAATTCGGAAGTTGACCTGCAACTATTCGACAAATGGATTATAAGCAAAACCGAGAACCTGACCAAAAAAGTTACACACGCTTTTGAAAAATGCCAATTCAACATCGCTGTCGAAGAGATCCGTAACTTCACTTGGCATGTATTCTGCGACTACTACATTGAATCAGTGAAGGATAGACTTTATCGCCAGGACAAGAAGAGTGCAGCTAAGAAGCGAGCTGCTCAACAAACTCTTTACGGTGTTCTGTATAAAATTTTACAGTTGCTAGCTCCAATAACCCCTCACTTGACGGAGGAAATCTACCAAAAATTGTACGCCGAAGATAAGGGTTTTAAAAGCTTACAAATCACACTTTGGCCAAAGGCAGATAGCACCCTTATCGACGAGACAATAGAAGATGAAGCCGACAAAGTGATGGCTTTGATTGAGAATGTGCGAAGAAAGAAAGCAGCACAAAAGTTGCCGCTAAATATTCCCATTTTGTCCCTTGAAGTCTATGCGGGAACTCAGACAAACGCTGACATAATCATTTCAAGCAAGGAAGATATCGCAGGGACTCTCAAAGTTGCCCTAGCCGATTTTAATGTTATTCCCAAAGCAGGTCAAGGACAAGAAGTGCCACAATTTCCAGGGGTAATTCCTGTCACCATCTTCGGGACGGTAACTAAGAAATGAAAAGGGTTGGGTTAATTGGCTGCGGTGCCATAGGAACCGTTCTAGCAGAAGCCATCGAACGTAAACTGATTTTCTGTGACGAATTAGTAGTTTTTGACATTGACATTCCCAAAGCCCAAAAACTGAAGCAAGCTCTAAATTTTCCAATTAAAATTGTTGCCAATATAGACGAATTGTTCGCCGCTAAGCCAAACGTAATTGTAGAGGCAGCGGGGCAACAGGCAGTCCAAGAATACTACGACAAACTTCTGGTGTCAAAAGCTAATTTCATAATAATGAGTACAGGCGCGCTCCTTGACCTGAACATCTCAAGCCCTAAGCTTCATTTTCCAGCGGGCGCAATAGGGGGACTCGACGCCCTTTCAGCAGCGGCAAACGCAGGCATTGAAGAGCTTACTTTGACTTCTCGCAAAAACCCCACAGCCTTGGGAAAAACCAATACTGAAGAAAGCACGGTCTATGAAGGCTATGCCGAAGAAGCGGCAAAACAGTTTCCGAGAGAAATGAATGTTGCCGCAACACTTGCATTAACTGTAAAACCTGCCAAAGTCAAAGTTAAAGTAATCTCTGACCCAGCCGTTAAACGCAATACACACGAAATCCACGTTAAGTGGCGTTTTGGCGAAATGACGATGAGGTTTGCTAACGATCCGCATCCAGACAATCCACATACAAGTGCTTTAGCAGCTTGGTCTGCCATAAAACTTTTGCAGAAGCTGCTTGAAGAATAAAAAAATTTTTGACAGCTTTGCGAGGTCCTCTAAAATGATCTATATTTCAGTGATAATCCGCTTAAAGAACATATTTTAGCTATCTTGTTTTTCTTACCTTCTCAATAACTCTTAATTTTACCATTGGTTTTTCACAATTATGGTAATTATGCAGCAGTAATCATCCGAAGGCGGTACAAGTGTGAAAATTTAGGTTGCGCCCTTGGTCTTTTGATAACTTTTGTGTTTCCTAAAAACTGCAAAGACAACAAGGCATGCTATTACCACAACAAGAGAGCCAACGAGAACTACTTGAAATTCATACTCTGAAGACCCATCTGTGTATCCATCGCTTAAAGTCTTCAAGAAAGTTACGATTGCTGTCTCCTCATTTAAAGTCAAACCCAAGTTTCCCATATTCATTAAAGCGAGATTGTCGGAGACTTCTGGTTCAGGCCAAATTGCCACGTCTCTAGTGTTATAGAAATGTACTATCTCTTTGAGCGATTTGAAGTAGCCGTTGTGGCCGTATGACTTTACGAATTCTGATGTAGGTCTTAAATCAACATTGCGGAGTGTTGGAACTTTAAATGTGCCTAATGCAGGTTCATATACAGCTGGAGGGTAACTCGCGTTTTTCAAAAAGCTTCCAAGCCCAAGATCTGTGAAATTTGCGCCATCAGGGTTAAATTCACTTGATATGTTGTAGAAAGGATTTTCTGGGTTCTTGGGTATGCCGAGATTCCAATAAGTGTAATCTGTGAACACGGGGAGTTCACCTGAAGACGTCGGTTCACTAGGATGACAACTGTCACACAAACCCTTTCCCTGAAATAGCTTTAGGCCTTGAGCTTCCTCTTGGGTAAGTTGAGTCTTGTCCGCAAGATATGCATCATACTTAGATGTGAAAAGGTTAACCTCAGATGATCTTTCGTAAGCAGCTATTGACATCGCTATCTTGTCGTAAGCTCCATCAACATTGTTTAATGATCCTTTTCCCCAAACTTCTTCAAATAAATTGGTGTAGTTGGATAAACTGACCTTGAAAACCACGACTTCTTTGTTTGGAATATTTTGCTCAAGAGGGTTTAAGAATGGACCTTGCGCCTGTTCCGCAAGGGGGTCACCAAGTGTCCAGCCAGTTGCTCTACCGTCAAAGAACATACCGCCTATCCATTGGCTTTTTGTTTCATTAAAGTAAAGCACGGGGCTTTCACCTGCATATGCGGCACTGGGTGGCGCTCGTGCAGTAAATCGGGTATAAATGGCGCCTTCGTAGACTGCCCCATGGGTGTTGATGTCAGAGTCTGGACCTGTGAATCCTGTTTCTGGAGAATGGCATGACGAACAAGACACCCCAGATGGCGTTGACAATTGTATGTCAAAGAAAAGATTTTTCCCTAACAGTTCTATTGGCGTGAGACTGTCGGTTGCAGATGTTTCTTGTATCTTGAGTGGAGGTAGGACTCCGAAGAGCAGTAGGAAACAAAGTAAGACGCAAAGCAAAAGAGGAACAGTTTTTTTCAAAATCAGAGTCCTTCACTTTACCACATGTAGCAATAGTAATATAATACTTTCTTGAAGAACAATAAATGCATATACTCATGTTTAATTAAAACTTTTAGAAAAAATTGCAAAACCCTTGACATAATTCTAATCCATTAACCCTTTTTGTTTTGATTCTCTTCCAGCGACAATTTCTGAAACAAGAGCCCTTACGCTAGAAAAATGGGCTTCTTAGAAAATCCTTATTAATTTAGTTATTAATTGGGAACTTTCTGTGTTTGTGGGGAAGAATTGTGCAGTTTGAACTTATTGCTCCATATAGAATGTCACCTGGACAGGCAGTAGCAGTTGAGCAGTTATCAAAAAAGTTCTCCACAAAAGACAAGCAGACACTTCTTGGCATCACAGGAAGCGGAAAAACTTTTGTCATGGCGAACGTAATCAATAAACTACAAAAATCAACCTTGATTTTGGCACATAACAAAACGCTGGCCGCGCAGCTATATAGCGAATTGAAGGAACTTTTTCCCCAAAACCGTGTTGAATACTTCATCAGTTTCTATGACTTTTATCAACCTGAATCATACTTGCCAGCACAAGATATGTACATAGAAAAAGACTCTGATGTCAACGAACAGATAGAAAAAATGCGCATGCACGCTGTCTCAAGCATAGTTAGCCGAAACGACACCATAATCGTTGCCAGCATAAGCTGCATCTACAGCTTAGGTAACCCTGAGGACTTCAGAACTATGGCAGCCAACCTAGAAGTAGGAAAACAAATGTCCCGTGGTCAACTCATCCATGACCTAGTAGACATGCAGTACGAACGCAACGACATGGTGTTGGAGCCAGGCAGGTTTAGAGTACGCGGTGAAACGATCGATGTTGTGCCCTCTTATGAAAATGACATTTTACGTGTTGAACTTGAAGGGGACACAATCAAGAAGATTAAAGAAGTCAACCTCCTAAATGGAGATGTAAAAGTATCAGTTGATAAGCTAACACTTTATCCGGCTCGTCAATACGTCGTGCCAGAAGAAAAACACGCTATGGCTCTTGAAGCTATAAAACAAGAATTGCAAAAACGCTTGCCGGAGCTTCCGCCGTTTGAAGCTCACCGCCTAAAACAACGGACAAACTATGATCTCGAAATGATAAAAGAAATCGGTTACTGCAGCGGCATGGAAAACTACAGTCGACATTTTGACGGGCGCAAACCTGGAGTGCCTCCCTTCACTTTGATAGACTACTTCCCAAAAGACTTCCTGCTCATCATCGACGAAAGCCACCAAACTATCCCGCAAGCCCGAGCTATGTACAATGGCGATTACAGCCGCAAAAAGAACCTTGTAGATTTCGGTTTTAGGCTCCCCAGCGCTCTTGATAATCGTCCTTTAAAGTTTGAAGAGTTCGAGTCTAAAATGGGGAAAGTTCTCTTTGTCTCCGCAACTCCAGCTGAGTATGAATTAGAAAAGAGCGGTTCACCTGTTGAGTTGATCACAAGGCCAACAGGCCTATTGGATCCTGAAGTGGAGATGCGTCCAATTGAGGATCAGATTCAAGATTTAATGGCTGAATCAAAGAAAACTATTGACCGTGGTGACAGAATTCTAATTACCACTCTCACAAAACGCATGGCGGAAGACTTGGCGGAATACCTTTCAAAAGAGGGTTTTCGAGTTAGGTATATGCATTCTGACATCGACAGCCTTGACCGAATAGAACTGGTTAGACAACTAAGGATTGGCGAATTCGACATCTTAGTCGGTATCAACCTTTTGCGAGAAGGCTTAGACATTCCTGAGGTAGCAACTATTTTCATTTTGGACGCTGACAAAGAAGGGTTCCTACGTGACGAACGCAGCCTCATTCAAACTATCGGACGCGCCGCCCGAAACGTCAACGGCAAAGTCATACTCTACGCCGACAACCAGACAAAATCAATCAAACGCGCTATGGAGACCACCTATTCCAGACGTAACTTCCAACGACGCTACAACCTGCAACACAACATAACCCCAAAAACGATCGTCAAAGGTGTCTCCCAAAAGGAAAGCGTAATCAAAGGCACAAAGCACTTGCCAAAATCAGACCTACAACGCCAAATAGTCGAATTAGATGCAAAAATGCATGAAGCCGCTGAGAAACTGGACTTTGAACGAGCAATTGAACTAAGAGATGCGATCGCAGAACTTAACAAAGCGCTTGCTCGTAAGGCAGAAAATCAAGTATTAAACCCAGAAATTTAGTGTTTAATGCAAAAAGGTTCTAATCTCTCAAATTAAAACTGGTTTAAGTTACTAAACGGAGAAGGAAAAAAGGGTTCAAAGTAATGCGTGATAACATTTCAATTAAAGGTGCAAGAGAGCACAATCTAAAAAACATTGATTTAGAGTTACCCCGAAACAAGCTGATAGTTATTACTGGGCTTTCAGGCTCAGGAAAATCGACATTAGCCTTTGACACTATTTACGCGGAGGGTCAACGCAGATACGTTGAGAGCTTATCTGCATATGCTCGGCAGTTCTTAGGTTTAATGGATAAACCTGATGTTGACTCCATCGAAGGACTCTCACCTGCCATATCGATTGAACAGAAAAGCACCAGCAAAAACCCCCGCTCCACGGTCGGAACAGTCACCGAAATCTACGACTATCTGAGATTGCTTTTTGCACGTATCGGAGTTCATCACTGCCCAAAATGCGGAAGTAGCATCCATCCACAGAGTGCAGAAAACATCACCAGTCTCATCATGGCAGACAAAGGAAAAAAACTAGTTTTTCTAACTCCAATTATCCGAGGCATGAAAGGCACACATGAACAGGTTTTCGATGACCTCAAAAAAGAAGGCTATACCAAAATCCGCGTCGACCAAAAAATCTATGAAACCGACCACATAAAAGAAGAAGTAAAACTCGTTCGATACGAAAAACATTGGATAGAAGCCGTCATAGATACTACCTTGGTTTCTGATGAGGAACGCTCTCGAGTAGCTGAAGCCGTCGAGGGAGCCCTAAAAACAGGCAAAGGCACTATGATCGTAATCGATGCAGCAAACCAGGATGCTGGCAAGAAAAAAGAATTGGAACGCTTCGAGGGTGAAACCATGTATAGCACATTTGGTGCTTGCCCAAACCACCCCGAAATCGTCTTTGAAAGCCTTGAACCCCGCATGTTCAGCTTCAACTCACCCTTTGGCGCTTGCCCAACCTGCCACGGACTGGGTGAAATAACCGAAGTTACAGCAGACAAAGTAATTCCAGATAAAAACCTCACAATCATGGATGGCGCATTAGTAGTCTACAAAGGTACTATGGAACTCAGCTGGCGCGCACAACAAATAGCAACAGTGGGTAAAAGATACGGTTTCGATATCTTTACCCCAATTAAAGATTTTACGGAAAAGCAACTCCAAATTCTACTTTACGGCGACAAAGAACCTATCGATGGAACCTGGTCTAACGGCGCCAGCATGTGGATGCGAGATGGCTGGGAAGGAATAATTCCACAAACCATGAGACTCTACCGCCAAACCGAAAGTGAATGGCGAAAAGAAGATATCGAAAAATACATGACTGCCCGACCTTGCCAAACATGCAAAGGAAAAAAACTCCAGCCAGTTGTCCTCGCCGTACAAATCTTAGGCAAAAGCATAATTGACGTCACTGACATGTCGATTGAAGAATCTGTTGACTTTTTCCGCGATCTGCCCCCCCAATTGAACGAAAAAGAAACCACAATAGCTAAACAGGTTCTCAAAGAAATCAACGAACGCCTAGGCTTTCTCAAGAATGTCGGATTAGGTTACCTTTCTCTGTCAAGAGCCGCCAAGACTCTTTCTGGCGGAGAAGCCCAACGTATTCGATTAGCGACGCAGATCGGCAGCAACCTTATGGGCGTTCTCTATATTCTTGATGAACCAAGCATAGGCTTGCACCAACGCGACAATGCCAAACTCATCCGAACCCTACAACGCCTACGCGACTTAGGCAATACCCTAATCGTGGTTGAGCACGATGAAGAAACCATGAGGCATGCAGACTGCATTGTCGACATGGGACCAGGCGCAGGAGTCCATGGTGGACACATAGTTGCAGAAGGTTCGCCCCAAGAAATCATGGAAAACCCCCGAAGCTTAACAGGGAAATATCTCTCGGGTGAACTCAAGATCGAAATCCCTTCCCAACGACGCAAACCCATCAATTACATGGTAATTAGCGGCGCAGAAGAAAATAACCTTAAGCACCTCAAAATTCGACTGCCACTTGGCGTTCTATGCGGAGTCACGGGCGTTTCAGGTTCAGGCAAAAGCACCCTGATGAACTTAACAGTTATCCCAGCATTGCGAAAAATGTTCGGAGAACAAGTTGACAAAATTGGAAAACACGACGCGCTGGATGTTCCACCATTTGTACGCAACGTAATAGTTATCGACCAAGACCCAATCGGCAGAACACCAAGAAGCAACCCAGCAACCTACACAAAACTTTTTGATGAAATTCGTCGCATTTTCGCCTCCACAAAAGAAGCTAAAGCCCGCGGCTACAAAGAAGGCCGATTTAGCTTCAACGTCAAAGGGGGTCGATGTGAAACTTGCAAAGGCGATGGTGTAATAAGAATCGAAATGAACTTCCTTCCTGACGTATACGTTCAATGCAGCGAATGCAAAGGCAAACGTTACAACAAAGAAACCCTCTCCATTACCTACAAAGGCAAAAACATCGCCGAAATTCTCGCTATGACAGTGGAAGAAGCAGCAAAATTCTTTGAAAACACCCCACGAGTCTCTCGAAAACTACAGACACTGCTCGATGTAGGGTTAGGCTACATTAAGTTAGGACAAAGCTCAACCCAACTCTCAGGCGGGGAAAGCCAACGAATCAAAATAACCCGAGAACTCAGCAAACACAAAAAAGGGCATGTCATTTACATGCTAGATGAACCCACAACAGGCTTGCACTTTGACGACACAAAGCGGTTGATTCGTGTTCTAAATCGACTAGTGGATAATGGCAACACAGTATACATCATTGAACACAACCTTGACGTCATAAAAAGCTGTGACTACCTCATCGACTTAGGTCCCGAAGGCGGAGCAGCGGGAGGCGAACTCCTAGCTCAAGGTACACCTGAAGAACTAACAAAAATAGAGCAGTCTTACACTGGAAAGTTCTTGGAAAAGATACTTAACAACGAGCTCCAAGAAATTATGTTAACAGTGAAGCAGTCTTCATGATTCAAATTGATTCACCCTCTGACTTTAAAAGCTCCCATGTACCAACCGAACCAGGCGTCTACCTGTACCGCGACGAAGCAAATGAAATTCTATATGTGGGCAAAGCTAAAAGCCTTCGTAGCCGCGTAAAAAATTACTTTGCAAGCAAAGATCAGCCCATAAAAACACGGCAGCTTGTGGCTCGAATTCGCAAAATTGACTGGGTCATCGTGAATAACGAAGTCGAAGCCCTACTTTTAGAGAACAAGCTCATCAAGCAACACACCCCCAAATACAACGTTAACCTCAAAGACGCCAAAACATTCGCTTATATCGCATTTACCAGAGAACTTTTTCCTCGAATATTGACCAGCCGAAAGGTGTCGCGCAAACTTGAGTCCTTCGGTCCCTATACCGACGGCTTTACACGCCAAGACCTCCAACGGCTAGTAGTCAGAGTGTTTAAACTACGCACCTGTAAAACCATGCCCAAACGCGCCTGCCTGAATTATCACATTCACCTTTGCACCGCTCCCTGCATTGGAAAAGTAACCACCGAACAATACTCCACCCAGGTAAACCAAGCAAGATCTTTCCTCAACGGCAATTACCAACAAACGGCTAAGCAACTTAAAGCTCAAATGATAGCTGCATCTGAAGAGCAGCAATACGAGACTGCTCTTGAACTTCGTAACCAAATCCAATCAATCTGGCTCCTGACCGAGCGCCAAATCGTAGACAACGAGCGACGCTTCGACCAAGATGTACTAGTTTTTCGGCGGGTGGGTGAAAAAATGTTAGCTGTTCAGATGGGAATACGCAAGGGAGTACTTTTAGGCAAGAAAGAATTCAGTGTTGAAGTTCAGCCTCAGATTGAAGAAGAATTCTTGAAGGCCTTCTACACCGCCAACCAGATCCCTCGAGAAATCCTACTAAACAAACCCTGCTGGCAAAACACAGAAGAAAAGAAAGCATTAGAAGAGTTTCTTGCAGCCAAGCGACTGGCTCCTGTTTCATTACGAATTCCCAGAAAAGCCGATAAATTGGCACTTTTAAGATTGGCTGAGAAAAATCTCGAATCATCCCTAGATGTTGACTGCGCACTTGTAGATCTGCAAAACAACCTAAACCTGCCCGTGCTGCCTCAAGTAATAGAATGCTTCGATATATCTAACCTTGGCACAGAACACGTTGTATCAGGTATGGTTGCTTTCAAAGATGCTAAACCTGACAAGAAAAACTACCGCAAATTCAAAATCAAAACCTTCACTGGACAAGATGACTTTGCCAGCGTCAATGAAGTTGTCGCAAGACGCTACAAACGCCAAATTGAAGAGAAAAACCAATTACCCGATCTGGTGGTTATAGATGGCGGACCAGGACAGGTTAACGCTGCAAAGCATGCATTGCAAACACTTGGACTGCAGCTTCCAATCATCGGTTTGGCCAAAGAGCATGAAGAAATTTACTTACCTGGCGAATCTGGACCTCGTAGATTTGACAAGAATAACCGAATGATGCTTCTGCTACGTAAAATCCGTGATGCAGCCCACGACTTCTCATTAGGTTACAACCGCAAACGAAGACAGATGAAAATCAGAGAAGAGTTCAAACCAAAAAAACCTAACCCGAAGTAAACAAAAATTCTATCATGCAGGATTAGAAACAATACGTTTCACGCATATTAGAAATTCAATGGTTAAACTATTAGAGAATGGGTTTGTGCCTCAGCATTCGTATAACCGTCATCATCTCAGGGACTACCAATCCCATCTCAGACTGACGTGTTAATCGTCATAGGCAATCACTAATGCACACAATGTTAGATAAAAATAATCCATTCAAAACTGGAAGGCTTGCTTGTTCTTTCATGACCAATCGAGTTAGAGTAGGTTATTACTGTTCAATTCACGATAACTGTTATCACGTTCAAGTTTTAAACGATGTGTGAGCGTAAATGTCTGTGAAGTTAGAATGCTTCAAGAATTAGCCATCATCCAACGACTTTACTGAAACTCTCTCAAAGCTTCCTCAAGCTCGCTAAAACTCTTAATTATCCTATCGGAATGAAAAACTATCCATGGACTCAGGCACTTTATTTCAGACACGACGATGATATTTTTTCCTTTTCGTTTAGCATAGAACATTTCCATACACGCACCAGCAGAAAGAATAGGCAGGTAAACAACCATTACATCACATCTATCTGCATCATCTAAGTCTCGCTGAATAAAGTCAAAGACCGGTACCTTATCCCACCAACAATCCTCCGTGCCCTGATAAATTACGCGTTCCCTCTTCCAGGGATCTATAACTTCAAACCCAACTTTTTCAGCGATTTTAGTGATAGATTTTCGGTAGTCCTGGTTTTTTTCCATATCGATAATGGGACCTGAAATGAAAACTGACTTCATCGAAGTAACCGTACTTCAACAAACACGAAGACTAATATGTTTTATTTTTAATTTTTGCTGCCTCATGGCTTTGTTGTTGTTTGGAATTTTTTGCCGTTTTCTTTGCACAATTCTCGGATTAGGTTGCGGCCAGTCAAGCAAACAGTGTTTAATCCAATTGTGCCGATAGCCCATTGTCCAACCATGTAAAAGTTCTGCAGACCAGGGAGTCTTTTGCTTACTCCATTATTGGTGACTTCTTTGACATACTCTTTTGGTGCACCCCACGCTTGGCAACCACGGTAAGCCGCTGTCCAATGCTCAACCGATATTGGTGTTACGATTTCAGTTGCTTCAATATTGCCTTCGAAGCCTGGAAACCGCTTCTCCAATCGATTAGCAATTAATTTGGCAACTTCTTGTTTTTCAGCACGGTATATCTCCTTGTTAGCGGAAAGCGCTTTCCAGTAATCATAATCAGATTCTAATACTACTTTGACGACTGTTTTCCCTTCAGGCGCCAAAGTAGGATCAAAATTGAAGACTTCAACATCTAACCTGTCTCTTGCTTTGCCTTCCACCGTTAACGGTTGGTCTTGGAAGAGCACTAACGCGTGCGGTTCACCAGCAAATTCTTTGGCAACACCGTACCAAACTTCTAGCCCAAACGGCTGAACTTTCGGATAAGCCTTGTAATAGGCGTCGATAGTTGGATTCACGTATTTGCCTTCCAACATGTTATAGATTGTACTGTAACCGTCTGCGGCAGAAACAACGATATCTGCAAAATGCTCAGAGTCATCTTCAAGTTGCACACCCACTGCAACTCCATCCTTAACGATAATACTCTTCACTTTTGAATGGTAAGCTATTTGACCTCCAAGTCCCAAATAACGATGCTCAATATTTTTCGACAAAGCCATTGAACCACCGATTGGCCAGCCGCCATCGCCCTGATTCAAAGTAGCCAAGAAAATCAAGGCAATCACCGTTGGGACTTCTGGGATGTCGTATTGTATAGTTGCAAAAGCTTTACGCATGAACGGGTCAGTGAATTTATCTGCAAAATCTCTGAGTGTCATCTTACTATATTTCATCAAAGCACTCATCAACGGAAGCATCTTTAGTTTTGTCGCAGCCCCCCCTGACATGGCGGCAAACAAGTCATAACCGCTAAATTTGCGCACAGCCTTCACAAATTCCTCTATGACTTTCTGGTCGGCAGGTGCAAGTTCTTTCATATGCGCTTCAAGTTTTTTTAAGTCAGCGAAAACCGTGAAAGCCTTGCCATTTGTATCCTCAACCTGAGTGAACTCCTCAAAAGCATGAATTTGCAATTCGTGCAATGCACCCAGTTCTTGCCACATATGGTTGTTAACTGAATTTGGCGTAAGACCAAATACGTTATGGACCGCGTAATCAAAAAGATATCCCTTTCGCTGCCAAGAAACACAAACGCCGCCAGGCTTTTCTTGCATTTCAAAAATCTTCGTATCATAACCATTCATCTGTCCATAGCAACCAGCGGCTAAACCTGCAAGACCAGACCCGATTATTACGAGCGACTTATTTGCCATCGAATACCCACCCCTGATTTCTAAATTAGAATTATAATACCTTTTCGCTAATCTTCAATAAAATCAACTGCAAACCATATTTAGGTCAAAACCAAGTTAGTTGTTGAAAAATGTCACGAACTAACTTAATGCTTGAACAAGCAGGTGCCTTTGACAAAAACGGTTCAGTAAAACATGAAGTCGAAATCGCATTGGGCGCCCTCAAAGAATTTAATCAAAAATATCCTTTTGCCGAGAACCTTCAGACAATAGAATGGCTAGATCCCGATAAACTCTTTAAACTAAACCCTGATGAAATCGGAGAATTCTTCCTTTTTCTAGAAAGCTATCTTAAACCATTCACCCACACAACCTTTGGTAGCTCCAACATTTACCGCAACGCACGCCTGCAAATAAAGGAATTCAAAAACCTACTTCGAATAACAGTAGACAGCCGCAAGTCTTTGGCTCAGAAAATAGGTGCTCCTTGGGAAAGAATCGGCGGATTTGGACAAGACAAGTGGCTAGCTAAAAAAATCATTTACTGCCTCAACTACAAAAACCCAACAATTCTGCCTATTTTTAGCAACCAACACCTGAGATTTTTTGTTAACCGAGTGGTCGATTCGCCAAATCTGCAGCCAAAGTACCTCTCGCCAGGACAAGAATATGAAAATTATACTACAGATATTTTAAATGCTAAAAATAGTCTGCCTCTAACTCGATCATGGAACAATATGTACCTCACACGGTTCCTCTACAAAACTTTTCCACCACCAGACAGCGAATCCTCCCCATTACCTGAACAAAGAAAAACAACAGTAATCACCGAAGAACAACTAGATCTTCAAGGGTTCATGAAACTGCTCGGTGAACTTCAAAGACAACAAAAAATCACAGGGGAACAATTCCGAGAAAACCGCACCTTATGGATGAAACAACCCACCGAACGCGAAGCATTAGCTAACCGCTTAAAACAAAAACTACAAACATAAGTTTGAAATTGGCGGGCCCGACGGGAATTGAACCCGCGACCTACGGATTAAGAGTCCGCCGCTCTGGCCTGACTGAGCTACGGGCCCGCTGATGTCACTTTTGAAAAAGGTTTCATTGAGCAATATAGATTTTGTGGTTTTGTTGTAGCAGCTTGATGCAGCGAAGCCTAATAACAAAGGTGGATAATTGGTTCTTGGAGAAGTTTTAATGGTTGATTCTCTCGGTGAAGTTTTTCTCCTGAAAACAACAAATCGAGCGGTTGGAGTACCTGAATTAATCAATCGGATCGGCTTGTCTGATTATTCTGAAAAACAGATAGCAATTAAAGCTAATTTTAACAGCGCTGACCCTTTTCCTGCCTCGACTCACGTGGACACTTTACGAGCGATTATTGGATCATTAAAGAATGCGGATGTGGGCGGCGTAACTTTGGCGGAACGCAGCGGCATGGGAAACACCGAGAACGTGCTAGAGCAAATGGGCGTTTTCGCGTTGTCCAAAGAACTGGGTTTCGAAACACTTATTCTAGATAATATAGACAAAGACGGCTGGGTAAAATTCAACCGAGAAAAAACCCATTGGCTGCACGGTTTCTACCTAGCTAAAGTCTTCCATGACGCAGACAAAATCGTCCAAACCTGCTGCCTAAAAACCCATCGATTCGGCGGGCACTTCACTCTTTCCCTAAAAAACTCTGTAGGGATGATAGCAAAGAAAGTTCCAGGAGCAATTTACGACTACATGTGGGAGCTGCATGGATCCCCATTTCAGCGTCAGATGATTGCCGAAATAAACAACAATTACAACTTGGACTTTGTTGTGATGGACGGCATAAAAGCATTCATCAGTCAAGGACCAGAAAAGGGAGCAGTGGTTGAACCAAACCTACTATTGGCAAGCAGAGACCGAGTAGCTATCGATGCGGTCGGAGTGGCAATTCTGAAATTATATGGAGCTAAAGGCAAGATTGGCGAAGAAGACATTTTTAAACAAGACCAACTTAAAAGAGCAGCAGACTTGGGCTTCGGAGCCAAATCGGCAGACGAAATAAAACTAACAGCACTCAACAATGAAACCTTTGTTGATCTTGAGCGAATTGAGCGGGTTCTTAAAAAATAATTTACGCTCATATGCACCTTTTTATCGAAATGCTTCAATTTCAGATGCAATTATAATTCTTAATTAGCTTATAAAATCAAGGTATCGTCATTGCTCCCAGTAGTAGAGTCAAAAATAAGAATTGCTGATTTATTACTGTATTTGTAACCAATTTCATCTTTCATTTAGTTATTGCTCTTATGTTCGGAAACTCAAACATTTCGTATTCTCAAAATGTTATGTTTTTTTATTCGTTGGATAATTTTTCCGTTTAGTTACAGAAAAGCCTGTATTATTTTGTCATTCTTAAAAAGTCGCTGAAGATACAGTCACAAAATGATGATAGAACGAAGTATGTTATAGTTGCCCAACGGAGTTCCAGCAGTATCTGACGCTAGCATGAGTGACTGGATGCTCTACGTGTACAAACAGTTTGTACGTCCAATGAATACTATGGGTGTCGATGTTACCTTAAACGTTATTGACTCAAACAACAACTTTAGAGAAATTGGTACAACAACTAGCACAGCAGATGGATTCTTTACGTTCAACTGGAAACCAGATATCGAAGGACCATACACTGTCTACGCAAACTTCAATGGCTCAGAATCATACTATTCCTCGTACGCTGTTGCTTCATTCGTAGTTGATCTAGCACCTGTAGCCCAACATGATACTTCAGGAACGGGTAATAATAGCGATACTGTCATGGCTCTTACTTACGCCACAATCGCAATAATCGTAGCCATCGTTATTATCGGAGTCCTTATTCTCGTACTTGTACTCAGAAAACGCCAATAATTCAAAAAAATACCCCTTCTTTTTTTGGGAAGAATTAGTTTTAAGCGGAAAACATTTAGCAGTAGCTTAATTTTTGGGATCGGTTATAAAATTTTTTAAAACATTTTTCTTCAAGATTTTACTTTAAAACTGAGAACATAATTTTAATCATTTTCATTTGCATTTTTTGATTATTCTTAAATAATCGGCAAATCAATCTTAACTAGGTCAATTTGATGAGGAAGCATTGTTCTGTAGCAGCATCAATGGCTATTGTGATCCTTATTTCTATTCTATTTAGCATTACAGACTCAATAATGTGTTCAGCTGCCTTAAATACAGATTGGGAATTAACCATCACTGGACAAGTTGATAAGCCCTTAAACTTGACAATAGCTGATTTGTTGACTATGCCGCAGACCACGCTTTTTGCACAAATATATTGCGTTGGTCCTCCAGGTTTTTTTGTTGAAGAAGGTAATTGGACAGGGGTTAAACTTAATTTGTTACTCCAGAAAGTGGGAATTGATCCTGCCGCGATTAAAATTGCCTTTTATGCAACCGATGGGTTCACAACTGACTTGACGCCATTGTACGCAATGGATGATAGCGTTATAGTTGCATATGAAAAAAATAGCCAGCCTCTCGATGAAACGCTCCGTTTAGTCGTACCGGGTAGATGGGGGTATAAATGGATTTATCATCTCACTAGAATCGAAATTGTGAATTATAATTTCTTGGGAAGGTATGAGAGTCAAGGTTATTCTGACACTGCGCTCACAACAATGTTAGGCGGCCCCGGAGATGTAGGAAGCCAACTTCCAAACCCAACTGCTTTGAACACACAAATCCCTTCTTCTACTCCCAGCTCTATCCCGTCTAATACTCCAAATAATTCTCCACCTCCATCCGCGACTCCTCCAACAACGTCTAAAACGGAACCTGAATTTAGTTTCAAAGTGGAGGAAACTGTTTACGTAGCAACAACATTAATAATTGTGATCATTGGGGTAAGTCTATTCTATTACTTTAGCAAGAAAAGGAAACACGCTTTATCAGTAATCCAATAATTTTCCTTTATTTCATAAATATTAATTTAAATTACTGCTCTTCTTGACATTTCCCAATCCTTTCTGCGTCTTGAATAGTTCCAGCATAATGTTCAAGCGCATTCCATATGCTTTTTAATTTTTATAAAAATAGAAATCTGTTATAACAAAAAAGAACCCTTATTATTATTTTACACTCTTCTATCTTGAGGACGTTTACTCTTGTTTAATGAAAAAATCGTTCTAAATTCAATTGGCTACGTCAAAACTAATGCGAAGGGCGATGAAGTTAGAGAAAAATCTCGTTACTCCAAGATCATAGTTAACAGAAATCTGGATGCGGCTTTAGAAGGGATTTCTGGTTTTTCGCATCTATTTGTGATGTTTTGGTTAAACCAGATCAAAGAAGAGCAACGATTAATGTTGAAGGTTCATCCGAGAGGGAGAACTGATTTACCTTTAACAGGTGTATTCGCTGTAAGAACCATGCTTCGTCCAAACCCCATCGGACTAACGTTGGTAGAGTTAATTGCAGTTGAAGACAATATTTTGACAGTTAAAGGATTAGATGCGTTCGATGGTACTCCGGTATTAGATATTAAGCCTTATGACCACTGGGATATAGCTGAAAATCCAAGGGTTCCGAATTGGTGGCTAAACTTAGAAAAAGACAAAAAATAAGCTAAAGCAAATCGCCAACCCCGTATTTGGCATCGATAGCTTTCAAGAGAGCTTTTCTAAGTGGTTCGCCTTTCAATTCCTCAGTTTTCAGTTTTCCAACTGTTTTAGCCAGCTCTGGATCCTTCAGAGCATCACTCAACCAACTCTCAAAATCGCCCCTATACAGGTGGAATTCTATTGAATCAGTTGTAACCTGCTTTATTTGTCTATAGAACTCTATCAATGAACTTGCAGAGAAACCTAAGGGTTTATCGACACTTACGTAGAAATTAAAACTCATTTCGCTTGAAATGGATGTGCATATTTTAAGGGCGTTTTTCCCTTTTTCTGTTAAGCCGTAACCACCGCCGACTTTGCGCAGAAAGCCTTCCGCGGCAAGCTCTTGAACTTGCCCTATGGCTTGGTTTGGCTCTAGGTTTACCGCTTGTGCAAACATATGTATGTCCATTCGATTAGTGGCTTCGTTCATCGTTTTTAGAATTTTGATTTGTTCTTCCTTCAAGAAGTTTCGCCTCTTAGTACATTTATTATCTATTATTAGAGAAATTTAAATGTGTTAATGTCGTTTCAACAAAAGTGAATAGGAATTCTTTTACTTTCAAAAACCAATATGAGAAGGGGGTAATTCATGAGTACTCGGTACGTTTTGGTTTTGGTTACAACAAAAGATAAAATAGAAGCTGAAAAAATCGCAAAGAAACTTTTAAAAGAAAAACTTGTCGCATGTGCAAATATAATTGATCCTGTTACTTCACATTTCCATTGGTCGGGGAAAATCGACGAAGCCAAAGAGTGTTTAATAATCATGAAATCACGAATAGATCTTTTCTCTGAGTTAACTGGACATGTGAAAGCTTTGCATAGTTACAAGGTTCCTGAAGTTCTAGCCATCCCGATTGCAGTCGGTTCGGATGATTACCTAGCTTGGATTGATGGAGCTCTAAAATAACATGTACATGTACAAAACTGTACAGATAAGCCTTAAATAATACAGTTATGTATTGATGTGAACTAACACGGAGATTGACTACAATGGGGAATCGTCTTTGGCACAACCAAACCAAAAAACAAACTAAATATTAAAAAAATCAACCTAAGCCAAACCCCACTAGAAATATTCTCAAAACTCCAAAAAAAATACCCAACAGTCTACCTTCTCGAGTCTATCGAAGGACCACAAAAACTAGCCCAATACTCCTTTATCGGATTTAATCCAAAGACCACAATTCAAATCACTAAAGGCAAAGCAAAAATAACCCACACCCAAACCCAAAAAACCACAACTGAACAGACAAACGATCCTCTAAAGCTGATCCAAAAACTACTCGAAAAAAATTCTCTCCAACACACACAACTAAGATTCGTTGGAGGTGCAGTAGGCTACATTTCTTATGACGCTATTCGCTACTGGGAAAATCTACCTCATAAAAACAAGAATTGTGATTTTCCAGACGTGGAGTTTGGAATTTTCGAGGACGGCCTAATCATAAACCATATCGAAAATCAAGCTCTATATTATTATCGAAATGAAAATAGGCTCGCAGAAGTTGAAGATCTACTAAGACAACCCTACGAGCCCAACTTACTATCGTACACTCACCCAAAAGTTGAAACAACTAAAGAAAAATACGAAAAAGCAGTTGAAAAAGCCAAAGAATACATCAACGCAGGAGACATCTTCCAAGTTGTCCTCTCCAAACGTTTTCAATTTAAACTGCAGGGAAGCCTAATCCTCTTCTATGAAGCACTTAGAAAAATCAATCCATCACCCTACATGTATTACCTCAAGTTTGGCAAACATCAAATCGTTGGTTCCAGCCCTGAAATGCTTATCCGCGTCGACAATCGAATGGTCGAAACTTTCCCGATTGCCGGCACTAAACCAATTGCCAAGACACATGCAGAAAACACCAAACTAGCTACTGAATTACTCTCAGATCCAAAAGAGTGTGCAGAACATGTTATGCTCGTGGATCTTGCTCGAAATGATCTTGGTCGAATTTCAAAATATGGCACAGTTAGCGTACCAGAGTTTATGAAGGTACACCAATACAGTCACGTTCAGCATATCGTCTCACAAGTTGTAGGAGAACTAAAAGACGAACTGCAAAGTTATGATGCAGTTAGAGCAGTGTTCCCAGCAGGAACCGTTTCAGGCGCACCAAAGGTTCGCGCTATGGAAATCATCGATGAACTTGAAACAAGTTCTAGAGGACCCTACGCTGGAGCGGTCGGGTATTTCTCCTACAATGGCAATGCCGATTTTGCCATAACGATTCGCACATTATTTGCCGATGAAAACAAAGGGTACCTCCAAGCAGGGGCAGGAATCGTTGCAGACTCTGTCCCAGAAAGAGAATGGTTTGAAACAGACTACAAGGCAAAAGCACTGATAAGCGCTCTTGAAATCGCTGGGGGCAAAAAACCACTAAAGGTTCTTGTTATAGACAACTATGATTCTTTCGTCTATAACCTTGTACAATACATTGGTGAACTGGGCGCACAAACAATAGTCTATCGGAATAATCAAATAAGTCTCGTAGACGTAGCCAAGCTAAAGCCTGATAGAATCGTTATTTCACCGGGTCCAGGAAACCCTGAAGATGAAAAATACTTCGGCGTTTGCACCCAAATCCTCCAAACCCTAAGTCCAGTCATCCCCACATTGGGCGTCTGTTTAGGGCACCAAGGAATAATTCACGCTTACGGCGGAAAAATAATTCACGCCAAAAAACTCATGCATGGAAAGACCTGCACCATAAAACACAGTCAAAAAGACATCTTTGCCGGCGTTCGCAACCCCTTCAACGCAACAAGATACCACTCACTCGCCGGCTCAAGAGACTCAATCCCAGACTGTCTAGAAATCACCGCCGAAGCAATTGACGACAACGAAATCATGGCAATAAAACACGTCAAATACCCCATTTATGGAGTTCAATTCCACCCAGAATCAATCCTATGCGAAGACGGCAAGCTTATAATCAAGAATTTCTTGGAGCGAAAACTATAATGATTCGTGAAGGAATACAAAAAATCGTCGACGGCAACAACCTAAACGCTGATCAATCAAAACAAATAATGAACGAAATCATGACAGGAAAAGCAACCAACGCCCAAACAGCTGCCTTTCTAACCTCCCTTCGCATGAAAGGAGAATCAACAGACGAACTAATCGCCTTCGCGTCAATTATGAGAACCAACTGCTGCACGATAAACCCCAAAGTTCAAGGAAGACTAATCGACACATGCGGAACAGGCGGAGACAAAATCAAGACCTTTAACGTCAGTACAACAGCCGCATTCGTTATCGCAGGTGCAGGTATCGCAGTAGCCAAACACGGAAATCGAGCAGTTACAAGCAAAAGCGGTAGCGCTGACGTTCTAGAAAAACTAGGCTTAAACCTAAAAATGGAGCCAAAACAAATCGAAAGAGTGATTGAAAAAGTCGGCGTTGGATTCATGTTTGCCCCTGTTTTTCACCCAGTCATGAAATATGCAGCTGAAGCCAGAAGAGACATCGGTATCCGAACAGTCTTTAACGTTCTCGGACCTATGACAAACCCAGCATGCGCCGACGCTCAGCTATTGGGCGTTTATGACCACAAAATGGTTGCAACAATCGCTTATGCGTTACAGCAACTTGGAAGCAAAGAAGCAATGGTCGTTTATGGTCTCGATGGATTGGATGAGATTTCAACAATCGGAAAAACACTCATTGCCCACTTGAAAAACGGAAAAGTTACAGAATCAGAATTAACCCCAGAAGACTTTGGAATCAAAAAAGCAAACCTTGCCGACTTGCAGGCATCCACACTTGAAGAAAACGCAGAAATTATAGTTAAAATCTTGAAGGGAGATACAACAGTAAAAACAAAAACTGATATAGTATTGATGAACAGCGCCGCCGGAATTATAGTAGGCGGGAAAGCAGATAACTTCAAGGAAGCCATCCAAATGGCAAAAGAATCAATCCAAAACGGATCCGCATTTGCTAAACTCAAGGAATTGGTTGAAATAACTGGCGGAAACCCGCAAATGCTCCAGGAGATGGAAAAAAAAGCATGACCGACTTCCTGGATACACTTGCAATGGATGCCACTAAGACTGTTGACAGCGATTACTACAAAACCAATTCAAAGAAAAAACAGCCAAAAATAAGCCTTAGACAATCCATTCTCAACTGCAAGCATAACCCAATCATTTCCGAAATCAAAGCTGCCTCTCCATCAATCGGAACTATACGAAACAAAATCGATATCCCTCAAATCGCTCAAGCAATGGAAAGAGCAGGTGCAGCTGGAATCTCAGTCTTAACAGAGCCTAAACACTTCAACGGCTCCATAGCTACACTCAAACAAGCAAGAGAAACCACGAAGCTACCAATATTGATGAAAGATATAGTAATCGTTACCGACCAAATCGAAATCGGGGCACAAATCGGAGCGAACGCCATATTGCTAATCCAAGCTCTTTTCGATAGAGAATGCTGTGAAATGGACGTCGAAAAAACAATCTCTTTTGCGCACTCAAAAGGTCTTGAAGTATTGCTTGAAACTCACAGCGAATCAGAATTCCAAAAAGCTCTTGAAACAGATGCCGACCTTATTGGAATCAATAACCGCAATCTCGCAACCCTAAAAATTGACCTGAATACCACAAGACTAATTCTCCAAAAACATAAAGAGCCCAACAAGCTCGTCGTAAGCGAAAGCGGAATAAAGACTCCCGCTGACCTTAAGTTTCTGCGTAGCTGCGGCGCAAACGCTTTCCTCATCGGCTCAAGCATAATGCTCACCGAGAACACAGAAGAGAAAGTTAAGGAGTTTGTACTTGCATGAAACTAAGCAACTTCCCAGTGGACGGAAAATTCGGCAAATTCGGCGGGCGCTTCATCCCGGAGATCCTAATGGAAGCCATTACCGAACTCGAGAAAACTTATCAAAAAGTCAGTAAAGATCCAACGTTCAAAAAAGAACTCGATTACTACTTGGCAGAATTCGTGGGTAGACCTACACCTCTATACTATGCTGAGAACCTAACTAAAACTTTGGGCGGAGCAAAAATATACCTTAAACGAGAAGACCTCGCCCATGGCGGTGCCCACAAAATAAACAACACAATAGGTCAAGCGCTTCTAGCCAAGCGCATGGGCAAAACCCGCATCATCGCAGAAACAGGAGCAGGACAACACGGCGTAGCAACCGCCATCGCATGCGCAGCTTTAGGACTAAAAGCAGAAGTCTACATGGGAACCGAAGACTGCGAACGGCAACGCCTAAACGTATTTCGAATGAAACTATTAGGCGCCAAGGTTCACCCCGTAGATTCAGGCTCTAAAACACTCAAAGACTCTATTAATGAAGCATTCCGCGATTGGGTGACCAACATCGAAACAACCTATTACCTCATAGGCTCAGTCGTAGGTCCACATCCTTATCCGTTGATCGTCCGAGACTTCCAAAGCGTAATAGGCAACGAGCTCAAAGCTCAATTTAAACAAAAAGAAAGCAAACTGCCAGATGCACTAGTAGCCTGTGTAGGCGGCGGAAGCAACGCCATCGGAACCTTCTATCCCTTCGAAGACCACAAGCAAGTCGCTCTCCACGGAGTAGAAGCGGCAGGCGCAGGCATCAAAACCGGAAAACACGCAGCATCAATCGGCGCAGGCTCAGAAGGCGTCTTCCACGGAATGCTAACCTACGTACTGCAAGACAAAAACGGCCAAATCGCAAGCACCCACAGCGTTTCCGCAGGCTTAGACTACCCAGGCGTTGGACCCGAGCACAGCTTCCTAAAGATCTCAAAAAGAGCACAATATGCATCAATCACTGACAAAGAAGCGGTAGATGCGTTTTTAACATTGTCCAAGCAAGAAGGAATTCTGCCTGCCTTGGAATCATCACATGCAATTGCTTATGCTATGAAGCTAGCGCAAAAAATGAAAAAAACCCAAACTATAGTCGTTACACTATCCGGACGAGGCGACAAAGATGTAGAAACAATTGCAAAATTTATCGGTGAAAAAATATGAACGCAATAGCCAGAACATTCCAAAAACAAAACCAGCAAGGTAACGCTGTTCTAATCGGCTACATCATGGCAGGAGACCAAACACCACAGCAAACACCAGAAATAGCTGATGCCCTTATCCGAGGAGGCGTAGACCTTTTAGAATTAGGACTGCCCTTTTCTGACCCAATCGCTGACGGACCAACAATCCAAGACGCAAGCATTCGTGCCCTAGCTTCAAACACAACCCCGATGGACGTTTTAAGAATTGCTAAACAAATAAAACAGAAACATAGCGACGTTCCGATAGTGATCATGACTTATTTTAATCCAGTTTTCAAAATAGGTCTCAACCTTTTCTGTCAAACTGCTAAAGAAAGCCAAGTTGACGGCTTTATTATTCCTGATTTGCCCGTTGAAGAAGCAGACGAATACAAGAAAACCGCAGATACTTACAACATAGACACAATATTTCTAGCTGCCCCATCAACTTCAAACGAAAGATTATCCAAAATCATTGCTGCATGTTCAGGTTTTCTGTACCTTATCTCCCATTTTGGCGTGACAGGAACCAAGTCGAACGTTGAAGACTCCACATTTCAACTCATTAAACGGGTTAAACCTTTTACCATCGGAAAGGTTCCCTTGGCTGTAGGATTTGGAATATCAAAACCAGAGCACATAAAACGAATCGTAGCAGCAGGAGCTGATGCAACTATCGTCGGAAGTTCCTTCGTAAAAATCATCCAAGAAAACAATAAAACTATGCTAAAAGACTTGCAATCAACCGTCCGTGAATTTAAGGCTGCCACAAGGATCATAGATTCCTAAAGTCCCTTTCAGGGAAAGTATTAATGTCTCCTTAAACCAATAAGTTGCGGCGATGGATCTTAAGCGGTGGGTTAGGGGTCCATTGTATCCGTAAATCCTCTACATGACGGGCTGACATCTGCGGATGAGGCGTCAAAGGCCGCTTGGATCTTCATTTCCGAAACGTTGAGTATCCGTCCTTTGAGGCTGGCGGTCAACGGGTGGTTTCCGTAGGGAAACTGCTTCGTTGTTTAGCAGGCGAAACCGGCTAGGCTCGGGAGAGAGCAACCTAAGTTTGGACGTTATGCGCTCAAGGGGGTGCGGGTATGAGTGTAGGGTTTGAGGTTTCCAGACGGAGTCTAGGCGTCAAACCGCAGCGGTCCATCGCTACTCAACCTCCCACAAAGCAAAGGTAAAAATGCTATTCTCGCTGGCAAAACAAACCATTTTTCTTCTCGGGAAACATTCTGCAACTGTGAGCACTTAAAGCTGCATTTTACATCATTGAAGGGTTGGTAGAACAACAACAAGAATTTTAGGTGTTGTTCTAGCAGCCTCACTCTTTTCTGTTAGACTCATCAAAAGCCTTTTTATAAAACGCCTTTTCAACTACTCGAACATCCAAATTGTGCTTAGCTGCAGTCTTTCTCAACGCAACAAGAAAACGCACATAGTTCTGAGGAGTATACAAACCCGGCGGCGCATTACCCAACACAGGCTTCCACACAGACTTATCAAAGACCCCATACTGTTTAGGATCAAAGAACGTCAAGATAACGCTAGCAAGAACTGGACTTATGGCCTCAAGCGTCGTCAAACAATTAATACGGTACATATCATCAGCGCCAGGCAAACTCAAAATCTGACTTGTTATCCGCATAACCTTCTCCTCCGAATTGCGACCCACCAGCTCCAAACCACGCGCCAACTTCTCCGAATCACCTTTAAACTTCCACTCAACTACACCAACCAAATCCTTACAACTAACAAACCGGTTCTTACGAAGCCTTGCACCCAACTCACGTTCACGCTGCGCCTGCCAACCAAACGCCTTGTCATACTTGCGACTCCAAACTAAGTAGTCTGCCTTATCCACACAATTCACCCTTAAAGCAATACAAAGTAGACACTGCAGAATTTCACTATTTCCCTAAAAATACAAAATAAGAAAAGGAAGATGAAGTTAGTTCTGATCAACTAAGTGTGCAGTTCCATCTGGACAGTAAACCTTTTCGTTTCTTGCCACTCGTCTGTACCGTTCGCTGCACATATGTAGCAATTCGCATCCGTCGCAATCTCTACTCAGCATTTATTCGCCTCCTTAGGGCTTCTTAAGAAGGTTAGTTTTTATTTATAAGGCTATGTAACATGGGTGTATATACATCATTTTTTCTTTTTGAATGTGGAGCAGGCTTTATAAGCAAAACAGTCAGATGAGTAGGGGATGGCTGTTTTGGTTTGGCAATCTAATATTATGCTGCTGTACATGCTATATCGCCTTGTCAGCTGCAGTTTTTAACGCGCGGCGAACGAGTGAACGGACGTACCCCATGAATATGAAGGGCAGGATGAGTAACACCCGCGCCAATATTGTTGTTGCTAAATCCATCATGCCGTTTTCTACCATGTCTTGTTTTGCTCTGAAAAAGGGATGTTGTGCGATGGATATAAATGAAATTGAGAAATGTTCATAATAATTAAGAAAAATCAATCAAATATATAGAAATAATGAAATTACATATACCTTAGTAAATATATTCAATTAAAAAATGGATAAACATCCAAAAAATCTATTCATGCAATCCTTAAATCATAAAGCTACCATAAACCTAATCGAAAACTATGGCCGCTCAAACCAAAAAATTCCATTTCCAAGAAATCAACAAAATCCTCCAATTCCCTCCCGAAGGCAATCAAGGCAAATACCTTGAATACAAAATCCAAATTAAAAACCCCCAAACCGAAAACCAACCCGCACCCAACGTAACCCTTTGCCAATTTCTCGAATCAGCTGAAGTTGAACAAAACTACCCTCACACCGTCGGTTACTACAAAGAATCAAGCCAAGGTACCAATTTTAACCCCCAATATCTCGAGATACGAAAAATCGCGAATATTGAAGAGTTCTGGTTATTTCTCAATACCTCCAACCTTTAAAAAGACCGGTTTAAAAAAAGCAGAACAAAAATCTGCACTATACAATTTTGTTATTCTATCCTTATCAACAATGCAAGCTAAACCATAGGAGACCTATGAAGAAATAGGCTTTCGATGGTTCGAAGCAGTTGATACCCGAAAAGTATCGCTGCGAAGTAGGTCGGCCATAAAATCACTGGCCAGTTGCCCGGTGTATAGTTCCATAACCCGGTGGAAACGGCAAAGAATTCCATGAGCGCCAACGATATCATTCCACCTAAAGCCAACATCACTTGCTCTTTTACCTCATGTTTAGCTTTCCAGTTGCGACGCATAACCATTAAAATTGCCCATGCTCCAAGGAATGCAAACAGAAGTATATACCAGCTTGAATTAAAATCAAAGAATACGTTCATTTTTTCTCACCAAATTTAATGTTTTACTGCTCTTCCTCTACGAGGTCTATGGTTGCCCCAGCATTTTTTGCAGTAGACAGGTTTATCTGCTTTGGGCTGAAAGGGGACTTCACAGTTCGTACCACACTCACTGCACATAGCGTTGAAAGTTGGAAGTGTGTGGAATTGCTTGAAGAGTTGGTAATTTTTCAGTCGCGGCCAGCCAGTCTTCGCATACTTGAGCATCTCAGGTTTGTCTTTTAGCCAACGCATCATATGAAAGAAGCTTTTGCCTCTTTTTTCATCGCGTTCAGCTAGTGGCTCATACCCCAAATTGCGGATCTCATCCAAATAAGCAATTTCTACTAGCTTCTGCGCCTCGCCGTCAACGTGGACACGCTTAACGCGGGCTTCACCGTAAGTTTTTTGGAGTTCCTCTGCTGCAACATCAAAGATGCAGCCTTGACAAATGTGGATTTCCTCTTCGGGAGTCAACTTGAACCGTGATACGAGTTTTGACACTACACGGGATGATTCCTGAAGATACTCTTTTTCCCGGAAAATTTCCTGATAAAACCTAACGTCAATAAGGTCATACTTGAATTCGCGTGTGGGCTCGTGGTAGGCACCGACTACAACTCCGAAAAGCAAATCGCCGCTACCAGCATCGTCAACAATAAGAGTCACTCAGATAGTTCCCTCTCTATTCTCCAACCCAATATTACAGTCAACTATAAAAATCGATTTCTCAAAAAAAGAAAAAACAGGTTAGCAAAAACGAATCCGAAGCTCTTATTTCAGCCAAATTAATTTCCCTGGGCAGAATTATCTATTGAATTCATCAGTTTTTCAAACTTTCAAATCGGCTGGCATAGAAACAATTGAATCTAAAGAAGACATTTTATGGATTTGATAATAACCTTGTTTTGAAGTAACGAGAATCTGGTGCATCTGCAAAAATTAGTTATCTTATTGAAGCGGTTGCAACTTGTTTAACAGCTTTAGCGTCGAGCACATTCAAGATTCCATTCTTGCCAAGACGCAGCTGTTTTTCACCTCGGAAAACGCAAACTTGACCATTCCGCAACTCGATATTATCACCAACTGCGATAGATCCAATTTGCCCCTCCCAAAGACACAATTTCATTTTTCCCGTTTCATCCCCAACTACAGCATTAACAACCATAACATTATTACCAAATTGTGTGTGAACCTGTGCTGGTTTTGGTACTTCAAGAACCTCAGCTTTCAAATTTACTTTTTTCATGCCTGCTCTTAGGTCCCGAATCACCGAATAGATTGATTCATTGTTTTGTTTGGCAATTTTCTTCTTTATTTTATCGGTGCTCATCCAGCTTTCAAACGGATTATCTTTCCTTAAAAGGAACTCGTCATCTACACGGAATTGAGCGACTACATCACTATTCTTCGTAATTAGAAAAATGGTTTCGCCCTTAATTTGTCCACGAAATTCAACGGTGAGGTTGCCACATACGGCTTTCTCATTTTTCCTTGCAGCAACTAACGCTTGGAACATTTCGTTAGGGTAAATACTGTATTTGACTGAAAGCAAAGCTAAATGTTCGCCTAAAGTTGATTTTTTCTGTCGCAAATTCCTCTCTCTATCCTTTAAAGTTGCCGAGAAAAAGCAAAGCCTGACTTGCTAATTTTCTCAATCGGTTCAACTATGTCTGGCTACCTATATTAGTTTGACTATGGATATTTTGAAGTTAATATCCCCTTCGTAAATTCATAAATCGAAGTTTACATGTTTGTTTGTCACCTTGCGAGCATTCAATTTATAAGTATGTATGATGTGATAGGTGTAATGTGTAAAAAGCAACTTTTTTACACATCCAATATAGTAGGAGTTGAAAATAGAAAATGTCATACGGTAACAGAGAGA